>NPIE01005866.1_pt1 | contig 54936 bp, 47 predicted proteins | sample 8637661 | NCBI WGS metagenome assembly NPIE01 (sample SAMN07420842, study PRJNA396082) | bioreactor metagenome | isolation source: sample BA12 brine-fed electro-methanogenic bioreactor BA | place: Japan: Kochi | collected 2016-12-09 | reverse complement strand
TACCTTCGTGATCGCCGCTGTCAATGTGGTCTTACCATGGTCAATATGACCCATCGTTCCCACATTGAGGTGCGGTTTTGAGCGATCAAATTTTGCCTTGGCCATCGTTATTGTTACTCCTCAATCTAAAATCGTTATCGTTAATTTTTTATCCAATGATTTTCTTCATCACGGCGTCTGAGACCGGGGCATAGCGTTCAAATTCCATGGTGAACACGCCCCGCCCCTTGGTTGCAGAGCGTAACTCCGTGGCGTAACCGAACATCTCCGCCAGGGGGACTTCTGCATGAATCGCCTGGGCATTGCCCGGGCGCATATCAAGGCCCAGCACATTGCCGTGCCGCGAATTGATATGCCCCAAAACTTCGCCAGTATGTTCTTCCGGTGCGACAACCTCCACCTTCATGATCGGTTCAAGCAGGATGGGCTTGCCTTTGGGCGCGCCTTCGCGGAAAGCAAAGATCGCTGCCATGCGGAAGGCCATATCGCTGGAATCCACTTCGTGATAGGAACCATCAAGCAACGTGACTTTCAAATCCGTCATGGGATAGCCCGAAACCACCCCGCCTTCGATCGCTTCCTGGATGCCCTTTTCCACAGCCGGGATATACTCACGGGGGATGGCCCCGCCCCGGATCTCGTCCTCAAACACAAAGCCCGAACCGCTCTCCAGGGGTTCAAGGCTGAGCACAACATGGCCATACTGGCCATGGCCGCCGGTCTGCTTGACAAAGCGGTAAGAAACTTCAGGAACAGGCTGGGTGATTGTCTCGTGGTAAGCAACCCGGGGGTTGCCCACGTTCGCCTGCACTTTAAACTCACGCAGCATGCGGTCCACGAGGATATCAAGATGCAGTTCGCCCATCCCGGAGATGATCGTCTGGCCGGTTTCTTCATCCTGCCGCACCTTAAAGGTGGGATCCTCTTCAGAGAGCTTCTGCAAGGCGATGCCCATCTTGTCCTGGTCTGCTGTGGTGCGCGGCTCGATCGCCACGGAAATCACAGGCTGCGGGAAGGTGATCGCCTCAAGGACGATCGGGTTGGAGGGATCGCTCAGGGTGTCCCCGGTGAAGCTTTCCTTCAGCCCAAGGATGGCACCAATATCACCCGCATGGATTTCATCGACATCCTCACGATGATCGGCATACATGCGCAGCAGGCGCCCCACGCGCTCTTTCTTTTCCTGTGTCGCGTTGAGGTAGGTACTCCCTTTTTTGACCTTGCCTGAGTACACACGGATATAAGCCAGCCGGCCCACATAGGCATCGGTGACAATTTTGAACACCATCGCCGACATAGGTGCATCATCTTCCGGCGGACGTGAAATCTCTTCCTCTGTCTTGGGGTGCAGACCGTTGACATCCGGCACTTCCAGCGGCGATGGCAGATAGTCCACCACAGCATCCAGCAAGGGCTGAACACCCTTGTTACGCAGTGACGAACCGCAAAAGACCGGGGTGATCTGAGATTCCAGCACGCCTTTGCGCAAGGCTGCTTTTAAGTCCTGGATTGTGAGCGTTTCGCCCTCAAGATACCTCAGCATGGCATCGTCATCCAGCTCGGCGATGCGCTCAACCATTTCCGCACGCTGTGTCTTGACTTTGTCGGCCAGCTCAGCGGGAATTTCTCCCACTCGCGGCTGACTGCCCAGCTCATCCTCGAAATAAATCGCCTGCTCCGTTAGCAGGTCAATCACACCGGCAAAGTTTTCTTCAGCGCCAATCGGCATCTGCATCGCCAGGGGACGAGCGCCGAGGCGCTCTTCGATCGATTCGATCGTGCGCTCATACGAGGCGCCTACCCGATCCATCTTGTTCGCAAAACAGATGCGGGGAACGGAGTAACGGTTAGCCTGCCGCCAGACCGTCTCACTTTGCGGTTCAACGCCCTGCACGGCATCAAACACCACCACACCGCCATCCAGAACGCGCAATGAACGCTGTACCTCGGCGGTGAAGTCGATATGCCCGGGCGTATCAATGATGTTGATCTGATAATCCTTCCAGAAGGTGGTCACCGCGGCTGACATGATCGTGATACCGCGCTCGCGCTCCTGCTCCATCCAGTCCGTGACGGTTGTGCCATCATCAACGGACCCCAGGCGGTAGGTGCGGCCGGTGTAAAAGAGAATCCGCTCGGTCGTCGTGGTTTTACCCGCGTCAATATGCGCAATAATGCCAATATTGCGGTAACGATTAAGTGGAATTTCTTGCGTGGCCATCACGGATCATCCCATCCAGTCAATCAATAATTAATAAACCGTCTTACAGGCGGAAATGGGAGAAAGCGCGGTTGGCTTCAGCCATCCGGTGCGCCTCTTCACGGCGGCGGAATGCAGCACCTGCATTGGTGGATGCATCCAACAGCTCATTAGCCAATTTCTCACCAAAGGACTTTCCCGGTCGCTGCCGTGCGGCTGTGATGATCCAGCGCATGGCCAGATTTTTCCGGCGGGCGGGATCAACTTCCATTGGCACCTGGTAGGTCGCGCCACCCACACGGCGTGGGCGCACTTCCATCATCGGGGAAACATTCTTCAGCGCGGCATCAAAGGTCTCCATAGGATCTTTACCGGTGCGTTCTTCAATGATATCCAAGGCATCATACATCAGCCTGACGGCCGTGCTCTTCTTACCTTTGATCATGATCCGGTTGATCATCTCCTGAACGTCAACACTGTTGTGTCGCAGATCTGGTGAGACTTCTCGCTTTTCTGGTTTATATCTTCGCGCCATTCTTACTCCTTACATCGAAATAAAAATTAAAATAGGGCAAAGCATTTGCACAATCCCCTGTGAGACCGATTTAAATGCTTCGCCCTAACTTAAATCGTGATCGAACCTGGTTATTTAGGCTTTTTTGCGCCGTATTTTGAGCGGCCGCGGGAGCGGTCCTCAACACCAGTCGAATCCAATGTACCTCGGACGATGTGGTAGCGCACACCTGGCAGGTCCTTCACACGGCCGCCGCGCACGAGCACCACAGAGTGCTCCTGAAGCTGATGGCCTTCGCCAGGAATATACGCAGTGACTTCCATATGGTTCGTCAGACGCACACGGGCGATCTTCCGCAGGGCGGAGTTCGGTTTCTTAGGGGTCATTGTACGCACGACCGTGCAAACACCACGTTTCTGCGGCGCGCCCTTCGGCTGGCGGATACGTTTCTGCTTTTGCGAGTTATACGTATATTGCAGCGCAGGTGATTTGCTCTTATTCTTTTTTGTTTTACGGCCTTTGCGTATCAATTGATTGATCGTTGGCACATTTGCCTCCAAATCTACAACTTTATAATATCTTTTTCCAATAATGGAGGCCATCATCATCTTTCAAGATGGCCTCACTGCTATCAAATTTTTACTCCATAAGGCTGACCGGTATTGTAGGGCCAGTATGAAGGTAACGAGGTGTAATTCTACCACCGGTGTTCGGGTGCGTCAAGGCAAAATCAACCTTAAAAACAGCCATAGCGGCTTAGATATCCCGGCCGATGCTGATCAGCCCGGTGGGCGTGTTGGGCACGCGTGCCCGGTCCTCGTCCTTGCCGAATGTGATCACTTCACCGGTATCCAAAACAGCCTCGATGGCCAGGCCAAGGCTCTGCATTTCCTTCACGAGTACCTTGAAGGCGGCCGGGATGCCGGGGTCTTCAATCGGTTCGCCCTTGACAATGGCTTCATAGGTGCTGACACGGCCGGTTACGTCGTCTGACTTCACCGTGAGCATTTCCTGCAGCGTGTAAGCTGCGCCATAAGCCTCGAGGGCCCACACTTCCATCTCGCCAAACCGCTGGCCGCCGAACTGGGCTTTCCCGCCCAAAGGCTGCTGTGTCACCAGGCTGTAAGGTCCCGTTGAACGGGCATGCACCTTATCTTCAACCAAATGGTGCAGCTTGAGCACGGTCATCAGCCCCACGGTGACGGGGTGATCGTAATAATCACCGGTCTTGCCGTCGCGCAATTTCTGCTTGCCAAGAGTTGGAATGGGTTTATCGACGCGCTTCATCACCTCGCGCGCCTGGCTGTACAGCTCATCGTAACCGAGGTTCTTCTTGACCTTCTCCCCGTAAGATTCCATCCACAACCTCAGGCAGGCTTCGATCGCCCGTGTGTCCTGGTCGTGACGTTCGCTATCGGGGATTTCCTCGGTCTCGAATGCCGTGATCCCATCCGGGTCGTAGCCTTTATCTCGCAGCCACTCGCGCATTGTCATCCTGTGGGCATAGTTCGGGTTTGCCGAAAGCTCATAAACATCGTAACCGCGGTCGCCCAGCCACGCTTCAAGATAGAGCAGGCGGACTTCCTCATCATCCTGGATCATCTCGGGGTCAAATTCCTGTTCATTCAGCCATGCCCAGGCTTTATCAGATACCACCTCCCAGGCTTTGTCGATCATCCAGGCACGCGCCAGTTCCGCTTCAATTTCATACTCGGTGGCGCCGTCAAACACCGGCGTCAGGGCTCGGAAACCCAGACGTTCGGCAGCCCACCCCAGGTGGACTTCCAGGAGCTGGCCGAGGTTCATGCGGCCCGGCACACTCAGGGGGTTGAGGATGATGTCGATCGGCCGGCCGTTGTCGAGGAAGGGCATATCCTCAACCGGGACAACCATCGAAATCACGCCTTTGTTACCATGCCGCCCGGCCATTTTATCGCCTGTGGTGACCTTGCGCCGCTGGGCAACGGCTACCCGCACCATCGTGTCCACGCCGGCTTTCAGGTCGGAGTTTTCCTCACGGGTGAAGACCTTCACATCCACCACGATCCCATGTTCACCATGCGGCATCCGCAGGGAAGTATCTTTTACATCACGTGATTTTTCTCCAAAGATCGCTCGGAGCAGACGCTCTTCAGGGGTCAATTCCTTTTCGCCCTTGGGGGTGATCTTGCCGACCAAAATATCATTGGGCCCGACTTCTGCGCCGATCCGAATGATGCCGTGCTCATCAAGATTGCGGACGGCTTCTTCACCGACGTTCGGGATATCCCGGGTGATCTCTTCCGGGCCAAGCTTGGTATCACGGGCCTCAACTTCGTGTTTTTCGATGTGCACGGAGGTGTAGCGATCTTCTTGCACCAGCCGCTCGGAGAGCAGGATGGCATCTTCAAAGTTGCCGCCCTCCCAGGAAACGAAGGCCACCAGCACATTTTGCCCCAGGGCTAGGTTGCCGTCCACGGAGGACGAAGAGTCGCCGATGATCTGGCCCTTATGAATACGCTGCCCTTTGATGACAGCCGGACGCTGGTCAATACAGGTCGACTGGTTTGAGCGGCGGTATTTTTGAAGGTTGTAAGTGCGGATGCTGCCATCGTTCTCGCGCACCTGGATCGAGCGTCCAGTGACCGAAACCACCTCACCATCGGCCTCTGCCACCACAAGCTGGCCTGAATCAACCGCAGAATAGGCCTCCATCCCGGTGGAAATGATCGGAATTTCAGGGCGTACCAGTGGCACGGCCTGGGCTTGCATGTTCGAGCCCATCAGCGCGCGGTTGGCGTCATCGTGCTCGAGGAAGGGAATCAACGCCGCGCTCACGCCAACGATCTGCTGCGGGGCGACATCCATGAAATCAATTTGCTCTGGAGACGAGAACCTGAAACCGGAGTGATAGCGGCACGAGACCCGGCGGGTGAACTCTTTGTATTCATTCAATGGCGCATTCGCCTGGGCGATCACGAACTTGTCTTCCGCATCCGCGGATAAGTATTCGTAGATATCTGAAACGAAGGGCGTCACCAGGATCATATCCCGGTTGAGTTTGGCCAGTTTCTTGGCCAACGCTGGCGTGATGCGCTCACCGCTGACCGCGATCACTTCATCGGTCTTCGGGTCTTTAATGTCTTCCCGCAATTCACGGTCAACCAGGTCGTCCGTGGGTTTCATGCTCTTGATCACCCGGCGGTAAGGGGTTTCGATGAAACCGTACTCGTTCACTGTCGCGTAGGTCGCCATGCGGCCGATCAAGCCGATGTTTGGACCTTCCGGGGTCTCAATCGGGCAGATGCGGCCGTAATGCGTATGATGCACGTCACGCACGTCAAAACCAGCCCGCTCACGGCGCAGACCGCCCGGACCCAGCGCAGACAGCGTGCGCTTGTGGCGCAGCTCAGCCAGGGGGTTGGTCTCTTCCATGAACTGCGAAAGCTGGCTCGAGCCGAAGAACTCCCGCAGGGAGGCGATCACCGGCCGGATGTTCACCAGGCTGGTCGGCGAGACCTGGTCCTGATCGCGGATGGACATGCGCTCACGGATGACGCGCTCCATGCGGCGCAACCCGACGCGCAATTTGTTCTGGATCAATTCGCCCACGGTCTTCACACGGCGGTTGCCGAGGTGATCGATATCGTCACTGCGCTCGACGGCATTGTTGATTAGGATCATACGCTTGACGATGTGAATAATGTCCGATTTTGTGATCGTGCGGTGCTCGATCGAGATATCCTGATCGAGTTTTTGGTTCAGCTTATAGCGCCCGACACGCTCGAGGTCATACCGGCGCTGATCAAAGAGCTGCTCCTCGAGGAACTCCCTGGCGTTATCCAATGTGGGCGGGTCACCGGGGCGCAGGCGCTTGAAGAATTCGATCAAGGCTGCCTCTGCGATGGATTTCCCATCTTCCAGGTCCCAGGCGGGTTCCTGGTTGATCGATGAGGCGATAAACAGGCGGTCGGGGTTGTTATCCACGTCCTTGAAGAGCTCAATCAACTCCTCGTCCGTACCGGTCTTGATGGGGCTGTCCTCTTCGCCCATACCGTCATCCACCACGGCCAGCGCGCGCAGGAAAACCGTGATCGGCGTTGTGCGCTTGCGATTGAACTTGATGATGATATAGTCGTTCTTGCGGGTTTCCATCTCCATCCAGGCACCGCGGTCAGGAATCATTTTGGCGGTGGACAGGTATCTGCCAGTGGCCCGGTCAACTTCGCTCTCGAAATACACCCCGGGGGAGCGGATCAGCTGGTTTACGACCACTCGCTCTGTGCCGTTAATAATGAAGGTGCCTTTAGGGGTCATCTCTGGGAAGTCACCTAAAAACAGCTCTTGCTTGATCGGCTCAGGAATCTCCTTGCCCTTCAAAAGCACTGAGACGTACAGGGGTGATGCATAAGTGAGGTCGCGCTCGAGGCACTCCTCAATCGTATTCTTGGGGTCCTCATACCAGAACTTCAGATCCCACTCTTTCGAAACCGCATCGTTGCTGGGGAAATACAATTGCATCCCCTGGTTATACGATTCGATGGGTGAAATTTCACCAAATAAACCATAAAATCCTTCTCGCTTAAGCCGTTCGAAGGACTCTATCTGCACTTGAATTAATTTGGGTAGGTCTAACCCTACGGGGATTCTTCGGTATGATTTGATGGGCAATAATTCTGCCATTTAGCACTCCTGGTAAGCTAAGGTTGCCGGGGTTTTCCAGAAAAAACGCTCAGACTTTCTGTCCGTTAAATAGATAGTCACGCGCAAAGCGCAAGTTGTCATTGTAACAAATTTGAAGTCAAAAGTCAAGCAAAAACGCGGAGTTGTTAGGGCAAAGTAGTAATGTCCTATTGGAGGTGAATAGGACATGCTAGAAAACAGGACACAAACAATGAGTATCAAAGAAATCAAACGCTGTGAAATCATCAAGATGGCAGAAGAGAAACAACTCACCCAAAGAGAAGGTGCATGAAGGATTGGCGTGGCGGAACGCCACTTTAGACGGCTGTTGCATAACTATCGCGAATCTGGGCCAGAAGGGATCATCTCTCGTCAACGGGCAGGATCAGCAATAATCGACTATCAAAAGGAAAAGAAGAAAAGATCCTGAAAAGGTTGAAAGAAGACTATCAAGGGTTTGGACCGACACTGGCCAGTGAGAAACTCTTCGAACGGGATGGGATCAAAGTCAGTAAAGAAACGGTTCGCCAAATCATGATCATGTCTGGTATGCACAAACCCAAAACGCGCAAGAAGGACAAAGCTAGGCCAAGCGCAATGAATTAGCCGATTCTAAGGATATTGAGCTCAGATCCAGCAAACCAGCTCCAGACCACCCCTGGAGAACTTACGAAACCAAGATCAATGGAAAACCTGTTCGTGTGCCCAATTAGGACATTTTAACATTGCGAAAATAGGACATTTTAACTTTGCCTTGACAGCAACCGCACTACAACTGCAGAGTATTTGTTAAGACTTTTACTGTTTACTTCATAAATTGATTGAATAAAATAATTATGTAAATATCTTTTCAACCATTTTATATTCAATAATTGTTTAATTAACAACCGACACTTGTGATATAATATATAAATATTTCATAATAAGGAGGATAAAATGGACCTGTCTCGAACAGAAAGATGGATATTAGTAAATCAACTAACCATATTAGAAATTCTTGATGAAAAGAAAAAAGGATTTTATAAGGACACGATTGAAATCCTTGAGCGAGGTTATGAAGGTCTTTATGATAGCTGTATCCAATTTATTTACCCGGATCATGAAACATTTTCTCAAGAAAAATCTGAACTTGTTTTCAATATTCTAAGTATGTTTAGCGCAATAGTACAATCTCTAGAAAAAAATGAAGATAAAAGTGGAATCGATGAAAACTTGTTGGTATTCGATGGTTTCGACGGAAATAACGAAACTGATTATATGTCATTTGCAAAATTCTATTGCACTCAATACGAAGGTGGCGGTAAATATTCTGAAATTGGACAAGGTCCAGATCATTTTAACAGTCATTTTCCCTGCTTGGAAACTTATAAGCGAATGTTGATAGTTTGGCAACAATGTGATGATAGATTTAATTTGAATAAGGATGATTTGATAAAAATCGCTACTGCATCTATCCACCCTTCTAATAGATAGAAAATACTTAATTATCAACTGATTTATACTATGCAATTGATTTACTTTGATGAGAATAAGTATTCAGGGCAATCGCAAAGTGGTAGAAATGCCTTTGACATCATTACTGAGAATTTACAGACCCGAACCCCGTCACTTCCCCTGGGGAGGGGAAGGGGTGTTTAAAGTGTGAAGATTGGTGATTCTGAGAGATTAAAGACTTTGCAATTGCCCTGATTTTCCTTTCCTTCAAGCCAATCTATATTTGAGAGCATAATCTTCCTTGAAAAACCCTTTGTCAATCTTGGAATCGTAGACTTTGCACCCTTCGATATATGTGTCAATAACCTCATAAGAATCATCAATCACAACTAGATCAGCATCTTTTCCGATAGCTATCGAACCTTTATTTTTTCCAAATCCATAAAATTGTGCGGCATTAAGTGAGGACATAAGTAAGATTTGATCAAGAGGCAAATTCAATTGATTGGTTAACACAGAAACACCATGTAGAATTGATTTTGTTGAACCCATTAACCGCCCTGTTTCACTTTTACAGAAACCCTGTTTATCAATAATCACATTGAAGCTATCCATAAACCTGTAGACACCTTCTGGTGCGCCGGCAGCTTCGGTTGAATCTGAGACCATAAACCAATGATCAAAATTCTTTATTCGAAACATCAAATCCATCATTGGCGGAGAAACGTGTAACCCATCACAAATAATTTCGCTGTAAACTTTTTTATTAAGCAAGCATGCACCCAGCCCACCCATCTTTCTGTGATGAATACCGCTCATTACATTAGCGGTATGTGTTGATACACTCAGCCCATTTTCAAAGGCATCCATCGCTTCTTTATAATTACAATTGCTGTGAGCAAAGGAAAGAAAGACACCCTTATCCCGCAAGTAATCAATAACGAGCTGACTATCTTCAATTTCTGGTGCAATCGCCATTAATTTGAGATAACCATCACAATCTTTGTAGATTTGTTCCACCAATTTCATATCAACTGCAATAGGTTTAGTATTTACTCCCTTTTCTCCTACACGGTTTAGGTATGGCCCTTCAGAATGAATTCCCAGAATTCTCGCGCCTTTTGGCTTCTCTTTCGCGACTTCCGCAACATATTTGCACATCTTAGGCGAGGGGGTTGGGAAAACTCCCGTAACGCCATTTGCAGCGCATCCTTTTAAAAAACCCCTTACTTCCTCTTCCTGGTTAGAACAATCATTGTTGAATAATCCAAACCCTCTTGTTCCATGAATATGTGTGTCAATAATACCGGGAATGATACGATATCCCGAATAATCCACAAAAGAGTCAACATTGGTCTCACTTCCATGAAATTCTACAATCCGCCCATCTTCAACAAGAAGGAAACCGTTTCGGACACCATCCTCAAAATATATCTCATCGGATTTAATATACATTTCTATTGCCCATTCGTTAAATCATCATATGTAATAAGCTCAACACCATTCGTCTCAATAAAATCCCTGATTTTGGGCGAACAAGCCATATATAGATCTTTTGCCCGGATTACAGTATAGGTTGAGCAACGGAAAATATCTTCATCAACAAAGCCAGCATGACAACCCAGTAAAGAGTACTCATTATCGAGTATTTCAGGAATAACATTTAAAACATTTTCCTCTACATCTGTTTGAATTTGTTGTTCTACTGGGAAAGGTCTGGGATTCCATGTGTTTTTTATCCAATGGAAGTTATATTTCTTAAGTATGTTCAAAGAGAACGGCACTTCAAATTTCTCCGCAATTATTCCCAACGACTTGAGAACATTAGGAGTCATCACAGAGTGCGGGTGGATATATCCTGGCTTTTTACCAACCAACTCGATGAATCTCTGGACTTGATTTTCCACTTCTACCATTGTTTCATCAAGCGGAAAAGGATCATTCTCCATTTCTCTAATAAAAAACCCGTCTTGGACCAAATTTGCTTTGGCACTAATTTCACTGGATGTGTAAAAACTACCAGATGGCTTTACTAAATTAGGAATATGTTCCACGGGAGAAATGGGGGCGCCTGCCACAAGGTTTATGTCGATTCCAAAACAACATTCTGGATATTTTTCAATCTGTTCTGCAGCAAACTCGGAACTGGGCATATTTACAAATAATCCAGTGTTACGGATCAAACCTTCCCTAATTCCTTTCAGGATGCCACAAGTCACCCCATCGGTTATACCATAATCATCTGATTGAAAAAGCAGTTTCATAATTTAACCTCCTATATATCTAATTATTCCATCGCGGAGAACCTCTAATCTTGGAATATCAACTTTGAAATCCTTCTTAGATCTTGTGTTTAGCACAAAAAATTTCTGATTCTCGATATTTCCCACACACAAATGAAGCATTTTTTGAAAAATCTTCAGGTTCGTATTGTCTAACCGCTCGCCGCTCATAACGCGGTCAATTATCTCAATTTCGGAAAGTGAAGAATATAATTTTTCGGCTTCAGCATTCGTGAATTCGTCATGCACGCAAACCAGTTTTTCACCATGCGAGACACAATCCAGATAGACAAAAACTTTATTCTTTAATCTCTCATCACTGGCCAAAACTTTCAATCCCAAGTTTGAACTTATATTTTTATCTATGAGAATATAGCAAACATCCGGGTTATTTTTTGTTCGTTTGGCTAAAGCAGCTATCAATGCAACGCTGGCCGAATTCCTATTGAAGTTGACTGGGTTTGGTACACCCACTATCAACCGATAGCAGAAAATGAGCAAAAATGCTGAAGTAATGATACTAATAATTTTCTGTAACGATGTAAAGTTGGAAAATTGAACAGAAACGATATACACTAAACCACAGGATCCTAAGAAGATTAGCGTTCGCAGGAAAAGTTCTCTTTTTTCCTGGCGTAGGTTCTCTTCAATATTATATGGAAAATATTTATATGGTAGCAATGTCCTGGAAGGTGTATCGTAAGGACATAGAATCACATAATTTGCCTTGTGTAAGTCCCCTATGAGAATATTTACAACATGTATTAAATTTTTCTTGAATTCTTGATACTCTAATGTGTACCCTAATTTCTTAAAAAATTGTTCTGTTTCAGAGAAGAATATTCTTTTTTGTCTGATGTTATATCGTTTGGCTAATGTTACGCCAAACATCATCAATAATTCTTTCATGATGGATTCTTTTTAAAAGGTTATGGAATGTTTCATCCATAACCTTTTTTAATTCTATCCTAGAAAATCCCTACTAAAGCGCCTAACACTGAAATAGCGAGAATCCCAAGGACCAGATTTGCTGGACGGATACCTTTTTTAATTAATCCGACCAAGACAAACACCAGGACGATACTCATCAACCCAGGGAAGATGCTGTCTAATACATCTTGGACAACAAGTTCCGCACCACTGATTGAAATAATCCAATTAATGGGTACATTAACCAGCGATGCTGTCAATGCTCCGGCCATCATCAAACCGAGAATAGAAGAGGCCTTGGTCAACGCACTCATCAATCCTGATTGGAAAATCTGTGTAATAAAAGAGGTCCCATAGCTGTATCCTGCATTGAGAAGATAATATTTAGCAATAGATTGTGTAACGCCATATATCAGAATAAATAGAAGTGCTCCTAATAGATTACCAGCAGATCCTAACCCAATGGCTATCCCAGCCGCAATAATACGAAGGCCATTAAAGAAAAGAGAATCGAACATCCCGGCAGTGGGTCCCATCAGACCAACTTTGATGCTATTAATTACTTCAGGATCAAAATCAGGATCTTCTTTATTCTGTTTTTCCAACGCATAGGAAAGCCCGGCAATTAATGAGAAGGGCACTGTATGTGTATTGAAAAAACTTTGATGTCGAAGGAATGCTTCTTTCTTACCCTCGGGATCATCCTTGTAAATCTCCTCAATAGCAGGTGCCATCGTCGCGGTAAATCCATTGGCCTGCATCTTTGCCATATTGAAACCAATAAAAACGAGATGTGAGCGCCAGAACATGGAGCGGAGAATCTTTTTTTCGTTAATTTCATTATTTTTGCTGTTCATGCGAAAAATCCTTCCTCTTTGGATGACTTAGATTCCTTTCCAAGCGAATTCTTCAGATCAATAATCTCTTTGTCACGGAAGAAAATTGTAATTGCAATGGTAGCCCCAATGATGGCGATTGCAAGAATTGAGAGTTCAAGCAATTGTGAAAGTACAAATCCTAGGAAGAAAAATACACCAACTTTCGGAGACCAGATCATTGATGTTAAGATTGAAATACCAACACCTATCATCATTGATGATGCTGCTATCAAACTGCTCATCAACCAGGCAGGTGGTTCTCCACCTCCGCCTCCCCCCCCCATAAGCCCACCTAAACCTTCTGCACCATATGCAATTGCGAAGAATATTAAGACAGCACCTAATAAGTTAAAAACGAACATTTGCCCAAAACTTAGGATCATCAATTTCTTGATTCTTCCTTCACCAGCCAACTTTTCCCAATAGGATACAAGAGCAGTAAAAACAGGCATCAGGATACCCATGACCCCAATCACCAAAGTCCCTATGGGCAAAGCTAGAGCCAGACCAGTTTCGGTGTTCTGACCTATCAATATGGTGAATGCAACTGTGATAACGGTCGCTGATCCAGGGTCAGAAGGAATTGAACCACCAATAGCTGAAATTCCCATGAATATGGCTTCAAGTGAAGCACCGAGAACGATGCCCGTCGTAATATCTCCCAGGACAAGGCCTATAACTGGGCCAAGAACAATAGGTCTTGTAAAACACTGCCAACCTAATAACAAATCAATTGTCGCAATCACTAAATAAGCAATGCAAACGATTAATGCTTCGTTTACCATGTAAACCTCCTTTAATTATATTTTTCTAATATCTTATTTAATGGTTCTGGTTTATCTTCAGGTGTTACTTGATAAATACATTCAGCACCGGTCTTCATAATTTGTTTCATGACAACAACTTCACTATCATATAGGTAAAGATTGTTGCGGTATGTTTTTCGTATTGCATCTTTATTCTTTTTGGCTACTCTGCCAAAATTTCCAACATTTACTTTTTTAATCCCCGACACAGAATTCAATAACGTGAGAACATCTTGGGGAGTCTTGACCAGTACCAATATACTCAAATTTGTCCCCCGCGGGTCATTCAAAATGTTCAATCCTTCCTCTATGCTAGTGATAGCTACTTTAATATCCGTCGGTGCAGCCATTAGCAAAGATTTTTGGATCAACTCACTTTTCGCTGCTTCATCATTAATAACTAATATTCGATTTACATTTAAATGTCTTGACCACTTAATTGCAACCTGTCCATGAATTAAACGTTCATCGAGTCTTAACAACTTTATCATTAACTCACTCCAAAAAAATCTTCTTTCTCCACGCTAGTGGATTGGAAGTCAACAAGTTTTAGTCCTTTTCGACTGTCAGCTACTATTTTATTAATATCCTCTAATGTCAGTGAATTAGTCTTTAAAGCTAATTCCAGCACTAAAGCTAAATTCACACCTGCGATAAGAAATGTATTGGGTCTTACAAGCCGCAGATACATCTTCTGATTGACACTGCCACCATATAGATCCGACAGCATGATAACCTGTTCAGAGTCCGGAATCGCTTGAAAATATTCATCAATTTTATCTTCAAGGCTCTCCTCATCAAGATATGAGTCGATTGCTGTCACATGATCTACTTTACCAAGCAGAACACTGAGAGAGCTTTTTATCCCGCTAGCAAATGCACCATGAGAAGCTATTACTATTTTCAATAAAAATCACCTCCAATCAAAAAAAATATATACAATTTGAATTCCCAAAATTTCAATAATGATCACCTCCTCAATATGATAACGTAGTTAAGAATTTTGACTTTTTGTTGTATAGTTTCAATACATGTGAGGAGGCTTTGTGCTGTTCAAAACCATCCTCCAGTATGTTCACTTTGTTTTCTGTTCAGCGGAGGACTTGCCTTCAGTTCATCAGTATCAGCATTCTGCTTTTAAAGTTTGAAAAGAAATTGGTGCGGTACCTGAATGCGTTGCCATTTATTCCTCCGGAGAACAAAAAAGAACTGGAGCAATTGTAAGATACAAAAGCATATCACAATTGCTTACCTGGCACAAGGCAAGAAAGCGTTGTGTTAGGGCATATTTTAATGTTGCGCCGGGATAAGGCTTGCCAGGCGATGCGGTTATGTCCCCCAGATCAGCCTAATTATCCATTTTTTCGCTCGTTTTTAAAGCCTGAAATGGCATGGTTCTCGCCGCTGAGCGATTTTTTTCGATTTCAGAACAACTATGCCGATCCAGTCAGGCTGGATGGCCGGTTTTTCGTGAATCCCTCGGTCATCCGCCTGCACCCACTGTTGATGGTATATTTAACCCACCAATCTCTTCCAGAAAGGTGACGGTGCTACCAAACCATGATACCCATAAGAGATGAGATCAAACCCCGCCGCTTTCCCCTCGTCAATACCCTGCTGATCCTGGCAAACATCGCCGTGTTTGCCTGGCAGTGGCTGGTGGGCGCCGGCCCGGGCGGTGCACTCCTGTATCAGTTCGCCTTTATCCCGTCCAATTTCCTGGCGGCACCCACCGACTTCAGCAATCTCCGCAATATCTTCACGGCCATGTTCATGCATGCCGGCTTTTTGCACCTGGCCGGCAACATGCTCTACCTGTGGATCTTCGGCGACAATGTCGAGGATGCCTGGGGGCCTTTCGGCTACCTGCTGTTCTACCTGGCTGGCGGGGTGACGGCTACACTGGCGCATGTTTTCACCAATCCGAACTCCGTCATCCCCACCGTGGGCGCCAGCGGCGCCATCGCAGCGGTGCTGGGTGCCTACCTGGTGCTTTACCCACGCAGCCGAGTCCTCACTTTCATCCCCCTCGGCTACTTCATGACACTTAAGCTTATCCCGGCGGCCATTGTTTTGGGCGTCTGGTTTATCCTGCAGTTCTTCAACGGTGTGCTCTCCCTGGGCGGGCCCGATGTTGGCGGGACGGCCTTTTGGGCGCACATCGGCGGGTTCATCACCGGTGTGCTGCTGGCCTTGCTGTTTGCAAAGCGCAGCACCGTCCAGCAACAGCGCAAATGGTAGGAACCTGGTGACCAACCATCAGCCGCTGAGAGCCAGCCCTTTTAGCCTTTTGGCTGTGGTCCGCCCACAGGATAATAGCGCACTTGAAAGTAATAACCCCGCAAAACGCGCTTAACCCCCGCATTCACAACCCACCCAAAACCATCACGTCTATCCCACCGTTCCCAACGCAAGTCCAACCTGCGCCTAACAGGAGCCATTCGGTGGTCGGACTTAAAAATTTTAAAATTAAACCGTAAAAGTAAAAAAGCGAAAATAAATCACAATCAATAAAGGAGATCACATGGATTTTTCAAAACTGTTTAAAGCCCAATGGAAGCAAATGCGCGGCAAGATCAAAGAACAATGGGGCGACCTGACCGATGATGACCTGGACAAGGTCGATGGTCAATTGGACCAGCTGATCGGCGTGGTCCAGGAAAAATACGAGCTCACCCGCGCCAAAGCGGAGTCAGAGGTCACACAATTCCTGACCAAGAAATAACCGACGCACTCAAAGATTTCCAACAGCCACTGACCTTTCCCACCCGGGAAAGGCAATGGTCATTTAATCACATCGGCCCGCCGGTCGCTAAGCGACCCCGCCTCCGCCAGACCTGGGCGGCCCACAACCAATATTAAGTGAAATTTAACCGCTTTTTTCGGGAATTTGACTATTCCCGCGTGAATGTGGTAGGATATTTTTAATCACATACCAGCACGGGGAGCCTGACAGACCAGGCTGAGAGGAGGACGGCAGTCCTCGACCCGCATAACCTGATCCGGGTAATGCCGGCGGAGGGATGAGATGCACACATACCCACACCCTCCCCAGCAAAGGAAGGGTGTTTTTTGATGAAAAACAAGGCTGAAAGAGTTGTCCTGTTTGTCAACGGCGATCTGCCCGCGGCGGACGAGCTGCGCGCCCAGATCACCCACGCAGACCTGCTGATCGCCGTGGACGGCGGCCTGCGCCATCTGGAAACCCTGGGTTTAACCCCGCACCTGATCATCGGCGACCTCGATTCCGCCGATCCAGAGCAAGTTGCAGCCCACCGCAGCCAGGGAGTCGAGGTTCGCACCTTCCCTGCCGACAAAAACGAAACTGACCTGGAATTGGCCCTGGAAGCCGCTCTGGACTTTTCACCCGCAACGATCTGGGTGACGGCCGCCCTGGGAGGGCGCCTCGACCAGACCCTCGCCAACATTTTTCTCTTAACCCGTCCAGACCTCGCCGGCCGCGACATCCGCCTGGTTGATGGCCGCACCGAAGTGTTTCTGATCAGGCAGACCGCCCAACTCCAGGGGGAGATTGGCCAGCGGGTCTCTCTGCTGCCCCTCAACGGGCCGGCAGCGGGAATCCGTACTGAAGGCCTGAAATACCCCCTCAACGGCGAAACGCTGTACCCGGAAAAAACACGCGGGATCAGCAACCGGATGGATTCCCCAACAGCTACCATCTCCCTGCACAGCGGGATCCTGCTGTGCATTCATGAAACCACTTTACCCGTAGAAAGGCATGGATAATCCAATGAAATATAAAGTGACCCCCTTCTTATTTTTATTGATCGCGGCGATCCTTCTCGGCGCGTGCGCGCCTGAACCCGGCCTGGATGAACCCCAATCGCTGACGGTGATGACCCACGATTCCTTCGCCATCAGCGAAGAAGTCATCGCCCAGTTCGAATCCGAACATGGCGTGACCGTCAACTTCGTGCGCAGCGGCGACACGGGCACGGCCCTCAACCAGGCTATCCTCACCAAGAGCAATCCCCTGGCGGACGTGTTCTACGGGCTCGACAACACCTTCCTGACACGGGCACTCGAGGAAGAGCTCTTCATCCCATACGAATCGCCCATGCTCATCCTGATTCCTCACGAATTTAAAATCGATCCGGGCAATCATGCCCTCCCGGTCGATTATGGCGATGTGTGCATCAATTACGACAAAGCCTACTTCGAGACCCACAACCTGCCCATCCCGACCTCGTTGGAGGCATTGGCGGAACCCCAGTATGCCGGGCTGCTCGTGACGCAGAACCCGGCCACGTCCTCGCCAGGCCTGGCCTTCCTGATGGCCACCATCGCCCATTTCGGCGAAGACGGTTACCTGGACTACTGGCAGGCCCTGGTCGATAACGGCCTGACGGTGGTCAGCAACTGGGAGACCGCTTACTACACGAACTTTAGCGGCTCGACCGGTCAGGGACCCCAGCCCCTGGTCGTGTCCTATGGCTCCAGCCCGGCAGCAGAGGTGATCTTCGCTGAAACCGAGCTGGAAGAATCGCCCACAGGCTCAATCATCGGCCCCAAAACCTGCTTCAGGCAAATTGAGTTTGTCGGCATCCTCCAGAATGCCCCCAACCCAGACCTGGCCAGGACCTTTATAGACTTCATGCTCAGCGTCCCGTTCCAGGAGGATATCCCGATGCAGATGTTCGTCTTCCCGGTCAACCCGCAGGCCAGCCTGCCGGAAGCCTTCCTTGAGCATGTGGAAATCCCGGACCAGCCCGCCAGCCTGCCGCCCGAGCTGATCGATGCCAACCGCGAAGCCTGGATCAACGCCTGGCTGGAGGCCGTGCTGGATTGAGAGCCCTGCGGAAAACACTTCTTCGTCGCTTAAAGCAGCCCACCTGGCGCGCAATATTGTTCTGGTTGCTGCCGGCGGCCTTCCTGGTGTACTTCTTTTACCAGCCCCTGCTGTCACTGTTCAACCTGGTCATTTCGCCTGCGTGGGGGTTCAACCTGAGCGCGCTCAACCTCGCCCGGGTCTGGCGTCCGCTTTCGTTCACCGTGGGGCAGGCTCTCCTTTCGACCCTGCTGACCCTGATCATCGGCCTTCCCGGCGCCTGGCTGTTCGCGCACTTCACCTTTCCCGGGAAGCGTGCACTCAAGATCCTGACCACCCTGCCCTTCATCCTCCCAACCGTGGTGGTGGCCGCCGGGTTCAACTCGCTCCTGGGGCCGCGCGGCTGGGTCAACCTGGGGTTGATGTCGCTATTCGACCTGGGCACGCCGCCCGTCAGGTTCCTGAATACCTTTGGGGCCATCCTGGTGGCACACGTGTTCTACAACACCACCATCATGATCCGCGTCGTCAGCAACGCCTGGTCACAGATGAATATTCGCCTGCGTCATGCCGCTCAGGTGCTGGGTGCCAGCCCGTGGCGCACCTTCCGCGAAGTGACCCTGCCCCTGCTGCGGCCGTCCATCCTGGCAGGCACGCTGCTGGTGTTCCTGTTCAACTTCACCAGTTTTGGAGTGGTGCTCATGCTGGGCGGCCCGCAATATGCCACGCTGGAGGTCGAAATCTACACCCAGGCCCTGCACCTGCTGAACCTGCCCCTGGCCAGCGTGCTTTCCATCCTGCAGCTGCTGTGCACGCTGCTGATCACATTGGGGCACAACCGTGTCTCAGGCCAGGGCGGGATGATCGTCTCTCCCGCCACCCGCACCCTGGTCGCGCGCCGGGCGCGCACCACCCTGGAGCGGGCGGTCATCTTCCTGTTGATCGTTTCGCTGTTCATCCTGCTGGTCGCCCCCCTGGCCTCACTGGCGCTGCGCTCGTTTGTCAAGCTGGAGCCCACCCGCGGCGAACGCGGTGAAGTCGAACGCGGCCTGACCCTGCAGTTCTACCGTGAGCTGGGGATCAACCGCCGGGGCGATCTGTTCTTCGTCCCCCCGATCGCAGCGGCGCGCAACTCGTTCATCTTCGCGCTGATCACAATCCTGATCACCCTCAGCCTCGGCATTTTGGTCGCATATGCGCTGCTGCAAAACTCTGCCATCAACAAAATCCTGGACCCCCTGATGATGCTCCCTCTGGGCGCTTCGGCGATCACTCTCGGCCTGGGCTTCATCATCACATTCAACCGGCCGCCGTTCAGCACCATGCGCTTCCCCATCCTGATCCCAATCGCCCATTCTTTGGTGGCCCTGCCCTTCATCGTGCGCACATTGAGCCCGGCTTTGCGCAATATCCCGACCTCTCTGCGGAATGCCGCCCGGGTGCTGGGGGCATCGCCAATCAAGGTTTGGCGAGAGGTGGATCTGCCCCTGCTGGCGCCTTCACTTCTGGTCAGCACGATCTTTGCCCTCACCATCTCCCTGGGTGAATTCGGCGCCAGCACCTTCCTGGTCAGACCCGATTACCCCACCATGCCGGTGGCCATCTTTCGTTACATCTCCCAGCCCGGCGCCCTGAACTACGGCCAGGCACTGGCTATGTCCACCCTGCTGATGCTCGTGTGCGCAGCGGGGATCCTCTTGATCGAACGGCTTCAAACGCCGGGGAAGGAAAGCCTTTAATGCTCACGGTGAATGCGGTTGAAAAATCCTACGAAGGAGAGCCCCTGCTGAACGGCGTCTCGTTTGAAGTCCACCCCAGCGAGACAGTCTGCCTGCTGGGACCTTCCGGCAGCGGAAAAAGCACCCTGCTGCGCATCATCGCCGGGCTTGAAGAGTCCGAAAGCGGGGACGTGCTCTGGAAAGGCCATTCCCTGGCCGACACCCCCGCCCATCAGCGGCGCTTCGGGCTGATGTTCCAGGATTATGCCCTCTTTCCTCACCGCAACGTATCCGAAAACATCGCCTTTGGCCTCCGGATGCAAAACCTGCCCCCGCAGGAGATCCAAACCCGGGTAAAAAGCGCCCTTGAGACGATCAATATGTCCGGCTTTGCCCACCGTAAGGTGACCGAGTTGTCCGGCGGCGAGCAGCAGCGTGTCGCCCTGGCACGGGCATTAGCCCCAAACCCCCGCCTGTTGATGCTCGACGAACCCCTGGGGGCTCTGGACCGCACCCTGCGCGAACAGCTCAGCCAGGAATTGCGCCGCATCCTTCATCAGTCCAGGGTTCCCACCATTTACGTCACCCACGACCAGGAAGAAGCCTTTGCGATTGCCGACCGCTTGCTCCTGCTGCACCACGGGGTCATCCTGCAAAGCGGCCGCCCGCACGATTTTTACCACCATCCCCGCAACGTGTGGGTGGCAAAATTCTTCGGTCTGGGCAACCTGGTCAAGGGCACTGTCGCCGCCCACTCGCCCCTGCAGGTCAAAACACAGCTTGGCCTGGTCTATCCCAGCTGCGATCAGGACCCGCCGGCCATCGGCGCAGAGGCCAACCTGCTCTTCCGGCCCACCCAGGCGGCCCAAAACCCGCAGGATTCTAAAAACCGCATCACCGGCCGAGTGATCGACCAGGTTTTTCAAAATGGGCGCTACCGTATCACCATGCAGATCAATGAACCCACCCCAGAATTCCATGTCCTGCTTAACCACCCCGCCGAAATCGGCGCAGACCTGGCCGTTAGCTACCAACCTGCAGATGTGCTCTGCCTTCAAAACGAATTCGGAGAAGTATGACCACACACAATCCAAAAGTATGGGTGATCAAATTGAACACCAACCGGGAGGAAACCTGGCGCTATGAAGGGCGCATCCTCAGCCAAAACGGCGACAGCATCCTGGTTGAAGCATTATTTAACCGCCCTGACCTCCCATTTCACGGGATCATCCTGAGAGAAAACGACCGGTTCATCGAGCGGTACTACACCGACCGCTGGTACAACATTTTCGAGATCCACGACCGGGACGATGATCAGTTAAAGGGCTGGTATTGCAACGTCACCACACCGGCAGAGATTACCTCTGAAAAGATCAGCTATGTCGACCTGGCGCTTGATGTATTGGTTTATCCTGGAGGGGAATATCTCGTCCTGGATCAGGACGAGTTCAAAGACCTTCAGATTGACTCGCAAACGCGAATCAAGGCGCAGCAAGCCCTGCACAACCTGGTCCGGCTGGCTGAATCAGGCAATTTAAATGCAGCTGTTCACGCAGGGGAGCGCTGAGCACTCTTGCGTGAACAGCTTTCACGGGGGATCAAGCCAAATTCAGATAGGGCAGCAGTTGATAAAAGAGCTCGCTGTAATCGTCTGCCGAAAAGCTGAACGCAGCAATCAGCACAATAATCAAACAGCAGCACAAAAGAACAACTGCAACAATGGCTAAAATGATCCACAAGGTCTTTTTGTTTTTCTCTTTGGGTACCGGTTCGAAGGTCTCTGGGGGATCGGGAATATAAGCAACTTCTTCAGACATAATTACCTCCTATGCAGGCGATCAACGACGTCACTAGTGTTAAAAACCGGAGCCATTCGCGAATGGGATGAAGCAAAACGGCAGGCTGACGACGCTCAGCATCACCAGAATCCCAAGGCAGATGCCAATCACGCTGAAGCCAATGTTGACCCAGCCCAGGATCGTACCCCATTGGGCCATACCCTCTCCGGTCAGCCGTCCGCCGCTTTGCTTAATTTCTTTCTTGGCCATATTGCCTGTGATGATGGCAGCAATCGCGCCCAACAGGGGCACGATAAAAAAGCTGGCGATACCGGAAATCAGGCTGATCACCGCGAGGGATGAATTCTGCTGATAAACCGGTGGGGGATTTTGTCCGTAATCTTTATATGACATTTTTTGCTCCTTTTCTACTAAACCGTGTCCATTATGAATGAAAACCATTACCAAGCAGCAGATTACTGCGCCGACCGGTTCTTTACCGACCGATTGGAGATCCACCAGATAACCCATCCCAGCAGAATCAACAAAATGGCCGCCACCAAAATCGGGATCACCACCGACAGCACCGAAAGTGTGGTGGCGATCACGTCTTCCAGCAAAGATACAGGCACGTCGCCTGCACCCGCCGTGGTGACGGTCACTGCCGGGCGGACCAGGACGGATTTCACTGCGTGCACACTGCCAGCCACCAGCAAACCTGCTGCGATCGCCAGAATTGGGTGAAGGTTTGTGACCGCGCTGGTGCTGGCGGCAAACAGGATCGCGCCGGCCGTCGGGCGTACAAAGGTCTGGATAATGTCGTTGACGTGATTAACCGCCGGGATCTTGTCCGCAAAGAACTCGACCAGCGACAGCACAATCAGCAAACCGATGATCCACCAGCTCTCCAGCGCACGCCAGCCATCGGAAAGCTCGAGCAAATCCGTGAATCGCGCCAGCAGCGAGACCACCAAAAGGGGAATATAAGCATTCAGGCCAGCACTGGCGGACAGCCCAAAAGCTGAAATGATATTCATCACAACCTGCTTTCAATATTAATGACTTTTATAATATTATAACGGATGATGACTATAAGCTGAAGCCGTCCCATGTGCCTGTCAGCATGAACCGCACTAACGAGATCGCCCCGACCTGCAGCAGACCGAGGCTGTACCCCCCAATAAGAGGCAGCAGGAGCTGTGAAAAGCGCGTATAGGTGTTGTCGCGCTTGAGGAGCATCACCAAGGCCAGGCTGTACACCATGGTCAGGAGCGTCAACACACCCCCGGCGCCCAGCAGCGCCAGCGGGTAAAGGATCCAGGGGATGTCCAGCAAGACCAGCACTACCAACACACCCCCGGCGGCCAGCAGCCCCAGAATTTGCTTCCAGTTGCCCAGGGATGGCTGGTCTTCCCAGGTTGTAAACATGGTTTGGAGAAACGCCGGCCATAACACCGCCGAAACGGCCAAACCCATCCCCGTACCGGTGACCAGGCGTGTCCAATTTTGGGTCTGATAGAGGGAGGGGATAGCCGGCACGAGCATGCTGAAGGAATTGAATCCGTCGAAAACCCAGGCCAATGCCAGCACGCCAAACAGAACACTCGGCCACAGGGGAGGCATTTTCCCCTTTCTGCCCTGGGCTGCCTGGAATGCCAAACCCAGCAGCGCCCCTAAAAATAAGCCCGAGCAGCGTGCACACAGCGGGAATTGCGCCTCGTGGATGTGAAAGGAGCGCTCTTCAATCTGGTGGCACACGGCATAACCTACCGCGGAGGCTTTCCCCAGCAGGCCGCTCGGGGTCAGCAACAGCCAGGCGAGGGTCAGCACAAGGGCCAGGCCGATTAATATCCAGCGCCAGCGGGATACGGCTTTGTTTGTGGGTTGTGTTTTATCCATATTGAAATGAATTATAAGAGGGTCGCAGCAGGTGCGCAAGGAATGGAACCGCCATAATAGCGGGGGATCTCGGCGAGTGGGCATTTTACCCGGTTCTACCTGCCAGACCTGGGCAAAAACCGGCGCCGACCCCGGTGAAAATCCTCGTTTGGGCACGGATGCTTTACAGGAGGTCCGGTATGCCGGTACAATTTTTGCTTCTAAGATAAAAGGAATCATCATGGGTGAAACAAATATCGAAAAGACATCAATTCGCCGTCGGTGGCTGGTAGGCATCCCCTTAGGGCTGGCGATCCTCTGCCTGTCGGCTGTCGGGATCATTTTTCTCGCCAATCAATCCCTGCCTGACCCAACAACATTGACGAACACCCTGACGGGCGAGGACAAAACCCGCGCTGAAGAGGCTTTGCATCTGATGGCCAGCCTTGGCGGGCAGGCCTGGCCTGGTCTGGATGACTCCCTGCCGATGATCCTGTGGAATGACGCATTCGCCTTTTTGATCAACGCCGAAGAAGCGTTGCCAGGTTGGGAAAGGCTGGACAACCAAACCGTCAACGGCCTGCCCGTATATGTTCAGGAGCATACAGCCAATTACCAGGCCTTCGCAGAAATGCTTCCTAACAGCCAGTATGCCGGCAGCATGGCCACGAAAGATGCCACTAATCTCGAATTCGTCCGGTTGTTTGAAGAGAATCTGCCTCCCTTTCTGGCTAAAATTTTCCCCTACCGACTCATCCTGATTACCTCTGACCACTACATCACAGCGCTGGTCCATGAGACCTTCCATGCTTATCAGGCTGAGAACTACCCCACACGGTTCAAAGACTCAGAAGGCACCTATCAAACCGATAGGGAATACAAACTCTGGTTTTCCAATAACAGCGAAGCCTGGCAAAGCGAAATGAAAATCCTGATCGATGCCGTGGAAGAAACTGACCCTGCTGACCAAATCGATCTGGTAAAAGATTTTCTTGCCACCCGGGATGAGCGCCGCTCAGAAAATCGTCTAGCGCCGAGCCTGATACTGCACGAAAAACGCTTCGAATGGCTGGAGGGCACATCAAAATATGTTGAACTGGAGATTTGGAGGCTGGCAGACGCCTCAGCGTCCTACCAGCCCGTGACAGGCATGGAGAACGATCCAGATTTTGATGGTTACGGAAAGTATTCCCGCCGCTGGAAAAATGAACTCACCAATGCGCAGAATGCGGCAGAAGGAGGCGGTGACTCGCTGTTTTATTACAGCGGGATGCTGCAAGCCCGTTTGTTAGACCAGTTACTGCCGGGTTGGAAGACCCGCATGGGTGAACCTGGGGTCTGGCTGGAAGATTTGCTGAGAGAAGCCGTCCAATAAAGCCCGAATGGCGGAACAATCATAAACTGCCGCGGTGATGAACATGCGGCAGCCTTTTTTAAGAACAGCCCTTGATCATGCAGCCGGCTTAACCAGCTTTTCGTGTGCTGTGGCCAGCCACTCGATGATCTTGATGTTTTGCGGGCAGACCTCTTCACACTCACCACATTCGGTACAGTTATCCGCCCGTGCCTCCGGCTTGATGGTGTTGTTGTACCGCCATCGCCCAGATCCCCAAGTATCGAATGAGACCGCTTCGTTGTAAATATCAAAAACGCGGGGAATCGCCACGCCGCTCGGGCAGGGCAGGCAATATTCACACTGAGTGCAAGGGATCGGCGCCAGCGAGGCGTAAGCTTTGCGCGCCTGGCTGACCAGCTCACGATCGTCCTCGGTCAACCTGTTCACAGCCGCATCGCCAGCCAGCGCTAAATTCTCTTCAACATGCTCCATAGCCGACATACCGCTCAATACGAGCGACACCCCGGGCTGATCCCATAGCCAGTTCAGCGCCCAGGCCACCGGCGTCCAGTCCCGCTCGCTTTTAGCCCAGGTTTCAGCCACCGGGGCAGGCGGGGGGCTCTTCGCGATCTGGCCACCTCGCAAAGGTTCCATCACCACTACAGCAGACCCCCGATCTGCGGCCAGACGCAGCCCCTTCTGCCCGGCCTGGTAGTCAATATCAATATAGTTGTATTGGATTTGGGCCATGGCCCAGTTGTCATACCCCGTGATGATCTGCTCGAAAACGCTGTACTCGTCATGGAATGAAAATCCGAGGTGATGGAACAAGCCTTCGGCCATTTTCTTCTCGGTCCACTCGAAAACGCCCAGTTTTTGGTAATTTTCCCAGTGCCGGGCGTTCAGTGTATGCAGTAAGTACAGATCGAGATAGTCCACATCCAGCCGTTTAAGCTGGGCTTCAAGAAAGCGATCAAAATCGGCCTCTTCCTTCACCAGCCAGGAGGGCATCTTGGTCGCCAGGTAGACTTTTTCCCGGTAGCCGTCCTTTAACACCTTCCCGATAAAGGGCTCGCTCTGCTCCTGGTGGTATCCCCAGGCGGTATCCACATAATTCACGCCAGAATCGATCGCGTGGCGGATCATGGCGGTGGCCTCAGGTTCGTTGATTTTGCTGCTGTCGCCATCCAAAACGGGAAGGCGCATCGCCCCGAACCCCAAAGCAGACACTTCCCAATCCAATGCGCCAAATTTTCTGTACTGCATAGTTGCCCTTTCCGACTAATCTTAATGCCGGATTGATTATACCAGAATCGGATTCGCCGCTTGCCTGGCGCCCACTCGGCTTTACAACCCTGTACAGGCACAATTGACAAACAGCCAGGGTTGTGTGATACTATCCTTACAATAGAAAAGCCCCTCAGCTTCCTGAACAGGCGCTATCCCACGAAGTGAGGAGGTGGTGTACAATGATAGACAGTAGTAGTTACTTAACAAAGGCTGTGGCACCCCTCCTCGATAGTCTTCGATAAGGGTGCTACAGCCGAAACTGATTGCCGCCCAGTGATTGGGCGGCTTTCTGGTTAACCGCCAGCAAAACGCAGTTACAATTAACTGCACAGCCAACCCTGCTCTGTTCCTGATGGAATGAGGGCGGCAGCTACCCAGGAGGGCCAATGGGACCCAAAACGCACATCTGGTGGATCCGGCGTGATATCCGCTTGCACGACAACCAGGCGCTTGAAACGGCCCTGCAGGGCGCCGAGCAGGTGATTCCCGCGTTCATCCTCGAACCCGATCTGATGGAGCGCGCCGCCCCAAAACGGCGTGCATTTCTGCTGAACGCTTTGGACGCACTCAGCAACCAGCTCACAGCCCTGGGCAGCCGATTAATCGTCCGCCTTGGACCAGCGCATTCAGCCCTGCCAGTGCTGATTGGCGAGCTGGGTGGCGCAGCAGTGATTGCCCATGAGGATTTCAGCCCCTTTGCCCGCCAGCGTGACCAAGCCATCGCAGAATCCATCGATCTACGGCTCTTCCCCGGCGTGGTGCTGCAACACCCAGAGACCATCCGCAAAGAGGATGGTGACCCCTACATCGTCTACACGCCGTATAAGCACAGGTGGTACGCGCTACCCCTGCCCACACCCGCAGATTGCCTGCCATCTCCCCCCGCCCTTCCGCCCGTCCCTGATGGGCTGGCCTCCCTGGCACTGCCCCAGGCCGACCCTGTTAATGGATTCCCTGCATCGTCTGAGGCTGCCATACAGCGCTTAACGGCGTTCACCGGGGGCGCGCTCCTCACTTATCAGAGCCAGCGCAACCGCCTTGACCTGGATGGCACCTCGCGCTTATCCCCTTATCTGCGCTTTGGGTTGATCTCCCCCCGTGAGGCTTTTGCCCACGCCCACATCGCTGCTCTGCAGGCAAAGGCCGATTCTGACCGTGCGGAAATCCAAACCTGGCTGGACGAATTGGTGTGGCGCGAGTTCTACACCGCGATCCTGTATCACTTCCCCCATGTGCTCGAAAGCCCCTTCCGGGCTGACTATGAGAACATCCCCTGGCGGAACGCACCGGAAGACCTGGCCGCCTGGCAGAACGGGCAAACCGGCTACCCCGTAGTGGACGCATGCATGCGCCAGCTGCTGGAGACCGGATGGATGCACAACCGGGGACGGATGATTGCGGCCTCCTTCTTGACCAAGGACCTGCTGATCAACTGGCAGGAGGGCGAAGCCTGGTTCATGCACAACCTGATTGACGGCGACCCCGCCGCCAATAATGGCGGCTGGCAGTGGACTGCCGGGACCGGAACCGATGCCGCCCCGTATTTTCGCATCTTCAACCCGGTCACCCAGGGGCTCAGGCACGACCCCCAGGGCGAATTCATCGCCCGCTGGGTGCCCGAACTGGCTCACCTGCCTGCACTCTACCGTCACGAACCCTGGACGATGCCCCCCGCAGAAGCAGGCCGGTATGGCTTCAGCCTGGGCAGGGACTACCCGCATCGCCTGGTCGACCACAGCTTTGCCCGCCAGCGCACCCTGGATGCATATAAAGCGGCACGGAGATGAGTGCCAGGGCGCAATTGCTTAACCCTGAAAGCATCAAGCTCAAAACCGAAAACTGATCACCGCTAAGCTGTGCAAAGAACATAGCTGAGAAACCTGATTAACGCTTCCTTATGCCATTTAGTTTTCGCACTTGCAGCAAAGGACACGCCGTGCTGCCTGCTGCATCCTTCGCAAAGTGCCATAAAGTGGGACCATTCCCCAGGCTCAACTCCCCCTTATAAAAGAATCATTTTCCTGCGACCTGCTACCTGATCAATTCAATCCCCGCCGCCCAGTTCCGCAGCAGCCCGAACAAGTTCAACAGGAACTCCCAGATCAAAGACAGAAGGTTGTTGAACACCAATCCCAGGTGGTTCGCATAACTCACCAGGGTAAAATCATGGCGATTCACCTCACCCTGGCGCATTTCGGGCTCTGCTGCCGCGCTGAGGTACAGGCTCTTGGCTGCTGTCACGCTGATTTGTTGGGGGTCGTCCGTCATCGGCTGGAAGGACCAGTAAAAGCCGTCACCTAACTTGGGGTCATCAGGCGTTGCCGCAGAATAACCCCGCCCGTGCTCTGAAGCCACGATCACATCAATCAGGGGCTCGCCGGAATGTTTATCGGTGATAAACCCAGCCAGCACGCCACCTGGCACCGGGCTGCAAGTGTGACCGCCCAGCCGCACATTATCGACCTGCCACCACCATTCTGAGTTGGCATTGTAATAGCGGAAGCGCACCCGCACATCGTCCTGATGGGCGGCGAGCGCACTGATGTCAATCACCTGGCGGTTGGGGCCGCGGGCGCTTTCCGTGATGCGATACACGCTTTGCCAGTCCCCGCCGCTGACCAACACCTCCACCTCGCCAACCTCCTCGAGGTTGCCCGGGTATTTGAAGAAATCCTGGTCAAAACTGAGCAGCACCACCGCTTCACCCGACAGGTCAACAGAAGGCGAGACCAGGGAGGAGTCCACATCGACCGGGCCGGGATAATCTGAATCCACCATCGCGAAACCGCCCGTTCCGCCGGTTAAGTTCCCCCGGTCTGAGCTATCTTTAAACGCCCAGGTAACGCCTGTACCGGCATGATCCCAAACCTCCCAACCCGCTGGCAGCCGCTCGCGATCAAAGGCCTGGTTCAAGGTGTTCAGCTGTTCGTAACCTGGCGCGTCGCAGGTCTGGGCCACATCCAGGGCGTAGTCCAGCATTTCCAGGCTGATCCCGGTTTCATGAACCGTCTGGTACCCGGCGATCAGCGGGGTCACTGTAAGGTCGTAAGCCAAATCATCGTAGACATTAACCTGGTAGCTGCCGTCGAAGGGATTTGTGAACACGGCTTCGCTGTGATCGCCGGTTTCGATCAGCACCCGGGCATACAGCGGGTAGCCGTGCCCGCCCCCATCGGTGACCGTTCCGTTCATGCTGACGAGGTTGGACTTGGCCTTCAAATTGAAATGGGTCGTCGTGGTCCCGCCCGGCCCTGGAACAGACACATCGTTAAATTCCACCCGGAGGTACCCATAAGCCGAGGCGGTCAGCGTATAAGCCTCTTCACTGTTGACAAATAACCGGTACTCGCCCAGTTGATTGGTCTTTGTAGAGACCCTTACGGGAGGGTCAGCCTGCGAAATCGCTTCGATGGTCACATCAGCCAGCAAAACGCCGCTCTCGTTATCGGCCACCCGTCCGTCGAGGTAGCCGCCGGCGCAGTAGGCCAAAGATGAATTAACCGCCGCCAGGGCATCGATTTCTCCCCAGCCGGTGGCATGGTTCGGCACAAAGCCTGGCCCCTCATCACCCTGCCCGGTGTCGTAGGGAATCGGGCGGGCTGTCTCCAGGATCAGGGTTTCCGTATCTGTGTAATTGCCTGCCAGGCAGCCGGCTGACTCCCACATCAGCGCCACCAAACCGGCCACATGCGGTGCCGACATCGACGTGCCGCTCCAGGAGGCGTAGGCGTGATCATCAGCGCCAATCGCCGAGCGGATGTTGACCCCCGGCGCCACCACCTGGGGTTTGATGGAGGGATAGCCGTTGGCATTCAGATTATCCAGGCTGTCCGTCGGGCCCCAGTTGGAATGGACAGCGTACTGACCGTCATCCAGGCCGGTTGAGCCCACAGCCGTCACATGGTACGAACGGGCTGGGTTCCCCGCGGTATTCAACCCGGGCGGGGATGAATAGCCGCAATTGCTGGCGTTTCCGTTAGCAAACACAGGGTAGATCCCTGCGGCCAGCCAGGCGTCAATCACCCCTTCAAACCAATCCCGGTACGAGCGTCCGCAATCTCCCCAGGAGTTATTTACAACCTGGGGGCGCAAATTTGGGTTGGCGTTTTCCCCGCTCAGGTTGGTCGGCGCAGTCATGAATTGGCCGCACTTGATCAGGTCGTTACCCCAGGCCTGGCCATTTTTGGCGATTGCTTTGCAGGCGATCCAATCTGCACCTGGAGCAACCCCAATTTCTTCCTGCTGTGCCCGCGCACCGGTCATGGTGCCCGTCACGTGGCTGCCATGCCCGTTATCATCATACGGCGCATCCTGGTGGTTGACTGCGTCCCACCACTGGTAATGATGGCTGAAAATTCCCTCGCCGAGGTTGCCCCGGTAGGACGAAATCAATGCCTCGTGGGTGTAATGCGCCCCTGTATCAATGCTCCCGACGACGACCCCGTCCCCTGTGAAGCCCAGCGACCACACCTGATCTGCCTTGATCTGTACGAGGTTGCTCGCGGTGCCGGCGGTTACAGGCGTGTCCGCCTCGCTCACATTTACATCTGGCTGCTCCTCGAGGAACACCTGCGGAATTGACTGCAAAGATTCAATTTCGCGGAAGTTGAGCAGCCCGGTCAGGGTCTCAGCCGTGGAGGACTGGACTGCAATCACATTTTGAACCCAAAAAGCCTCGTAAGGTACAGCCTGCGCATCGAGGTAACTGCGCACTTCTGCCTGAGCCTCCTCAGCCAGCCTGTTCAGCGTTTCGTACACAAACCAGCCGCGCGCTTCCCAAGACATGCTGTACGCATCACTCAGGTCAGCCCGTTCCTCAAAATAGATCAAATAATCAAGAGGTTCCGAGGTCTTAGACTTGGCCAACAGCGCTGGGTCAACCCAGGGGATATCCTGATAGGCATCTTCCGCCTGTACGGTGATGCGCTTGCTCCCCCACAAGGTCAGGGCGATCATGGCGATCAGCGTGATGGTACCTAATCGTAAAGCCAGTTTGTGTTTCATATCCGCTTCCGCTCCGTTGTCATCAAAACTGGTGGGCGTGTCGGGCGCCACCGGGTCCCATTACACTTACCAGCAAGATTCGTACCAATCCATTCCTGCCGCCAAGCGCTGGTGCCCGACCCCATTCCTGCTATAATTTATCCAAAAAGGTGAGGGAGAAACCATGTCCCTGAGAGAACATTTAAATATGCTGCGCGAGCATGGCCGATTGGTCACAGTCCAAAAGCCGATTTCGAAGCACCTGGCGCTGGCTGGCCTATTAAAAGCGCTGGAGCCTGCCCCCGTCCTGTGCAACCAGATCATCGAATCGGAATTACCGGTGATCGGCAATGTGGTCTGCGATAAGCAAACGCTGGCCGGGTACCTCAAAGTCCCGGTCGAGGCACTCATCCCGACCCTGAGCCAGGCGATTGAAGCACACACCCCGCCCCGGGTAACCTCCCAGGCCCCCTGCCAGGAGGTGATCAGGACACACCCCGACCTGGATGATTTACCCATCCCCTTTCATTGCCAGGGCGACGGCGGCAACTACATCAGCTCCGGCGTGATGGTTGCCGGACATCCCCGCTATGGACAGAATCTGGATTTCCACCGCTGTATGCAATTCTCCAAAACTGAGCTGGCGGTGCGCGTGGTCAAAGGGCGCAATTTCGACGCCTTTTTGCAGGACTTGGGCCAGGTGGATGTGGCGATTTGCATCGGTGTGGCGCCCAATATCCTCGTGGCCGGCGCAACCTCGGTCGAGATTGGCCTGAACGAGCTGGAAATCGCCAACGCCCTGGCGCCGTTCGAGGTCGTTAAAGCCCGCACCTCTAACCTGCTGATCCCAGCAGAAGCCGAATTTGTGATCGAAGGCACGGTCTACCGTGACCGGCGGCATGCCGAAGGCCCTTTTGTGGACCTGACCGAGACACAAGACGTCATCCGCCAGGAACCGGTGATGGAAGTGAAGTGCATCACCCACCGCAGGGATGCCCTCTGGCACGCCCTGCTGCCCGGCGGGCTGGAACACAAGCTCCTGATGGGTATGCCGCGTGAGCCCACCATTTTTCGGGCGGTGGACCAGGTTGTCGATTGCCTGGACGTCCACATCAACCCGGGCGGGTGCTCCTGGCTTCACGCCATCGTCAAGATCCGCAAAACCCACCCGGATGACGGTCGAAAAGCGATCGAAGCTGCCCATAAGGGCCACAGCTCCTGCAAACATATCTTCGTGGTCGATGAGGACATCGACATCTACGACCCCCTCTCCGTCGAATGGGCACTGGCCACGCGCTTCCAGGCCGACCATGACCTGGTTACCCTGGGCCGCGAGCGCGGTTCGTCGCTTGACCCCAGCGCTGAGCCCGGCACTTATGAAACCTGCAAAGTCGGCTTCGACCTGACCGCGCCCCTCGGGACCTCGGCCAAGCCCTACGCCAAAGTCCCTTTCCCCCGGGTAGATGTGGATCAGTATCTTTAACATGGTGAATAGTGCGTGGGGCGTTGTGATCAGGCAATTGGAGACGGGGATTTGTGGGAGGTGATTTCTAAATAGGTCAGATGGTCGAATCCCACTCCAGATGCACTTTTTCCTGAGATCAATCCCGCGGCGCAGCGGAATGGGATCAGCTATAATAACCTCATGCATCTGACAACCGCAGAACAAGCCCTGCTGGCTGGCGGGTCCGGCCCCGCAGCCCAAAAAGCGATCCAGATTCTGGCCGCCCTGGGGCGCATCTATGGCGCTGAGCGTATGATCCCTGTCCGCTCGGTGCAGATTGCCGGGGTCAGCTATGACAACCTGGGCGAAGCTGGTCTGGCCTGGCTGACCGAGATGGCGGCCGGGGGAGGGAAGGCGCAGGTCTTCACCACCCTCAACCCTGCAGGCATGGACGTTGAAAACTACCCCGCCCTGGGCATTTCAGAGGAATTTGCAGAAAACCAGCGCCGCGTTTTAGCGGCATTTGAAGCCATGGGGGTCGTGACCACCTGCTCTTGTACACCTTACCTGTTCGGCAATCTGCCCCGCTTCGGCGAGCACATCGCCTGGGCGGAGAGCAGCGCCGTCTGCTATGCCAACTCAGTCCTGGGCGCGCGCACCAACCGCGAAGGCGGGCCTTCTGCGCTGGCGGCCGCCCTGACCGGGCGCACCCCCGCCTATGGCTACCACCTGGATGAAAACCGGCGCCCAGGCCTGCATGTGCAGGTGAAGGCACCGCTCAACGACACCCCCGATTTTGGCGCGCTGGGCAAAGCCATCGGCGATCGGCTGCAAGCCCGCAGCGTTGACCGGGTGCCCTACATCACCGGGGTTCACGAGGCCAGCCTGGAGCACCTGAAATCCTTCTGCGCCAGCATCGCCACCTTTGGCGGGGTGGCGCTGTTCCACATGCCCGGGATCACCCCGGAAGCGGATGCCTTTGAGCCGCCGACCGAGTCGGTCACCATTGGGCCAGGCGACCTCGACACGGCCAAAGCCGGCCTGACCAGCGCCGCCCCAGACGAGATCGACTTCCTCAGCCTCGGCTGCCCGCACCTCACCCTCGGCGAGATCGAGCGCATCGCCCGGGCCTTGCAGGGCAGGCAAGTCACCCGGGAATTCTGGATCACCACTTCACGACCGGTCAAGGGCATGGCAGACCGCATGGGCTACACCGCCATCATCGAGGATTCGGGCGCCAAGTTTGCCACGGACACCTGCTGTGTGGTGGCACCGATCAAAGGGCGCTTCACTGCCCTGGGGACCGATTCGGCCAAGGCCTGCTATTATGCTTATGCCAAAAACGGGTTCAAAACCCGCCTGCTGGGCTTTGACGAATTGCTGGCGGAGGCCGTCCGATGAACCTGCGCGGCCGCACGATCTTCCCCGGCCAGGCCAGCGGCGAAGCCCTGGTCAGCCGCATGGGCATCTCCTTCTACGGCGGGGTCGATCCCGATTCCGGCCGGGTCACCGAGGCAGGGCACGACCTGGAAGGCCAGTCCATTGCGGGTAAGGTGCTGGTGTTCCCCACGGGGAAGGGCTCCACGGTCGGCTCGTATGTCCTTTACCGGCTTAAACACAACGGGCAGGCGCCGGCCGCCATCATCAATGCGGACTGCGAAACCATCACGGCGGTTGGCTGCATCATTGCCGAAATCCCCTGCATCGACCAGGTCGACATCACGCAGATTGCCACCGGCATGCGCCTGCAGGTGGATGCTGACGGCGGACAGGTGACCCTCCAGCCCTGAGTGAAAAATCAATACGAAACCCTGTATAATGTGACCATGACCCACAACAAACGCATCATTCTTGCCGTCACCGGCGCCAGCGGCGCTATCTATGGGGTGCGCACCCTTGAACTCTTAAGTTCGCTCGGCGTTGAAGTCCACCTGGTGATCAGCCCCATGGGTGCACGGGTGATCCGTGAAGAAACCGGGCACTCCCCTGCCCAACTGGCCAGGCTGGCCGCCTGCAGCTACCAGCCTGACGACCTGGCAGCGCCAATCGCGTCTGGCTCATACCCGGTGGACAGCATGCTAATCGTCCCCTGCTCGATTAAAACGCTTTCAGGTGTGGCTAACAGCTATGCAGACAGCCTGATCGTGCGCGCGGCCGATGTGTGTTTGAAAGAAGGCAGGCCGCTGCTGCTGGCTGTCCGCGAGACGCCCCTGCACCCCGGCCATCTGCGCCTGATGGCGCAGGCCGCCGCTGCCGGCGCAATTATCTTTCCCCCCGTGCCCGCCTTCTACAGCCAGCCAAAGACCATAGACGACCTGGTAAATGCCACCGTCGGCCGCATGCTTGCCCGCATCGGGGTTGACAACAGCGCCTACCAGCCCTGGGGTGAAGAAAAAAGCTAAACAATCCCCATCTGATAGACCCGGTATCGCCTGATCGGCGTGACCCCCATTTTCAGCAGCGCATTGATCATGCGGTGGTTGTTTTCCAAGACGTAATTGATCTCCATGCACACCTGCCGGTCTTTGAGTGCGTCATAGGTGGCTTTGTACAGCAGTGTATCAATCGCCTTACCCTGGTATTCCGGGACGACACCCAACGCCCACATGCGATACTGGCGGATTTTCTTGATCCCCATCAGCAATTTTGCCCAGCCAAAGGGAAACAGGCGCCCGCGCATCGATTTTAGCAAGACATTCACATCTGGCAACGAGATCGCAAACCCAATGGGCTCACCGGCAGCATCCTCGGCAATCAGGACCGCTTCCGGGTTGACGATCGGCTTTAAATCCCTGACCATCGCCTGCGCTTCAGCCATGGTGACGGGGTAATAGCCCCAATTTTCTGAAATCGAGCGGTTCGAGAGCCGCACGATGGTCATGACCTCCTCCTCCAGCCGGTGAAAATCGATCGGGCGCACCGTCACGCCGAAACGTGCGCGGATGCGCTCCGTCAGTGAGAGAAAGCGCTCCGGGAACTGGTATCCCCCTGCCATATCCGCCAGGTAGGCGTGCAAATCCATCACCTTTTGCAGGCCAAAGGCGTTAAAGTAATTTGCGTAGTAAACCGGGTTGTGCGGTGCTAAAATCACCGGCGTCCGTTCGCCGCCTTCGATCTCCAGCCCCCACTCCTGGGAGGCAAAACTCCACGGACCGCGCATGGCGTGCATGCCCTGGGTAGCCAGCCAGTCACGCGCCGCCCCCAGCAACAGGTGCGCACCTGCTTCATCTTCCACACATTCGAAAGCACCAAACAGCCCGATGGGCTCTCCCCAGTGTTCAAGGGCAATCCTGTCCACGAAGGCAGAACAGCGGCCTACCACCTTGCGCCCGTCTTTGAGCAAAAAGAGCTTTGTGTCGCAGTGGTTGAGCATCGGGTTCAACCTGGGATTGAACTGTGCCCACTGATCCGAACGCAGCGGCGGGACCCAAAGCGGGTCTTTTCGATAATGCTGGTAAGAGAAGCGGATGAATCGGTCTAAATCTTTGCGGGTTTCTACCGTGTGAATGTCCATACTGACCTCGGGTGATGGGGCAAATGTGTGGTAACCTGATTTTATTCGACATTTCAGGAAAACTGGCGCCGAGATTCGGGTGCCGATCTGGAAGGTGTAACCAGGTGATTTTAGATTAACACCTCATTATGCTATAATCGTTTCATATTAATCGGAAATTCATCATATATAGCCGGATGGACCAGAAAGGAATCAACCATGACCCAACTTGACCCCCAGCGACAAACCCAAGCCAAACGATATGCCCGCATTAAACGCCGCCTGTGGCTGGTGGACCAGGGGATCACCCTGCTGTACGCTTTATTGTGGCTCCTGACGGGCTGGTCAACTGCGCTGCGGACCTGGCTGGGAGGTCTCATCAACAGCGATTGGTTCATCGTGGCTGGCTTTGCTGCTGTCTTTGGCGGGATTTACTACCTGATCAATCTGCCCATGAGCTATTACGCCGGGTTCATCCTGCCCCACCGTTTTGATCTCTCCACCCAGTCCATCAAGGATTGGCTTGTGGACCAGCTCAAAGGCCTGGCCGTGGGTGCCGCATTGGGCCTGCTCCTGATCGAGCTGGTTTACCTGGTGTTGAGGGTCACCGGTGATAGCTGGTGGCTGTGGCTCACCGGGGCTATGCTCCTGATCAGTGTGCTGCTGGCCAATTTGGCTCCGGTGCTGCTGATGCCAATTTTCAACAAGTTCACGCCCCTGAGTGATGAGCATGCCGAACTGGCTAAGCGGTTGGTTCAGGTCGCCGAAAAAGCCGGCACACAGGTTAAAGGTGTTTTCAAAATGGATATGTCCCGGCGCACGAAGCAGGCCAACGCCGCCCTGACAGGCCTCGGCAACACCCGACGCATTATCCTCGGCGATACCCTGCTTGACGAATTCTCGCCCGACGAAATTGAAACCGTGTTGGCTCACGAGCTGGGCCATCATGTCCAGCACGATATGGCCTGGTTGATCGGGTTCAGCACCCTGCTCACTGCCCTGGGGTTTTACCTGATGTCCCTGGCCATGGATTGGGCCATCGCTGCGTTTGGACTGACAGGCGTGGCCGACCCCGCCGGCCTGCCCGCGCTGATGATCTTGCTCTCCCTGTATCAACTCATCATCATGCCCATCGACAATGCCTTCTCGCGCTGGCGCGAGGGTAAAGCCGATGATTACGCTCTGCAGGCAACAGGAAAAGCCGCGGCGTATGCCACGGCCTTTACACGTCTTGCCAATCAAAATTTAAGTGATGTCGACCCGGAGCCCTGGGTGGTGGCCATGTTTTACAGCCACCCGCCCCTGCGAGAACGCATCGCCAAGGCCGAAGCCTGGCAGGGCCGTCAGTTGGGGTAAGCTTACTGCCGCTCGAAGGGCGTTCCCAGCGCGGCAGGGGGCTGGGAGCGCAGTGAGCGGATCAACTTTTTGACCCGGTTTCTGACCCCGTCCGGCAAGGTGGCCAGCAGCCTTTCCATCCATTCCGTGTTGCCGAGGTTTACCAGCAGCAGGGTCAGGATCATCAAGGGGAACGGCGCTACCTGCAGCACCTGGGAGGGGATAAAGGTCCACGAGGACTGCAGAACCAGCCCCAGCCACTGCAAGAAAGCGAACAGGTACGCCCCAAAGGCCACCCTGATCGGGTTCCAGCCGCCAAAGATCGTGATCGCCAGGGCAATCCAGCCGATGCCATCCAAGCCGGTGATGGTACCTTTCCAGCCGGGCTTTACGCTCAGCGTATACAGCGGACCGGCCAGGCCGACCAATGCCCCACCGAGGATGGTGTAAAAATAGCGCATTTTGCTCACACTGGCGCCCCGCACATATGCGGCAGCCGGTTTTTCACCGATGCCCTGCAGCATCAGGCCCGGCCGGGTCTTGTAGATCCAAAACCATGTCACTATGATCAATATAATGCTGAAATAGGTCATGAGTGATTGTTGGAACAGCAGCGGGCCGAGAATGGGGATGTTCCTCAGCACCGGGATCGGCGTGGAGAGCATGATCGGCCCTTGCCGACCCATGATGGGGTTCCCCAGGAAATAAGCCAGGTCACGACAGGTAATCGTGAGAATAAACCCCACCGCCACCTGCGACTGCTTCAAGGTGATGCTGCTGAAGGCCACAATCGCCGACACCACCGCACCGACCAGCGCGCCGGCTAAAAATCCCAGCAGGAGGCTGTCTGTCTCGATCGCCACCCAAAAACCTGACATCGCAGATAAAATGATCAGGCCGTTAAGCGAAAGGTTGATCACCCCTGCGCGCTCGGTCAGCGTTTCACCGATGGCGGCCAGGACAATCGGCGCCCCTGAGGCGATCACCCCGGCTAAACCCAATAGAATCATATCACCAGTCATAAAGGCTCCTACTGCTTTCCCAGCACACGCTGTTTGACACCCTGCATCAGCAGGACGAACAACACCAAGCTGCCCTGCAGCACGCCTGTCAACGTGGAATCAAGTCTCATCACAATGGGCAATTGAATGCCGCCGATGTTCAAAGCGGCAAAGAACAGGGCAATGGGCGCAACCCAGATCGCCTGATAGTTGATCAGCATGCCAATCATCAACCCCATAAAGCCGTAACCGCTGGAAATCGCCGGGATCAGCCGGTGATAAACAGCCACGACCTGCAGAGCGCCTGCCAGGCCGGCAAACACTCCGCACACCAAAAAGGAGAGCAGCATATGCTGCCACGTGGGGATCCCCAGCCGGAAAGCCGACTTAATGCTCTTGCCAACGGCTTTTAACCGCAGCCCAAAATGAGTGCCCTGCAGCAGGAAGTAAATCACAACCAGGCTGATCAGGGAAAGCCCAATCGAATACCAGCTAAAGCGGAAATTTTGGAATGTGGGCAGCCAATACACCTCAGGGAAAGGCTCAGTGCCGCTCATTGAGGCGACCCCTGGCCGGCTCCATGCGCCAAAAATCAACCCGATGTTCAGCGCAGTGGCGATAAAGTTCAACCCCAACCCGCCGAAAATCTCATTCACACCGCCAAACACTTTCAGCACCCCGGCTAAAACAGCCCAGATGGCGCCGCCCAGCATCCCGGCCAGCATGGAAATGATGATCACCAGCACGGGGTTGACCGGCGTATCCATAAACATGCGGATCACGCCGGTAGTAAAGATCGCCCCAATCGTGATCTGGCCTTCAATGCCGATGTTCCACAGGCCTGCCGTAAAGGTGACCAACACGCCGCAGGTGGCCAAAACCAGAGGCACCCACACGACCAGCACACTGGTTATCCGGGTGGTGTTGCCAACAGCGCCCTCCCACAGCAGGCTAAAAGCCTGGATGGGGTCAGCATCGATCAGCAACAGGATCACGGTCACAAAGCCAAAGGCTAAAATCAGGCCCCCCAGCTGGAATAAAATCGAAAAACTACGCGTTCGAGATGGCTTCATAGGTCTCCTCGTTAGCATTTTCCCGCTCCCAACCTTTCCCACCAATCATCTGGCCCAGCTGGTCCAGGTCGATCGCGGCCGAATCCTGCGGTCTTGAGACGTGTCCGCTAAAGAACACCAGGATGCGGTCGCTATAGCGCAAGATTTCATCCAAATCAGCGGAAATGAAGAAGATCGACGAGCCACGTTTACAGCGTTCCTTCAACTTATCCCACATATAGATGGCGGATTCTATGTCCAAACCCCGGGTGGGATGTTCCAGCAAGATGATTGAGAGGGATTCTTTCAATAAAGATAAAGCCGCACGCTGCTGGTTACCGCCTGAAAGTGATTCGACAGGCGTTTCAGGCCGGCCGATGATGCGGTAATCATCGATCATCTGCTCCGACAGGCTTCGAAAATAGGCTTTATCGATAAATAATTTCTTTTTTTCGTCAGAGGTCACAGTGAAGTGCTCGGCCAGGGTCAATCCAGGCACGAGTCCCTCTTCCAGCCGGGAGGCCGGAAGGAATGCCACTCCTTTGCGGATAAATTCGTGGTAATTCTTACCGGTCAGGTCTTCCCCGTTCACAATGATTCGCCCTGAAACAGGGCGCTGCAGGCCGGCGCAAGCCCTGAGCAGCACATCCTGGCCGCTGCCCTCCATGCCTGCCAAGCCGATCACCTCGCCGGTATGCAGGCGGAAGTTGACATTCTCGATCGTGATCGGATATTGTTCGATGTATAGGTCCTGCAATTCAAACACGACTTCATCGCCTGAAACGGATTCGGGGTCTTTGAGGATAATCAGCTTGCCAAACATCATCTCGACCAATTGATCAGTATCACAAGAGACGTCAACTTCTCCGACCAGGTGCCCTTTTCGCAAAATGGCCACCTTATCACATAAAATTTCGACATCCTCCAGCTTATGGGAGACGAACACCACAGTCTTTTCCTGCCCCGCCAAAACGCGCAGTGCGGCAAACAGTTTTTCCTTCTGCTGAACACTGATGCCGGTGGTGGGCTCATCCAAAATCAATACCCTGGCACCCAGCCATAACAAGCGCAGGATTTCAAGCTGCTGACGTTCTCCCACGGTCAGGGTGTCCACAAAGGCTTCAGGGTCCAGTGAAAAACCAAATTGATCCTGCAGCGCTTTGAACTCCCGGATGATGTCCTTATGCTTTAACAGCAAGCCCCCGTCCTGGCCGGCGATGAAGTTGTCGATCACCAGCATGGGCGGGAAGTCCAGCGGGTCCTGGTGCAGCATCCCGATGCCATATTTGATCGCATCGGCGGGCGACTCAATCTCGACCACCTTGCCATCGAGGACGATCTCACCTGAATCTGGCTGGATGAAACCGGAGAGGATCTTCATCAAAGTGCTCTTCCCCGCCCCGTTCTCACCTAAAATGCCATAGATCATGCCGCTTTGGATATTAAGGTTAATATCCGCATTGGCATGAACTTCACCAAAGTGCTTATTGATTTGATTGAATCCAATTTTCATAATGAGAATTCTATAGTTATAAAATGGGGAAGACGCAATGGTCTTCCCCATGATGGTTAATTTGGGTCAGATTACTCAGAACGACCTTCGATACCTTCCAGCAGTTGCGGCAGGTACCAGATCTCATGGTCGGTGGCTTCTTGACCCTCTGCCAGGAAGGTTGAGCCATCCTGGAAGTTCAGTGGGCCAACCCACAAGTTGAGGTCGCCAGCCAATTCATCGATGAATTGCTGCAAGAAGGCTTCATTTTCAGGCGACATACCAGGACCGCTGACATAGCCAATGGCGGTTGTGTCGTGGTTGTTGATGTCACCCCAATCGGGCGGCAGCCACTCGAAGACGGATTCCCAGGTGCCGTTCATGGCGCTGGAAATGTGGCGCAGGTAGGCAGGACCCCAGTTGTACCACGGCACACCGAGACAGGCTTCAGGGGCCTCGTCACAAGCGCCGACATAGTCGTACGGGATCGCAAACACTGGATTGCCTTCACCTGTGGCTTTGCGGGCTTCTACCAGGGCTTCGGTTGTGTCAATACCCGAGATGATCACATCCACACCGGTGTTGATGAACTCATTCGCCACCTGGGTGGGATCTTCGGTGAAGCCAGGGATGTTGAACCAGAAGCCAATCCAGGTGACACGGAAGTTCAGGTCAGCCGGATCGTTGCCCAGGAAATTTTCCCAGCAGTATTGTGCGCCCAGGTATGAAGAGGCCACCAGACGGCGGGTCTCTTCGTTGATTAATGGGCCAAGATAGCCGATCGAACCGGATTGGGTGTGCAGGGCGGCATCACAACCGGCGATCATCTTGCCATATTCCATCTCACCCATCACGTTGACCATGTTGGGTAACGGGACGTAGTTCTCGCCCTCTGCCCACACAGAATCGCCAGAAGCGTGAATTACATAGACGTCGGGGTTGTTGCGGGTGAATTCAACGGCATCATCTTTCATATCATCTGAGTTGAAGACGACCAATTGAGCACCCTGCGCAACAAGCTCTTCAGCCAATTGGGCAGCGGTGGTGCCGGGGCGGTCTGCAGTGTTGACCACATCCAGGTAGATCATGCGGGTGCCGGGCAGGTTTTCCATCACATATTCGCCGGCTTCGTGGTGCGCTTGGCTCCAGCCGCGATCGTTGTATGGGCCAACCAGCAGCATACCAAACACAAATTCTTCTGGTTCTTCAACCGGTGCAGGCTCTTCTGCCGGCGGGGCAGGTTCAGGCGCGGGTTGGCAGGCGGTCAGGATCAACGCGCTCACCATCAGTACGGTTAAAACCCAAAAAACGAGCTTCTTTTTCATAGTTTCTCCTTCATTAATCATTTACCTAATGGACTTTGGTAGAGATAAAATGTGTCCTGTTCTTTTGGGTCACCACCTCCATTTCTTGACTAATCTTGCGATCGGCTGACATTTATCTTTCATTTTTATTTTTCAAAGGTACAGCATGCAAACGAAGCGTAAAAGCAAGGCCTTCGTGTGCATCCCCTTTATTTTACTTGAAAAATGCTTGAATTCAGGTGCAATTCGAAATGATTCACTTAAAATCTGTCATTTATTGGATCAATCCACCACCAGGTCGACAATTTGCGGCGGCTGGCCTGGCTTCAACGCCACCAGCCCACGGTTTGAGAGGTGCAGCTCTTCCAGCACGATCAGCCCCAACAGGCTGAGTGTCATCTCAAATGCTTCATGCGGTGAACCGGTCTTCTTCAGTGCAGCCTCCACTTCATCAACTTGCTTTGCAGCCACAGCCACAGGTTCAAGAGACATGATCCCGGCCAGGGGCAGGGGCATCACCGTCTCGACTTCACCATCGACCACGATGCAAATCCCGCCGCCGACATCGATCAGCGCATTGGCTGCCTGCGCCATGGCATCATCATCCGCACCAACCACCAGCAGGTTGTGACTGTCATGCGAAACGGTCGACGCATAAGCACACCCGGGGTTGAACCGGGTGCCGGCCACAAACCCCAGGCCTTTGCTGCCCGTAACACCGGGTTTTTCCTCGTGCCGGTAGAATATCGCCGCTTTCACGATGTCCCTGTCCGGGTCAGCCAGGAGTAAACCCTGTTCAGATTTCATCTCCACGATCTGCTCTTCGGTGTGCACCATGCCGGGGAAGATTTTCATCACTCGCACTTTGGCCGGGTTGCTTTCCACGGGGATTTCAAAGTCCTGCGCGCTCAGCGGCGCCAGGTGCAGGGAATTAACCGCCCATTCCGGGTAGGTGAAAGCCGGGATATCGATCGTCAGTTTGCCCTGCTCAGCCACCAAAACGCCATCGGCATAGACCTGGTCGATGGTCAGCGCTTCCAGATCGCTCACCACCAGGATATCGGCTGTCCGCCCGGGTGAGATCGTGCCGATCCAGCGCGCCTGCTCCAGCATTTGGGCTGCGTTGATCGTCACCATCTGGATAGCCTGCATTGGGGGTAAACCCAGGCTGATCGCCTTGCGCACAACCCTGACAAGATGCCCTTCACTGAGAATGGTGGCCGAGGTCACATCGTCCGTCACCATGGTAAAAAAGCGCGTATCCATTCCGGGGTTCTCCAGCACAGACGGAATCAGGTTCGGCAGATCTAACCAGGCTGTGCCATAGCGCTGCTGGGCATACATCCCCCGCTGGGCACGCTTCAAGGTGCCTTCAGCGGTGGTTGCCTCATGGCAGGCCGTCAGCCCGGAGGCGATAAAGGCATTCAAGCCAGCGTTCAGATCAAAGTTAGCATAATGGCCTGTCAGCACCAGCCCTTCCTGCAAGCCCCTGGCGGTGATCGCATGGACGTTGGGATCGCCATAGATCACGCCCGGGAAGTTCATTTGCTCGCCCTGGAGCTGCGCCCACCGGTTTCGGTAGGCTTCTGCCACATCGGCATCTTCAATCACCGCCCCGGCGTCCTCAAATCCGGGGATCGAGGGCACGCATACCGGCATCGCCAGCAAAACCTTCACCGGCAGCTTTTCGGCGATGTGGTGGAACAGTTCCACCGAACGCAAACCCAACACATTGGTCACCTCGTGGATATCCGGGCAGATGGTGGTTGTTCCCTGGGGCAGAACACCTGCAGCGAAGCTGGGCAGATCGACCATGGCACTTTCAACGTGCATATGGCTGTCGATAAACCCTGGAACAAGGTAGCGGCCACCCGCATCAACTTCGTGCGTATGTTCGTCCACGAGGATGTTGCTCGCATCCCCCACCAGCGCGATCCACCCGTGCCGCACAACAACGTCCACACCTTCCTCAATCTGGGCGGTGTTGACGTTGACCAGCCTGCCATTCCGGATGATCAGGTCTGCGGCCTGGCGCCCCATAGCAGTTGCAGCCAGGTCCTGGGTGATCTCGTGGTGCGCTTTTCGTGTGTTTGTGCCATCGGTCATGTTTTTCTCCTCCTAAAATTGAACCCTTGGCTGCGGCCGAGCCGAGGGTTGCCTGGTAAACCACATCAAGGGTGTGGTCAGCTTAAATTGTTCCATGAAAACAGGACGGGTAAATAAAAAATGGTGCTTTAAAGAAAGGGTTGACACCAATAACATCATAGAAAAGAGATTTGTAAATGAATGGGGTGAACGGTAGGTCAGGTGAGCCGTTCAAGCCCCGGCGAAGGATCATGGTTCGAAGAACAGGTCGGCTTACAGCACCTGTCCGCCCCAATTGAACACACCTGCCACGGTTTAGCAGGATTGTCCATAATCCTATCATAAAATTAGTGTTTAGTGAATTGGTATTTAGATGTTTTCTATGAGCAGTGATTGTGGGTTGAAAATCTTCCAGCCTATTTTGCCCCAGTTAATTCCAACAAAAAGCCAACTGTGGTAAAGCTGGGCTCACAAACGAAAATCTGGCCAGTTAACTCCCCCTGTTCGGCATTTAATCCGTACGATCACACCATCACGGCGTTGAGTGTGGAAGGAGAAAGCACCTCCTTCCACATCTCATATTATTCTGTATTACGCCTCCTCAATCGGGATGTAAATATAAAACACCGAATCTGGCGCAAAGTCTTTGAAATCCTGATCGTAGTATTCAAAATCCATCTTCGAAGCCAGGGCATAGCCAGACTGCGGTAGCCAAACTTCATAGATATATTCATAAGTTTTGGAAAGACTCGCCAATTCACCCTCATGGGCAAAAACTGCATAGGTGTGTTCCGGTACTTCCCGCACCACAAACCCTTCCGGGGTATCTTCCACTTGGCTTACTGGAAAACCGGCGATGTACTCAAAGGCGCAATCAGGCGGAGCGTCTTCCGGGGTAATGCACAAGCCAATGGCTGCTTCACCGGTATCATGAGGCAGGCCGCCCAGCTTTGCCATCCGCTGGTTGAAATCTTCCCAGAGTTGAGATATTTCTCCTTCCTGGTTCTTTCCAAAATAGGGTAAGCCCATCAGCGTAAATCCGGGTTTGGTCATAATTCTTGGTTCCATTGGTTTCTCCTTTAGGTGTGAATAGTATTGATCAGCATGCATCACAGGCTGCTGCACCTCAAACATTTGCAGCACTTCAGGATGATGTTGCGTATAAGCCAGCTCCCGCCAGGAACCAATGGGACGGAAGCCATTCACTTGGGTCCAGTGAACCAAGCTGGCGTAAACATCCGGGGAGGGCCCTTCCTGCCGAGTATGAGTTGTCGTGGCGATCTGTGCAGCGCCCGGCAGGATGCGGACCCGGATAGGCTCATCACGCCAGGTATCTGCATCACCGCTAACAGCCTCATGGATGATCACCCCCACCTCAATATCCACATCAACATCTCTAAAGTCGGCCTGGTGATAGATCAGCAGATTCGGCCCTTCATGAGGAAGCCCATTGAACTTGAGAAAGCGGTGGATCACGCCCAGCTGGCTTTCCTTCCACTCAGTCAGATGGTTTATCGTTTGCAGGGTGTCCCTCACTGTTGCAACCAGGAAATCAGGTGCGGTCTTCAAGACCACCGGGTGTAAATCAGCCGATGCTGAGGACTCAAGTTGGGAGAGATGGTTTTCCAGCCGGCACAACCGTGCACGGTCTGAGGTAAGGCGCTGGCACAGTTCGTTGGCCTTGTTATTCAGCATCCGATGCAAAACTTCGCTCGTGAGCGCCAGTTTCCGAAGGGACAAAATCTGTTCCAGGGTGAAATCCAGGTCCTTAAGCAGCAGAATTTGGTTCAGCTCTGGCAATTGCGTCAATGTGTAATAGCGGTAACCGGTGAAGCGATCAATGTGCGCGGGTTTAAGTAAGCCCAATTGATCGTAATTTCGCAGTGTTTTGACACTAACCTGGGCAATTCTCGAGCATTCGCCTATTTTTAACATCACCGCTCCAGTGATCGCAATGCTGAAGAACTTCTGTGTCCATAACATACAACCTCCTCCAAGGGGAGAGTCAAGGGGTTGAGTGACCGAAGACCTCACTGAAAACACCTGAAGTCACCCACCAAACCTTCGCTGCGCATGCCACAATTCAGCAGCATCAAAAATGGTCCGTTACCCGGGTATAATCGTATCTATGTCCATCATCGTTGCTGTAGATATTGAAACCACCGGGTTGAACCCGGCTGAAGACGCCATCATAGAGATTGGCGCAGTTAAGTTCAACGGCCCCAGAGTCGTGGATGATTGGTCCACGCTGGTCAACCCGCGCCGCCCGATCTCGGGTTTCATCACCCAGCTCACGGGCATCACCAACCCGATGGTGCGTAACGCGCCCTTCCTGGCCGATGTGATGGGGGATTTGATCGCCTTCATCGGGGAGGCGCCCATTGTTGGGCATAACATCAGCTTCGACCTGAGCTTCCTGCAGCAAGCCGGCGCGCTGCATCACAACATCGACATCGACACCTACGAACTGGCCGCCGTGCTGATGCCAACCGCCAGCCGTTATAACCTCTCAGCGCTTGCCCAGCAGCTCAATATTCTCCTGCCTGCCACGCACCGGGCTTTGGATGACGCCAAAGCAACCCATGCGGTCTTCATCGCACTGATGGAAAAAGCCCAGGAACTGCCGCTGCCCTTGCTGGCAGAGATCGTCCGCATGGGCGAGCCGCTTGAATGGCAGGCGAACTGGCCCTTCCAGCAGGTGCTCCGTCAGCGCGCCAAAGAGCATGTCCAGGCCAAAAAGGACTTGGGCGGCGCTACCGGCCCATTATTCGAAAAACCGATCAGCATTGAGGGACAGCAGGTGACCTCTGAGCTGGGTGAATCCAGGATCGATGTAGACGATGTTGCCGCTGTGCTCGACCGGGGCGGACAGTTTGCCGAATACTTGGGGCAATATGAATACCGCCCGCAGCAGGTCGACATGCTGCGCTCGGTTACCGAGGCCCTAAACGACTCGAAGCATATGCTGGTCGAAGCAGGCACAGGCACGGGAAAGTCGTTGGCCTACCTGATCCCGGCGGCTTACTGGGCCACGAAGAACAACACCCGTGTGGTGGTCTCGACCAACACCATCAACCTCCAGGATCAATTGATCAACAAGGACATCCCCGACCTGCAGCATGCGCTCAACATCGATGTGCGGGCAGCGGTGCTCAAAGGGCGGGGCAATTACCTGTGCCCCAGGCGCCTGGAGGCCATGCGCAGGCGCAAACCTGAATCCATCCCCGAAGCGCGGGTGCTGGCCAAGGTGCTTGTATGGCTGCTGGAAAGCCGCACAGGCGACCGCACGGAAATTAACCTTAACGGGAACATCGAACGGATGGTATGGTCGCGTCTCTCTGCAGAAGATGAAGGCTGCCGGCTGGAGGTGTGTCTCAAGCGTACCGGTGGACGCTGCCCGTTTTACCGGGCGAAGATTGCCGCTGAGAATGCCCACATCCTGGTCGTCAACCACGCTTTGCTGCTGGCGGATACCGCCACAGGCAACCGGGTGCTGCCCCCTTACAACTACCTGGTCGTGGATGAAGCGCACCACCTCGAATCGGCGACCACCAATGCCATGTCTTTCCGTGCCCGGGCAGGAGATATCTCCCGCCTGACCCGCGAGCTGGGAAGCCTGAAAACCGGCCTGCTCAGCCGGTTTGTCGAAGTGAGTGAAAAATCGCTCAAACCCGCCCAAATGGCGGCCTTGAGCCAGCTTGTGAGCAAGGCAGCAGACCTGGCCATGCACTTCGACAGCCAGATGAGCGCGTATTACCGGGCATTAGAGGCGTTTCTCGAAGAGCAGCGTGAAGGACGTCCGCTGGGCACCTACCCACAGCAGGAACGGGTGCTCCCCTCAACCCGCACCTTACCCATCTGGCTGGATGTTGAGATCGCCTGGGAGGTCGCCGCCGAAAGCCTCGAGAAATTGCTGGCCATCCTGCGGGAATTGCGCATCCCCATGCGCGAGCTGGCTGACAAAAACAACGAAGAAGCAGAGGATATGTGGGGCAGCCTGGGAAATATGTTCTCGCGCATGGAAGAGATCCAGCGCAACCTGAACGGCCTCACCCTCGAACCGGATCACGACATGATCTACTGGGTTGAGATCCACCCCAGGGACATGAGGATCACCCTGAACGCCGCACCGCTTCACATCGGCCGCATGATGGAAAAGCACCTCTGGTACCAGAAGGCGAGCGTGATCCTGACCTCCGCCACTCTGACCACAAATGGCGAGTTTGAATACCTCCGCCGGCGGCTGAACGCTGAAGACGCCGATGAGCTGGTGGTGGGGTCGCCCTTTGATTACGAGAGATCCGCCCTGGTGTATGTAGTCAACGATATCCCCGAGCCCTCGGATTACAACGGCCACCAACGGGCGGTCGAAAATGCGATTGCCAGCGTAGCCAGGGCATCCGGCGGTAGGATGCTGGCCCTGTTCACCTCCTATGCCCAGCTTCAGCGCACCTCTAACACAATTGCGCCTATCCTGTCTCAGGCAGATATCCAGGTGTACGAACAGGGGGAAGGCGCATCTGCCAACACCCTCCTGGAGACCTTCAGAGACACCGAACGGGCTGTCCTGCTGGGGACGCGTGCCTTTTGGGAGGGCGTGGATGTACCCGGTGAAGCCCTCTCAGTGCTGATGATCGTCAAACTGCCATTCGACGTCCCCTCCGACCCAATCGTGGCAGCGCGTGCCGAGACGTTTGAGGACCCCTTTTATCAATACGCGCTGCCAGAGGCCATTTTGCGCTTCAGGCAGGGCTTTGGCCGCCTGATCCGCACCCAAACCGACCGGGGGGTGGTGGCTGTGCTCGATAAACGCGTGCTGACCAAACAATACGGCCGCTGGTTCATGGAATCGCTGCCCGGTTGCACCTTTAAGCAAGGACTTTTGGGCGATCTGCCCAAGGTTACCGCGCGCTGGCTGAACCTGTAACCAGGTATGTTGAGTTTAGGCTCACGGTATGCCGCAATCGAATCAGCCAAAAGCGCTTTATTTTCCCAAAAGATTGGTCAATGATTTGTCCAGGTGGTTTAACACATTAATCGCAGATAGTACAAAATCCCCCTTATCGCCGCTCAGGGAGCAAGAAACCCTTCCTGCACGGCCTGGGCTACCCAGGCTTCAGCCAGGTCTGCCAGGCGGCCTGAGCCATCTCGAATCAGCGCAATGTTCTTCTCCACCTGGGCTGCGGAAACACCCGTTGGGTGCCAGGAGTAACCCCGGTTATAAATGTTGCTGAACAGGGGCAGGAAGCGGTCGATTGCCCTGGCAAATTTCGCTTCCGGCGTAACACGGGCTTCAAATTCATCCCACAGTTCTCGCAGGCGGGCACCATGCCCGGCTGCCTTCTCACCAAAAATCAACTCAGCTGCTTCGGCTTCAAGCTGATCCTGACTTTGGCCTTGCTGGACAGAATCATCATAGATGGGGAAATCACCGGCCTCAATTTCGACCAGGTCATGCACCAGCAGCATCTGGATGACATGGTCGACATCCACCTGCCGATTGGCATACGGCGCAAGAATCATCGCGCTCAACGCAGCATGCCACGAATGTTCAGCCGTGTTCTCATCGCGCGAACCGTCAAACAGGCCGTTGGCTCGGATAACGGTTTTTAATTGGTCAAAATAGGCGATTAAGGCAGTATCTGCTGAAATGCCTTCAGGGTGGGCTTGGTTTTCCAGCTTAGGCAGCAAAGATTTTAAACATTTTCGTCCACATCATCCAAACCATTCAGCGGCGGGACGTAATTGCCCGGACCGCACAACTCCTCGCTGGCCTTAATTTCCCGATCGAGGAAGTAGTTGAGCAGGATCCGCAGCAAAACCTTGGTGAACAGGATGATGATATCGCGTGTGTTAGGCGCCACTGCCAGGCGTAAAATATCACTGCCGATAGCAAACTCCAGCCCCAGGTTGAGCATATGTCCCAGGCGCAGGCGGATGCGTTCGGTGTAATTGATCTGGCGGTTGATCGGGTCAAACAAGTGGCGGGTATAGCTAACTGTCGCGCGCAGCATGGCCGCCACGATCACATACGCTGTAGCCGTCTCCAGGAGAATAATCACATACCCCAAAACGTGTATAAAGACGTTCTCTTCAGGGACCAGCGGGGTGTATGATCCCGTTGGCTGGCCCATCATGATGGCCAGCAATGCCACCAGCCCGGCGATCAGGATCACCGGCAGGACTAAATCAACGCATTGCTGTATACCGTTTTTCTTCTCTTCAAAATTTTCGTCCACAATAAGTGCCTTTCAAAATCGCATTTCCAACAATTAACAATTGCCCTATTAGTTTACCACGCGCAACAATTTTGGAGAATAACCTTCAACTGGGTAGAATCATGGCGTGAACCCTGTAGTAAGCCAGCCAAAGGAGGCACACCTATGAAAAAAACATCTGTCACAATCATTTTGTTGGGTATCCTCATCCTGACGGCCTGTGTGCCAGAACAAGAACCGACGCCAGCCCCAGAGCCGACTGCAACGGAGGTTGTTGAAGTGCCCACACCCCTCCCGCAGCCCAGCCCTACGCCAACCGAGGCCCCACCGGAACCCCTCACGCTGGATGAAACAGCATATGAGGTTATCAACGCTTTGGCGGCCAGGGATTTGGAGAAGGTGGCTGAATTTGTCCACCCGGAGAAAGGCTTGCGCTTCTCACCTTACACCTACGTGGAGAATGATCACCAGGTCTTTATGCCCGCTGAGCTGCCCGGGCTGGTCGGGTCTGATCAGGTCTACCTGTGGGGCTTTTATGACGGCACGGGAGACCCGATCGAGCTGACCTTCGATGCATATTACGAGCAGTTTGTGTATTCAGCCGATTTTGCCAACCCGGAAGAAATGGCGGTCAACGAGGAACTCGGTTGGAGCAGCATGATCAACAATATCAGCGAGTATTATCCCGGCTCGTCCTTTGTGGAATACCATTTCAGCGGTTTCGAAGAGGACTACGCCGGCATGGACTGGGTCAGCCTTCGCCTGGTCTTCCTGGAAGAGGACGGGAATTGGTTCCTTGTGGGGGTAGTCCACGACCAGTGGACGATCTGACAGGAATAAAAAAGTAAAGGGGCACGTCGGCGATGCGGTCGTGCCCCTCTTTATTAATCAAATTCCGTCCAGTAGCCGGGAACAACCCAGGCCTGGATCGAATCGATCGTTTGGCCCACGCCAAAGCTGATCCACACTTCGGTTTCGCTGGTGCCCCCGGCGGGCGTGGGGCCGTCCGTCCAGGTCGACCCGCCGCCGATGATTTCCCCAGCCGCATTGTAAACCAGCACATACACATCCAATTCTGAGACCTGCTTGCTGTAAGTATTGGTAAAATTCACCCGCACATAGTTGTTGAAGTCACCGGTGACTGTTGTGCTGTTGACCCTGAATGGGTTTGTGCGCAGCTCGTAGCCAGGATCTGAATCGCCCGGCAAAAACAGGATGTCCAGGTCTGTTCCGCTGGTCTCCTCGGGCACGATCGAAATCCACGGGGAGATTCCCAGGGTTTCACCCGGAAGGATCATATCGATATAGGCCGATCCTACGGTGGCGATGTTCCCGTCTGCGTCATAAAAAGTAACATATGCAAATGAATTTCGCAAAACAGAATCCGTCTCGTTTTGGATCACCATCCCCCCCATCATATAGCCAAAATCATCTTCGTAGAAATAGAAGTCCAGTACACTGAGCTCAGACATGAAGTCGGTTTTATCCACGACCAAGCTGCTAATGGTGAGGGTAGGAAAAACCTCAACGCGGGCGACGTCGCCAAACACATCCACATAGCTGTGAAAAGCCATGTAATCATTCAGGTGGATAAAGTCGAGGTAAGTTGACCCGCCGCCCACTATGGCGTCAGAGCTGTCGTAACCGACAATGTCCACCCTGATCTCCCGGTACGTGGTAGCGGACTGATTGACCACCCGGCCTGTTACGATCGGGAAGCCATCGTTATCCCAGTAGACGATGTTCTCGGATGTGAAGGGGTTGGCAAATTCCTCGGGTGATAATTTCCCTCCAAAAGTCCAATCCACCGCCACAGAATCGATCACCACGCTATCGTCCGCAAGCCAAAAGGTGTAAACCACACCCCGGGTTTCATTGGGGAAAAACCAGGGCAGGTAGACATACCCTGAATCGATCAGGTTGCCGCTGGGGCCAAGCAGACGGATGGTGAACTCCACATCCTCATAAAGGACGTCACTGGCAGGATTTTCAAACAGATAGCCCACGAAAACCGTGGAATCTTCCTGGATCCAATGGCTGTTCTCAAGGGCCACCAAACCCTCTAAAGCCGCAGTCGGTTCAGGCGTGGGATCTTCCGTCACCTCCTGTGTTTCAACCATCCGGGTGGGAAGAACGGTTGGCTCCTCGGTCTCCTCAACAACCGCAACAGGCCCGTCTGTGGGTGTGGCCGTGGGATCCGGCCTGCTGGTAAAACGGCACCCCAGCCCAACAATCAGCGGAAAGAGGACCAACAGGATCACGATGACAGACTTTTTGGGCATGCTTTTCTCCTTTATGAGAAATGTGGATAAATTGCTTTGGTGGAAAGTCTTCTCGATAGTCGAGATAAGTGCAACATTTTGAAATTCAATTTATTAGTATATCATGAATTGGTAAAATTTTAATCTGACAAAACATTAATTTTTAATATCTCCTCGTTCATCGGCAGACAGGGGACGGCAGTGAAACTATGCGGCCTCTCTCGCCTGGCGGTCAAGCCATTTGAGGGCTTCCCTGGCGCTCAACGGCGCCAGGGGCGTTTCGGCGACAAATGCCCGTACCCCCTCGGGATCAACCCGGGTATACTCGCGCAAAGCCCAGCCTATCGCTTTGTTGATGAAAAACTCTTTTGAGCCCAGGTTCTCGCAGATGATGGCTTTCAATAAGTCAAAATCTGTCTCGGTTTTGTACTTGTTTTGGAACAAAATGCAGGTGCGCCGCAGCCAAAAATCATCAGACTGGCGCCAACGGCCTAAAGTGCGCCCACGCACAGCCGGGAAGCGCCGGAAATGAATCCCCACGGTGTGCGTGGCCAGGGAGTCCACGGTATCCCACCACGATTTGGTTGTCAGCAGCGTTTCAAGGGTATAGATGAAATCGGCCGGCAGTTGATCGACAAATTTGCCCAGTAAGCCCAAGGCGGCATATTGGAATTCTCGCTCTGGCAGCGCCCACAACCCCAGCATAACTTCTTCCAGGTCGTCAAGCGCGGGCAAGCCATGCGTGTTGATGAATTCTCTCATTATCTTGCGCTGCGCAGGCGTTTTAATCCCCAGGTAGGGAAACTGGTCCCGCATGTAGGCCTTCATCGGCACTGCTGCGTCGGGGTCAGCCTGGATCCATATAAGTTTAGTGCGATGGTTGAGGCGATATGGAGGGAGGGTAAAATGAAATAATAATACTGAGTATTTTTTGCGGGCCTGACGGGTTTCGCCGGTGGTGTAGTGTCCGGGTGTTATTCGTAGCATCCAAGAAGCCGGGACGTGGGTTCAACTCCCACCAGGTCCATAAAGAACCCCCTCACGTTTAGCCCTGTGACGACAGGTGATGCGGACCAGGAGGGGGTATTTTGTTGCACTACACTTTCATAACATCGGGAGAATCAAAAACAGAGTTATCACAAAGACAATAAACCAAATCGCAACGCGCAAAGCAATTTCCTTGCGAGTGCGTGAGGCACGTTTTAATTTGCGCTTGCCCGGCGCACCTTCGAATGTGGATTTTCTGCCTGCCGCATTGGTGATAACCACTGTATTACCCACTATCTGAACATAAACAGATTGATCTTTTTTGGCCAGGTACCAGAGCAGGTAAATGACAAAAGGAACAATAAAGATCAGGAACCAAAACACACCCCAGAAGAAGCTGAACTTTTTTGATTTGACAAGCTGCGCGGATGTTTCGGTTTGGGAAATGACGCGATAACCCTTTGAAACATAATAGGCTATGACTGGATCCAGTGAAACGGGCTGATCAATATCTTTGGCCATCAACGCCTCCTTTTTGTTATTGTATCATATGTATTGATTTTCTATCTATTATGAAACCGGGCAGCGGCTGCAATCATATCTTCTCGAGAGAGCTTGATATATTTTTTCAAAACTAAATCGGAATGATGTCCCAACCGCCTTTGAATAGTGAGCAAGCTTTCACCGGCTCGATGCAAGTCAAGAGCATGTTTACGCCGGAAAGCGTGCAAGCCCATCGGCTCCACACCAGCATCTTTGGACCGGCGGGTGATGATCGCTCGCAGT
>NPIE01000415.1_pt2 | contig 55210 bp, 44 predicted proteins | sample 8637661 | NCBI WGS metagenome assembly NPIE01 (sample SAMN07420842, study PRJNA396082) | bioreactor metagenome | isolation source: sample BA12 brine-fed electro-methanogenic bioreactor BA | place: Japan: Kochi | collected 2016-12-09 | reverse complement strand
CGGTCAAACACAAATCTTGTTGCTGAGAGATCTCCCGGCGTGGGGCACCCGCGCACGGCGTTTCATCGCGGCTTACGACTGGGACGCCCTCCTCGCGCCCCTGCGGGAGGGGATGGGACGCTGAAAGACGGAGGCCACCCAGCTGGAGACCGAGGGTGGATATAGAGAGGAGCGGCCTGATTACGGAAACTCTCTACTGCTGCTCCAATGCCGCAATTGCCCGCCGATCCATCGCTAAACTAGGTATTCTCCCCCTGTCCTCGACAGCGCTCCCAGAGCAGCGCCGCCTGGACCCGGTTCCGCACCCCCAACTTGCGCAGCAGATTGCGCACGTGGGTGTTGACGGTATGCACGCTGAGCTGCAGCTCCTTGGCGATCTGGGCGTTGGTCTGCCCCTCGGCAAGCAGGGCGAGCACCTTGCTTTCCCCCTCCAACAGGCGCTCCCGCTGGCGGCGCCACCATCCCTTTCGACGCTGACGTAGGGCCGCCCGTGCCACCTGCCGCTCCAGCTCCGCCAGCGCGATGGGCTTTTCGAGATAGTAGCCGGCGCCCCGCTGCATCAGCTCCACCGCCAGCGCCGTGGAGCCGTAGGCTGTCATGAAGATGATCTCCAGACCCGGGTACGCCTGCTTTAAAGCCTCCGCCAACTCTACCCCACTCACCCCCGGCAGGTTGATATCCAGCAGCGCCACATCGATGGCAGTCTCAGCAGCACAGACCAGCGCCGCCTCCCCCTGCTCAACGGCCAACACCTCATACCCGGCGTGCGTCAGATAATCGGCGAGAATGGCTCTCCAGTCGGGATTGTCCTCGACAATCAGAATCTGTGCGGTTTTCTGTAGTCCTTTCATGCAGCCATTCCCCTCCAGGGCGAAATTCATCGATGCAAGTCTTGGCCTTCCCCCACAAAACTTCGCCTACATATAGCACAGAAAAGGAATCTGTCCACCAAGTTTGGGTAAGAGGTGCGCACCCCCGGGTGCCTGGGAATGGAGTCGCAAGGTTGAATGCGATAACCCTACCTCGAAGGTCGGTTGACGAAATCCCCCATCCCTTTTATACTATGATTATCATACTATTTTCCACTGCCCGAGAAGCGACACACCAGAATGCGAAAGGAGCAGCGCGTATGTTGAGAGCACGATTGCGTACTTTTACCGAGAGGCTGTCGGCCCTTCAGGAGCTCGGCAAGGGGAGCGCTCGCTTTCTCCACGAGACAATAATGCGGGGCGGCGAGAAGAGCCGCCGAGTGGCCGATTTCTTCCACGGAACCTGGTTAGGCCATCCCCTCCACCCCATGCTGACCGATGTCGTCATCGGCTCCTGGTTTCTCGCCCCCCTCTTCGATCTGCTGGGGATCAAGTCCAGGACGGCCCGGCAGACGGCGGATATTCTCACAGGCGTAGGAACGATCGCCGCCCTCCCTACCGCCCTGGCGGGCCTGACTGATTTCTCCACCATCCCCCAGGAAGCCGCCGGACTGGGATTGACCCACGCCCTCTGCAACGACGCCGCCACCACCGCACACCTCTTCTCGCTGCGCGCCCGCCTCATGGGCCGTCGCCGCCAGGGCTATCTGCTCACCGCCCTGGGCCTGGGACTGGCGTCGCTGGGCGCCTACCTCGGGGGTCATCTCGTCTACCAGAAGCGGGTCGGCGTCAATCGCAGCGCGCCCCGCAACGCACCGCTGGCGTGGAAACCGGTACTGGAGGTCGCAGCGCTGCCGGCGGATAAACCGACGCGCATCCTTGTCGAAGGTCATCCGGTTCTGCTCTATCGGGAAGCGGGTCGCATCTGCGCCATCGCCGCCCTCTGCCCCCACGCCGGCGGCCCCCTCGATGAGGGCGAGATCGAAGAGGAGCACGTCACCTGTCCCTGGCACGACAGCGTCTTCGAGCTCTGCACTGGCGAGGTCGTCCACGGCCCCTCCCCTTTCCCCGTCCCCCACTACGAGACGCGGATCCACGAGGGGCAGATCGAACTGCGCCTTCCGGGTGGCACAGCCTGAAGGCAACCTGACCATGAAAGCGCCAGGGGATGACAAGTTCCCATGGGGTACCCTTTTGGACCGCTTCCAGAGGAGTTTCCATGCGGGTATCCACCCCAACGAGGACAACAATGACTCATGACTATCTGACTGAAGACTATCCGACTATTTCGAAGGAGCACCCATGAAAATCGCCATCGCATCCGATCACGCCGGTTATCGCTATAAGCGCGAGATCAAGCGCTACCTGCAAGAACAGGGGCACGAGGTCCTGGATTTCGGCACCAACTCGGACACATCCGTTGACTACCCCGCCTTCATCCACCCTGCCGCCGCCGCCGTGGCCCGAGGGGAGTGCGAACAGGGCATCGTCTTGGGGGGATCGGGGAACGGGGAGGCCATCGTCGCCAACAAGGTCCGGGGCATCCGCTGCGCCGTCGTCTGGAACGAGGAGTCGGCCCGCCTGGCCCGCGCCCACAACGACGCCAACGTCATCTCCCTGGGCGAGCGCATGATGTCGCTGACGACGGCGTTGCGCGCCGTCGCTACCTGGCTTACGACCTCCTTCGATGGCGGGCGCCACCAGCGCCGGATCGAGAAGATTGCCGACCTTGAGGCTGAGAGGGGATAGCCGCTACGCGAAAGGAGCCGCATCCATGACCGATTGGCAGGACCGCGTGCACCACTTCATCCACGCCGTGGAAACCCGTTTCGATAAGATCAGGTACGGGCTCGTCGAGCAATTCGGCTATCCCGATGCCGTCGTCATTGTTCCGTACAACGGCTACGGCACCGAGGAGATCTTCCACCTGGAAGGGCGCGTCCTACAGGAGCGAAATATCACCCCCGCCACCGAGACCGACAGCCTCTGGCGCAATCTCCTCAACACCTACAAACGGATCAACAGCAACGAGGTGCCCTTTGCCCGGCTCCTGGCACGCTTCCAGGGGGTGGAGCAGGAGCTGGAGTGCGACGAGGAGGGGATGTTCGAGCTCTGGTTGGAGCCTCCGGAGCCCCTGCCGAGCGACCGGATGTGGTACGAGATCGAGCTGGAGCTGCTGGAACCCGAGCCATCCGAAGAAGAGCACCGAGTGCGCGCCACCGGCAAGGTCCTCGTGCCCCCCGAAAGCGCCCGTTACGTGGTCGTCAGCGACATCGACGACACAGTCATCCAGATGGAGGTGGGCAATATCCTTCAGATGGCCCGAGAGCTCTTCCTGGGCAATGCCCGCACCCGCCTTCCCTTCCCGGGCGTAGCGGCCCTCTACCGCGCCTTTCACGCCGGTGCCAACGGCACCGCCTACAACCCGCTGCTCTACGTCTCCAGCAGTCCGTGGAATCTCTACGATCTCCTTGTCGAGTTCTTCCACCTGCACGAGATCCCCGTCGGTCCGGTGCTGGCCCTTCGCAACTACGGGATCACAGAGCAGGAGCTCCTCCCGCTGGACAATTACGATCACAAGCTCGGCTCCATCCGCAACATGCTGGACACCTACAGCCGGCTCCCCTTCATCCTGATCGGTGACAGCAGCCAGCAGGACCCGGAGATTTACGCCCAACTGGTGGAAGAGTATCCCGACCGCGTGCTCGGGGTCTACATCCGCGACGTGACGCGGAACGCAAAACGCGGCGAGGAGATCCAGGCGCTGGCGGAGCGCGTCATCGAGGCGGGAAGCGCGCTCGTGCTAGCAGAGGAGACGCTGACGATGGCCCGCCACGCCCGGGATGAGGGTTGGATCGCCCCGGAGACGTTGGACGAGATCCGTGCGGAGCGAGAAGCGGATCTGACGCCCGAGGAGCAGGAGCCGCCCGCGTCAGCCGCCGCCACCGGCGAGCCAGGCGGGCAGGTTAGCTAGCAACGCTCCCATCACAGCCCGGGCGCGCTCAGCGAAGAGCGCCCCGGTGCCATCGTAGGCCTCGCCGCCGGTGACGCCCACGAGATCGGTCACGCCCCGCAGGATGAGGCAGCGCACCCCGTTCCGCGCCGCCACGTAGGCAATAGCCCCCGACTCCCAATCTCCCGCCACGGCGCCGTACCGGGCGTGGAGCTCCGGCACCTCCGCCGCCACGAGATCCCGATCCGCCGACAGGAGCGTCGCACGCACCGGAGCACCGGGCAGCGGGCCCACCAACCACGAGAGATCGAGCGCCGTCGTATAGTGAGCGATAGCCTCGATGGGATCGCCCATCTGCTCCACGATGTCGTAGACGAGCGTCTGCTCCACGAGGATGACGGCGCCGACGGGGATCTCGCCCTCGAAGCCGCCGCAGGTGCCCAGGTTGACCAGGAGGGAGGGCGTCCAGCGGTCGATAGCATACTGGGTCGAGCCGGCAGCAGCGATTTTGCCCCAGCCCCCGTGAAAGAAGATGACCGGCTCCGCGCCCCTTTCCCCCTCCAGGGGCACCGAGAGCCACTCGCCGTAGGGGGAGGGGCGGGCCTCCGCTTGGGGAAAGGCGTCGCGCACCACCCGCCACTCGACGCCGGCGGAGACCAAGACGACAACGGCAGCAGTCACGCGCTCAGGTGAGGGAGCCGCGCCGGCGCAGCCGCCGGGCCGCCAGCGCCGCCCCAATGATGCCGGCCCGGTTCCCCATCTCCGCCGGGATCACCTCGGTCTGGACCGTCAGATGGGGCAGATACTTCTCACGCTTGGATTTCTTGCTCGCCCCACCGCCCAGGATGAAGAGATCGGGCCAGAGCAGAAACTCCAGCGCGTGCAGGTAAGCGTCGAAGCGCTCCGCCCAGGCCTTCCACGAGAGATCGTCCCGCTTTCGCGCCGCGTCGGAGGCGCGATACTCGGCGTCCTCGCCCCCCAGCTCGATGTGGCCCAGTTCCGTGTTGGGTACCAGCTCCCCGTCCGTGAAGAGCGCCGTGCCCAGCCCGGTGCCAATGGTGATGAGCACCACCACCCCATCACGGCCCCGTCCGGCCCCGAAAACCATCTCCGCCAGGCCCGCCGCATCGGCATCATTGACCACCGTCGTCTTGCAGCCAGTCACCCGCGTGAAGAGGCCTGCGGCGTCGGTGCCAATCCAGCGCTGGTGAACGTTGGCGGCGGTGAGCGTCGTGCCCCGCCGTACGACCGCCGGGAAGCCGCAGCCGATGCGCCCCTTCCAGTCGAAATGGCGCACGACCTCCGCGACCACCTCCGCCACGGCCTTGGGCTTGGCGGGGTGTGGCGTGGCAATGCGATAGCGTTTTCCCGTCAGTTCCCCCGTCTTCACGTTGACGGGCGCTCCCTTGATTCCCGAACCACCGATGTCGATCCCCAGAATCTCCATACCCACCTCCTCCTGAATCGCCATCATTATACTCTGCTGCGGGACATTTCCCAGCCGTGACCCGGTTTCGGCGAAAAACTTGTAGCTCCCCCTAACCTACAGTATAATGAAAAGCAAAACCAACCATAAAGGCGCCCCATGGAAGTTGAAGCCAAGTTTGTAGTCCCCGACGAAGAAACCTTGCAGCAGCTACAGGTCATCACCACCCTCGATGGGTACGTGCTGGGCCCGCTCCGCGCCCAACGGGTTCAGGACACCTACCTCGACACCGCCGAGCGTCATATCTGGCGGGCCGGGTACGGCCTGCGCCGCCGGGCGCGCGCGCGCGGCTTCCTCATGACGCTCAAAGCCCTCTACAGCGAAGGCGAGGATCTCTGGCGGCGGGAAGAGCTGGAGATCTTGCTGCTCAACGAGAAGCCACCGCGCTTCTGGCCCACCTGCGAGATTCGGGAGCGCCTGCTCTCCATCATTGGCGACCGGCCCCTCATGCCCCTCGTCGAGCTGGAACAGGAGCGCATCACGCGCCCCGTCCGCCGGGAGGGCCGCCACGTTGCCACCCTCAGTCTCGATACCGTGCGTCTCGTCCGCGGCGGGCAGCACGCACGCTTCCTCAATCTCGAGCTGGAGCTGGAGCCCGAGGGAGAGGAGGAAGAGCTACAGGCGCTCACGGTGCTCCTGAGCCACCGCTGGGGGCTCAAACCCGAGCTGCGCAGCAAATTCGAGCGGGCCCTCACCTTCTTCGATGTGGATCTCCCCCCACAGGGCGACCGCCTCCTCAATCCCTGCCAGAGAGCCCGCCTGGAGCGGGTAGCAGCGGAAGCCTCTCTCTACGGGCGCCGCGCCCGCGCCCTCCTCGCCCTGGACGAAGGACACACCCAGCTTGAAGCAGGGGGGCGTGCGGGCATGTCGGCCCGCCGGGTGCGCCACTGGTTGGCGGCTTTTCGACGCAAGGGGTTGGAGATCTTTCCCAACCGTGTGCTGCAGGCCACGGTTGCGCCGCCTTCCGACACCCGAGTCCCCACCGCCGCCAAGACGCTGACCCTGCTCCTACATCCGCAGCGAGAGCCCCCCCTTCCCCTCCTTGATCCCCACCCCGGCCTGGGTCCCGACGACACCATGGCGGAGGCCGCCCGAAAGCTACTGCTCTTTCACTTTCAACGGATACTCTATCACGAACCGGGGACCCGGGCGGGGGAGGACCCGGAGGCGTTGCACGATATGCGCGTCGCCACCCGCAAGATGCGGACCGCCGCACGCATCTTCGCCCCTTATCTGGATCCCCACTCGCTGCGCCCTCTCCTTCCCGAAATTCGGCAAGTAGGAAACGCGCTCGGCGCCGTCCGCGACCTGGACGTCTTCTGGCAGGCGACGGAAGGTTATCTCATCGGCTTGCCCGAAGCCCACGGGTCGGAGCTCGTTCCCCTCCACGCCGCGTGGAAGGCGGCCCGCACCCGCGCACGCGAGCGAATGTTAGGCTATCTGGAGAGCGAGGCTTATCAGCAGTGGAAACAACGCCTGGCCGAGTTGCTGCTGGTGCCCTGGGTCGACCAGGAACGCCCGCTCGACCGACGGGGTCGCGCCCGTCCGCGCCGCGTGCGCCACGTGGCGCCCATCCTCATCTACGAGCGGCTGGCCCGCGTGCGCGCCTTCGACGAGTGGCTCCAGGGAACGGGTGTACCCCTCTCCCGCTACCATCGGCTGCGCATCGCCGGCAAGGGGTTGCGCTACACCCTCCAGTTTTTCCGGGAGGTGCTAGGGCCCACAGCGGAAGAAGCCCTTGTCGACCTTGAGAAGCTCCAGGATCACTTGGGGGCCCTCCAGGACGACGTCGTGGCCCTCCAACTGCTGCGAGACTTCCCCGATCAGGGAATCTGGGCTCCGGGAGAGTCGGAGGCAGCTCCAACACCCGCGATCCCTGAGGTAACCCGCTACCGGGAAGCGCGTCAGAGGGCGTTGAAAGCACGGCGGGAGGATTTTCCGGCCCTCTGGCAAACCTATCACAGCCGGGAGTTCCTGGCTGCCATTGCCAATTCGATCATCGGCCTGTAGAATCAGAGGCACTATCTCAGCCATCACAAGGAGGATAACTCATGAGTGAAGATCGAACGTTTGTAATTCTGTTGGGGCCGCCCGCCTCGGGCAAGGGGACCCAGGCTGCGCGCCTGCGAGAGCACATGGAGCTCCCTCACATCGCCAGTGGCGATCTCTTCCGCTACAATCTCAAGAACGAGACCACCCTGGGGCTACAAGCCAAAGCCTACATGGATCGTGGCGAGCTCGTGCCCGACGACATCACCATCGCCATGGTCCTCGACCGCCTGGAGCAACCCGACACCCACCAAGGCGCCATCCTCGACGGCTTTCCCCGCACCATCACCCAGGCTGAAGCGCTGGATCGGGCGCTGGCGGAACAGGGCGACAAGGTAACGCGCGTCCTCAACATTCAGGTACCCGACGAGGTACTTGTCGAACGGGTCACCGGACGGCGCATCTGCAAGAACTGCGGGGCCACCTATCACGTCACCTTCAACCCGCCGGAGGAAGAGGGGGTCTGCGACGTCTGCGGTGGCGAGCTCTACCAGCGCCCCGACGACAACGAAGAGACGGTTCGTAACCGCATCCGCGTCTATCGCGAGCAGACCGCACCCCTCATCGCCTACTACAATGAAAAGGGGGTTCTGGAAGAGATCGATGGCGACCAATCCATCGACGAAGTCACCGAGGAACTCAAAGCCGCCGTCGCGGATCTGTAAGGTTCAAAAACTCGATAGCTTCCCAATCTAGCTGGCTTTCAACGTCCGCTTTCGGCTTGCTGGCGGCACATTATAGCTTTGCAGACCCTAAGTCGGCAGCTGTTCTGAAGAGAAATTCCGGCAGAAAAAGGAGGGTGAGATGCTGGAAAAAGTTGATCTGAACAAGAAACTGAAGAAAAAGGTGTACAAACCACGGCGCAAAGCGCTGCGCACCCGCCTCTACGATCTCCAGAAAGCCTGCTGGGACGCCGGCCTCCCCTCCATGATCGTCTTCGAAGGATGGGACGCCGCGGGCAAGGGCACATCCATCAACGTGCTCACCCAGCGCCTCGATCCCCGGGGCTTCAGCCTCCACGCCATTCAGGCCCCGCGCACCTACGAGACCCAGATGCCCTGGCTCTGGCGCTTCTGGCTCAAAATCCCCAACTATGGCGAGATGGCCATCTACGACCGCAGCTGGTACGGGCGCGTGCTCGTCGAGCGGGTGGAGGGATTGACGCCCGAGGAGCAGTGGCGCAAAGCCTATCGCGACATCGTCAACTTCGAGCGCACCCTGGCCGATGATGGTTACGTCATCATCAAATTCTTCCTCCACATCAGCAAGAAGGAGCAGAAACGGCGGTTCAGAAAGCTGGAAAAGGATCCGCTGGAGGCGTGGCGCGTTCAGCCGGAGGACTGGGTCCACCACGAAAAATACGACGACTACGTGCGCGCCATCGAAGAGATGTTGGAGCGCACCGATACGGAATGGGGGCGCTGGACCATTGTTGAAGCGACGAACAAGCGCTGGACCCAGATCAAAATCTTCGAGTCCATCATCAACCGGCTGGAGGAGGCCCTGGAGCAGCGCGGTCTGCCTCTCCCCCTGGGCGAAGCGGAACACGAGGAAGCAGCTGCCGAGGCGGCAGCCGATCAGCCACCGACGGCGCCGGATGCAGCAGAGCAGGAGGGGTGAGATGCTGGAAAATATCGATCTGACCAAGAGCTTTGAAAAACCGGAGTATAAGCGGGAACTGCTCCGCTACCAGTTGCAGCTGCGGGAGCTCGCCTACCAGCTCTACGTCAACAAACGCTCGTTGATCGTCGTCTACGAGGGATGGGATGCTGCCGGGAAGGGCGGCAATATCAAGCGCGTCACCGAAAAACTGGACCCGCGCGGCTACGAAGTCTTCCCCATCGCCGCGCCCCAGGGAGAGGACAAGACCCACCATTACCTCTGGCGTTTCTGGCGCCGGCTCAAGCCCCCCAACGAGAAGCAGGTGTTGATCTTCGACCGCACCTGGTACGGTCGCGTGCTCGTCGAGCGCGTCGAAGGCTTCTGCACTCCCGCTGAATGGAAGCGCGCCTACCGCGAGATCAACGAGTTCGAACGGGGGCTGCGGGATTTCGGCATGATCATCGCGAAATTCTGGATCCACATCAGCCCGGAAGAGCAGCTAGCTCGCTTTGAGGGGCGGCAGGATATGGCCTACAAGGCGTGGAAACTGACCGATGAGGACTGGCGCAACCGCGCCAAGTGGGACCAGTACCAGGAAGCGGTAGAGGACATGCTGCTACGCACGAGCACTGTGACTGCCCCCTGGACCATCGTGGAGGGCAACGACAAGTATTACGCCCGAGTGAAGACGCTGCGCACCCTGGTCAATACAGTAAGCCAGGCTCTCAACTATGAGCCCACGGTACTGGCAGCCTTCGAAGCCCAGAAGAAGTCCGAGAGCAAAGAAAAGCGGGGGGGCAAAAAGAGGAAATAGCGCGAGCTCCCTTCAATCCTCAGGGCGAAGCAGCGCGATCCACAAGCCGTCTTCAGCACGCCGACCAGAGGACAGCCCGTATCTCAGCGATGAGATCCGATGAGATCTTGATGTCGAGATAGGTATCGGCCTCCTGCAACAGGCCGACGCTGTTGTACATGTGAAAGCGACGGGCGCATCCCGCCGCCGTGATCTCCTCCACGAGCTCGGGGCGAGGGCCGATCACCCGCTCGCCTCGCGCATCACAGAGCCACCACCCGGGGTTGATCACATCGTTCACAAAGATCAGATCCTTGAAGTGCTCGCCGTTCTGGGCTTGCTGCACGATCTGCTGCCAGAGCAGGAAGGGACCGTCACAGCGCTCCAGGGAGCGCCCGTTGATCAGATAGGGGTCCGCCTGCGATGCCGGTGTATCGCCCTCCCAGGCAGGAGGACGGCGGTGTTCCCGACGCTGCTCCGCTTCGACGCTGAGGCGCTTCAGCGCCGACTGGGAACGTGGTGCCGGACCGATTCTACCCTCCAGGAGCGCGTCAATGCGCTGCTGGAGATCGTCCCCACCCACCAGATTCAGCCGCTTCCCCTCCAACTCTTCCAACCGTTTCGTCAGGCCGCGCAAGCGCTGCTTCAAACCCCGGATGGCTGGATTCGAGTGCATGCTTGCGTTCGTCAACCCAACGTCAAAGGCTGTGTACACTCTCTCGACTTCGTCCCGCAACCGCCGGAAGATCTCCACCTGTTCTGTAAAGAAGGTCACTCGGCCATCGTGGAACGTCACCGCGGCCTGATGGGGAATCCACAAGCGATGGGAGAGCTGCTGCAACAACCCGAGCACGGCCTCACGGGCCAGCTCGGGATAGCGATAGAGGTTGAGCAACACACTGCCGTCCAGGACGAAGACCCCTTGCCGCCAGAGAGTCCTCAGATCCTCCTCCTGCAACCGATAGTAGCCCGAAAACGTTCTGTGCATGATGGCCTCCTGCCGTGTGCGGCCCCGTAGACTATCAGTTAACGATACAGAACCCCTTCCCCTTCCATACCATTCGCCTCACTCCTCACCGTACCAGATTCCCCGATGCTCAACCATCCAGCGCTGGGAGTTGAGCGGAGCGGCGCCGGAGGACTGAGCAACAGGGACGTAGCTGCCATCGGCCCGGAGTTGGCGCGCCTTGACGGTGTCCTCCAGATGGACACCCAAAATGTGGTCCCGAACCAAGGAGAGCATGGCAGAATCGCTGATGGGATAGAGCACCTCCACCCGACGATCCAGGTTGCGGGGCATCAGATCCGCACTACCCAGGAACATCTCCGCCTCCCCCCCGTTGCGGAAGTAGTAGATGCGGGTGTGCTCCAGAAACCGCCCTACGATCGAAGTCACCGTGATATTTTCGCTCACACCGGGCTGCCCCGGACGCAGGCAGCAGATCCCCCGGACTTGAAGATCCACCGTCACCCCAGCCTGAGAAGCGCGATAGAGCGCTTTGATCGCGGTCTTATCCACCAGCGCGTTCATCTTCAGCGCGATGTAGCCATCCCCGTGCTCGCGGTGGCGCTCAATTTCCCGGTCGATGCGCTGGAGAACCTCTTCCCGCAGCCGCCCCGGAGCCACCAGGAGCTTCCGATAGGTATCCTGCCGCGAGTAACCGGTGAGCGCGTTGAAGAGCTCCGAGACATCGGAGGCGATCTGCTCGTCGGCAGTGAAGAGCCCGAGATCGGTGTAGATGCGAGCAGTCATGGAGTTGTAGTTGCCCGTGCTGAGATGCACGTAACGCCGAATCCCCTCACGCTCCCGCCGCACGACCAGACAGAGCTTCGCGTGGGTCTTCAGCCCTACCAGGCCATAGACCACGTGGACCCCCGCTTGCTCCAGGGCGCGCGCCCAGACAATGTTGTTCTCCTCGTCGAAGCGAGCCTTGAGCTCCACCAGCACCGCCACCTGCTTGCCGTTCTCCCGCGCCCGCAGCAGCGCATCGACCACAGGTGCGTTCTGCCCCACCCGGTACAAGGTCTGCTTGATGGCGATAACGTCGGGATCGCGGGCTGCCGCACGGATGAAGTCCACGACCGGCGTGAAGCTGTCGTAGGGATGGTAAAGCAACACGTCCCGGTTTCGAGCCACTGCGAAGGGATTCTCCCCCGCTGCGAACTGGGGCGGCAGAGAAGGAATGAAAGCGCTGTCCTTGAGGTCGGGACGGTCAACGCGCAGCAGATCCATCAGATCCTTCATACCTAGCGGACCATCGATGGTGTAGACCTGATAAGGGGCCAGATCGAGATTCTGGGTGAGGATCTCGCGCACCTCCCGGGGCATCGTCTCCCCCACCTCCAGCCGCACGACGGAGCCAAAATCGCGCAGGCCCACGCTCTCTTCGATGGTCGCCAGCAGATCAGCCGCCTCATCCTCCTCGATCTCCAGATCAGCATCGCGCGTGATGCGAAAGGGATAGACGGCGCTGATCTCCATACCGGGAAAGAGGAGGTCGAGGTTGTGCGCAATCACCTCTTCCGTCCACACGAAGTTGTTGGCCACCAGATCGACCAAGCCCAACGTCTCGTAGTTGTCGGCGTCATCCTCAGTGGGAATGGGCATCAGCCGGGGGAAGAGAGCCGGGACCTTGACCCGCGCGAACCGCTGTCCCTGAAGAGGATCATCCAACACCACGGCCAGATTGATGCTCAAGTTGGAGATGTGCGGAAAGGGATGACCGGGATCGAAGGCCAGAGGGGTGAGCGCCGGGAAGATCTCCCGCTCGAAGTAGCGGCGTAGAAGCTTGCGCTGCTTTCCTTTGAGATCGCGATAACCCAGGATCTCGATGCCCGCCTGCTTCAGCTTGGGTAACAGATCATAGCGCCAACATTCGACGTGACGCATCAGCTGCGGGATGAGCTGCCGGCGAATGGCGGCCAGCTGATCGGCAGGCGACATCCCATCCGGCGGTGCCTCGACCGCGCCAGCCAGCAACTGGCGCCGCAACCCCGAGACGCGGATCATGAAGAACTCGTCCAGGTTGTTGGCGTAGATGGCCAGGAACTTGACCCGCTCCAGCAGCGGGTGTCCCTCGTCGAGTGCCTCCTCCAGCACCCGCAAGTTGAACTGAAGCCAGCTCAACTCCCGGTTGATGTAGAGCGCGGGGTCGTCCAGATCGAAGACTGGGGCCTCCACCTGGACTTCTTCGCGCAGTTTCTTCTTTTTCTTCGGCATTCGTATCCCCTGAAGTGCGACCGCGTCAACGAGAAAATGGAGAACCAGGCCCGTAATCCAAAATCCGGTTACTCATATTCTAAGCGGTATTGTTACAAAATGCAACCCCACCAAAAGCAACTTTCGCAACTCAGGCGTTCTCCTCCCAGATCACCGGGCAGGCAGAGACGCCAGGGGAAGCCGTTGCCCGAAGGTATAGCGGACGCCTTGGCGAGGCGGGCCTGCCCGGCTGTTGCCACCGGTTGGCACACCCCTTGGAACCCGGTTTTCCAGGGCGGGCGTTGGAGCCCGTCGACGCCCGCGAGGACCCGATCCGTTAGGGGAGGATGCGGAGGGAATCCGCCGCCGAGCGCCCCCAGACCTCGGGGAAATAGCTCTCCCAGGCCCGAGCCGGCAGCACCCGATACTCGCCAGGCACGACGGCCCGCAGACGGTAGCGCACCTCATAGGTTCCCGCGGGCAGCGCTGGTACCAGGAAGCGCGCGCGCTCATCGCGCAATTCGCGATGCTCGAAAGGGTCCTGCGTCCCGGAGCGTCCCGAGGAAGCAGAAGCTGGTGAAACCTGGGGCTCCGTCAGCGACACAGTCTCCACCGGCTCCAGGCCCGCGGCGAAGAAATCCTCCAGCGCCACGTAAAAGCGCGTCTCTGGCACGATCACCGTCAACCGCACCTCGAGCTGCTCACCGACTCTCAACGACGCCACCGGAACACACGCGGCGGCTTCAGCCGGGAGCTCCGGCAACGCACAGTACTCCCGCTCCACCAGAATACCCCGGGCTTCGGCCTCCACACCCTCCGCGGAGTAGAAAAGCGCCAGCTGACCCCGATAGTAGAGCGGGCCCTGCCCGCCCCCCCGCGTGATCTCCAGCGCGTTCGTCGTGCCGCGCACCATTCCCTCGGCAGGGTTATCGGAGAGCCCCAGAGTGATCTGCGTATTCTCCAGAAGACCCTCGGGGCCGGCCCGATCCTCAACCAGGGGCACAGCATTGAAGGCCAGCCCCCAGGCGTAATTGGGGTAGAGCTCGCCCGTCTCCAGCATCAGGTCCGTCAATGCCAGCAGAGTCCAGACCACCTCCTGCGTCGAGGTGAGTCGATCCGCGTGGCGGGCCGTCAGCAGCCAGCGTGCCGCCTGAGGAATCAGCGGATCATCGGGCTCCAGCTCGATGAGGGCTTTAAGCACCACCGCTGTCGCCCGCACGTCTGTGGTCCAGCTCTGCGCGCTGGCATCCTCCCACTGCGCGCCGGCAGGACTGAGAATAGCTGTACCACGCAGCTCATCGAGCAGCGTCCGCACACGCCGGTCACTGTCGTCGGCCCCGCCCAGAGCCAGCAGCAAGTAGGCTTTCCCCGTTGCACCGAGGGTATCGCGCGCGGAGTAGAGGGCGGTAGAGACACCGCTGGGCCACATCTCTCGACCACGGGTCAGGATATAGAGACTCAACGCGTGCTCCCGCCGCCACGTCCGACCCTCTTGCTGCAATTCAAGCGCGAGGCGCTCTGCCAGATAGTTGAGGGTGGTCCGCAGCACATCCTCCCGCACCTCGAAGCCAGCCTCCCGGGCCTCAATGAGGGCCAATCCCACGTAGGCGCTGACCTGGAGATCCGCCGCGCCAGTGCTCCACCCCCAGCCGCCAGTCTCTTGCTGCCGTGCGTAGAGTCGATCCAACCCATCGTGTACCGCCAGGGTGAGCTGCTCCTCCAAAGCCGGCGCATCCACCGCCAGACCGGTGAGCGCCCGGTAGGTGAGCACGTTGGGCAAAAGACGACTTACGATCTGTTCAGTAGTACTCGCCGGAACGGATTCTAGATAGGTAAGTTCCGAGAGCAGGTGGGCCGCGAGCGAGGTCTCCAGCTGAAGCGAGAGCTGCGTGGCCCTACCCGCATCCGGCGGGATCACGATGGCCTCCAAACGGCTCTCTTCGCTCTCCAGCACCCCGCTCAGCCCCACCGTGTCGGGTAGCTCAAAGCGGTAGATGGGCAACGCCCCATCGGGAGCCCGCCCCATCAGCGGGCGCGTGACGTCCCGATAGCCGCCTCCTTCGACCGAGAAGGTCAGCAGGGCGGCGTCCGCCCCGGCAAGGGGCACCGAGAGGGGCCAAACCACCCGCGTGCGTTCTCCAGCAGGAAGCGCAATACGCTGCAAGACGTCACCCTCCACCAAGACCCCTAGGGTCTCCAGACCCACCGTGATTTCGAGATCTTCAGGGGTGGTATTGTGGACCACAGCAGCGACCTCCGGACGGTCGCCGGCGACGAAGAAGCGCGGCGTGATGGGGCGAAGCAACAAGGGTTGGGTCACGACCAGCTCCGTCGTCGCCTGGCCCACCTTCGTATCGGCGGTCACCGCGCGGGCGTCCACCACCCAGGTCGTAAGAGAATCGGGTAACTCGAAGGTCATGCTCGTCATCCCGCCCGTCCCCGTCCGCAGCCGGGTCTCCCACAGCGCGGTATCGGGGAAGGTTTGCCGCACCTCCGAGGGAAAGCCCGACCCGCCTCCCCCCCCCATGCCTGGCACTCCGAAGGCCAGCTCCTCCACGATCCGCCCGGCCTCGGCCTGGAGCTCCACCACCTCCGCCGCGATGCGGTTAAAGAGCACCAGCAGGGAATCGCCGGTCACCACACCCAACCGCCGTTCACCGTAGAAGCCCTCGCGAATTCCGGGAGCGGGATCCTCCCTGAGCGCCAACACCGCTTTGTCCACGACCATCAACCCCACCTCGGCATCGACCGTCCGCCCCGCCGCATCGAGGGTGCGCACGGTCAGGGAGACAGCGTCCCCCGGGCGATAGTTGTCAAGAGCGCCTGAAGCCTCGATCTGCACCGATAGGGTCTGAGCAACCGGCTCCACCCGCAAATTGACGTAGCCCAACCGCACGTCGGGAGGCGCGTCCTCTGTCGCCCCCTTGACCAGAACGAAGGAGACGTAGACGTTAGGTGCGTGGCGCGTCTCGATGGGTAGCTCCACCAGAGGGCTGGCCTCCTGCGCAACGAAGTGCCGCACCTGCAGAATACTCCCCCGCTCGACCGTCATCAGAACGTGATAGGGTCCTTCGAAAGGAGAAGGAAGTAGGATGGAAGCGACATCTCCGGGTCGATAGCTTTCGGCATCGGGCACGGGCATGATCTTGGCCTCTGCCGCACGCCAGGCGGCGGTCTCACGACCACTGACCCAGAGAGAGGCCTGCGAACCGACGGGCAGCTCGCCCACGTCGCTGCTGGCTGCAAGAATGACGTAAGGCCCCCCACGCGGAGGGGTGACGACAGCCTCTGCCGCCCCCGCCCGGTCGGTGGTCACGTTGAGCGTCGAAACAATGGTATCGGTGTAGTGCCAGCTGGGTTCCGCAAAGGGTCGTGCAGCGGGCTCCTGATACCATTCCCGCTGAGCCAACTGGATCTCCACCTCCTGACCAGCGACGGGAGCCCCCTGCCAGTCCAGCGCCCGGATATCGACCGTGGTCCGCTCCCCAGCAGTGACCACCCAATCCCTCAGGCGCAGACCGAGATAGAAACGGGCGGGATGCACGGTAGTGCTGGCCCTCGCGCTCACTGCGAAACCGCTCTCGTCGACGACGGCAACCTCGATGACCCACGCCTCCGGGCCGACCTGCCCCTGTGCATCCCTGAGCAGTTCGGTGGGAATCTCCAGCAGCACCTTGCCATCGGCTCCGGTGGTCGCCGTCCCCCTGATAAGTGGTGTCTCGTCCCGCACACGAAGCTCTTCCGCGCCCCAATGCCACATCCCTTCCACCCCAGGGGCGAAGGAAGTGGGCTGAGCATGCACCTCCCACGTGACGGGGGCGTGACTCACCCCACCCCCAAAGTAGTAGGTGGCCTCCACCAAGATCCGCAACGTCTCTTCCTGAAGGACAGCCTCCTGCTCGGGCAGCAGCGTCACCTCGAACTCAGGCTTGCGATAAGCAGCCACGTCGAAGGGCAGCATCCAGACCCGCTCACGACCCACCAGCTGGGCCTCGACGGTGTACCGGCCCAATTCCGCATCCTCGGCCAGTTCGAAGGTCGCCTCAAAGCTCCCCAACTCCGAGAGAGACACCGAGCGAGTGATGACGCGGTTCCACTCCCCGTCGTGCAACCGCAACTCCACCTGCTGCTCCAGATCGGGCAGAGTGTAGCGAACGTCACGCTCCTCCCGCAAAACGCCACGCACGTGGACCTGCTGGCCCGGACGGTAGAGCGGACGGTCGGAGTAAAGGTAGAGATTGTGTCCGGGGGCGGCCCCGTAGTCGGGGGCGATGCTGAAGTCCCAGATGCTGGCTCCCAGGTCCCAGAAGGTCATGGCAACCCCGAATCCCGCCCCGCCCGGCTGCCCCGTGACGGCGGTCAGCCGCTCCCAGAGCGATTCCCGTGGCTCCAGGGGAATACGGGCCACCCCATCGCTATCCGTGGTTCCCGCGGCAACGAGCGTCGCCCTTTCGTCAAAGAGACGGACCTCGGTGCCCGTGATGGGCGCTCCGCTGCTGAGCTCCGTTACCCAGACCAGGGCCTCCTCCGTGGCAACCTTCAGCGTCAGGTGGCGATCGACCACAGCGATGCGCAGCTCGCGGCGCCAGGTCGCGTTTTCCGGTGCGTTCCAGGTGAGGGCATAGTAGCCCGGCTGTAGGGCTCCCCCGCGCGCAGCGAGGTTCACCGGCACAAAAGCCGCCTCATTGGGGGCGCCTCCCAGGCGCTCGGTCCAGCCGCGCAGGGTGATCCCCGCCGCCGCCTGGGTGGAGACGAAGTCGCGTTCTGCCAGCTGCAACAGTTGCAAAGGAATACTATCCAGATTGCGGGTGACTACGTACAGCTGGGCCGGTTCCCCGGCGTCGAGCGTAATCGCCTCGGAGCCGGTAGCCGGGGCGAAGGCCGCGGGAAGATCACCCGTCGTGAAACAACTTTCCACTTCCTCCTCCATGGCGTTTCCATAGAGATCGACGACGCCAGGGGAGAGCGCGACGCAGTACTCGGTGCGCGGCTCCTTTTCGAAAGCGAGGTGCCACACGCCACCATCCCAGTAGTTGTAGAGCTGAGATTCCGCCACCGCCGGCGTGAGGTTCAAATGGGGCAGCAGCGAGGTGGGGCTGATGGCACCCTGCAAGCGAATGCGGACCGGCTCATACAGCCCGATCGCTCCGACGCCGTCAGCCGGCGTTATGGCAGAGACGGAGGGATAGGGCACCGTATCGAAGGAGAACTCCAGGGGCAGCTCCAGCGGAGCCCCGGTCAGCGCTCGGGCGCGCTCCCCCACCCGCACGACATACCGGGTCTCCAGTTCCAGCCCTCGCGTGGGGGTGAAAACGAGCACCGCGCCATTGTCCTCCCACATCAGCCGGCCCGGAAGGGGTTCTCCCGTCTCTGTGACGAGAGCGAAGGCGTTGCCCGTGGCCTCGGGATCCATCGGCGTGTTAAAACGCACCACGATCTCCTGCTCCAGCAACACATCTTGCTCCCGGTCAGCAGGCTCCGTAGCCTCCACACGAGGAGCGGCGGTCTGGAAGCTCCAGGCATACGGTACGGCCAGCTCGGCCCCAGACACACTCCCAACTCCCGCCGCCACCTCCAGCTGGTAGGTGCGCCCCGCATCCCAGCCCAGGCGCGGGGTGAATCGATACACCGAGCTGCTGACCCAGAAGCCCTCCCCATTGATAGCCGGTAAGGTGGTGAGAGGCAGCGCCGGACAGAGGTCGGTTTTGCCTGCGACCGCATTCGCGCAGTTGGCGGGCACCACAGGCCGATTGAAAGAGATGAGTACCGGCGCGTCGACGCGCACCTCCTCGCCGCTCGCGGAGGGGCTGACCTGCGTGACCTTCAGCGGCCCCAGCGTAGAGAAGGAGAAAGCCAACGGTTGTCCCAGAGCGCGCCCTTCCACCGAACGCGCTCCCGTATCCAGAGAGACTTGATAACGCGTCCCCACACTCAATCCCTGCGGACGATAGGTAAAGGCACGCTCATTCTGCCACCGAAACTCGCCGCGAACCTCGGGGGATACACGCCACGCCGCTTCGACGCTGGCCCGATCCATCTCCTGGTCAAAGCGCACCCGGACCACCACCGCCTCCGGAGCCAGCTCCTGCCCGAATTTCGGTGAGAATTCCACCACTGCCGGGGGGAGATCGAGATCCGGCATGGAGTAGGCAGCCGCCGGCGACAGGGGCGAATCCTCACCCGTAGCCGTCGGGGTCAGGGGACTGGGCACCGTCTGACAGCCTGCAACGTGCAAGACCGCCACCACGATCAGTATCCATAGGACGATAGGGGCATAGCGTTTCACGGATTCTCTCCTGCTGGCAGCGCTGTAATAGTGAGATGCTGCGCGGCCCACCTCCCCATCATAGCACGGGGAGAGCGGAAAACAAGGCCCCAAAGCTCAATTTGGTTGACACGCGCCCTCTTTCCATTACAATACCTGCGTTAGAATGAGAGGGGTAATGGGTGAAGAGTAACGGGTGACGTTGTCGCCATTCGCCATTCGCCATTCGCCGTTTGCTATTCGCCATTAGAGGAGCCGTCTATGACCCACAGACCGACCAGTGATGAAATCCGCCAGACCTTTCTGGACTTCTTTGACGAGCTGGGCCACACCATCGTGCCCAGCGCCAGCCTCGTGCCGCAAGACGACCCCACGCTTCTCTTCACCAACGCTGGCATGAACCAGTTCAAGGACGTCTTTCTGGGCATCGGGACCCGCCCCTATACCCGCGCTGCCGATACTCAAAAATGCATGCGCGTCGCCGGCAAACACAACGATCTCGACGACGTAGGCCGCGATGGGACCCATCACACCCTCTTTGAGATGCTGGGGAACTGGTCCTTCGGTGATTACTACAAGCAAGAGGCCATCACCTGGGCCTGGATGCTCCTCACCGACGTCTACGGCCTGGAAAAGGAGCGACTCTGGGTCACCGTCTTCGAGGACGACAAGGGCGACCTGGGACGCGACGAGGAAGCCGCAACGCATTGGAAGCAGAAGACTTCCATCGACCGCAATCACGTGCTCTACTTCGGACGCAAGGATAACTTCTGGGAGATGGGCGATACTGGTCCCTGCGGCCCCTGTTCCGAGATTCACTACGACCGCGGCCCTGAGGCCTGCGATATGCAAAATGTCCCCGGTCATGTCTGCGAAGTGAACGGCCCCTGTGCCCGCTTCACCGAGATCTGGAACTTGGTCTTCATCCAGTACAACAACCTCGGCGAAGGGCACCTGGCCCCCCTGCCTGCCCAGCACGTCGACACCGGTCTGGGCTTCGAACGACTGGTCGCGATTCTACAGGGCGTCGATTCTAACTACCGGTCTGATCTCTTCTGGCCCCTTATCGAGCAGACCCAGTCTATGGCGAACCAAAGCGACGAGGAACGCGAAGCAAACCTCACCGCTTACCGGGTCATCGCCGACCACGTACGCGCCTGCACCTTCCTCATCGGGGATGGCGTGCTGCCCGCCAACGATGGTCGGGGCTACGTCCTGCGGATGGTGCTGCGGCGGGCCGTCCGCTTCGGACGGCGGCTGGGCTTCACCCAACCGTTCATGGCGGAGCTGGCCCAGCTGGTTATCGAGAAGATGGGACACGTCTTCCCCGAGCTTCCCCAACGCGCCGACTTCATCGAAGCCACCATCACCGCCGAGGAGGAGCGCTTCCTCCGCACATTGGATCAGGGACTCACGCGGTTGGAGGAGATCATGGGCGAGCTCCAGGTTCGCGGAAAGACGGAGATCCCCGGGAAAGACGTCTTCTTCCTCCACGATACGCTGGGACTCCCCTTTGAGGTCACGCGAGACATCGCCGAGGAGCACGGCTTCACCGTGGACGAGGCGGGCTATCGCCACGCCCGCGAGGAACAGCGTGCGCGCGCCCGTGCGGCTGGCGAATTCGCGCTGGAAGCCGACGAACACGGGCGGCTCTATCCCCAACTCCTCGACTACGTCCGGGAGCAGCAAGCGCTCGAATCGCTACGTCACGATCCCTATGGCCCCTTGCAACTCCAGGCCCGCGTCGTGGGGCTCATTCAGGCAGATGCACTCGTCGAAAAGGCCGGAGAAGAGGAGACCGTCGAGGTAGCCCTGGACCGTACCAACTTCTACGTCGAGGCCGGCGGGCAGGTGAGCGACACGGGCCGGCTGTATGGGCCCGACTGGGAGATCGAAGTGGCGGAGATGAAGCGTCCCATCGAGGGGCTCCCCCTCCACGTTGGAAAAGTAGTTGCGGGCACCCCGCGCATAGGAGACCCGGTCCGGGCCGAGGTCAACACCGGACGCCGGTGGGACATCATGCGCAACCACACCGCCACCCACCTGCTGCACCGCGCCCTCCGACAGGTACTCGGCAGTCACATCGCACAGGCCGGATCGCTGGTGGCCCCCGATCGCCTGCGCTTCGACTACAACTACGAGCGCCCCATCACGCCCGAGCAACAGGAAGAGATCGAACGCCTGGTCACCGAGGCCGTGCTCGCCAACTACCCCGTCAGTTCCCGGCAGGAGCGGTACCGTGAGGCACTGGAGCAGGGGGTCATCGCCCTCTTCGGCGAAAAATATGGCGACGAGGTCCGCGTGCTACGCGTGGGTCCGGCGGAATCCCCTTACAGCCAGGAGCTCTGCGGGGGAACCCACGTCAGCCGCACCGGCGATATCGGGGCCTTCCTCATCACGTCGGAGAGCGGCATCGGCGCGGGCATTCGCCGCATCGAAGCCGTGACAGGCCGGGGTGCGCTGGCAGCGGCGCAGGCCCTACGCGCCCGCGAGGAGCAAGCCGCGAGCCTGCTGGAGACCATCCGGGAGAATGTACCTCAGCGGGTGCTGCGCCTGTTGGAGGAGCTGCGAGCGGCTCACAAAGAGATCGATCAGCTCAACCGCAAGCTCGCCCGCGAGAGCTTTGAGGCGCTGCTGGATGCCGTACAGGAGATCAACGACGTCCCCTTCCTCGCGGCTCAGGTTGAGGCGCCGGAGATGGACACCATGCGGGAGATGGCAGACTGGTTCCGCGACAAGCTCGGGGATAGCATCATCGTCCTCGGAGCGGTGATTGACGGCAAGCCCCGCTTTATCGCCGCGACCACGAAGGCGCTGACCAGGCGCGGCGTCCACGCCGGGCAGCTGGTGAAGCAGGTAGCCCAAGTGGTCGGCGGCGGGGGCGGCGGACGTCCTGACATGGCCCAGGCCGGCGGTCAGGACGCGGAGAAGATTGAAGAGGCGCTGGCCCAGGCTCAGAAAGCCGCTGAAGCGATGTTGAGGTAAGGCGCACCGGCCCCGTTCCAAAACCGGTGTCGTAAGTGCGGATCAACTCGAGGCGCAACGTCCCCTAATCGAACGGGCGTTGCGCCTCGCTCTATGCCTCCCGGCGCGAGCGTCTGAGCAGCACCAGGGCGATCACGGCCAGCACCAGCAACACTGGCGGGCCATATCGCTCCAGCCAAGGGGGAAGAGATAAGCCTCGCTGCGGCGACGCCTGTTGCGGCGCCCCCACGCCCGGGATGAAGATCTGATGCGGGGTCTCCTCGGGTGGAGGAGTGGGGGTGGCGCCAGCGACAGGCCCAACTCCTCCCCACAGCAGAGTTGTCAGAATTAACAGGGCCAGCAGACGCCCCACCCTCAGGCCTCCGCGGGCGACTGGTAGAGCTCCATCAACACACCGCGCGCGCTCTTCGGATGGACGAAGGCATAGCGCGTGCCATCCGGATGCTCCCGAATCTCCGTCGCCATCCGCCCCCCAGTGCTCTCGATCCGGGCCACCGCGCCCTCGATATCCTCCACCTGGAGGCAGAGGTGGTGGATGCCCTCACCTCGACGCTCGACGAAGCGCCCGATGCTGTTCTCCATCTCCAACGGGCGGATCAGCTCGATCTCCGTCTCACCGAGATGCAGGAAAGCGATCTCCACGCCCTCTGCCGGAACCTCCCGGCGCTCAGTGACGGCAACGCCCAACGAATCACGATAGAACTGTAAGGCCTCGTCAAGATCCTTCACAGCAATCGCAATATGATGTACGTGCATGGTTCCTCCTCGAAAATATGGTAATGGGTATGGGAAAACAGGTGACGGGCCAAAGTTGCCCCACTTCATCCGTTATCCAGCACCCCTTCTTATCCGCGTACCTGTCCCTATCCTACCCCTTCTACGTATTTGTCAACTTGACCTTCCCCACCTTCCTCTATATACTGAAGACAATTCCATCCGGGAGGTGCCAGATGTTTCATGCCGCCGATCGTGTTCTGGTAGGCGTCTTGCCCCAGCCCAGCGATTTTGAGATCGCCCGCGACCAGGGTTGGTACCGCATCCCACAGCGACGAGCTCCTCCCAGCACCACCGACGCCGCCATCCTGGCCCTGTACTTCACCTCTGCTTTCAAGGACGAAAAATGGGCCATCCACTGGTACGCCGAGGTGCGGGGACACGAGTTGGTCCTGCGTCGCGATCTATTGCCCGGGGAGCCGGAGCACGCCCGTGCCGACGAGCCTTACTACCAGCTTCAGCTGGGTCCCCTCGTTCGCCGCGAGCCACCCATCCCCAGTCTGCGCTGGCGCAGGATCACCTTCATTCAAACCACCTGGGATCGCTTCAACGACGCTGAAGAGATCAACGACCTCTACACCAGCGGGGTCGATGGGCTCTATGTCACCCTCAAAGAGAGTGGCTTCTTCCCCGAGCGGGAATATCTCATCCGCGAAGGGGGGCGAGAATACGTCGCCGATCTCGCCATCCCTTGCCGCGAGGGCACCGTCGTCATCGTTCCGGAAGGTCTCAGCGGCCCGGAGCACGCGCTGCGCACCACCGATCCGGTGCTGGTGCAGGAAGCGATAGCGCGGTTGGGTGGTCAACAACACCTCAAATGAGGGATAACCATGCCTCCTGATTTCCAGCAGCTTACATCGCATCTCTGGAGCATTCAGAGCGAACTGTACGCCACCAACAGCGGCGTCTTCATCAGCGCCGGTGAAGCCTGCCTCATCGATCCGGCGCTGACGCCGGAGACCTTGGAAGAGATCGGCGCTTTCGTTGATGCCCAGGGCGCCGAGCCAGCCCGAATCCTGCTCACCCACGCCCACTGGGATCACATTCTGGGGCCGGAAAGATTTCCCAATGTGCCCGTGGTAGCCCAGGCGTGCTATCGCGACGTGGTGACAGCAGAGGAGACGAAGCTCCGGCGGCAAATCGCAACGTGGGCTGCGGAGAGCGGAATCCCCCGGTCGGAGCCCTTCACGCCCCCACGCCCCGATCTCACCTTCGATCTCTCCCTGCGGCTGCCCGTGGGGCGAGAGACGTTGCACCTGCTCCATATGCCGGGACATGCACCCGATCAGTGCGTGGTCTATCACGCGCCCAGCGGCCTCCTCTGGGCCGGTGATATGCTCAGCGATCTCGAGATCCCTTTCGTAAGTGACAGCCTCATCGCCTACGAGCGTACGCTGGAGCGGCTATCAGCACTGGATATCCGGACGCTGGTCCCCGGGCACGGGCACGCCACCCGCGATCCGGCAGAAATTCAACGGCGGCTGGCAGAGGATCGCATTTATCTGACCACCCTTCACCAGTGCGTCGACGAGCAGGTGCGGGCGGGAGCTACCCTCGCAGAAACTCTCGTGCACTGCGCGGATATCCCCTTCCGCCACCCGGAGGAGAACGCCCTCCCCCACCGACGCAACGTGGCAAACGCCTACGCAGAGCTGATGGAGAATCCGCCCACCGGGCTGGGTTGGGAGTCGGAGTTCGAGGAAGACTAGCCATAACCTCTATGACCCATTGTCCAACCTGCGCTCACGCGAACCAATCCTCGGCGCGCTTCTGCGCCCGGTGCGGTCATGCGCTCCCGTCCTCCCCTGACGGAAAGTATCATCCCTTATCCCGGGGCCAAAGCCTCAAAGGCGGAGCTTACGTCATCGAACAACGATTGGGACAGGGGGCCATGGGCTCCGTCTATCTCGCCACCCAGACTATCGCCGGTGAGGGGCGCGACGTGGTGGTCAAGGAGATGCTCGATTACGTCCGGCGGGCCGATTACACCTCGAGCCGGGAATACGCACAGGCACGGGATCTGGCCCGGCGGCGCTTTGAGAAGGAAGCAGGAACGCTGGCCCATCTGAGCCACACCGGTATCCCCCGGATCTACGACTATTTTGTCGAAGGGCAGCGCAACTACATCGTGATGGAGTGCATCGCCGGGCGGGATCTGCGTTACGGTCTCACCCACGAGGACGAACAGGGCGCACTCGCGGAAGGGACTGCTTACCCGCAGGCGAATGTCCTGCGCTGGGGTATTGAGCTCTGCCGCGTGCTGGAGTATCTCGCGCAACAACAACCGCCCGTAATGCATCACGACATCAAACCCGCCAATATCATCCTCGATAAGAACAGTGGGACTGTGAGATTGGTCGACTTCGGAACAGCGAAGGCGCAATCGCTGGCGATAGGGGGCAGTGTAGGCCAACGACAGTCGAGCATCTACGGCACCGACGGCTACGCCGCTCCCGAGATGTACCGCCAGGAGTCCTCCCCGCGCTCCGACGTCTATTCGTTGGCGGCGACCCTCTACCATCTGCTCACCGACGACGATCCCCGGGACCATCCCTTCAGCTTCCCCAAGCTGGACGAGGTCGACACCGACGTGGCCCAGGCGCTGCGCTGGGCGCTCTCCAACGAGCCCACGGAGCGCCCCACGGCGGCCCAGCTGCGCGCGGCCCTGGAACTGCTGAGTTCGCCGGGGCAAATCCAGCCCTTTACCTTCGAGAGTGGCGATCTCGTCTATCTCCCCGAAGCCCTGGTCCCGCTCGCCGACCGCTACTGGGACGAGGCACGGCGCTATCTGGTACAACGCGATCTCGGGGAATGGTTTCGCAAGCTCCACCGCAACGACCTGCTGGCCTTCATCCGCGATTCCCAGATCCTGCGCGATCCCGATGCCCAGCTGGAGCATCTGCTGCATCGCCTCGATCCCACCCTTCCCCAGCCCGAGGTGCAGGTCGCGCCGCTGGCGCTGGACTTTGGCAGCACGGGACGGGGTCGCAGTCTGGAGGAGAGGTTGACCGTCCACGTACAACGGCGCGGCTACGCGCACCTCCTCCTCTACACCCACCACAGCTGGATCGAGGTGGAGCCCCAGGAGCTGCGCCTCTGGGCGGCACCCGGCAAACCCAACCACGAGACGGTGCTGGTGACGCTCAAGACGGAGCATCTGCCCGTCGGTGTCCATCAGGAACCGGGCGTTGAAATCCAGGTCGCGGTTCCGCCCGGCGCGCCGGGTGGAACCGCCCATCGCATCGCCGTAGAAGTGGAGATCGCACGCTGGCCCACCCTGCTCTCCGATGCACTTCGTTTCACCACCCTCGCGGCGTACAGCATCGGACGCGGGCTCTATGCCGGGTTGTGGGTGATAGCCAGGGTTGTCCTCGCCCTTGCCGGAAGGCGTTGGTCCTCCCAGGATCTGAGCAGCTTTGAGCTCATGCTCTTCGCCCTGTTGCTGCTCCCGCTGCTGGGGCTGCTGCTCATCCTGGAAACGCAAACCGGATTGGCCTTCGGAGTGTGGGGCGGCGGTCTGCTCCTAAGCGGTCTGCTTTTCCGAAGGCGACGGGCCCGGCAGCGGGAGGCAGCGGCAGCCGAAGAGGAGCCAGAAAACCTGTAACCGGAGCTCACTTGACAAGTGAGCCACAGTGGGAGTATAGTTGCTTCTGAGGGAACCAGCACGTGCCAAGGAGGTACTATGAAATGCCCTAGTTGCCAATTCGAGAACCCCGACGACGTCAGAGAGTGTGAGCAGTGCGGCATTCCGCTTGAAGAGGTCGAGTCAAGCCCACCTACGCCAGGACTGCACACCTGCCCAAACTGTGGTGCAAGTAATCCCCCGGAGGCCCATATCTGCTCCAACTGCGGCTACTCCTTGCGCGGGGAGGCAGCTTCCCCCGCTCCGCCCCCGCGAAAAATCCCTACGCCTCAGACAGCAGGTACTTTTTCGTGGAGGCCCAACGAGGACCCCGTGGTTTCTGCGGGAGCACCATCGCCGGCAGAGGCCATCAATCCGAGGCCCAGCGCCCCTCCACCCACACCAGATACGCATGCACCAAGGGAACGGCGGCTCTCCTGTTTGGGGGTGCTAACCCTGGGCTTCTTCCTCCCCTTGATGGTCGGCACACTCCTCAAAGTTCTGTTAGTCTAGCAGAGGGCTACTCCTTCTTGCCCCGAGCTACCGATGAAGTGTCCAAAGTGTGAGTTCAACAACCGCTTCAACGCCCGCTTCTGCGCGCGATGTGGTAGTCCCCTGGCGCCCGAGCCCGGGGCGGATTTTTCACCCGTCCCGCGCCCGGAGCTGCTGTACCCAGAGCGAGAGCCCTCTTCATCCCCACCCCCTGCTTCACCCTCGCCGGTTCCTGCTGTGCTCGACCCTTCACCCCGCTCACACCGCCTGAGCGCGGTCTGGGGTCTGATCACCGCAGCCGTGACCTGCCCTCTTGCGCTCTGTCTCGTGGTGGGATTAGCTCTCGCACCGGCCCTCGATGCCTCCGCCATCCCCGCCCCGCCCGAGTCCAACCCGAGTCAGCCCGACCTTACCCTGCGTGTCGCCGAGGCTTACCTGAACGAGGCAGCCGCCGGGGCCGTCCCCGGCACCACGGCGGGTGAGACCTTCCTGGATGTCCGGCCCGGCAACGCGCTCGTCACCACCGTCGATTTTGACCTGCTCCTGATCAACCTGCGCCTGATCATCACAGCCCGCATCAGCGTGGAAGCAGGGCGCATCACCCTCGCTATCGACAGCATCGAAACGGGGGGACGCAACGTTCTGGACCTCATCGGGGTCAGCGGAATCGCCGTAGGTGAAGGCATCACCACCGCAGTGCAGGAGCAACTGGAAGCGGAACTGGGACCCGGCGCTCGCCTGCTCGATATCACCACCACCGAGGACGAGGTGGTCATCACCGCGAGGTGGGAATGAAGAGAAAGGTTCTTCGCTCCCCGCTCTGGTTCGCCCTCGCCGGCAGCCTTGCGGGCCTCTTCGCCGGGCTGACCCTTGGCGTGCTCCTGCTAGCTCTGCTCGATGCACCCGCCATAACGATGGCTCCATCCCAGCCCCCTGAACGGTACGATGTCCATGTCAGCGTTGAGGAGCACTACATCAACCGGATCATGGTGGAAGGCTCGGGCGACGTCACCAGGGGCGTCCGGCTCGTTGCCGGGCACCTGGATCTGCGGACCGGAGAACTGGTCGATTTCCAGACCCAGATCAAGCTGGGACCGCTGGAACCCGTCGTGGTGGGCACCCTTGGCTTTCGCGTCTCGGCCTCCCATAGCCTCGAAATCGTGCTACTGGAAGCAAAGATGGGTCGGCTCAATCTCACACGTCTGGTACCGCAGCAGGCCCTCGAGGGCGTCAACCGCGACATCGAGCGTCAGATTCTCGACCGCGTGGGCTCGACGGGGATGCAGCTCTTTCACGTCAGCACCGAAGATGACGCGCTCCACCTTTACCTCCGCGCCGCAGAATAGGTGCGGACAGCACAACATCCGGCTGAGCCGGTCATTAAGCCCGATTTACCCGGCCATCGGGTCACCGGATTGACGAAAGAGCAGCTCAACACCTCCCTCTCGGGGGTCGCTGCCACCGGAGATTGATCCTAACACCCGCCAAGGTGTCTACTAACCTTCTCGAACTTGTGCTACAATAGGAACAGAAACCCGGTGATGACAGCGCACGGCCCTCGCTCGCAGACCACTCCTCATGCGGAACCTGCGCCCCCCACCTGCCGGGCAGGATGTAAACAGCGACGAAGGAGAAGGGTGGAGATGGAGAATTTGTGTCCGCACTGTCGGACCCCCAACCGGGCAGGGGCACATTTCTGTGCGCGATGCGGGGCCTCGCTCGGTTTTTCCGCCTCATCCGCTGCTTCCTCCGGCTGTCCCCGCTGTGCGGTACCGCTTCGCCCTGGCGCCCGCTTCTGTCCTAACTGTGGCGGTGATCTCTCACCTCACCCCGCTGCCAAAGCATCCCCGGCAGGCCAGGAACGGCTCATCGTCCACTGGCCCGGCGGGCAGACGGAGCCTCATCCCCTGCTGTCTTCGGTCACCCGAATCGGTCGGGCGCCGGATAACGACATCGTGCTTAACTTTTCCACCATCTCCGGGCATCACCTGCGGCTGGAGAGAACTTCCGGCGGCTTCCAGGTCACCGACCTGCACAGCACCAACGGCACGCTGCTGAAGGGCCGCCGCATCGAGCCGGGGAAAGCCCATCCCTGGCAGAGCGGGGAGATGCTGCGGGTGGGAGACCTGCGCGGTAACTCAATCAGCATGACCCTGGAGGGGAGTGGAGACGCCCTCCGGACCCAACAGCTGGGCATGCAGACACTGGGGCAGTATCCCTCCCTGCTCCTCGGACGGGATCCCAACTGTCAGATTCCTCTGGAGCACCCCACCATCTCCCGCCGGCACGCCGAGATTCTCACCGCCGGGGGAGGTCACAGCATCCGAGACCTGGGGAGCTTCAACGGCACCTTCGTCAACGGCAGGCGCATCCTCGATCTCACCCCGTTACGAATGGGGGACGTGATCCAAATCGGACCGTACAAATTGGTATACGATGGACAGGCCGCACAGATCTCCACTTCCCTGAGCCGGGGGCACCGCCTGGACGCTCTGGATCTCGGGTTCGAGGTGGGCAACAACTTCATGATTCTGCAGCATATCTCCCTCTCCGTGCAGGGGGGCGAGTTCGCGGCCCTGGTGGGCGGCAGCGGCGCGGGTAAGAGCACCCTCATGAAAGCGATGAACGGCTTTCAACCCGCCAACCATGGACAGATGCTCGTCGACGGCGAGCCCCTCTACCCCAATCTTGACACCTACCGCACCCTCATGGGCTACGTGCCTCAGGATGACATCATCCACAAAGCCCTGCCCGTTCGCACGGCGCTCTGGTACGCAGCCAAACTCCGCCTGCCCGACGCCATGCCGCAGGAGATCGAGCGCCGCATCGCAGACGTACTGGAGCTGGTGGACATGAAAGCCCACGCTCACAAGCTCGTCCGCGTGCTGAGCGGCGGGCAGCGGAAGCGGGTGAGCATTGCCGTGGAGCTGCTGGCAGAACCCGTGCTCCTCTTCCTCGACGAACCGACCTCCGGCCTCGATCCCGGTCTGGAGAAGAAGATGATGTACGACCTCAACCGCCTGGCCGATCAAGGGCGGACCATCGTGCTCGTCACCCACGCCACCGCCAACATCGAGCAGTGCGATCACGTCGCTTTTCTTGTGCGGGGCCAGCTGGCCTACTACGGCCCCCCCCGCGAGGCAATGTCCTTCTTCGCGGCGCAAGACTTCGCCGATATCTACCTCAAGCTCTCCGAGGAGATTGATCCGGCAGCCGGCAAGCACCCGGCAGCTGAACTCCAGCCCTACTATACCAAAGCGCAACAGGAGCTGGGACGGCGAAACGGTGGAAGTGCTCTGCCCGCGGGCCTGCTCTGGGCCGAGTATTACCGGGCCTCCCCTCACTATCGCAGGTACGTCGAAGAGCGGCAGCCCCAATACGCCCTGGCCTCCGCAGGATCGCCCGATCGCCCGTCCGTGCAACATCATCGCACCCGGGATTCCGGACTGCGCCAGCTCTTTATCCTGGCCCGGCGCCATCTGGATCTCATCCGCCACGATATGCGAACCCTGTTCATCCTGCTGCTCATGATGCCCCTCATTGCGGCGCTCTTCATGTTCGTGAGCAACAGCGATGATCTCACCGGCTGGCTGCTCTCTCCCGCCCGCGTCGAGGCCCAACTGCTGGCCGAGCTTCAGCAGGAGCTGGGCGTCTACGACGAGACCGACCTCACCGCCGCCCACGTGGGCCGGAACAAGAGCTATCTACCCGCACCTCAGGCTTCGAGCCTGATCATGATGCTGGGACTGGCCCTCACACAGGCCGGCACCTTCGGCGCGGCCTTCGAGATGGTGAAGGAACGCCCCATCTTCCGCCGGGAGCGTTCCGTGAATCTGAAGGTAGGCTCCTACGTGCTCTCGAAGGTCGTCGTGCTGGGCTTCTTTGCGGTCATCCAGGTCGCCAGCTCCCTGCTTATCCTCAGCCTGAAGGTGCGGATGAATTTCGATCCCGTTTTCGCGCTTTTCTTCTCCGGTGGCATGGAGCTCTTCGTAACCCTGCTCCTGGCTGTCGTCGCCAGTATCATGCTCGGCCTCTTCATCTCCGCCATCGTGCCCACTTCCGACGTGGTACTTTACATCATTCTCGTCCAGCTCTTCGTGCAGATCATTCTTTCGGGTTCCAATCTCTTCCCCCTCCCCGAAAGTGGCTTGACAAATTTCGTCTCCAAGGGCGTGATCTCCCACTGGACGATGACGGGTATGGGCACCAGCGTGGGGTTGGAGGAGCTCAACGCCGAAAGCATGGTCTGTCAAGTGGGCGAGCGCCGGGTGATCCTTCCCGACGGCAGCGAGGAGAGCTTCTACGGCTTCGGCTGCGACAGCGAATCCGCCGGGCTCGAAGACCTGGGGCTCAACTACGAGCGCAGTCACGGGCATCTGCTGGGCGTCTGGGCAGCCCTCGGCGCGCAAGCGCTCTTCTGGGGCATCCTGACCATGGTCGTCCAGGCCCGGCAGAAGTCGGATTAGGCGGAGAGGTGCTTCCGATGAGGCGATACCGTAACGTTGTGCTACTGCTCCTGGTCTTGATAGTCACCGGACTTGAGGGCTGCGCCCGCGGCACCTCTACCCCATCAGCTCGGACCCCTACGCCCCGAGCTACGGCGACGGGAACGCCTACCGCTACGCCCACACCTCGACGGGCAGTTCCGCCCACCTCGACGGGGCAGCCCACTTCCACGCCCACACCGACCCCCCGCCCGCCGACCCCCACGCCCACCCTCCAACAGCTCCTGGAGCAGTACCCGCAGCTGGCTGCCCTCCTCAACAACCCGGTGGTCGACGCCCGCTACAAAGAGCTGCTCATCGCCTACGAAGAGGGAGGCGATACAGCGGCGCTCGGATTGGCCCGGGAGCGGGGGCTGCTGACGCCGGAAGGGGAGATTCGCATGGCGTTACTCCTGGACACGGAGGAGCACGCCGGCACGGTCGCCCGGCTGGAAGGGATGGGCATCCGCGTCCTGAATGCTTCCGGCAACCGCATCGAAATCGCCATTCCGCCCGAGTTGCTCATCACCGGCGCCGGAGAGCCCGGCGCATTACTCAACCAGATTTCGGCATTGGAGCACGTGGTGGACCTGCAAACGCCCGGATAACCCTACCACAGATCGCTGCACCACCTGACGTGTTGCTAACTACAATTGACTCTACTGCAAGAAGGACTATGGTACCGTGAAGGACGCAAGGGCCACAGATAAGATTTGAAGCAGTTAGATTGATATTATCGCAACGGAATCCCGACTATATGGAGGAAAGCATGGAATTGGTTCCCGGAACTATGCTACAAAATCGTTACCGCATCGTCAACCCACTGGGCCAGGGAGGGATGGGCGCGGTCTACCGCGCCTGGGACACGCGGTTGAGTATCGCCGTCGCTTTGAAGGAAATGATCCCCCAGCCGGGACTGGACTCCGCCACCCTCTCCGAGCTCCAGGAGCAATTCCAGCAGGAAGCCGTTGTCCTCGCGCGCCTCAACCATCCCCACCTGGTACGGGTGACGGATTTCTTCCAGGAGAAGCAGAAGGCTTACCTGGCGATGGACTTCGTCGAGGGCGAAAGCCTGGCCGAGAAGATCGAGCGGGAGGGAGCGCAGACCGAAACGCAGGTGGTGCGCTGGACCGAGCAGCTTCTCGATGCGTTGGCCTACTGCCATGCAGAGGGCATCATCCACCGCGATATCAAGCCCCAGAACGTGATCTGTCGCCTCGATGGCAACGTGAAGCTGGTCGATTTCGGATTGGTGAAACTCTGGAACCCCCAGGATCCGCAGACCCGCACGGTGATGCGCGGCATGGGCACACCCGAATATGCCCCCCCGGAGCAGTACGACATTCACGGCAGCCACACCGACGCCCGCAGCGACATCTACAGCTTGGGCGCCACCCTTTACCACGCCCTAACGGGCCAAATCCCCCCCACGGCCACGCTGCGGATGGCGAAGCCCGAGGCGTTCAAGCCGCCTCGAACCTTCAAGCGAGATCTCAGCCCCGGCCTGGAACAGGTCGTAACGCGGGCTATGGCCCTGCCCGTTCAGGAGCGCTTCGGTAGCGCCGAGGAGATGGGAAAAGTCCTCAGAGGGGGCGGCTGGGCCCCCACCGTCAGCGCCGCCCCTGAAGGCCTGACACCCCCCCCACCTCCTCTGCAACGGACCGTGCGGATGCCCGAATCGGAGCCCCTCGGGCCGCCCCCACCGCCTCATGCCTCCTCGGCATGGTCCGGCAGGACCCCGCCGCCCCCCTCACGAAAGCGCAAGGGGCTTCCGCTCTGGGGATGGGTCGCGGGCGCCGGCGGGCTCCTGCTGATCGTTGCCCTGATCTGCGGCGGCCTGCTGCTGGGAGGCGTCCTCGACAATAACGATCCCACTCCCCGCCCCACCTCTACCTCCACTTCTGTCGCCCCCCCCTCTCCCACCAACACCCCTACCCAGAGCAGGGACGTGGTACCGGCGACAGGCAACGACGTAATCACGGTCAACAATCAGAGCTCCCAGACCATCTGCTACGTCCAGATCTCCCCTTCGACTGCGGATCAATGGGGTGAGGACTGGCTGGACCCCGCAGAAGTCATCAGCACCAACACGAGCCGGAGCTTCGAGGTAGCCCCCGACCAGTACGATGTGAACTTGATGGATTGCAATCGGGTCACGCTCCACACGGAGTGGGAAGTAGAGGGCAATACCGAGATTGTCGTTGGGGGATCGAATACCGTTCAACTCTACCTGAAGAACCAATCAACCAGCAATCTCTGTTTTGTCTACATCTCGTCTGTGACCGCCACCGAATGGGGTGAGGATTGGCTGGGCGCCAAAGAGGTAGTTCGCGCCACCACCGGGGAACGCATCTTCTTCGTCCCCAGCGGCGATTACGACCTGCTGGCCCGGGACTGCGACGGCAATACCCTGGCTGAAGAGCGCGATGTTGCGGTGTACGAGGAACTCACGTGGACCCTGACTGACTGAACGAAAGGAGACGAGGGGTGGCGTTGGAAAAGGGAGCAGTACTGCAAGGACGCTATCGCGTTCTCTCTCTGCTGGGTGAGGGAGGAATGGGCGCGGTCTACCGCGCCTGGGATACCCGGCTCAACATTGCCATCGCCCTCAAGGAGCTCATTCCGCAGCCTTCGCTGGAGGCAACAGTACTGGATGGCCTGCGGGAGCAATTCCACCAGGAAGCTTCCATCCTCGCCCGCCTCAACCACCCCAATCTCGTGCGCGTCTCCGACTTTTTTGATGAAGATGGAAACACCTATCTGGTCATGGCCTTCGTGGAGGGAGAGAGTCTGGCAGAGCACATCGCCCGCAGAGGACGCGTGCCGGAACCCCAGGTCCGCGCCTGGGCCGAAGCGCTGCTGAAGGCGCTGGCCTACTGCCACGGTCAGGGCATTCTCCACCGCGACATCAAGCCACAGAACGTCATCCTCCAACCCGATGGGCAGCCGGTGCTGGTGGACTTCGGCCTGGTCAAGCTGTGGAATCCCTACGACCCCCGCACGCGCACCGTCGTTCACGCCATGGGAACCCCCCAATACGCCCCGCCGGAGCAATACGATGCCGGTCTGGGCCACACCGACCCGCGCAGTGATCTCTACAGCCTCGGCGCCACCCTCTACCACGCGCTGACGGGAGAGTGCCCCCCCACCGCCACCGCCCGCATCGTTAACCCGACCGCGCTCCTCCCCATCCGCCAGCTCAATCCCCACGTCAGCCCCCAGTTGGAAACCACACTCATGCAGGCGCTGGAGCTACAACCTGGAAATCGCTTCCATAACGCCGCCGAGATGCAGCGGGCTTTGGCCTCACCGCCCCTCGATGTCGTCGCTTCGACCACCGCCCCACAGGAGCAGACCGTCGCGATGCCTCCCTCACCCTCACCGGCCCGCCGCTCCCTGGCGTGGCCCTGGCTGGCCGCGGGCGGGATACTCTTTCTGCTGCTCTGTGGCGGGGGCGGCGTGGCCGGAGTCCGTCTGCTCCAGAGTTGGACCGGCTCTCATTCACCTACGAGCACTCCCTTCGCAGCAGTGGCCGACCAGCAGACGGTAACCGCTCCAGCTCCCGAGGTCACCGCACCTCCCAAAATCTCGGAGACGCCCACGAGCGCGGCAGCAGTATCCCCCACGGAGACCATCGCCGCTACGAGCACGCCCCTTGCTACGGCGTCCGTACCCACGACGACACCCCTGCCTACCGAGACGCCGACGCCGGAGACCTGTCCCCCCGTAACCGGCCCCTTCGCTGAAGTATGGGAGGCCCACGGATGGCGGCTGGGCTGTGCCACGGGAGATTCTTTCAACACGTGGACGGCGGAACAGCCCTTTATCAATGGCTTGATGTTCTGGCGGCAGGACAGTAACCGGATCTACGCCCTCTTCAATCGCGGCGACTGGCGCTCCTACGCCAACACCTGGAGCGAGGGGGATCCCACCTATTCCTGTCCCGAGAGCGCCCCCAGCGAGACGCCCCCGACGCCCCTACGGGGCTTTGGAAAGGTCTGGTGCACCGCTACCGCCGTCCGAACCAATATTGGTGACGCCACCGCCCCTGAACGAGGGTACAATGCCCAGCTCCAAAACTTTGAAAACGGCCTGGCCATCCGCAGCGACAGCGGCCAGATCTACCTCCTCTACACAGCAGGCTCCTGGGTGCAACCGTGAAAGGCCATTATGACCCAGCCCCGCTGCCCCGCCCCGACGGCGGGCGGAAGAGCCGCCTGCAACAAGGTTGCACTGTCAAGCAATTGGGAGAGTCACGACTACAGCCTGCTGCCTCCTTACCAGGCCCCGTCCTCTCCCATCAACAACATCCCACTGATTCCGGAGTCTTAAAACCATGACCTCAGAAAAGACCAAGCGTCAGCGAGCACTTATGATCCTGCTCGTCAGCGGTGGGTTGCTGCTGCTGGCGGGCCTTCTCCTGCTTCTCCTCTTTCAGACCCACCTCTTCGGCAGCACTAACCCCAGGCCGCTCGAAGGGGTGGAGTTTACGCCTCCGCCCTCACTCTCGGAGCTGGCGGAGGCGTACCCGCGATTGGCAACCCTGCTCGATAATCCCGAGCTGGGCAGTGTCTACAAAGAGTTTCTGGTCGCCTACGAGGAAGGGGGCGTAGAAGCTGCTCTGGAACTTGCCCGGGAGCGGGGAATGCTGACCCCCGACGGCGGCAGCCTACGTGTTACGCTCGTCCTCGACACCGAAGATCACGCCCCGCTCGTAGCTCAGCTCGAAAACGTAAACGTTGAGGTGGTCAGCGCCTACCGCGATCGCGTCAACATCTCCGTCCCCGTGCGGTTGATCGGCGAGGCGCTCCAGTCCGAAGAGACTGAGAACGTGCTGCAAACCCTCACGGAACTGGAGCACGTCATCGCCGTCCGGATGCCCGAGCAACGCCGCGTGGATCAGCAAGGGGTCATCGGCGAGGGGGTGGGCACCATCGGGGCCGACACGTGGCACGCGGCCGGCTACACCGGCGCCGGGATCCGCATCGGCGTGCTCGATCTGGGATTCGCGGGCCACGAGGAGCTGTTGGGCCGCGAGCTCCCTGCCAGCGCTCCCTTGGCGACCTTCGGCTGGTATGATCCCGAAGAAGTGCACGGGACGGCCTGCGCCGAGATCATCCACGAGGTGGCGCCCGATGCCGAACTCTTCTTCGCCTGGTACGACGGCGCCGATGCCGCCTTTGGCGAGGCCGTCGAATGGCTCCTGAGCCACGACGTGCAGATCATCTCCCATTCCGCGGGGGGTGTCTACAGCCCGCGCGATGGGACCGGCTGGGACTCCAGTCTGGTGGACGATCTTTCAGCCCAGGATGTGCTCTGGGTCAATTCGGCGGGGAATGAGGCCGACGTCCACTACCGCACGCGCTTCAATGACAGCGACGGCGACGGCTATCACAACTTTGCGCCCGATCAGATACTCCTGCCCATCGCCAACTGGCGTTACGTGGAAGTCTATCTGCTCTGGGACGACGACTGGAACCGGCCCACGCGCGACTATGAGCTGCTCCTTCTCAATGCCGCCGGGGACATCCTCGGCAGCTCCCAGGATCTGCAGAACGGCCAGCCGGGCCAGCACCCCGTCGAGTGGGTCGCGGTGGAGAGCCGCGACGACTTCATCTACGCCGCTGTCCAGGTCTACGACGATGGGGGTCAGCCCGCCACCTTCGATCTCTTCGCCCAGGGCCCTGGCGTAGCACTGCTTGAGCCGGTGCCCCAATACAGCATCACCTCACCGGGAGACGCAATGGGTTCCCTGACGGTGGGGGCCGTCGAATGGCACAACGAGACGCTGGCCTATTACAGCTCCCAGGGCCCCACCACCGATGGGCGGCTGAAGCCGGAGATCTCGGCGCCGACCGCCGTCTCCGGCATCAGCTACGGAAATTCGGGCTTTGACGGCACATCGGCCTCGGCGCCTCACGTCGCCGGGGCTGCCGCGCTCGTATGGCAGGCCCATCCCCAGTTCACCCGCCAGGAGGTGGTGGATTATCTGCTGGCCCACACGGTAGATCTGGGGCCAGCGGGAGCGGATACCGGCTATGGCTACGGGCGCCTGAGCCTGCCGCCCGCCCCCCACGCTGCCTTCGTCCCCCCGCCTACGCCCCCCACCGGTGAGATCCCGCCGGTCCCCGTCGTCACCCCAGGACCCGCCAGCGGCGGGGCGAGCAACTTGGACTGGGCCCTTCCCCTGATCGGATTGCTCATCGGGGGGTTCACGCTGGGCGGTCTCGGCTTGCTCGGGCTGGGCGGTGTGCTCTTCGTCGCCGGACGCCGGGCGGCCCGCCGCCCCCCATACGTGCCTCCCTCACCTCGGATGCCAGTTGCTCCGCGCCCGTCCCCACCCCAGGCGAGACCATCCGCCCCCCCGCCCCGGCCCAGACCGGCTCCCCCGGCACTGGAGCCACGCTGTCCCAGCTGCCAGGCGCTGATCCGTCCGGGCGCCCGCTTTTGCGGACGCTGCGGAACCTCGCTGGTTCCGCAACAGGCAGCGCCTCACTGCCCCCATTGTGGGGCAGAAGTCCAAACAACCAGCCGCTTTTGCCCTACCTGTGGGCGCCCCCTCTCCAAGGAGCTATCATGACCCCCTCTCTTCACTGTGATCGGCTTCAGAATCCCGCCGAGTCCTCCCGCCCGGCGAGGCGCTTCGCGCCCTGCTGGCTCGTGCTGCTGATGGTCCTGCTGTGTGCCCCCCCCGTCCTGGCCCTTCCCCCGTTGCAAGCAGAAGGGATTCAACTGAAGCTCGCGCCCACTGAAACCGTCGTGACGCCGGGGCCGGGCGCCGAAGCGGTCGCGCCGGGACCGGCCCCCAAAGTGAGCCCCCTCGACTCTCCCCTCCCCACGGAGACCCCTCTGCCCGAGGAGCCCGAAGCCATCGCCCCGGCACCGGAGCAGACGGCTACCCCACCCTTGCCCACCCCGGAGCCGTCGGGATTCTGGAGCGGTCTGACAGCGCTGCGCAACGACGTCACACTGCTGGTAGGCGGGGGGCTGCTCTTCCTCTTGCTGCTGGGTATAGGGGGCGCGTGGTTGGTGCGCCGCGCGCGCAAGTCCCGCCGCACCCAAACTGTGCCCCTCCCGGCTGCGCCGGTCGCGAGCACAGAGGCGGGGGCCCACCTCAGCTTCCAGGGGGTGACCATTCCCCTCCCACCTGAAGGGCTGCGCATCGGTAGGGCGTCCGATAACGACCTGGTCATCACCGAACGGTTTGAGGGCTGGCGCACCGTCTCCCGCCATCATGCCCGGATCTACCGGAAGGGGCGCCTCTGGGTTCTGGAGGATCAGAACTCTCGCAATGGCGTCTACATCAATGGGCAGCGCACCGGTCTGAACCTGCTTCAAGATGGCTGGCAGTTGAGTCTCGGCAAAGTACACTTCACCTTTCACAGCGGCAATGCGGGGGGACGATCATGAAATGTCCGGCGTGTAATCGCGAAAATCGCACGGGCGCGCACTTCTGTCAGGATTGCGGGCAGGACCTCTCCGGGTATGCCCCTACGACCCGGCAGCTGGATTCCGGCCATCCCCATTCAACCCTGTCCCTGCATCCCCTGCCTGAGGGCGACGCCCCAGACACGCAGCCTCTCCCCGAGCTCGCCGCGAGCTTCGCACCGCTGCCCCGGGGCGCAGTGGTGGGGAATCGTTACGTCATCATCCAAGTGGTGACGACGGAGGCTCACCGCAACGTTTACCTCGTCAAAGACCTGATCCCCCCCCGAGCTTGTGCCAACTGCGGCGCCCTCACCCTAGATCCGGGAGAACAGTTCTGTGCCGCCTGCGGCGTGGAATTGACGAACGCCGCCCCCGCCCAGCTGCGCTACGTTGTCGAAGAGCGCCCCGATCCACGGGCCTTCGCCGTCGAAGAGCAGCTGCTGGGCCTGCGCCTGGAGCATCCGGGGCTGCTGCTGCCTGTGACGCTCTTCCGCGAGGCCCCTTACGGGCCCGAGCGCCGTTACCGGGTGCAACTCGAAGAGCTCCCCCCACCGGCCAGCAGTTTCCCCCTCCCCCAACCCCCGGAGCGAGTTTGCAGCTGGGGCGTCGACCTCGCCACAGCCCTCGCCCATCTCCACCGCCATCAGGTGACCCTGGGAGCGCCCACGCTTGACGATGTGGTCATCGATGAGGAGCGCGCCCGGTGGAGCCGCTTTACTCATGCTGCCGTCATCCCCCCCCAGGCGCGTAACCACGCGCAGCCCTACCAGAGTCAGGACGTACAGGCCCTGGCCCGCCTGCTGGTGACCCTGCTGACCGGTCGTGAGGCACTCCGCGCCGGCGACGAGGTGCCGGAGCAGGTGCACGCGCTGCTCGATGCGGCGCTGCGCCACCCGGACTCCCTGACCGCTGCCCAATTCGGGGCAGAGCTCAAAAATGCTCGCTGGACGCTTCAGCAGCCCCAGGACAGCGTACTCCTTGTAGGACGCAAGAGCGACGCCGGTCAGGTTCGGGCACTCAACGAGGACAGCCTCCTCACCCTCGATCTACCCGAGGGAACACCGGATACCCATCCTGTCGGGGTCTACGTCGTCGCCGACGGCATGGGCGGGCACGAAGCAGGCGACGTTGCCAGCCAGATCACCTGTCAGACTATCGAGGAGCTGACGCGGCGGGAGATCATTCAGAGCGCCCGCACCGGCGAACGGCTGCCGTCGCCGGAGGAGTGGCTGACCCACGCAGCCCAAGCCGCGAATGAGGCCGTCCTTGAAGAGCGACGCGCCGCCCACAGCGACATGGGCACGACGTTGGTGATGGCCTATCTGCGCAGCGCCCACGCGACCATCGCCAATGTGGGCGACAGTCGTTGCTACCACCTGGCACCTGCTGGTATCAGACAGCTCACGGTGGACCATTCGCTGGTCGAACGACTGGTCGCTTCCGGGCAGCTCACCCGTGAGGAAGCCGCCATCCACCCGCAGAGAAACGTGATCTACCGCGTCATCGGCGATCGGTCCCAACTCCAGGTGGACCTCTTCGAGCAGCAGCTCCGCCCTCAGGAGGCCCTCCTGCTCTGCTCCGACGGCCTGAGCGGCATGGTGAGTGACGAGCAGCTGTGGGAGCTGTGGCGCGAGGCAGAGACGCCCCAACAGGCCTGTGACCGGATGGTGACAGTTGCCAACGAGGCGGGGGGCGAGGATAATATCACGGTCATCATTGTTCAGATAGCGACCAGATAGAACGAAGGAGAGATCATGAAGAAAGGGCAATGGCAGGCGTTACTTCTGGTCCTGGGCCTGCTCCTGGGAGGAAGCGCGTCCCTGGCGCAAGGCCCCGGCCCCATCGTCGACGTCCTGGGACGTCCCGACAGCCGCAGCACCCCGCCCGATGCCCAGGCCTTCGTCTCCGTAGTGGACCGTGCGACGGGTCGCATCGTCGAGGGGCTGACGGCGGAGAACTTCGCCGTGGAGATCTCCGAAGAGCCAGTGGCGGCCCGGGCCCAGCTGGACACAACCGGGTTGGCCGTCGTCATCGTCATCGACCGGGGCGGTATTGCCCGCCGCAACGATCCCCGTATCGGCGCTGCCGTCGACCTGGCCGAGCAGCTGGTGGAGATGCTGAGGGTGGACGGCAGCCCCACCGCCGACATGGTTGGCCTCATCGGCATCCGAGGGCGCGAGGCGGGCGGACTCACCCCTCAGACGCCACTGACCGACTACGATCCCGTCAGCGTACACAACCAGTTCGACGCCCTGCGGACAGAGGTCGTCAACGAGGTCACCCCCCTCTACGACGGCATCGATCGGGCCATCGAATGGATCGCCGCCAATCCCGACCCCACGGTCCAGGATAAGCTACTCCATCGCCGCCCGGTCATCGTCATCTTTTCCGACGGTATCGACCGCCAGTTCAGCAGCGAGGCCCACGAAACGCTCATCGTCAACCAATGCCAGGCCCACGATATTCTTCTCTACGCGGTGCGGATGGGCGGCGGGGCCACTGACGCCGACAATCTGCAGGCACTGGCGGCTCAAACCAACGGCGCCTACGTCACCCACACGTCGCAGAGCAGCGAGGAGGTACTGGAGCTCTTCCAGAACATAGTCACGCAGCGCCACGCCTACCGCCTGACCTTCCCCCTCCTGCGCTCCCTCGGCGATTACGAGGTGCGGGTGCGGGTCCTCAACACGCCCACCGGCGCCGGTGCCGATACGGTCACCGTCTCCTCCCGCTTACAACCGCTGCGCCTCAGCCTGATGACCGGACCAGAAACCGAGATAACGGTCCCCTACTCCACCACATGGGATGGCTTTGTCGAGACGATCATTCCGCTGAACGTGCAAGTGGAAATCGTCGATGGCGTTGTTCGCGAACCGGAAGAGGTCTACTACTTCGCCAACGGTGTGCGCATCGGCGCCTCACAGACGCCGCCCGACTTCCAGCTCGACTGGAACGTGACGGGCATCGTCACACCCAGCGCCGAAGCAGAGGTGCGGGACTACACCATCCTCGCCGGCGCTGCCGACCCCTATCTGGGCAGCGAGATGATGACCCAACCCGCCAACGTACGCATCACCTGGGAGGCCGAGGAGCTGAGCGCCGGTGAACGCCTGCTGGCGCTCTGGATCGCCAATTGGTGGGTGCTGCTCATCTTTGCGCTGCTAGGACTCGGCCTGCTGGTGCTGCTTGTACTCCTGATCAAGACCCGGGGACAGCTGGCTACGCAGGCCGTGGCGGCGACGAGCAACGCCATCCGGGGCGCTACCCGACGGCTGGGCGGAGGTGCAGCGCCGGAACCGGCCAGCGCCAAGCTCACCGTCGTGCAGGGCCCCGGGGTAGGGCGAGAGTTCCGCATCGTGGCCTCCAGCGTCAAAGTGGGGCGCGATCCTGGAGGTAATGATTTTGCCCTGCAGGACCCATATAGCTCCAACCCTCACTTCACCCTCTTTGCGGACGGGGGGCGCTACTTCATCCAGGACGAGGGCAGCACCAACGGCACCCAGTTGAACGGACGGCCCCTCCCGGCACACAAGCGCGTTCCACTGGCCCCGGATTCCCTCATCGAGGCGGGGCAGACACGCTTGCAGCTGCGGCGGCTGGGGGGCGAGACCCGGCGCATGACGTGAGACGTAAGATCATCCCTATCTCGGAGGACCTATGCCTGAAGTGCAAATCAACGTACAGACCCATCGCAGCCTCTACCCCGCCATCGGGGAAGAGCAGCTCGTCTACGTGCTGATGGAAGCCCAGCCTACCGGGGCCATCGCCACCGTACAGATGCCTCTTAACTTCTGCCTGGTGCTCGATCACAGCGGCTCCATGAGTGGCGAGAAGATCGAGAACCTCCGCGCGGCGGCGAGTCTGGCCGTCGACCAGATGGATGCTCGGGACTACATCTCGCTGGTCATCTTCGACGACAACGTCAAAGTCCTGGCTCCCGCCCAACCGGCGAGCGATCCCGCTGCATTGAAGGCGCAGATTCAACGCATCCGCGCTGCCGGCGGGACACGCATCTCCAAGGGGATGCGCAAGGGGTTGGAGGAACTGGCGAAGGCCGCCGGGAGCGAGCGGGTGAGCCGGATGCTGCTGCTGACCGATGGGGAGACCTTCGGCGACGAGACAACCTGTCGCAAGCTAGCCCAGGAAGCCGGGCAGCAGGGCATCGCCATCACCGCCCTGGGCCTGGGCGAGGAGTGGAACGAGACGCTCCTCGACGACATTGCCGAAGCCAGCCATGGCAGCGCCGACTTCATCCCCGAAGGAGAGCCTGACGTGATTCTCAAGACCTTCGCACGGGAGGTGCGCACAGCCCAGGGCACGGTGATCCACAACGCGCAGCTCCTGCTGCGATTGATCCCAGGGGTGACCCCGCGCGCCGTCTGGCAGGTCACCCCCCTCATCACCCGGCTGGGACACCGGGCGCTCTCCGACCGCGACGTCCAGGTTGCGCTGGGCGATATGGAGCGCGAACAGGGCCAGAGCCTGCTCGTGGAGCTGCGCGTGCCCCCGCACCGGGCGGGCACCTACCGCCTGGCGCAGGCCGAGCTCGCCTACGACGTCCCGGCGCTGAATCTCCGTGGGGCCCGGGTGAAACAGGACGTCGTCATCACCTTCACAGAAGACGCGGGGCAGACCGATCCGCGCAACCCTTACGTCCTCAACATTGTGGAGAAGGTAACAGCGCACAAACTCCAGACGCGAGCCCTTTCCGAAGCTGCTGCGGGCAACGTGGCTGGCGCCACACAGAAGCTCCGCGCTGCCGCTACCCGGCTGCTGGCGATGGGCGAGGAAGAGCTGGCCCAGACCGCGATGGAGGAAGCAGAACGACTTGAGGAGGGCAAGGACCTCTCAGCCGGCGGGACCAAGAAGCTGCGGTACGAGACGCGCAAACTGACCCGGAAATTGGATTGAGAGGATTTGTCGATTTGCCGTCGAATCAAAGATCCCGGCGGGACACCAACGATTATGAAAGGAATGAATGGAGAGTGGTGAGCCGTAGGTAAGACTGAACTCTCACTACTCACCATTCACCACTCACTTTTCTCAAAGGAGGAACAAGTATGTCGATCTGTCCAAACTGCGGCGCGCAACATCTCCCGGGCGCCGTCTTCTGCGATGAATGCGGCGCCAAGCTGGATGCCCCCCAGGCGCGCCCGGGGGCCGCCCGGACCGCGCAATCTGCTCCAACAGTGGCCGCCGGAGGGAAGACCTGTCCCCACTGTGCGGCCCCGGTGCCCGCCGATGCCACCTTCTGCCCCAACTGCCACGCCGCCTTCACCCCCCCTCCACCTCCGCCAGCCGTCTCACCCTCACCGCCCCCACCCGTCCCGTCCTCTGGGCCCGGCACCTGCGTCAATTGTGGCGCGTCCCTCCAGCCTGGCAGCCGTTTCTGCGACATGTGCGGTGCTCCCGTTGAGACACCCGCCGCCCCTCCTGCTCCTGCTCCCTCCGCGCCTCCCCCTCCCCCCCCCACGCAGGCAGCCCCGTCTCCCCACCCCCAGTCTATCCAGTCCGCGCCTCCGCCCCCACCTCCACCTCCCACCCAGGCCCGGCTCGTTGTGCAGGGAACTCACACCTCCCTCCCCTTCACACCCGGCAAACAGTCCTTAATCCTGGGCCGCGAGGATCCAGTGAGCGGGGTCTTCCCCGATATCGACCTGACCGATCACGGCGGTGACGAGGGCGGGGTCTCTCGCAAACATGCCCGCATCTATCAGCAAGGAAGGGACTGGTATATCGAGGATCTTGACAGCACCAACTACACCTTCGTCAATCAAGAGCGGGTGTTGCCCGATGACCCCCAGCTGCTGGAAGATGGCGCCGAGGTGCGGCTGGGGCGGGTACGATTGGTCTTCCACACCTAGTTTCATTTTCTGATTCACCCATACTAGACTTTCGACAAGGAGAAGCCCATGTTAGTCAAACAACGTATGACCCGACAACCGATCACCATCATGCCCGATACCCCGGTATCCGAGGCCCTGAGCTTCATGCGTCAGAACCAGGTACGCCGCTTGCCCGTCCTCGACCGCAGGGGACGCCTGATGGGTATTGTGGCGGAGAAAGATCTGCTTTACGCCTCCCCCTCCCCTGCCACCAGCCTCAGCGTCTACGAGGTAGGATACCTCCTCTCGAAGCTCAAGGTGGAGGAGATCATGAGCCGGAGAGTCATCACCGTCAGCGGTGACGCCCCCCTGGAAGAAGCAGCGCGCATCATGATCGACAACAAGGTGGGCGGTCTGCCGGTCATGGACGGAGATCGCTTAATCGGCATCATCACCGAGACGGATATCTTCTCCACCATCCTGGAGATGCTGGGAGCGCGGGAGCAGGGATTGCGTCTCACCCTGGGCCTGGAAAATAAACCCGGCGTCCTCAACAAGATCACCGAAACCATCGCCTCCCTGGGCGGCGACGTCATCGCGCTGGGCACCTTCTACGGAGAGGACCGGACCAACGGAATTGTCATGTTGAAGATCTGTTGCCTGGATAAAGATGTCCTGGTCGAATCCCTGCAAAACCTCCATCACGCAGAAATTATCGACCTCCGGGAGATCTGAACCAGGGTTGCCCTGGTGACAAATTCCCCTATAATCGCCTGGAAAGACAAAGAGGGAGGCAGATGCACATCGAAGAGAGCAAAGGCGTATTACAGGCCACCTACCTTTTCGGAGATCTGAACGAGATCCATCTGGATCTGGTGTTGATGATCTGCCAGGAGCAGGGTGGGCAAGCAGGAGAAGTCATCTTCGAGCAGGATGATCCTGGCGACGCCCTTTACGTTGTGGCGCGGGGCGAGGTGGAGATCTATCTCCCGGCCAACGGGGGTGAGCCGGTACGCCTTGCCATCCTCAAAGAAAACGAGACCTTCGGAGAGAGCATTCTGGTCGCAGAAGGGGAGCGTAACGCCAGCGCTCGCTTTCACACCGAGGGTCAGCTGCTGCGCCTGCCCCGCACACAGGTCGTGCGCTTGATGGCCGACTATCCGGAGATCGGCTATCTCATTCTGCGACGCATGGCTGCTGATCTGACCCTCAAGCTGCGCAACGCAAACCGACAGATCCGTGACACCCAAGATCATCACAGCGAGGATACCTTTATATCATGACCCATCCAATCGTGCGTATCGAAGATCTGCACAAGACCTACGGCACCCTCGAAGTCCTCACGGGTGTCAATCTGGAGATCCAAAAGGGAGAGGTGCTCGTCATCATCGGACCCAGCGGCACGGGAAAGAGCACCCTCCTCCGGTGCATCAATCACCTCTCGTTGCCTGATGCGGGCCGGATCTGGGTGGATGGCGTGGAGGTCACCGATCCTAAGACGGACATCAACCAGATCCGGGCCCAGGTGGGGATGGTCTTCCAGGATTTCAACCTCTTCGCCCACATGACGGCCCTGCAGAACGTGATGGTCGGTCCGCTGCGCGTGAAGCGAATGCCCCACGAGGAGGCGCAGGAGCTGGCTCTCTGGGAACTAGAACGTGTAGGCCTGGCGGACAAAGCCGAAAACTACCCGGGGCAGCTCTCGGGCGGGCAGAAACAGCGCGTGGCGATTGCCCGCGCCCTGGCGATGAATCCCAAGGTGATGCTCTTCGACGAACCCACCTCCGCCCTCGACCCGGAGCTTATCGGTGAGGTGCTGGAAGTGATGCAGAAGTTGGCCCAGGAGCACATGACGATGCTCGTGGTGACCCACGAGATGGGCTTCGCCAAGGAGGTCTCCAACCGCATCATCTTCATGGAACACGGCAATATTGTCGAGGAAGGCCCCCCCAACCAACTCTTCTATCGACCCCAGCATCCCCGCACAGCGGAATTCCTCGGCAAGATCACCGAGCTCTACGGAGAGGAAGGCTAGAATGGAGGCGTTGCTCGATTTCTGGAACATGATCTGGCCCGAGCTGGGCCAGGGGTTGCTGATCACCCTCCAACTGAGCGCCGGCTCGTTGCTCATCGGCCTGGTGGTGGGCTTTCCTGCCGCCATCGGTCGAGTCTACGGCCCCCGCTGGCTCCGGACCCTGATCACCGCCTACACGGATATCTTCCGGGGAACTCCCCTGCTGGTACAACTCTTCTTCATCTACTACGGCCTGGCCGATCCAGCGCTCAACGAAGTGTTGGTGAATCTGGGTCTGCCGAACAATCTGCTCGCGCTCCCCCCGCTCGTCGCCGCCTACCTCGCGCTGGGATTAAACAGCGGGGCCTATCAAGCGGAGTACTTCCGGGGGGCCATTCAGGCCGTAAGCGGAGGTCAGATGATGGCGGCGCGGGCGCTGGGGATGACCCGCCTGCAGGCCATCATCCACATCGTCATGCCCCAGGCGCTCCGCCTGGCCATCGCCCCCTGGTCCAACGAGGTGGCGTATATGGTGAAATACACGTCGATTGTCTACATCATCGCTGTGGCTGATCTCTTCGGTGAGGCGCGCCGGATCATGAGCGCCCGGTATAATCAGATGACCATGCTTCCCTTCGTGGGGCTCATCTATCTGATTCTGGTCCTCGCCCTTACCTGGGTGATGGGCAAGGTCGAAGCCCATTTCCACATTCCCGGAATGGAGGTGGAGAGCGGACGCATCTAGCGCTCCGTCTTACCACCAAGATAACCACTGGGGAGCAACAAGCCGTGAGCAGTTAGCAAACTCTGACTGCTCACGGCTCCTTTTTACGTCCCCGTTGGCACCCTCAGGGGCTGGCACCCCCTCAGGTCGTATGGAAAAAGAGGAAGACCAACCCCGTTTCCAAAAAGAACACCCAGCCGTTCAACCAGGGTGAGCGGGCAAAGACCGCGACTTCATAAGCCGGCATAGTCAATCGCCAATATCCGGTCGGCGCGTCCTCCACGAAGTACTCCCTTACCTGCTCCGGGTACCAGGGCAGGAAGAAATCCTCATCTACGACAACGGCGCTCTGCCGTATAACTGAGGCAGCCCGCAACTGACGAGCCACATCGGGATCGTAGCGCAACACCGCTACCAACTGATAGTCGACGGACCCGGGAAGCCGGCTGCCCTCCTCCGAACCAGGGCGGATCACCTCCCAGGACACAGATTCGGGAGGATAGGGGAGCGTGATCCTCTCAGCCAGCGCTGCCCTATCGGAGCTCGGACCGGGTGTGGACGTCGGTGCGAGCACGGGATCCTCACCATGCCACCGGGAACGCAGCTCCTGGAGGAAGGGCGGGGCCTCTACCTCCGCCTCGACATACGTGTACTGCTCCCATTCTCCCGTCTCCGAATCCGCCTCCCAGAAAAAGGTGCCCACATCTCCAGAATAGACCCAGACGCGATCCTCGGCGTCCCACAGGAAGTAGGTGCGGTGCCGCGTATCGTAGCTGTCCAGAGAGGTGAAGAGAAGTCGCCCCTCATCGTCAGTGATCTGGAAGAACTGCGACCTCCCCCCCTCGGATGCAAGGACGTGTAGTCGATACACCCCCGAGGGCGAGAGGGCCGAACGATCGACCACTGCCACCTCAGCAGGCACACCGACGCACGTTGCGAGTAACAAGAGCATCAGGAACCAAAAGACTGCACATTGCGCGCTATGCAGCCCCCTTCCCACAGCACCGAACATGGGATCTCACGGAGCGGAAGGCGTGGGAAGGGGAGAGAGACCGGGCGTAACCTCGAGCGTCGTCTCCGTCGTGGTGACCGGCGCCGGCAGCGCCAGCTCCACCAGCTCAGCCCAGAGGGCCTCCAGTTCCAATCCCACGCGGAAAGAACGCGCTTCAATCAGTCCCTGAAGCGCGCCGACGCGATCTTGTAGGGCCGCCAGCGCGGTCGCTTGCTCCGGCATCAGAAGGGAGGCGCGCTCCAGGTGAGCGTCCGCCAGGGCCAGGGCTTCGATGGCGGCACGCGGATTCTCCTCCAGCAGGAAGAGGCGCACACGCAACAGATCCTGCGCCGTCTGAAGCAGGGCCAAACGTCCGGAGAGGCGGTCCACCTGCGCCGCGATCCCTTCCTCCCGCCCCTCCATGGCGGTCAGCGCCTCTGCCAGCTCCTCTTGCAGCGCGTCCAGCGCCTCCTCCCGAGCCTGAAGCTCGTCCTCCAGCGTGGCGAGCTGGCCCTCCAGCGTCTCGATGCGCTCCATCGCCGCGTCCAGCGCTTCCTCCTGGAGTGAAAGGCTCGCAGCGTGGCGAGCGTTCTCCTCACGGGCGTCCTGTAGCTCCTCCTCAAGAGTCGTCAAGCGCTCCTGAAAGCGCCGGAGCTCCGTCCGGGTGCGGTCTTGCTCCTGCGTGATCCGCTGCTCCAGAGCAGCGATGCGGGCAGCCTGCTCTTGCACGGGGCGCACCAGGGTCCGATAGGTCCAGGGGACGCCGTAGTAGAGCCCCACAGCAATGAGAATCCCGAGGATGAGGATAACGAGCAGGCGCAGCAGAACCTTGAGCATCGTGCCCACTGTGCGCCAGAATTTATTCGGAGCTTGATTACCATCATTAGTTACAGTCATGAGCCTCCTCCTATTCACCTTCACCCGCATCGGGCGTCGTTTCCTCAGCGCTGCCAAAGAGCTCCGCCAACAGCACCTGCAAGCGTTCAAAGAAGGTCTCGGTCCGCTCCAGGCCCGCCTCGACCTCTGCCAGATCTTCAGTCAGCATCTCCACGGTCGTTTGCAGCGCTTCGGTCTCCGCCTCCAGAGCCTCCATCTCGCCCTGCAGCGTCTCGACCGCAGCCTCAGCCTGTTCCAGCCGGGTCGCCACTCCTTCCAACCGGTCCATCCGCTGGCGGAGCGTGTCCACCTCCCCTTGCAGCGAGGCGAGGCGCTCCCCTAGGTCCACGCTCTCCTCCCGGAGTTCCACGACCGCAGGATGCAACTGGAAATCGAGCACGCCGTTGATACCGGCCAGAACCAACAGCGAGAAGGCCATCCCCAGAATGCTGCCCAGAAAGATGGCACTCAACCAGGAGAGCCAGCCCCAACCGGAACGTCGGGCTGGGGGTGGCGCCGGCTGCGCTCGCGGAGTAGAAGGTGGCATGGCGCTGCCCGGCGGCGGGGGTGGCGGCGAAGGAGCAGAAGCCGCCTCTTCAGTTTCCGCCTCGGGGGCGTCCTCGGAAAGGTCCGCCTCCTCGACGCCTTCCGCTGCCGAGGCGAGCTCTTCTTCCAGCGCTTCAGCGGAAAGGGAAAACGCGGAGCGATGCACCTCTTCGGCGGAAGGTATAAACTCGCTCTCAAAATCGGGGGGTGGCCCCAGCGAAAGGGTGAGCTGCTCCCTCAGCCGACCGTACAGCCCTGGCCCGATACCCGAGACCGCCATCAACTCCTCGACGGTGAAAAAGGGGCCGTGCTCTTCCCGGTACGCGATGATCCGCTCCGCAAGGGCCGGTCCGATGCCGGGCAAGCGGGTCAATGCCTCGGCGTCAGCTACGTTGATATCAATCCGGGGCCCAGCTTCAGCAGGTGCTTCTGACTCTGGTGAAAACTCAGGAATTGCCATCATATCCTCCAAGAGGTAGGGACGGCTTGCCGAGAGAACCGGCAAGCAGGCCGTCCTTCGGAAACAGATCGAGAGCGGATCGTCAAGCAGAAACAGCAGGGAAGATGGTGAGGTCCGGGCACAGTGGCGCCGTAAACATCCCCCCGCCCGACGCGCGGCAGCTCGATAAATTCATTGTATAGCAGGTTGTGAGAATCATCAAATGGGATAGATCCTGTCACTCCTCCCGTCCGGTCTATTCATCATTGACTGAACGGTCAACCAATGATATAGTCCGATCAGTGATTAAATTCCCCGCCGGTGAGATCCCCCTGTACCCCGACGAGTGGCGCGATACTCCCGGCGAAGCGATCCCAAGGGGGTTCGGGAAGCAATTTTGCAACACCCATCAGGAGGCGAAAAATGAAGGTCATCGTGGACTTTTCCGTGGTACCTTTGGGCGTGGGGGTCTCGCTCTCCCCCTACGTTGCCGTCTGCCAGCGCCTGCTCGAAGCGTCAGGGTTGCGTTACGAGTTGCATGCCAACGGCACCAACGTGGAGGGCGAGTGGGATGAGGTCTTCGATATAATCCGCCGCTGCCACGAGGCACTCCACGAGATCGGCGCGCCCCGGATCTCCACCACTATCCGGCTGGGCACCCGCATCGACCGCGAGCAGTCGATGCAGGAGAAGGTGTCGAGCGTCCGCGAAAAATTAGGCGGGGATTCGTAAGGCAGCAGGATTCACACGCAGCACCCGGTTCAGCTACGCCTTACGCCGATCTCTCTGGTATGCTTGCTCCGGCGGCGGAAATTCGGGCGGGCGCGTTGCCCTTGTCATTTCCACCAGCTTGGAGTACACTTCCTGCCAGGAGCGCCCATGCCCATCCAACTATTGCCCGAAGAGATCGCATCCCGCATTGCCGCCGGTGAGGTGGTGGAGCGGCCTGCCTCCGTCGTCAAGGAGCTGGTGGAGAACAGCCTTGATGCCGGCGCTGACCGCGTGGAGGTCGAGACCCGCGCGGGCGGCAAAGAGCGCATCCGGGTGCGGGATAACGGCGCCGGCATCCCGACCGCCGAGCTGGAGCTTGCCTTCCGGCGCCACGCGACGAGCAAACTCACCCAGGTGGAGGACCTCTACCAGATCGCTACGCTGGGCTTTCGCGGCGAGGCGCTGGCAAGCATCGCCTCCGTCAGCCGCGTCACCTGCACCACGCGGACCTCTGCCGAAGAGGTGGGCTCCCGGCTGCGGCTGGAGGGAGGCGCGATAACTGCCCGCACGTCGGTAGGCTATCCCCGGGGCACCGAGCTACTCATCGAAGACCTCTTCTACAACGTTCCCGCCCGGCGCAAATTCCTCCACGCAGAACGGACGGAGCGCCGCCACATCGACAGTTTCCTCACCCGCTACGCTATCGCCTATCCCGAGGTGGCCTTCCACGTGACCCACGACGGGCGCGAGGCGCTGCGCACCCCGGGCCAGGGCGACCCCCGTGAGGTGCTCCTCGCCGTCTACGGGACCGAGCTGGGCGGCAGCCTGCTCGCCATCCCCCCGGAGCTGACGGCGGAGCAGGAGATTCGGGTGGGCGGCTTCGTGGGTCCCACGACGGTCCACCGCGCCAACCGGGGCTACCTCACCCTGATGATCAATGGGCGCTGGGTGGAGGATTTGCGCCTCACCTACGCCATCATTCAGGCCTACCACACGCTGCTCCCGGTCAAGCGTTACCCGGTGGCCTTCGTGACGGTAGAGCTGTCCGCCGAGGAGGTGGACGTCAACGTCCATCCCGCCAAGACGGAGGTGCGCTTCCGCGACGGGGATACCGTCTTCCGCGCGGTACAACGCGCCGTGCGCGCCACCGTGATCGAGGAAGCGCCCGCCGCCGCCACGTGGACGCCGGCACCGACGCCGGCGTCAGCGGGGGGAGAGACCCGCGCCCGGCTTGCGGCGCTCCAGCCCGCACAGCAGTTTCGGCTGGAAGAGGGGAGCACACTGCACGGCCCGGCAGCGCCCGCAGACACGTCCGCAGTACCGGAGCGGGAAGCGCGGCGCAACGGGCAGAAGCTCCCACCGCTGAGGGTGGTGGGTCAAGTGGCAAGCACCTTCATCGTCGCTGAGGGCCCGCAAGGGCTCTACCTCATCGACCAGCACGCGGCGCACGAGCGGGTGCTCTACGAGCAAATGCTGGGGGCATGGAACACGGGAGGGGTGCCGTCGCAGCCCCTGCTTGAGCCCCAGCCGGTCACCCTGCCTCCCGACGAAGCGGCGCGACTGGAGGAGCAGCTCCCCGCTCTGGCGGAGCTGGGTTTCCAGGTAGAGCCCTTCGGCCCGGCGACCTTTCTCGTGCGCGCACTGCCCGCCCCTTTGGGCGCCCTCCAGCCCCAAGCGCTCCTGGCCGACGTCGCCGCCGCCGAGCTCGGCACCTCCCCCATCCGGGAAGGGCTGGAGGAGCGCACAGTGCGCATCATCTGCAAACGGGCGGCGGTGAAAGCGGGCCAGATTCTCTCCCGAGAGGAGATGGAAGCCCTGTTGCGCGCCCTGGAAGAGGTGGCCAATCCACGCACCTGTCCCCACGGGCGCCCCACCGTGCTGGAGCTCTCCGTGGAACAGCTTGCAGCACAGTTCGCCCGGCGTTAGAGGAGTGGATCAAAGGGAGAATGCAGCCGCAAGATACAGTGGACCATGACCAACAGATCATGCGACCGACGACTATCTGACAAGTTGAGGAGGAAGAGATGCCCACGTTCGCAATGCTTTCGAAACTTTCGTTGCACCATCCGGGCGAGGTCAAGTCCCTCGCCGAGCTCGATAAGCTCCTGGCGCAACGGCTGAAGCAGGAATATCCAAGGGTCCGGCGCATCGCCACCTACGTCCTGCTGGGCGAGTACGATTTTCTCCATCTCTTCGAGGCGCCCGATGCAACCGAGGCGGCGCGGATCGCCCTGTTGTTGCACGGCCTCGGCATGGGCTCCACCCAGACCCTGACCGCCGTCCCTATCGAAGAATTTCATAACCCCTTGGAGGATTGAAGCGTGCCTTTAGCTCTCCCTGATCACGAACGCGAACCTCTCGATCGGCTTGTCGAACGCATTCTGAAGCACTATCGCTTCCGAAAGTCTCCCGTGCCTATCGAACAGATCCTGCAACAACCGCCGCCCGATCTCCTCGACGCCGTGGACCTCTCCGACCTTTCCATGGTCTTCGGGATCTCGGAGCACCGCTACGAATACCGGATGGCGATGGCGCGGCTCCTCTACCGGGAGATCTGCCGGAAGCGGGAGCTGGAAGGTGGGGAGCCGCTACCCTACAACTCGGATGCCTCGCGCTACTTCGCCGCCGCGTTGCTCATCCCCGAACGCTGGATTCTCAAGGCGACCCGTTGGCCTTTCGCCACCCTTCAAGATTTGAGTGAGAGCTACCAGGTACCGGAATATGTGATGGCTTCGCGGTTGGTGGAACTCGACCGCGAGGTGCGGGGCATGGACTGAGGCGCAGAGCTAGACCCAGACCTCGATGAGTTGCCGCCCCATAGCCCCCCACTGCCGTCGAAAATCAGAAGCGGGCTGCCAGACAATGGCCCGCTCTGTTGGACGCGCGGGATCGACGAATCCCCAGCGCCCCTCCACGTCCCACCCGTAGAGCACCTCGTAGTGGGACCAGCCTCGCCAGCGCCGTCCCTCGAAGCGCAGCGGCTGCCCCACGATGACGATCCCCGCCGCCGGACCCTCAACGATCTCCACCAGTCGCTCCTCCTGCACCCCCATCCGCCACCGGGCTTGAAACCCCAACCGGCGCAGGGTCCGCACCATCCCCCAGGGAAAGGTGGCCCAGCCGCGAATCCTTCCCGGCAACGGGCGGGCCTCCAGCAACCCCTGCGCCACGACAGGCACGCTGGTCACCGGAGCGTTGCGCAGAGCGTTGGCAACGATGGTAACGCACGAAGGGCCGCAATCATTAGTCTGCCCCTGATAGACATGCCAGTCCAGCAGGGGATGCCGGCTGTGGCGGGGGGCTGCGTTCATCCTACCTCCGTACCGGAAACGATTTCGCCGCCCGGTTGGACGTAGGCAAAAGAGAGATGGGGCGTGTTGTGAGCCAACCCAACCTCCCCCTCGCGGTCGATAAGAATGACGCCGCCGTAGCCTCCCACCCGGCCCTCCAGCATCCGCACGGCGCCGTGAGCCGCCGCCGGGGCTGGCAGGCCCGCCAGCATGAAATCACAGGCCGTCTTGCTCATCACGACCCGCATCAGCTTCTCACCCCAGCCCGTGGCGCCCGCCGCCCCACAGCTGTTATCGGCGTAGCCGCCAGAGCCCACCAGGGGCGAGTCCCCCACCCGGCCCGGGCGCTTGAGGGGCGTCCCGCCCGTCGAGGTAGCCACGGCGAAGTTGCCCTCGAGATCGAGGGCGACGGCGCCCACCGTATCGGAGGGACGCGCTGCGGGCAGGGTCATACCGGGCGGCGTCCAGGTCTCTTCGCCGTGGGGATCTTCATAGCGTCCCTGTAGCGCCTCTAGCGTACAGCGGGGCACGTCCAGCTCGTCCGCCAGCGCCCCAGCACCTCGTCCGACGATGAAGTTGTGATCTGCCAGCTCCATGATCCGCCGGGCCAGGGTGATGGGATTCGGTACCCGGCGCACCGCCGCCACCGCCCCCAGCGCCAGCGTGCGCCCGTCCATGATCAGGGCGTCGAGCTCCACCTCCCCCTCGCGGGTGAAGTAGCTGCCCGTGCCCGCATCGTAGGTCGGGTCATCCTCCAGCAGGCGCACCGCCGCCTCCACCGCATCGAGGGCCG
>NPIE01000639.1_pt2 | contig 55253 bp, 46 predicted proteins | sample 8637661 | NCBI WGS metagenome assembly NPIE01 (sample SAMN07420842, study PRJNA396082) | bioreactor metagenome | isolation source: sample BA12 brine-fed electro-methanogenic bioreactor BA | place: Japan: Kochi | collected 2016-12-09 | reverse complement strand
TCTATCAAACTCTGGTTCCACTAAAAAACATTTTGGACAGGTATGTTGTAATTAATAAAAAGAGGCTATCTCAAAAGTAAAAGTTTATGATAAAGTTGGAACGCTGATACCGCAGATTTGAACTGATTTCCGCAGATTTTTTATTTGATATTAACTTTTAAGACAGCCTCGTCAAAAATAATTATAAAACAGACTGCAATTCTTTCACTTCTTCATCACTTAATTTAAGCGAGCTTGCATTCATAACACCTTCGGATTGCTCAGCACTTCTTGCACCTACAATTGCGGCAGTTACGGCAGGATGCTTAAGCGTCCATGCAATTGCGACTTCGCCGGGAGTTCTATTATGGTCGGCTGCAATTTTTTTCAGTACTTCAACAAGCTCGAGGTTTTTAGATAGTTGCGGTTCACTAAAATGGTAACTTCCCTTTCGCCAATCATCGTTAGGTAACTGTTCAATTTTTTCTCTATCATATTTACCTGTCAACAACCCCGAACCCATTGGTGAATAGACAATAACACCAATGTTCTGCTTTTTAGCATAGGGTAAAATTTCCGCTTCAATACCACGGTCAATTAAGCTGTATTTAGGTTGGAGGGATGTTATAGGCGCAATAGATTCGGCCATTTTCATCTGCTCAACATTAAAGTTGGAAACACCTATATATTTAACCTTACCTTCCTCCTTCAACTTTGCCATCATTTCCCAAGCGCCTTTAATTTTATCGTCATCATCTTCGGGCGGCCAGTGCATTTGGTAAAGGTCGATTGCATCAACTTTTAATCTTCGCAAGCTGTCTTCGCATTCTTCTCTTATTGAATCAGGTTCATGTACTTTGCGAACATGTCCGTTTTCGTCCCACCTCATCACACACTTAGTAAAAACATAGGGTTTATCTCCGGAATATTCACTTAATGCTTTAGCCACAATTTCTTCAGAGTGACCCGTTCCGTAAACTGCGGCTGTGTCAATCCAATTGACTCCCATATCCAATGCTTTATGAATCGCTTCAATAGACTTTTTGTCGTCTTGAGCACCCCAGCCAAAATCCCAACCGGATCCGCCTATTGCCCAAGCACCGAAACCTACTCTTGTTAATTCTAATGCCGAGTTTCCGAGTTTTCTTTTTTCCATAGGTATCTCCATAATTATTCTTGTTTATTTTATATTAATAATTTTCTCAATCGATTCCAAAAGTTTACCGCTTCTTATAAGCTCAATAACTTTTTGTATATCATTATAAAGAACCCTGTCTTTTTTCAGAGGTTTTACTTTGGATCTAATTTTTTTGTACAAAGCCAATGTTCCTTTACCGGGTTTAAGCGGTTTTAAGAATTCTATACCTTGCGCTGCAGTTAGATACTCAATGGCTATAACGGTTTCAACATTTTTTAGTATTTCGTAACATTTACGTGCAGCAATTGAGCCCATTGAGTTGTGATCTTCTTGATTAGCGGAGGTGGGAATTGAATCCACACTTGCGGGATGAGCTAAAGTTTTATTTTCAGAAACGAGAGCAGCGGCTGTATATTGTGCAATCATTAAACCGGAATTGAGACCGCCATGCTCGGTCAAAAATCTGGGCAGTTGGCTAAGCGAGCCGTTTACCATTCTTTCGATTCTTCTTTCGGCAACATTTGCGAGTTCGGCAAGAGCAATCGACATAAAATCCATTGCGAGCGCCATTGGCTGTCCGTGGAAATTTCCGCCTTCACGGTGATCGCCCTGTGCAGGGAATATTAAAGGATTATCGTTGACTGAGTTTAATTCTATTTCTACTCTTGAGCAAACATAATCAATTGCATCCCTCGAAGCACCGTGAATTTGTGGAACACATCTAATCGAATAAGAATCTTGTATACGCGGATCATTTTTTAAGTGTGATTTTCTAATTTCACTTCCTTTAATCAACTCAAGCATGTTTTTAGCCGTGGTTATTTGTCCGGGGAAAGGACGAAGTTTATGCAGACGGGCATCATATGCCTTATCGGTTGCGCGTAATGCCTCGTGCGATAATGCCGCACTTCCGTCTGCCAGCTTATTTAATTTTTTTGCACGATTACAAATCACGGCAGCGAAAGCTGTCATCATTTGTGTGCCGTTAATTAAAGCCAATCCCTCTTTTGCACTAAGTTTGACGGGATTCAACCCAAATTTTTTAAGTGCGGATTTTGAGGAAACTGTTTTACCGAATTTTTCTGTTTCTTCAGTAACCTTGTCAAATATTTGAACATCGCCTTCGCCGATCATTCCGAGAACGAGATGCGCAAGCGGAGCAAGATCACCGCTTGAACCTACCGAGCCTTGCGAAGGAATTACGGGAATGATATTGTTGTTCATCATATCGATTAAAAGCTGCAAAGTTTGAAGACGAATTCCCGAATGACCCGATGCAAGAGCGTTAGCCCTGAGCAGCATCATAATCTTTACAATAAACGGCGGAAGATTTTCACCTACTCCGGTTGCGTGACTAACAATTAAGTTCTCTTGAAGCTGTGCATCTTCTTCTTTTGAAATTTTCACATTCGCAAATTCACCAAACCCTGTAGTAACACCATAAACAACCTTATCTTCAGCAACCCACTTTTCTACAAGTGCGCGTGCCTTGTTTACTTTTTTCTTCGCTTCCGCTGTAAGTTCAACTGTAGGATTTTCTTTTAAGAAAAAATCAATTTTTTCGAGAGTTAATGATTTGCCGTCGATTTTGAGTTTCATAACCTTAAACCTTTTTTATAGGATAATAATTTTTGTTCCAAAACGAGAATTAACGCTGAAACATATAGCAGCTTAATAGTTGTAAAATTTTCTTGACTATATGTATGCAATACATTATAATGCTAATAAATTAAGCCTGCCTTAATACGAACGTCGACTTCAAGTCGTTTTCCGAGTATTCGGAATAGTTTTAAGGCGGGCTTAGTTTGTTTTAGTTTGTTAATAAATATATCATAAATTTTTCTTCCTACAACCGCTTCGAAACTTAGGTCTATACTTTTAATAAATTTATAAAATTTTTCTCGTACCTCAGGTAAATCATCAGTAGCATGAAAAAAGAATCCGGTTTTATTCTTCTTCTTTTCAATGCTGGGCACACCTTTTAAGTATTCATCTCTCTCAATCTCATTTTGTAATTTTACAACCTGTTCCCTAACCAAATTCATTGGCTGTTTGAACTTTACCATTCCCAAAATAAATGCGAGGCTTACACCTTGTGATTTTCCAATAATAGGGGTCTTACCTTTTCCCCAAAAAGTAGTATCACCGGCTTCATCTAAAAAACGATGGTAAAATTCTTTACTGTGTTTTACCATATTAGAATTCGGCATCCGAATCACTTTATGAAATATTATAATTTTTATGATACAAATTACGGATTAGAATGTTAGGAGACCAAAAAGAATTCTAGTTTTAATATGATGCTTTTATGATATTACGAAATAATGATATGATATCAAGCTAACTTGACGGTAATCAAATACTAGCCAATTTATTTTCCCTTTTTGCCGCTTGAATAACCTTTTTATTTATAGTTAAAAGATGGATATCATTGGATATATTATAAAAATCTTGGTCATTTGAAAAGATACACTTCATACTTTTGGTACATGAAATAACAGTTTTATACAATAGGTGATCTCCGAAATCCATTTTCTCAAAATCAAAATCCGACAAAACCTTACTGCCTAAAATTTTTTCATCATAGATGGGGAACGTTTTCCTGAAAACTTTTAAGAATTCTTTCATTCTTAATTCCCACTCTGCCCTAAAATGAGGATCGCTATTACGGAGGTCTTTCAAATCTTGGGAATCAAGTTCAGGCTGTCTTTTTATATCTTTATATATTCTAACCGTATTGTTTTGTATGAATTTATAGTATTCCAAAGCAATGCTTCTTGTAGAATAAATATTTATTTGTAATCGCGAACGGATATCATGAAGAATTTCTTGGATTAATTGAGTTCTTTTTTCTACTTGATTATTGGTAGTTGAAAATCCGAAAGGGTCTTTAAAGTCAATGATAATATTTGTATCAATAAAAAAAGCTTCTGTTGGAAGCTCTTTTTTGTCTTTAACTAATTTTTCAGCATCAATTACGAGCGACATGATTAATATGATAGTGTTGATGAGTAGTATTCATGTAAATCTTTGCCGGATTTTATTATCTGCAATTTGTTTATAGCATTATAAAGTGAAAGAAGAACATCATCCTTATCGTCATCATCAAGGTTCACCAATTTTATTCTCTTTGTGAATTCCTCGGGGGTTAACTCTAATTGAACACATGTATCGCCAAATGCTCTATTAATAAACGAGCTTCCGATTGATGAATACCCGTTAAAGTCTAATTCAATAGATGAAGCTTTTTTCAACTCCTCGATAATTTTTTGTGAAAGCCGTGTTCCCTTATCTGCGGAAAGTAATTGAAATGTTTCTAAAAACTTTGTGACTATTATTTTAGCCATGGTTTATAACCCTCTGGTTAATTTTTGTAATTGATTCGAATGTTAACCAATGTGCCTTCAATTTTGTTGTTTAGCTCAGCACCATCGTTAAATGACTCGGGAATGTCTAAGAAACCCTCACCGGAAATAAATTGAATTGTACCCTTGTTAACATTAACGAAATTCCTTAAATAAAACAACCCCATTCCTGCTGCCGGTACATTCAAAGTAGATGTCCCTTTTTGCAAAGCCCATTTTATACACTCAAAATCAGGCTCTGTTTCCTTAACGGCCCCGTACTGTTTGATTTTCCTGGCCATTCCTATACCGGCATCATAAAAGGCTACTTCAAAGTATTCTCGTTTAGGATAAAATTGACCACAAGCACTCACGCCAAATTCACTCATCCCGTGAGTTATTCCATTATCAACTATTTCCCAAAGATTTTCAATAATCTTTTTCTTCAGCTTATTATCATTAACCGGAATAAATCTAAACACATCCTTATCAAGCCAATTAACCACCTTTACTTCTATATTATCGGATTTTGAGAAACGAATTAAAGGAATTATTATTTCATCATCGTATTTTTTTGCATGTGAGCAATTACCCAACAAAAATTCAAATCCACATTGATCAAGGTATTGATGAACTTTACTTTGCCAAGGCATCAAACGTATATCTTTTTCTTTCCTTATATATCGAATTGTTTGATCCAAATAGGCAACACAATAAGGACGTATAAATTTTAATTTAATTACAGCATAGTCTTCTTTCGAGTTTTGTAATTCATCCTTAATCTTCGGCAACTGCTGAATCGATTTCGGATATATACTTTGATATGTCATTTTCAATAAAATAATTCGTTTGAATAATTACCCAACACTCTCTTCAACTATCTTTATTTCTTCTTCGGTTAAACCGTAAAGCTTGTATACCAGTTGGTCTATCTCTTTCTCAAGCGCGCTTGTGTCTGCCTTTACGTCTTCTTTTTTGGCTTGTATAACCTGCTTTACTAATACTTCAATATCAGGGCAATCTGTATTGGATTCAAAAGGAACAGGTAGTTTAAGAATTTGGCTTCTCTTTATTTTGGGAAATATATTTTTGTTGTCGAAGTAAGTATTTTCAAAATAATACCACATTGCTTTTGAACATAAGATACCTAACAAAACATATAAGCTTTTCTGAACATTCTCTTTGTTAAAAACAACATATGTTGTTTGATCAGTATAATATCCTTCCTCATCGAAACAAGCGATAATCTTATTAGAGGGTATTTGTCGTATAATAATTTTGGGTTGTTCAAATATTTCAGGGGATCTAAATGCTTGGTTTGTATATAGTTTCTCATTTTCTCGCTTATAGTTTATATATACTGAATCAAAAACTAAATAATAGGAATGTATATTTTTCCCTAATAGAAACTCCTTATGGAAATTATTTATCTTTTTTTCAGACAATAATTCTTTACGCACCTTAATCCCATTTTTAACTTCAAAATTTATCTCAAGTTTATTGCATTTCTTGATCTTTGATAAAACAACGTTGTTTAACGATGTTATATTGGGGTTTACTATATAGTCTCCTTGCTTAATTTTCTCTTGATGTATAATTCCAAGCTTTAAAAAACTTTTTTCATGAATTTCCAATAATTCAATAACTGATTGGGGCTCTTTGGGTTGTAGGAGAAAGGAAGTAACAACAACATTAGCCTCATCAAAAATATCTGAAGAAGGTTTAACTACAAATGCAAAAGAAAAATTATCTAGAAGATACTTTCTTAATTTTTGATCGTAATCATTAACTAGAAATACCGAAGGAGTAATAAAGCTTAACAACTTTTTATCGTTTAATAATTTGGTTCCTTGCTCTATAAACAATTTATATAAGTCTAATTGATATGCACTAGTTTTATATTCCTCATATAATAATTTTTTTAATGGGGCATCAAATTTTTCTCGGCTTCTTATATACGGTGGATTCCCGATTACAACATCAAAGCCTTCAAAGTTACCTTCTTCGTCGAGCACTTCAGGGAATTCAAAACGCCATTCAAAAGCATCGCGGTAAATTAATTCGTTCTCTTCTTCCTGCTTAACAATTTTCTCAGTCAATTTGTTAATACGTTTTTCAAGTCGGGCTTGAATGGCTTCAGACTTACCGCTTAAGTCTCCGAGTGTTATTTGGTGATCTGTCAACTGCTGATTTAATTTTCTAAGTTGCTTTCTATCCTCATTTAATGGATCAACATACATACCCAACAATTTATCTTTTATCCTCTCAATCGAATCTTTCAGATTTTTACGTTCAGTTCTGTCTGTAGCATTTTTATAAAGTTTAATGTTCATCTTGTATAGTTCGAGCGTGGTTCTGTCGCCTTTTGTAAAAACCTGGTCTTTAAGATCGAATCTGCTTATTAGCGAGTTGCCCTGCTTAATGTTTATGTCGATATTCGGAAGTGTTTCCAGTTCTTTATAGCTGCTTTCGTTTGTGTAATAGGAGTGTTTTAATAGTTCAATCCATAAGCGGAGCCTGCAGATATTAACCGAGTTCGGGTTTATATCAACTCCGAACAAACAATTTTCAATTATGGTTTGCTTTTCGTGAAAGAGAGTTTCCTGCAGCTTTTGCAGCTCGGGAATAATATTTCCTTTTTCATTTAGATGATATTTAAAAATACCTTCGTTTTCAACATCCGTTACTATTAATTCATCATTATCTATTTGGACTGCATAATTCTGAATTCTGCTTCCATCTTTATAATTAAGTATGCCTAGTTCGGACTTTATTGTAAGAATTTCATTCAAAACTGATACGAGAAAATGCCCGGAACCGACTGCAGGGTCGCAGACCTTCAGGCTGTTTATAATTTCGTTAGCCTTTCTTCTTCCTTCCTTAGTTCGGTCAATCTCGCTTTTTAATTCATCAAAATCTTTGTAATTCGTTTTAAGTTCATCGTTAAATTTCTGCACAACTGCACGCCGTAATGTTTCCCGGCTCATGTACATTGTAATAAAGCCGGGTGTAAAGAAAGAACCTTCTTTGTACCCGTTTATCTTTTCGAAAATGAGTCCGAGCACAGATGCACTAATAAGCGATTTTCCTTCTTCCTGAATTTCTTCACCGGTACTTTCACTTGAGAAATCGTAGGCATCGAGAAAACGGAGAAGATAAGTTAATGTGGAGAGTTTACCTTTTAGCTTGTTCCTTTTTTCGTCCCTTAAAATTGTGTTTGATAAAACCGAGAGATCAAAGCGGTCTTTTAATGCACTGATATATAAAGTGTTTTGCTCAAGCGCACTTCTCTCGAAAAGAGAACTATTCAAATAAGGTATATCTTTAAATTTCTCGCGAACATGTTTGGAACGTTCCTTGATTTTACGTGCGAGTACTTCATGAAAGAGTTCATCCAGGTCGTCATATTCTTCAATTACCGATTTATCGAGAAATTTATACTCTTCGTTACCCCTGTGATAATTCACAAGTTGGGCTTCGAGAAGTTTTAGAAAAAGAATTCTATTGATCCACGTAATGTTTAATTGAAGCGCAATATTAAAAAGTTTTTCTTCTTCAGTGTCACCAAATTTATAGGCATCTTCATAGTTGCTGAGTGCGTCTATCGATTTCAATTTCTCAATCGTGTTTTCAAGAATAGAGCCCGGTTCTCGGTGCGTATCATCTTTTCTTTGAATTACTTTTTTACTTCCTACTTTTAATTCCTCTAACCCGATAATATGCAGCAATTCACCATAGAATTGTTTGTCCAGGGAATTACTGTCGTTTGCAAAAGGTTCTCTCAAAAGAAACGGTTTGCTGAAAATTTTAAAAACCGGTATGAGCTTTTTTTCCTCATCGGATTTTTCTTCAGCTTCAGCACATTTTTTGTAGTTCCTTAAATCGAAATAAACAAATTCAATTTCTTCAATATCCTTGAAATGAGCCGGAGCTATTTCATTGTAAAACAGATCGGTGTTTTTACTTACTTTCTCATTCGAAGACCATTTTTTATAATCGTTGACTAACCCGGTATTCTTATAAACAAGTTTTTCAAACAATTTAGCATCGAAGACGAACCATTCATACCCGTTTGTTATTACAATATTCTTGATATCGCTATTTTTCTCTTCGATTCTTTCCCGCAAATAATAAAGCATAACTTGATACATCGCCTTGGTGTTCAGATTATCTTTAGTAACCATTTGGGATCTTTCGGAGGGAGCTTTAACTTCCGAGATTACGCCGACTTTACTCTTTTCATCTTTGCCAAGATAAACAGCTAAATCAATTTTACCGCTTGTATTAATGAGATGGTTTTGATAAAAGGTTTTTTCTAAAAATGCGGATATAAATTTTTTGTTAAACTCCTCATCCTTTGCAGGGTTAAGGTTTTTCAACAACTCTAAAACTTGTTTTTTAAATACCTCAATCTCATTTCGCGGCGGTTTCTGTTTTTGGTATGCTTTACTTATTGCTTGTATGGGAGTGAGAATTTTTATCTGCATTTGTTTCTATAGAGTTTTTATAAATTCAATGATTTTAAGGAACGACATAAATTTACCACAAAAATACTAAACTATAAAGGTTCGAAGGGTAAGAACCGACAATGTTAAATAGCTTTCAACTCAAAAGCATAGTCTTGGTAGCTTATTAATTTTTTTTCTTTCTCGTTTTCAATCCAGGCTTTTTCTTGATGGGATAAATGAACTATCTCGTTAGTCTTTTTATATTGGAAAGCATCCAAAACATTTCTTAAAGTTTCCAGTTCGTTTCCGGAGAACAATTCCTTGTTAAATTTTTCTTTTGCAACAAAGCCTTCGTATTCGTCAATCAATTCGGTAAGAATATACCCGCTTCTTTCAATCAATCCGAAAATGGGGGCATAATTATCAGGTACTGGACCCATCGGCAAAGCGGCATATTTTGCACCGCTTATCGCTCTTCCGAAATTTTTGAAATGTAGAAAGTCCGCATAAAACAACAACTTGTTTAATCTCACTTTGAATTGAGCATTGGAAAGAAAGTACAAAACCATGTGAGCAAACTTTTCAAAAGAGGGTACTTGGTAACCGGTAAACCGGTTGAGAATAATATTATGTTCGAAGTAAAAATTAAATGGATCCAAAAGATGTTTATTCTCAATTAAGCTTTCTATTCGTTTGATCGCTTTATTAAACCGGTATTCTGAAAGAACTTCTTTTTTCCGTTCGATAATCTTTAACATTTCATTCGGATCTAAGCAAAGACTCAACAGCGTTGCATTGCTTTGATTAGGTATTTCACCTTTTTCATAGTTTGCAAACTGGTTTACCCCGAAACCCAAAAGCTTTGCAAAGTTTTTTGAGTTAAGTCCGTACTCGTTTTTAATCGTAGTTAATTGCCCGGGAAAAGGAATATTATATTTTTCCCTGTATTGGTTATAAACCTGTACAGTATTTAATTCGTCGGTTTCGGTAGTTGTAAAATCTTCATTACACTTTTCGCAGAGATAAAAAAATTCGGTCACTTCAAATTCTTCTTTGCGAAAACTCCTTTTCTTTTTTCCCGAATGTAAATTTGCGGTTCCTTCACACATTGGGCATTCAATTAACTTTTTCATTTTCTCATCTCATTTTTTCTTTTTAAACGGGTAGCTTAACTTTCGTTCAGCAATATGAAAAGAAATACACATAACACGCTTAGCAGGTTTACCCATATTTATTTTAATATAGACTTCCTTCTTCTTTACGGTAATTCCGAACTCATAGTTTTCCGGTGATCCCGGATCATATGCATCCGGGAACGGACCTGATGCGTAATCATTCGGTTCGAGATTGAGAAGAAATTCTTCTCTCTGTTTTGGTGTGATTTCAAGATCGAGTAAAGCCTGGATATTTTTTTCACGGTCTTTAAAGTAAACACCGTAAACCTTGAATTTTTGTTTAAACTCTTTTAGAAAGCTTTCAATATCTTCAAGAGAATTAGAACTCAAATATAAGCTCCTCGCTTAACTAAATCAACTATAAAGTGGTATTTAACGTCATTTATTATCTATAAACCACCTTATGATTATTAACATCATTGTTTGTGTAATACTACCTCTTTAATTTACCACAGAAACATTAAACTATAAAGATTCTATTTACACAGCTAAAACGCAAGAAACCCAACTTTTTGAAAAAGTCGGGTTTCTTAATACCCCTCTCCTCATCTAATTTATGTATTGTAAGGAGAGAGATTGGGAGGGGAGGATACATAAATCATCTTCTTGTTACTCTGCAATTAACTTTGAATGTATAACTTGTCGTTCTGCTTTTCTTATTGTGTAGAGGGAACCGGGTTGGCTTCTATCCCATGCAATGCCCTGCCCGGTACAATTAACCGGAACAATTTCTATCAATTCAAGTATTGAACCTTGCTTGGGAATTTGCATCACATAAACCTGCTCACCGTCATGACCGGTAATATATAGCAATCCATCCGGTCCCCAGGAACCTCCGGAGTTACTCATATTTTCAAATTTCTCCAAAACTTCCTGAGGGAAAATCCATGACTCAAGCTTTCTCCATTTGTCGTCAAACTTAACGACGGTTGTCCATCTTCTGTCTGTTCCGGTCGAATCACTCCATTTATTATAATGCGCAAAAGCGGCCCACCAGTAGCCGTCGTGTTTATCAACCCATGTGCATGATCCGAATTCAATTCCAAAACTGTGACTATCGATGTGTTCCATAGTTTCGGGATCCCAAACTTCAATTGAACTTGTCATAGGGAACTCGGGATAATTACTGTGCGCGCAGTATAGTTTGCCGTCAATTATTGCACCACTGTCCAGATGTTTAATAGGTCCGTTCTCTTTTCCTTCCCATGCGTCAACACGTTCGCCGGTTTCTTTATTATACTTTACAATTTTATAATTGGTAACGGCGTAAAAGTAATTTTCGTCTACCGCTACACCTTGTCTTGCTTCAGGTGCATCGAATACTTTTATTTCTTCGAATTTTCTTTGAGCAAGTATTGTCGTTGTAAACAATAACAACATTGCTGCTATGATTATAAGTTTTTTATTTCGTTTCATTTTATACCCAACTATTTTGTTAATATGTATACACTTGATAATTTGCTTATTTCCGAACTTCTATTAAGTATTTTACGTCATTCCAAATTTATTTCAGAATCTTTTAAATAGATTCCGGATCAAGTCCGGATTGACATAATATTAAATTAGTCTACTTCATTGAAGCAATTTTGATTCCTTAGCTTCTTTTATAAGCTGTTCTGCATTATTGACCAGAACAAAATCCACGTCCGCATCAAATAAAGTTTTCAGTTTATTCAAATCCTCTGCGTGATAATAGTTTGCAATTATATCATGATTCTTAAGTTTATCAACAACTTCGTTAATGATAGGATATTCCCTATCTTTTAATTGAATAAAGTCCGCGTTAACGGCAACAGCATTTTCAATATACTCTTCAGTAGAATTACCACGCTCCATAGAGCAGATTTTTATATTTGGATTTATTTTTTTACTGCTTCTGCAGATTTATTTTCAACCGCCATTATTGCATTCTTTATTTGATTTCTTCCGGTTAATAATTCGGTTGCCGCTTTAGCTGTTTCAAATTCTTTTTTGATATGAATGTCCATTAATGTTGTATCCGACATAATGTCAAAAACTTCTTTAAATGTCGGGACTTTCCCACCTTTAAATTCTTCATCTTTCCAAATTTCCGCATCTAATTTTTTTGATTTCGGTCAAGGTTAAATCCCTAACAGCGTTGCTTCCATTTGTTGTTCTTCAAATGTTTCATCGTGCATAAGAACAAGGGCTTTGTCTTTTGTTATACGGACATCAAACTCAATCACCCGCACACCGAGTTTAACAGCATGTTCAATTGCAGCAAGTGTATTTTCAGGATGGTTGGAAGATGTACCGCGATGTGTGCATATTCCGTTTTGCGGCAACTGCTGCGAAAAAATATTATAAAAATATTTTATTTCATATAATTATTCCGTTGGTTTAACATTCCAAACAGTTAAAGCAAGCAGCATTGATAGAACCGAAGCCCCGATCCAAAAGTAGAAGGCGTTATCAAAATTATAAACCGCTGCTCCTTCTTTTATAACCTTGCTGCTTTCAATTAAGAAACCGCTAATCCAATCTTGAGTAGCAGCGCCAACATAACTGAACAGCCCTATCAATCCTTTAACCGCGCCGGCAGATCCCTTCGGAGTAATATCGACAGCAATTAAGCCGGCTAAGAAAACAATTAAGCCACCTATTCCAAAGCCGAACATACCCATTGCAATAGTATCGAGCCAAACATGACCGGGAGGAACAATAAAAAGCATAATAATAGCGGATGTTTCGAGCAGCCCGTAAATTAACGTGGGAACGTTTCTTTTTGCATTGAATAACTTATCCGAGCTCAACCCGGAAAATATAGCTCCCAGCAAGCCCATAATCGGGTAAGCGCTCATTACATAACTTGCATCAACAAGTTCGTAACCTTTTGATTCCTGCAAAAATAGAATAGCCCAGTTATTAATTGCGTAGCGCACAATATACATCATAGCGCTACTTAAGCCAAGCACCCAAACATAAGGGTTTTTTAATGCCAACTTCTGAAGTTTACTTACATTTTCTTTAATCGGCTTACCTGCTGAATAATCACCTTTGTAATCCGCAACGTGCGGAAGCCCGTATGTTTGCGGTCTATCGGCTAAAGTATGGTAAAGAACAAATGCAACAAAAAGACCAATTATACCAGGAGCAAGAAAACCTGCTCTCCAACCATAAGCGCTTATAAAAAAAGCAGTAACAACAAATGTTAATCCTTCGCCAATGTTATGAGCGCCTGCCCAAATACCGTATCGAGTACCTCTTTCTTTATTGCTGAACCATTGGCAAATCGAAACAACACTCGGTGCCGAACCGATTGATTGAAACCAGCCGTTGAATCCCCAAAGAATTACAAAAACAATAAACAGACTTGTTAAGCCGAACAAAATGTTAACAATAGCTGACATTAATAATGCGATGGACATAAACCGCTTAATATTTGCTCTATCGGAAAGAACACCGTTTGTAAACTTACCGACAGCGTAAACATATAAAAGTACCGAGCCTATAATTCCCATTTCGGAAACGGATAATACCCCTGCATCAAGTATCGGCTTTTTTGCGACCGACAATCCGAGTCTACATGTATAAAAAAATCCGTAACCGAAAATTAAGGAAATATAAACACTCCATCTTTTCCTTTCATAGATTCTGCGTATCTCATTTTTATTTTCAAGTTCCGGTTTGTCTACACCGGTAGCAAAAAAATTGATGATCTTTTTAATCATAGTATTCCATTGTGGTTGTAATTTGAAATCAGTTAAATCTCTCTCCTGAAAAGCTTACACGTTTTTGATGGCATGATGTTCATCTATTCAGTAAGCAATAAAAAATCTATGAAGAACCCCGGCGGACAGATAAGTCCGCCGATTTTACAAAGGGTTAAGCGAGTCTACAGCTTAAAGGAAACTCCCAAGGTGCCGTATGAATTAAACTTAGCCCACTGGGATACTTTAGAAAAACCTTCCGAGGGGTCTCCCCAAGTTTCAATTTCTTGCTGATCGGTAAGATTATTCAACTGGAGGAGAACCGATAGATTATCGGTTATTTTTTGCGTAACCGAAATGTCTAAATGATATTCTTTTTTGTAATAAATATCGGAGAACTTAGAATCGCCGACTGCAATAAGGATATCATCTCTGTAGTTATTTGAGATAACGAATGACAATCCGATCGCCGGATTATCATACATGATTGCAAGATTAATGATATTTTCAGGACTGAATCCAAGAGGTACAGCTCTTCCACCAATTTCAAATTCAGATTTTGTGTATGTATAGTTTACATAGATAGAAAAGTTACTTAGGAATGGAGATCCCAAAAAATTTAATCGTTGATTAGCGGCAATTTCAACACCGTAAACTGTAGCGTCTTGCTCTCCGTTGATTGGCATAGAAATTTCGTATTGCTGTGTTCCACCTTCAAAAGGCAGGGTTTCGGTTGTTCTTGATGAGACAATAATGTTTGACATTTTCTTGTAAAATACCCCGGCGCTCAATAATCCCAGATACGAGCTGTACCGCTCAAACATTAAATCGAAGTTATGGGAATTGGTAGCTTCAAGGTCGGGGTTTCCTCTAGAGATTTTGCGTTCATCGTCGTCTCTAAATTCGTAAGGAACCAACGCCTTGTAACTCGGTCTTGAAATACCTGTTGAATAAGCAAACCTTAGGTTTGTATTCTCATCAAATTTGTATGTTAAGTGGGCAGAAGGTAATAAATTTGAATAGCTGGCGTCGGATTCAGATTTATTAACCGATTCAACAGCAAGGGTTTTATATTTATTAGTGGTGTTCTCGAACCTCAACCCTGCTAATAAACTAAACCTATGTGAAAGATTTAATGTAGCCATTCCGTAAGCGGCAATTATATTTTCTGAGGCATCATAATTATCATCAGACATATCTAAGTATTTAGCATCTTGCGCGCCAAGGTAGTTTTCATCGTGAGGATCAACTACAATATCTATAAATCCGAATTCACCTTCTTCAAGGGTATGATCTTCGGGGAAGTCTTTTAATTGTAATCTTAGTTCCTCAAATTTCACGCTCTTTCTTAAATATTTACCACCAAATTTAAGAGCGCTGGTTTGGTTCATTAAGCTAAACGGAATTTCGAGATTGATCATCCCGGACACGTCTGAATCTGTTTTTAATTTATCATCTACTCTAATACGATTTAACGTCAACGGTTCTTGATCCGGGAACTTACTTGTTACACCAAAATCTTTAATTTCTTGGTTAGAATAACCGGAATAATCAAAGTCGCTGCCAAATCTGAAATATGTTCTTTGCGGCATATCTTCCATTGCTTTAATATAACTTGCGGTATAATCGAGCTTAATACCATCCATATTGTGACTTCCGCCAAAAGTTGCATTGGTTAAAAATTGATCTTCAACTCTATTACGAACTTCCTTTTCTCTTTCATCGTCTTCAACAATCCATTCGGCAATTCTTCTAATCTCTTTATCGAAGTACCTATTGTGGTTAACATTCAAATAAATTTTATTTAACTGATCGAATTTAAATTCCGTATTTAGATTTACACCCCATCTTTCTCTTAACACATCATAATCATTTGAATGCTGGGCAAAGATATCGGCATTTAAAGTAGCATCCTCAAATTCAAATTCCCTTAACATAGAACCGCGGTTTGTTTTGTAATAACTTACGGCGGCTAAAACACCCAGTTTATTGTCAAAAAATCTTTTACCTGCGTAAGTTGAAAAGTCAAGAATATCGTTTCCATACTCATTGAATTCGGAATGCTGTAAATTGTAGCCACCGCCTGCATTAACTGCTAAAAGTCCTCCATCGGGAGCTTGTTTCATCTGGAAATTAACATTACCGCCTATTGCATCACCGTCCATATCTGGTGTTAAAGCTTTTGTAACAACAATATTATCCATAAGGTCTTGGTTCATTAAATCGAGACCAACCGCTCTGCCTGCATCGGGGTCTGGCGCCGGAATGCGCTGCCCATTTACCGTAAGCGAATTATATTCGGGGCCAATACCTCTAATTGTTATAACTTCACCTTCTCCTTGATCGTAAGAAATAGAAACACCTGGAATTCTAGCGGCAGTTTCTGCTGCATTTCTATCAGGGAACTGTAAAAATTGTTCAGATGAAACGACATTTTTTATATTGGCAGCATTCTTTTGTTCGTTAAGTGCTTTAGCCTGACCTCTTGTCATTTGTCCGTAAACAACAGCTTCTCCCAACTCTGTAGTTGTTTCCTGTAATAAGAAATCAACAATTACGGTTTGGTTTGCTTCTACGCTTACTTCTAAAACTTGATTTTGATAACCAAGAAAAGATGCCCTTACCTTATATGTTCCCGGTTCAACATGAGATATTACATAATTACCTTGTTGATCTGTAGCAGCACCTTTATTAGTATTCAGCACAAACACATTAGCCCCTGTCAGTTCGGTTCCCGATGTGGCTTCCTTTACTTTGCCCACAATTTTTCCTGTGCCTTGTGCCGATATTGTTACAGTTAACATAAATACAGTTAACCCGATCAATAACAGCTTAATCGTTTTTTTAGTATCAAAGTATTTAAGAATCATTTGTCCTCCTTTAGTTTATAAGATTGTTTTCGCAAAACTTTTTAAGTTTCTTTCCTTTTTATTTATAGAAATTATTTCAGAGTTATTATTAATGCTGAAGTTTTGTTTCATCTATTAGAATACCGTTGTTATCGTATGTTTTTAAGAGAAGTGTCTTCCCGATTATATCAATCCTAGAAAAGTTATAAACCAGCTTAAAGTTTTTATAATTTTTCTTTTCAGAAGACCCTTCTTTATTTTGTGCTCCACCACCACCGGCATTAATTATATATGTAACATTATTAAGTTCGTTTCTGGCGTAACCATGTAAGTGCCCCGCGAAACTTATATCCACATCATATTTTTCAAACAAAGGAATAAGATTTTCATCATATCCTATATACCTATCGTCTTTACCCGGCACATAACTTGGTACATGGCCTAAAACAAAGAGCCATTCAGCGTTTTGGGCTTTATCGGACGCAAGTTTGTTTTCCAACCATTTATATTGCTCGCTGCCTTCGGCATACTCCGTAAAGTATTCTCTATCCGGGTAACCAGCCCTGGGATTATCTATAACAACAAAGAAACAATTACCGTATTGAAATGAATAATAGTTTTCATGCTCAGGTGCGGGATTGGAAAAATTTTTATAATAGTTTTCAGAGTTCAACTCATGGTTGCCTATTGCAGCGTAAACAGGTTTACTTGTAAGATTGTTTTTTGCGGGATTAAAAAACTCAACATCCCAATCAGCCCGGGGTCCCCGCTGTACAACATCACCTGCATGAATTATAAAATCAAAATTATGTTCGGCTATTTGGTCGGCAACTTCTTTATGCCGTAGAAAATTCATTTGAGTATCGCCGTATGCGATAAAACTAAACTCGGTGGTATTACTGCTCGCTGTTTTAAATGAATGCCATTCACTTGCTACTTCACCGGATTTAATTCTATAATAGTAAACCGTCTCTTGTTTTAAGTTCTCTAATTTCACTTCATGTTTAACAACTTCTTCATTATTTTTTACTGATTGGGTTTTCTCTTTTGAAATTCCGTATTTAACTTCCGAGTTAGCCGGCAATGCGGTATCCCACATAATAACCGCATGATTTTCCAAAACATTTTGAAGATAAGGTCCACGAACTATTTCTTGTTTTATTTCTGTCGGCTTAATTTCGTATTCCGAGTAAACACTGACATCATCAAAGAAAGAACCGAGATTGGAGATGGAAGTAAATCCAATGTTACCTTTGGCAAATGATTCGTCGTTTATATCAAAAAACAGTTCATCATTCAGATATACTTTTATATTGTTCTCTTTTAAAAATATTGTTACCGAAAATTTTACATACTGCCATTCTTCTTTGGTATAAGCTACAAGTCTTGTAAACTCACCCTTAACTTTTTTATCAACACTAATCATTTTTCTTTGACTCGACAACAAGAACCTGTAATAGTTATCAATATTATTGTATCTAAAAAGAATACCGATATAATCGTCATCTGTACAAACTAAATTTGTTCTAATCACGCAGTCACTAAACTCTTTATCTTTCTTTATAATGTTAGTGCCGAGTAAAGATTTAGTATTACCGCAATCGGTATCTTGAATTAAAAAACCTTTTTCTACAAACCATTTGGAATCTTCGTCATCCACTTCATCCATCACTTCCCAGCCTTGTAAATCAAGGGTTTCGAAGTCTTCGATCCAAATTAAGTTATCGTTAAGTTTATCATCGTCTTGAATTTGATAACAATTATTTAACATTTGAAGTGTGAGAGTGATAACAAGAATTTTTAGTGGGGTGATATGCTTTTGTGCTATCATAATTCTCGTTTTTTGTTTCAGTATGAATGTGGCAAATTATATACCACTTTTATTTTTTTCATAAAACCCGGTTTTCTTATTAGAAAACGCTTTTATAGAACCTCGTATAAAATATCTGTTTGGGAATGTTTTCATTAATCACACATACTTGTGTGATGTGGGTTAATTACGAGAGCAAAAATTTATCTTTTAGTTGAAATTTCTTATAGCTGAATTTAAAAATTTATGATATTCTTTAGGAAGATTTCTAAACAATACTTTTTCCTCTCCTACGATCTTCTTTGAAGTTATATTTTTTATATAACCTTCTATTTTTGTTCGAATTAAAGATTGAGTTTTCCCGTTAAGTTCCTGTCCTATTATTAACTTAACTGCACGTTCAACTTTCCATTCGCTGTAGGATAATGCTTTTAATGATATCCCGCGTAAATAATGTGAAAGTGTATGAGATCCTGGTTTAAAACCAAGTTGTTCTTCACTTATATCCATTCTAAAATAATTTTCTCTTAATACCGAGAGCTTCTTTTGTTCGTCTTCATTAAATACTTCTTGTTGATTATCTTCATGCAGAAAAATTTCATGTATATTTATAGAGGGAAAATGTTTTTGTGTTATTATTCCCTCACCTTCAATACGTGAACTTTCGCATGCAATTTCAATTAATGTTCTCAGCTCCGCTATATTACCTTCTCTGTAATCATGCTTATATAAAATATTTAAAGCACTGTGTGTAAGTTTATAATCTATTTTATGTTTTTTGCTGTATTGTTCTATAAAATATTCAGCTAATAACGGGATGTCAGGTTTCCTGTTTCTTAACGCGGGGACCTCAATTTTGTTATAACTTCCTCCTATTCTCCTATATAAATCTTTCCTAAAACGACCTTCTTTAATACTCTTTTCAAGATCAACATTGGAAGCAAACAAGAATCTCACATCTACGGAAATGCTTTTCGATTTACCGGCTGCGTAATGAAAATCAAGACCGTCTATAACCCTAAGCAATTGCGATTGTGTATCGAGAGGCAGCGAATCAACATCATCAATTAATAAAGTTCCTCCGTCACATTCTTCCAGAATTCCTTTTTGTCCGTCTTTATCGATCCCTGTTATGCCATGCCCAGGTCCGTAACCGAATAGTTTACCAAGTACAATAAGAGGATCGGCTGCTGCGAACTCGGAAGCTCCAAATACAAAGTAAGGTTTATCGGCGCGAGGACTTAATGAATGTATAACATACCCGAGCGAGGATTTACCGACACCAGATTCCCCATGTATCCAGGTAGGTATATTCATTTGGCTTTGCGGTACAACCAAACGAAGAACACGTAAGAACGCCGGACTTATACCGATACATTTTTCTTTTCTTAATTCTTTTAAAATAGGATACTCTTCTTCGTACAATTTAATTTTTTCTTCCAATATTGTGTCGGACTCGGCTTCATATTCATGATGCCAATAAGCGGAAAGCTCCTTTTTTGCCTGGGCTAATTTTTGATTAACAATTTCAACATCTTTAACGTAATTATTAATCTTATCTTCTTTTTCTCTTAGTTCATCAGCAAGTTCAACGACTTCCCCGGAAAGAACTTTTATCTCTTCAATTGGGCTCTTTATTCTACCTACATTGTATTTCCCTTTACCAATACTTGTTAATGCGGCTGTAAGTTTATTCATCGGGTTGGCTATCCAGCGGGCAATTAAATAAGAAAAGAATAACACAGCGCCGAAAACTATTAATGTTATGTAATAAATTCTTTTCTTTGAATTTGCATTTATCTTTGCAAGCTGTGTGGATAAGATTTCCGTATTGTCTTTAAAATCCTTTAACGATGTTCCCACAGAAACGATGCCGAACACCTTATGTTTATAAATCGAACCGGGTGAATAAAAAATAGGTGCATATGCACGAGTTCTTACAATACCATCTACTTCTTTATAAATTCCCATCGATTTCATGGTTGTAATTACACTCTCGCCCCTTTTTGCTCTTTCGATTATAGAACTAATCGGCTCATTCGTTTCATAATCTTTTAAACGCCAATCCATTTTAAAAAGATTAATAGGGATAATTCCGGAAGCAAATTGCCAGTCGGGCGTATCTTCGGTTAAAGGTTCAACCAATGTACCGTCACTTCTTAATCCTTTTATATCCCATAATTTTTGATGTGCTATTATCCAACCTTCGTCGTCAACAAGATAATTATAACTTCCGGTTTTGTAACGATTTATAAAAGATTCTTTCGGCATAATTTTATAATCAATAAAATCGAGTAAATGAATTCCGTCTAAAGCTATAGTACATATACCGGCAAATTTGCCGTCGCTTGTTTTGAGTTTTTTGTTGAATCTTATGACACCGTCAAAACTTTTACCTTGATCTAGCTGCTCTTGTCTGCTTACATACCAACTGACTAATCGAGAAACAAAAATATCGGATTTGCTGTTGCGTGTATCGTTGAAATATGTTTCGGAAAGATATGTTGTGTTCTCAGGCTTGCTTACATTTTTTAAAAAATGCTGGTCCACCAATTTATTATTAACAATCTTTATCAACTCATTGCCCGAAGCGTCTATTAAAGCCAACTCCTTATATATGGGTTTTTGCTTATTAATTGAGTTGACCCATTTCATATTATTCTTGGAAAAATTCAGATACAAATCAGTACGATGCGGCAGCGAGGAAAAATCTTTTAAATCGGATTCACATGATTCTAAAAACTGTGATATTCTTTTGGATAGGTTATTTGCCTGTAATTTATACAACTCTACTGTTTGCTCTTTTACATTGGTATCAATCGTTTCTTTTAATATTTCACGAGAACGATCAAAGTTTGAAAAGGATTGATCCATTAAGATAAAAATCGGTATGCCTGAAACAACAGTTAATATAACTAAAATGACAAAAAAGATGTTTAGCTTAACCTTTGAATTAAACGTTGAGCTTTTTTGTTGTCCTTCTTTCATTTTACTTCTCTTAGAAATAAAAGAATTGATTAGTTCATAAATAAAGTTATTCGACTTTTTTTGTAGTATTTAGCTGATGTGTTAAACAGTAGTTGCCGTTGCATGTTATATTTTAAGAAAATTATTCTTGTATGTAAATACCAAGTTTTACATTTAAAGATTTATTAATAGTTAAAAATGCTAATAATCTATAGTCAAATGAATATAGAATAGAAATTAAACTTTACGAAAACATTTCCAAACTATCACCAACACTAACAACTCCTCTTCCTTCGTGAAGAAGATTCATTCCGAATAGAACTTTGTTGTTATCGGTACGGCGGTAAGTTGAAAGGGTTTTGAGTGGTTCGGTGCTTTGTTCTGCAGTATCTTGATTAACAGTTGTAATAACACAACGGGCGCAGGGTTTAACCGGTTTGAAAATTATATTGTTTATTTTAAATTCCTTCCACGTGTCTTCGTCGTGCGGTTTGCCGCCGGTAAATACAAAATTGGGACGAAAGCGGTTCATAGGAACGGGAGTTTCTAATTTTGAGTTGAGAAGGTTGAGTGATTCCTGCCCGATAATTAAAAAAGGATACCCGTCCGAAAAAGAAGTTACTTCATTATTCTTTGCATAGTTTGTATCAACTTTGCGCTCGGTTTCATCCGGCATATAAACAAGTTTACAGTCAAACTTTAATTGCTCGGAAAACCAATCGTTAATTTCTTTTCCTTGTGGAATTACATCTACCGTATCATCCCAAACAACTGCTTTTTCTATTTGGTTGTTTCTAAGAATAAAAGGAATTTCAATTCTTTCATCAGGTTTGGTTTTATTAAAAACAATTAAGGATTGTGCAATAAAGTCCGTTTGCAGAAGAGCCATCGCTTTAATTAACCGCTGCGTGAAAAACTTGTTGTTGTTATCAACAAGCATCCATCTACGGTCGTGTTTTAATCCTCGGTCGGTTACTTCTGCTGAATTAACTGAAATTCCGGCAAGCGATTTAACCGGATAAATACAAATTTCACTTAATTTATAATTGTTCAACTGCGGCAGTCTCTTTAACAAGGTTATTAATTTTATTTACGGTCGATTTATCAGCACGGTAAGTTATACGAATTATATCTTCTTCATATTTCTTGTCAATCACATCAGCAAGTGTGTGAATCTGTGAAATTAATTTTGAGAGATTATTTCTTATCTCGATAGTTTGTTCAACAAAATTTTCTTCGTAAACGCTAAGCAATTTCTCTTTCAATTTGCCGATGTTTATTCCTTTCATCGCAGAAATTAAAATCGCATTATCATACTTGTTGAGAACGTAATCTATTTTTGTTTTGTCGGCAGCATCAACTTTATTAAAAATCTTCAACTGGCTTTTTTTGTCGACTCCCAATTCCATTAATGTCTCGTCAACTACTTCAATGTGATCTTCAAAGGACGGATGCGACACATCGATGACGTGCAGAATCAAATCGGCGTCGCGCACAACATTTAAAGTAGATTTGAAAGATGCAACGAGATGATGCGGGAGTTTACGAATAAATCCTACCGTATCACTTACCAGTATTTTTTTATCCTGCTCAATTTCAAAAGAGCGGGTTGTTGAATCGAGGGTTGCGAAAAGTTTATTCTCGGCAAGCACACCTGCGCCGGTTAATAAGTTTATTAAAGTTGATTTGCCCGCGTTGGTATAACCAACCATCGAAGCTTTCAAAAAATCTTCACGTCCGCTACTTTTTGTGCGCTGCTGAGATTCAATTTTATCGAGTTTCTCTTTCAGCTTTGCAATTCTATCCCGTATAATTCTTCTGTCAGTTTCAATTTGTGTTTCGCCGGGACCTTTAGTTCCGATACCGCCGTACTGTTTTGAGAGGTGCGTCCATGCACGTGTTAAACGGGGTAAAGTATACTGAAGCTGAGCAAGTTCAACTTGTACTTTCGCTTCGCGCGTTCTGGCGTGGGATGCAAAGATATCGAGTATCAAACCACTGCGGTCAATTATCTTTTTCTCAAACATCTTTTCGAGATTTCTAACTTGTGTTGCGGTTAAGTCATCATCAAAAATAATTAGATTGATGTTGTTCAAGTCGGCAAGTTCCGCAATCTCTTCTGCTTTACCTTTACCGATGAAAAAAGCGGAATCGGGTTTAGGTCTATCCTGCATAATTTTAAATACAGTATTAGCCCCCGCAGTGTCGGCTAACATTTCAAGTTCGTCAAGATGCTCCTGTACTTTTTCTTTAGAAAATTCTCGCGTTGCAAGTCCTACGAGTATTGCATCTTCTTGTTCAATTTTTTTTGGTGTTTCTATCATAGCTTTTCTTAACGTCCCTCTGGTGTGCGTAATGAGGTTTAGTAAAACACATACATATTAAACAGTAGGTCTTTGGATTTACAAAATTTACTATAATGATTTAATATTTATAGTGCTTGGCTCACATGATACTCAAAGGGTCTTTAATCTTTTAATTTCTCTTTCGATTTCTTTGAGTACCCCCTTATTCACAATATCTTTTTTGTTCCCCTGACGAGATGAGAATAAGACAAATACTTTGCCACCATATTTTTCCTCAAAATCTTGGAAACTAAAACTCATTCGTTCAGTTATATTATAATTTCCAAAATTTGAATTTGCTGTTATAGGTTTAATTTGAATTCCAAATGCCTTGTCTCCAACTTTACCGATATAATCAATATCGCCAGCATGGTCAAGTTCAGGGTCGCTTTCTTCAAATTCCACATCAGGAAATGTTTTAGCAAGTCCATCATTAACAACCGATTTTTCGAGGAGGAATCCGTCATAAGTTCTCACTACTGTAACTTCATAAATGTATTCTTTGCAGTCTTGCAAAGTTAAGTCTTTAAATGCCGCAGTCCATTCAGGAATTACAACTTCAGTAATTTTTGCATACAATCTTTCACCCAATTCATCTAATGTTTCTCTAGTTATCTTTACTTTATCTTTTGACTTTGTGTATGCATGCTCAAAGTAATATTGTTCCCATTCTTCAAAAGCCTTTGGTTGGCATTCTCTAATCAACGCCATGACTTCACCAACCTTATTAGGCCTCGTCAATTGATATATATTACTTGCATAATTAAGGACTTTTTCCTTTTTGCCAAAAGGTTTAGCATATTTTGAAGGTTCATTTTTCATGATATTCTTGTTCCAGTTTTATGAACTTTATTCTGTTTCTATAATTAGAAGTAACATCAACCGACACCAGTCCATTTTTAATTAAATGGGCATTTAGAAAAGTTTTATTTTTCAAATACATGTACACAAGCAGATTATTTGCATCATCATGCTTTTTTTCATCATATTTAAGAAAGACCTTTTGCCCCTTTGTTTTCAAATGCAAAAATTCTATAGCTTTTCCATTTACTTCTTTGTTTTCTCTAACTCCGATTAATCTCACGACCAGGTCATTGTTAAGTTTTATTAATTCAGGACTAATAATTTCTTTTACGGTAAAGTATTCCTCTCTTTGAGTTTTACTGTCTCGGTCTATTATTGACCCAAATTGTAACTTTTTAGGATCAGTTTTTTTATCAAAAGAATGAAAATCTTTGAAAACGTATGGCAGTTTAGCTATGTCTTCTTCATAGTTAGTTTCAATTAAATTCTGCTTTTTAAATTGATAATTAGAGTCAAATATATCTTCCTGAGTTACTCCTAATTTCTTTTTAATAACTGGAATAAAGTCAGAGTTTATTTCATAACCAATAGAATTTCTATTTAGATTTTTAGCAGCAAGTGAGGTCGTCCCACTCCCAAGAAACGGATCAAGAATCGTATCGCCGACAAAAGAAAACATTTTAATCAATCTTTTGGGTAATTCTTCTGGAAACATTGCAATATGACCATCTTGTCTTGCTCCACCGAAATACCAGTGCCCATTAAAAAAAGTTTTCCATTCTTCCTTTGTCATTTTCGACATCTCTTTTATTTCTTTTGGATGCTTTTTAGGCGTTCCAAGTTTTTTGAATAATAGAATAAATTCATAATCAATCGACAAAATGCCATTTGGAGGAAATGGATAACTTCCCATCAGTGAAGCTCCCCCCGTAGTATTCGATGTAGTTTTTTTTTGCCAAATTACTGCCCCCATGTAATCAAAACCAATTGCCTCACAAAACTTGATTATTTCTGTTCTGATTGGTATAACTTTATAACGCCCATAATAAACTGCTCGCGCAAATTGGTCACCAATATTAACGCATAATCGACAGCCATTATTAAGAACTCTATAACTCTCTTTCCAAACAAGGTTTAAGTGATTAATGTATTCTTCATAACTATCGTTATAACCTATCTGTTTATCAACCCCATAATCCTTTAGTTGCCAATATGGTGGTGATGTAATGATTAAATCAACAGAATTGTCAGTTAATTCAATCATCTTACGGCTATCACCATTAATTATAGTATGTGTAGTTCTGAAGCTCATTTTAATTCCATTTTCTTTTAAAACCCAAGTAACTTCTTGTTTTACTTATTGATGACTTTCTAACCTACTTGTTAAATAGCACTTCCCCCTAAATTTACATAGAATTTCGCTTAAAATTCACTTAGTCAATTTATTCATCTATTTAATATATTTATTAATATATTCTTTTAATTTCGATATTGCGCTAACCTGCTTTCAACCCTGCAAAATCCTTTTTAGCATTTTTTGAAACAAACATCTCCAGCAAAGCGACAAAGAGCGCAGCAATTAAGAAGTACTTCCAGAGCTCTGTACCAAATCTTGCTTGCTTGATTGACTGCTTATAATTTTCATTCGGATCAATGAATGTAAAATTATTTTCCGGTGCAAAATCACTTATATATTTTTCAATTTCATCTTCATTTGCGTAAGCCGTGTTTGTCTCATCCGGATCGAAATTTACACTGGCAAAATCAATTAATTCATCACCCGAATAAAATTGGTAAATGCCAAGTTGATCGGTTTTATTGTAGCTGAAATAATTTTGATTGTCAAGTTCACTTAAATTAACAAACTCTTCAGTTGCATCGGGCTTAACGATTTTTAACTGCGGAAGTTTCAAGTTGTTTATTCGTATATCGATGTTATCGCCGGCAGTGACATTTTTGCCGGATTCATTTTCCATCGTTTGATAAAGAAGTGATTTATTTATCAACGGAGCAAACAATGATTTGATTGGAAAATTATTCCAGCTTAAAACCGGCGAAGTGTTAAACAACAAAAGCCTGCCGTTACCTTTTTTAATTTCACTTAAGAAAAGCGAGTTATCGTTCAAACTTATTACAGGAAGTGTTTGCGAATAAGGCATTATCTTGAAATAAGAATAAACTTCGGGCGATTCAACTTTGGTATTTTCCCTATCTTCAAATAAATTAGCAAAAATCGGATGCTCATATTCGACCTTGCCGAAATAAGCAATCGATTCGGTTGAATTCGGTTTTCCTATTTGCGAAGCATTTGCACGGATACCGAGTCCCGCAAGTATTAATTGAAAATCATTCACTTTACTTTCCGAACCCGGGAAAAGAATTACTCTTCCGCCTTTTTCAATAAAGTTGTTTAATACCGATACATCATTAATATTTTTCGAACCACAGATTATTATAACATCGTAATCGGAATTAAGATTATAAGGCAACTCGGAAAGATTTATTTCTTTTATACTTGTTTCTCTTTTATCAGATGAAGATTGCAAAGCGACCTTTACAAATCTTGTATCATCTTTACTATCAGAGGCAAGAAGTACGTTAATCTCTTCGGGGACTAATGCGGCTGTATATCTAATATTATCTTGCAGTATATCATCTTGTTCAATTTCTACGTATGCTTGAATAAGTCCGGCATCACTCAAAACAGATTCAAATGAAATCAACTTTGATTCATTTTCATTCAGGTCAAAACTTTGTTGTGCTGAACGAATCCCGTTTATAAAAAGCGAAGCAATTCCGTTAGAGATTGCTCCGCCGGATACATTTTTAATTTGTGCAGTAAACGAAACCGTTTTACCGGGCTCTAAAAGCTGGTTGTCTAACTGAAAATCCGTCACCGAGCGATTTGAAAGTTCACCGTTCGAGAAATTAAAAAGATATACCTTGGTGTTCTCGTCTAACAAAATATTTTTTTCGTCATCATCATTTACAAGTTCGTTTTGCGGAAAATCCGACAGTATAAATAATTCTTTATTGAAGTTGTTTGACGATGAGAGCAAAGTATTTGCGTTTACTACAGCTCGATTAAATTTCTGCTTCTTTACCGAAACACCGGCATTTTCTAGTTCTCTTTCAAACTCCGATACGGCACTTGAAAATTTTTCTTCGTTTACATCGGTTGTAAAAATAACAGCAGCTTCATCTCCTTGCTGAAAATCATTTATAATATTCTTAACAATTTCTTTTGCTTTGTTGAAGTGAGAACCGGTTCCTTTTACGGCCGACATACTAAAAGAATTATCTATTATATAAACCGCAGATGTTTTGGCTGAAGATGTTCCCGCTATTGTAAATGTTTCAAGTGTTGGACGTGCAAATGCAGCAACAAGCAGTAATATTAACAGTACCCTCAATGCAAGCAGCAGCCATTGTTTGAATTTCAGTTTACGAATTTTTGTTTTCTGAAGTTCTTTCAAAAATGCCAGCGTGCTGAATTCAATTCTCTTCAGTTTCTGCAAATTCAAAAAATGAAGTAATACGGGAATTGCCGCTGCGATAAGTCCAAATAATACTGCAGGATTGAGAAATACCATTTATAATTTTCTGTTTACTATTAATTATTGTTGATACTAATTACTTAACAGTGATCTCAAAATAAATTTGATTTATTCCGAATTTTATTAATGTTCTTAATTTATAAATAATCTCGAACTCAACCCCCTAACCCCCTTCTCTTGGTAAGAGAAGGGAGAATAAAATGGGGATGAGTTACGTGAATCTAACTAAAATGAAATCCTTTGTGATAATAATAATTTTTTATTAAACACTTGTACAACCTCAATTAATTTTAGACAGACCTTCGTTTATTATTAGTGATTAAGGTTGTGCTCTCAGTTAGCACAACTGTCCATTAATTCAATACATCTTTATAAAGTTTTACAAAGTCATCTGTAATTTTTTGCAACTCAAATTTTTCTATTACTGTTTTCCGTGCCTCTTTACCGAGTTGCTCTCTTTCACTAATTGAAGTGATAAGATGTTCCAACTTTTCTTTTAGAGAAACGTAATTTTTGTTTTCAAAAAACAAGCCGTTTTTACCGTCTTCAATTATATCAAGTATTCCCTCCGAGTTTGAAGCAACACAAGCTCGTTCCATCGCCATTGCTTCGGTCAAAGCAATTCCGAATGCTTCCGAATGTGACGGAAATGCAAAGATATCCATCGCAGAATAAATTTCAGGCATATCGGTTCTGAACCCGGTAAATATAACATCATCGTTTAGTTTTAACTCATCTACCATATCGCGAATCTTTTTACCGTAAGTATTTTCACCTCGACTTGGTTCCCCTACCAGCAAAAATTTTAGATTGTTAAACTCTTCTTTAAGCTCAACTGCGGCTTTCAATAGTTCTTCGTGACCTTTTCCGCCCGTAAATCTTGCGCTCATTCCAATTACTATTTCATTATCATTTATATTAAACTCGTTCCTAATTTTATTGCGGTCAACTTTTTGCGGGTCGAATTTTGTCGTATCTACTGCATTGTAAATTATTGTTACTTTGCTTTCGTCAAGCGGGCAAGTATCAATCAAGTTGTTTTTTATAACGGTTGAAATTGCCGTTGCTTTACTAACTCTATCATATAGTTTTTTGTGAAGAAAATCTTTCTTAACAATAAAGGAACCCATTTGCTTTGTTAAAACAAGAGGAGTTTTTGTCTTTGAAATATTGAGTGCCGGTACAAGTGTCCATAAATCTTTTGAGTAATGACTGTGTATTACATCAAATTTTTCTTTTCTTAACAAAGATTCCACCTTCAAAATCACTCCCGGGTGAAAATAACTTTTGGCTTTGAGCGCAATAACCGGGATACCTAATTTTTCAGATTGCAGATGAATTTTTGAACCGGGAAAGCAAACAATCGAACATTCATAATTTCTTTTAAGAAGCTGTTCGGTTAAAGTAAGGACAAACATTTCCATTCCGCCCCAACTTCTTGAAAGGCAGGACATTAAAATTCTCATTTATAAATCCTCTCAATACGCGCACCTTTAAAATAGTGCAGAAGAATTTCATCAAACATATAACCTTTGGCGCCCATCACAGCAGCTCCAATTTGGCAAAGACCAACACCGTGCCCCCATCCCGCTCCATACAAAATAAATTTATTAGGAATTCCTTCTTTCAAATCTCTTGTTTCAACATAAAATGCGGAACTGTACAAATGACTTTCAGAGAGTGTCCTTCTGATTTCCAATTCTTTACCGATTATCATTTCTTTTTTTGTGCCGATGATTTTCAGCTTTATTAACCTTCCCGACAATCCTCTTTCTACCGGCACCAAATCTTTAATCTTACCGAAATCAATTCCTGATTTCTTTTTAATCAGCTCGCTTAACTGCTCCTGGGTATATTCAACTTTCCATCTAAAAAAGTTTTTAGTTTCTCTATCATAATCGACTAAAATTTGAGAAAGAATTTTTTCATCGGTTGTATTACAGAACGCGGAAGGATTTCCCTTTATCCATTTTACTGCTGATTTTTCTTGTGTCAAATCCAAATCAAAATTTTCCGGTTCAAATTTGTAGTCAACAACGGCAGATAAATAATGCTTAGGTACAGGCTCCCAAACATTTTCAAACGATTCTGAAATTCCGCCGCAGCATTTTGAAAATCGTGTATCACAGATTTCACCATTATAAACGAGTGCAACCCCGCGTGTTCCTTCAACTGCCGAGAAAGCTCTGTCGTTATATTTTTTTGTTATACCCTGGTAACGCTGGCAGTGATCATCGGCGCAAAAATCATAAAGTTCATGATCGTTTCTATCATACCATTTCATAATTTCATCTTCGGTAATATTTTCTGTAACCGCTTTTTCTTTTTTCTCTTTCTTTGCTTTGAGCTGTGCGATCACCCAGCTGCGCGAAATTATTGCGTGAGCTTTTAGCAATTCAAGCGGACTAGAGGGCGACATCTCAGAACTGATTACGCTTGTTAAATACTGCTCAAGGGGAACAAGATTAATTCCAATTATGTCTCTTTCGCGAACTATTAATTTAAGTGCCCCGTGAAAACGAAAATTTTTCTGCTGCTGCCAGTGAAAGTTTATACCTATCGTTACATCTTTCAATAAAAATGTTTCCGAAGCCGGGTCGCGTGGTTCTAAAATTAGTCCGTCAAAAACTTGAGAAAAATCTGCACCGATTAATCTTATCTTCCCGGATTCCCAATATGCAGAATACTTTCCGCTGAAATTATAGTTCACGCTGCGTATCCTGAAATCTCCGTAAAGTTCAAGATTAATACTGGGACTTTTAATAAGTCCAACGCTAATTGTAGGCTCTTTCATCTGTATCATAATTGAACCGGAAATATAAGAATAGCAAACTAAACATTACAGGTAGGAATAATAGAGATAGTCCCAAATTTCAGTACATAAAATAGATTTACTGTTATTAACGATTTATTTATAAAATCGGATTTGTTATCTTTGTTTCCGTAAAATCTTATTAAACTGAGAATTAAAAAATGAATAAGACTGAAAGCAAATATAAAGTACTTCTTTTTTATAAATATGTAGATTTCCCGGAGCCGGAAAAATTCCGTGAAAATCATTTGCAATTTTGTTTAGACAACGATATAAAGGGACGGGTATTTATAGCTTACGAAGGAATTAACGGAACCGTCTCGGGTACAACTGAAAACATAAAAAAGTATAAAGATCATTTAAGAAGCTTTCCTGAGTTCGCCGATATCTGGTTTAAAGAAGATCCGGCTAATGACCATGCTTTTTATAAAACTCACGTTCGAGTAAAAAAGGAAATCGTACATGCCGATTTCGGGAAAGTTGATTTAAGAAATACCGGAAAAAGATTAACACCGGAAGAATTGAATAGATTTTATGAAGAAAATAAAGACTTTGTAATTATTGATACACGAAACAGTTATGAAAGTGAAATCGGCAAATTCAAAAATGCAATTACGCCTAAGATGAATACATTCCGTGATTGGCCGAAAGTAGTTGAGGAACTAAAAGATTACAAAGATAAAACAGTCGTTACTTATTGCACCGGGGGTATCAGGTGCGAAAAAGCTTCTGCTTACTTAGTTGAGCAAGGTTTTAAAGATGTTTATCAAATGAACGGTGGAATAGTTACTTACACGAAAGACAATCCTGATAAATATTGGGAAGGCAGCGTTTTTGTATTTGACGAACGAAGAATTGTTGAACCGAACACTAAACCGGAATTGAAACACACGGGGAAATGTTATTACTGCGGTAAACCCGCTTCGTGGTATATCAATTGTCATAATCAAGATTGCGATAAACTACTTGTAACTTGTCCCGAATGCAAAGTTGAAAACGAGTACTGCTGCTCGGATGAATGCCGCGCATCTAATAATAAACGAAAGAGAATACACGGATAATCATTACCGATCATAATTATCATAAAAATCTGTGTGCCCTTTTTTATATATTCCGGCTTCAAAAAAGGGAATTTATGGTGAGAAATGAATAACAAAAATCTTTCAAATCTCACCGCGATAGCGTTAGCACTCCTTGTTACCTTTCTTTGGTCGACTTCATTTGTAATAATAAAAATCGGTTTGGATGAAATTCCACCGCTTACTTTTGCCGGTCTTCGCTACACAATTGCATTCATTGCTTTGCTTCCTCTTGCATTTAGACCACACATCAAAAAAGAAATTAAAAATTTACAAAAGAGCGACTGGCTGAAATTAACTTTACTTGGATTTACCTTTTACACTATTACACAAGGCGCACAATTTCTCGGACTGTCACTGCTCCCTGCAGTCACAGTCAGTCTTCTACTTAACTTCACCCCAATTGTTGTTGCAGTAATGGGATTTTTTCTGCTCTCGGAAAGACCCACTCTGCTTCAATGGCTTGGTTCAATTTTATTTATTGTCGGTGTACTTGTTTACTTTTACCCGGTTATTTTAAATGCCGATCAAACACTCGGTTTGATTGTAATATGTGTGGGAATCCTCGCAAATGCCGGCTCGGCAATTATTGGCAGAGATGTAAATCGTTCTTCCTCACTGAGCCCAATTACAATTACCGTAATAAGTATGGGAATAGGCGGAATTGTATTACTCATTACGGGCATCGGTGTGCAAGGATTTCCGGCAATCAGTTTAACAAATATTCTTTATTTATTGTGGCTGGCATTAATTAATACCGCATTTGCATTCACGCTTTGGAATCTTACCCTTCGCACTCTAACGGCAATGGAATCGAGTATTATTAACGGAACAATGTTGATCCAAATTGCAATTCTGGCTTGGATATTTTTGGGTGAAGAGATTACAAATAAAGAAGGAGTTGGTATGATCATAGCAGCGTTGGGAGCCGTGTTTGTTCAAATTAAGAGAAATAATCTTCGTCGTAAATCAAAACTCTTGTAAATCAAAAATATTTCATAAACTTTGCCTAATTTAGAGTAATCCATTTTATACCGAAATTAAAATCAAAAACGAGGATGCATTATGAAAAAAAGATTCATCTTAATTCTAATGATGATTTCAACAATTCTATTGCTTGGGAATTCCAAAGAGATAGAATTTGTTGAATACGATTTGGACAACGGTCTTCATGTAATTCTGCATCAAGATAATTCAACACCGATTGTTGCTGTGTCAATAATGTATCACGTCGGTTCAAAAAATGAACATCCGGAGCGAACCGGCTTCGCCCACTTTTTTGAGCATCTGATGTTTGAAGGCTCGGATAATATACCGCGCGGTGATTTCTTTAAGATTGTGCAGGGCAACGGAGGCACACTTAATGCAAACACTTCATTCGACAGAACATTTTATTTTGAAGTTCTTCCTTCAAACCAATTAAAGCTGGGTCTTTGGCTTGAATCAGAGAGACTTCTTCACCTTAAAATTGATTCAATTGGTGTAGAAACTCAGCGAAAAGTTATAAAAGAAGAAAGAAGTCAGCGCTACGATAACCAGCCGTACGGTTCTTTATTAGAAGAACTTTTCAAAAGGGCTTACAAAGTTTATCCTTATAGCTGGACACCGATCGGCTCAGTTCAATATATTGACCAAGCAAAGCTCGATGAGTTTTTAGATTTTTATAAAACTTATTATGTTCCTCAAAATGCAACTCTTTCTATTGCAGGCGATATTGATATTGACCAAACAAAAGAATGGATTGATTTATACTTTTCCGATATTCCCAAAGGAACAAAAGAAATTAATCGCCCTACGGTTGTGGAACCTCCTATGACTGAAGAAATCCGCGACACGGTTTATGATAACATACAACTCCCCGCCGTTATTCAATCGTATAGAATTCCTGCGCAAGGAACTGAAGATTATTATGCAATTAATATGCTTACTACATTACTTTCCGGGGGACAAAGTTCGAGAATCTACAAATCATTAGTTGATGAAAAACAACTCGCACTTCAAGCAGCTTCTATTCCTCTTGCACTTGAGGGAGAAGGTCAATTTATAACATTCGGACTTGCAAACGCAGGAGTTGATCCAAAGGATGTTGAGCAAGCAATGGATGAAGAAATAAACAAAGTTAAAAATGAATTGATTTCGGACAGAGAATTTGAAAAACTGCGTAATCAGATTGAGAGCCGTTTTGTACAAAGCAATTCTACGGTCAGAGGAATAGCAGAAAGTCTGGCTAACTATTACGTTTATTTTGGAGACGCAAATTTAATTAACACTGAACTCGAACGGTATATGGATGTAACTAAAGAAGATATCAAGCGTGTTGCAAATGAATATCTAAATCCAAACCAAAGAGTTGTTCTTTATTATTTGCCGAAATCGCAAGAGAAATAAAGTTTGAGAAAATTGGAGAATAAAATGAAAATAAAATTTGTTTTTATCATTGCTCTATTGTTCAACTTGTCGGTTTATTCACAAGTAGATAGAACAAAAATGCCCGAACCCGGACCGGCACCACAAATTCAACTTGGTGAAACCGAATCTTTTGTGCTGGAGAACGGGCTAAAAGTTTTTGTTGTAAAAAACGATAAGCTGCCGGTGGTTTCTTTTTCATTAGTTATAGATAGAGACCCGATTGTTGAAGGAGAAAATGCAGGATACACTTCAATAGCAGGGGAGCTTTTGAGAACCGGAACAAAGACAAAATCAAAGGCAGAAATTGATGAGGCGGTTGATTTTATTGGCGCAACTCTTAATACTTCATCAACAAGTATTTACGCAAGCTCACTTTCGAAACACACCGAAGAACTTCTTCAGTTAATGTCTGATATTGTTCTTAACGCGGATTTCAAGCAAGAAGAATTGGACAAATTGAAAAAGCAAACTATCTCAGGATTAAAAGCCCAGAAAGATGATCCCAATTCAATAGCAGCAAACGTTCGAAATGCTCTTGTTTACGGGCATGAACATCCTTACGGCGAACAGGTTACAGAAGAAACTGTTGAAAATATTTCGCTTGAATTGTGTAAAAATTATTACGAAACATATTTCAGTCCTTCGATTTCCTACTTAGCTATTGTAGGAGATATTGAAACCGAAGAAGCGGAAGAACTAATTAACAAATATTTTGGTGAATGGAAATCAAAAGATGTACCCGAGCATCAATACGGAACACCTTCAGCTCCACTAGTCAATAAAGTTGCTTTGGTAGATAGACAGCAGTCGGTACAGTCTGTAATTCACGTTTCTTACCCCATTAATTTAATGATCGGATCGCCCGATGAAATAAAAGCATCGGTAGCAAATATGATGTTGGGAGGATACTTTTCATCTAAGCTAAACTCAAATCTTCGTGAAGACAAAGGTTATACATACGGTGCACGTTCAAATATTGATTCAGATGAATTGGTTGGCAGTTTTGATGCTTCAACACAAGTAAGAAATGAAGTAACAGACAGTTCAATTACCGAGATACTTTCAGAAATGGAAAGGATGCGAAAAGGTCAATTTACCGATGAAGAATTAGAAAACGCTAAAAATTATTTAACCGGAACTTTCGCTCGCTCACTCGAAGACCCAAGAACTATAGCCCGGTTCGCATTAAACATCGAACGTTATAACTTGCCAAAAGATTACTACCAAAATTATTTGAAAAACTTAAACTCGGTTACCCGTGAAGATGTTATTGGGGTTTCTAAAAAATATATAAATCCCGAAGAAGCATATATTTTGGTGGTAGGCAAAGGGGAAGAAGTTGCAGACAATTTGAAGAAGTTCTCTCTAAGCGGAAAAATTAGTTATTATGATATTTACGGAAACGAATATGATCCCGATGCAAAGAAAGTTCCCGAAGGTGTCACAGTTGAATCAATAATCAATAAGTATGTTGAAGCTCAGGGCGGAAAAGAAAAGATTGAAGAAATTCAAGATGTACAAACATTTCTATCCGGTAAAATACAAGGAATGGATTTAAAACTTACCATAACGCGTAAAGCACCAAATCTATTATATCAAGAGTTGGATGCGGGAGTCTTCAAACAAACAACAATTTTTAACGGTGAAAAAGCAGTGCAGATTGCCAACGGACAAGAAACACCCATTGAAGGTGACCGCTTAGAAGAACTAAAACTTCAATCTGTAATGAATCTCTACCTCGATTTTGCAAAGTATAACATAAAACCTGAGCTCAAAGGGATTAAAGAAGTAAACGGCAAAGATGCTTACGAAATTGAACTTACATTACCGACCGGGAAAAAATGGTATCATTATTATGATGTTGAAACCGGTCTTAAAGTTAAAGAAAGTTCAACGGTCGATACACCGCAAGGAAGTTTTGAGCAGACTATTGAGATGAGTGATTATAAGGAAGTTGACGGAATAATGTTTCCCCATAAACTGTCACAACAAATCGGTCCTCAGTCTGTTGAACTTGAAGTTACTGACATAAAAGTCAATCAAGACCTGAGTAAAGAAATATTTAAAGTAAACTAAATCTTCGGCGGCTGGCAATCTAAACCGGCCGCCTTACCTTTGCGAGGAACAATAATGTATAAAGCAGTTGTTTTTGATTTGGGCAATGTTCTGCTAAAATTCGATTATCAAATTATAATTGACTCAATAAATAAAATCGAAAAAGGACTCGGTGATAAATTCGCACAACTTTATTATGATAATTATCATCTGCATGAGCAGCTTGAGAAAGATGATATCTCAGTTCAAGATTTTACAAATATAATGCTGACCTGGCTCGATAATAAAATAACGGCGGAAAAGTTCTACCATATTTATTCGGATATGTTTACCCCTAATAATGATGTAATTGAATTATTGCCAAAGATAAAATTGAATTACAAACTTTTTCTTCTGTCAAATACAAACTACATTCATCAAAAGTACGGTTGGCAGCAATATGAATTTCTAAAATACTTTGACAAACTAATCTTATCGCAAGAGATAAAAGCGCGTAAGCCTGAAGAAGAAATTTTCAAAAAAGCTCAAGAAATTATCAGTTGTAAACCTGCAGAAATATTTTTTACTGATGATGTTGCCGAATATGTAGAAGCAGCAAAAAAATCAGGGTGGGATGCCGTCCAATTTACGAACTTTGATGGTCTTGATACGGAACTTCGTAAAAGAAATATTCTTTGAAATATTTATTATATTTAATCAAACATTAGTTCCGGTTAAATATCAATGTATGCCCGCGTTTGCAAACTAATCTTTATAATTTCACTATTGCAGCTTGCTGCTCAAGAACGACTAATTACTAATTATTCTGCTCATGAAGGATTACCTACACAAAAAATTTATGACTGCACTCAAGACACGCTCGGTTTTATGTGGTTTGCCGCCGAAGGAGGATTGATTAAGTATGACGGATTTAAATGGGAGTATTTTAATAGTCTTGATACAGCTTCGAACATAATTGATTTCACTTTTTTAAGAAAAGATGATAATGGAAATATTTGGGCTTTTCCTCAGCCATTTAAAGAAACAATTTATATATATGATTATTCTCACATCAATAAGTTTAAAAAGCTGTCAATAGGTGACAGGCATCAATTCATTTTAGCTGCTACTTTATCTTTAAATGAAATAGATACAACTATAGCCGTACTTACAAACTTAGATGAGATTTATATTTATGAAAATAAATCGATACACAAAATAATCCATTTCAAAAACCTGCATTATCACGTCTATGATGTTGATATTACCGGCTCAATTTTATTTGTTTCTACTTCAGAAGGATTATATGAAGTTGATTTGAATTCTCTCGACAAGGAAAAATTAATTGTTAGCAAAAAGTTTGATCAAAAACCCGTTCTTTCAACAACTGTAACTAAAGCAGTTAATAAACATTCCGAACTTTTGGTAATGACTAACAGTTCGGTACTTTTAATGGAAGATAATAATGTAAAAACAATTACAGACCGGTTAAATATCTACTACAGGGAAACTTCATTAAATTACTTTTTTGTAAACGTGTTAAAATCACATAAATACTTTTTCGGCTCCAAATTTGAGGCTTTTAGTTTTGAATCAATATCCCAAAACTTATCGCCGTTAAATGAAAACTTAGGCTACACTTCCGTGGGAGCAACTTCAGCTTATGTTGACAGGGAAAGCAATGTCTGGATAACTTCTTTAAGAGGAATCAACAAAATCCCCTATACACCCTTTTCCAACTACTATAAAATTGACGGTTTGCTGCAATCTGAAGTTACAGCGATCGAAAAGTTTCCAAACGGATATTTGGTATTCGGTCATAATTCCGGATTCACATTGTACAAAAAGAATTCTCTTAAAAAAATCGAGTTGTCTTCCGAACATTTTGGATCTTCTACCCGGGTGCTGAACATAGAATATGACAAATATCGTGATGTAATTTGGTTTAATTCTCAATCAAGAGGAATTGGTTATTTAACAAGAAACGGAGAACTGAAATGGGTATTGCCAAATAAATTAATAAACGAAAGACTTTATTTAAGCATATATGTTGACCCCAGCGGAAAATTATTTTATGCGGATGATACAGGTGTATATTCGTTGAATTCAGGACAAATCAACCCGGTGACAACTTTTCATCAATATATTAATGTAAGAAAAATAATTAGGTACGACGACTCACATCTATTAATTGCTTCAAAAACAGGCATAGGAATTATTAATGAGAAAACCAATAAACTTTCTCTCTTCCCAACCGGTGAAAGATTATATGATGATTGTTACGCTTTGTTCAAAATAAAGGATAATACTTGGCTGGTCGGTTCCTCCGGAGGATTGTTAGTCTTCGATGGTTCTTCGGTAAAACCATATGCAAAGTTGGTTGTTAACAAACCAATATTTTTCATCGAAAAAGAAAATGATTTTATATGGTTTGGCTTAATGGGCGGGGTATTGCGTTGGAGTCCTATTACAAACGAACAAAAACTTTTTACTATAAACGAGGGTTTAGCCGGAATAGAAACCAACAGAGATGCTTTCTTGTTTGCCGACAATAATGTATATCTTGGCACAAATAAAGGGCTGTCGGTTTTTCTTCCGAAAATTTACGAAAAGAAATACTATGAAATTAAACCGAAAATAATTATTAATGAAATAATAGACGCCTATAATTTTAATCATACCACAAATGACAAAATCGCTCTGCCTTTTAACCGAAGCAACATTACTTTTAAATTTACGAGTGCAAGTTATATTGATGAAAAAAAGAACAGATATTTTATTCATGTTAAGAACTTAGATAAAGACGTTATAAAAACACACGAAACAAACCTTAACCGATTTACATTATCAGACATTGACCCCGGCGAATATATTGTTGGTTTCAATGCCATAAACGCTTATGGAATTTCAAGCGATACGGTTTATACTTCCTTGATAACAATTAAACCCCCCTTTTATTTGGAAGAATGGTTTATTATAACATTGATATTAATTGCCATAACAATTTCTTACTCATTCTACGACTTTATTAGCAGAAATAAATATGCAAAAAAGCTTGAACTTGAAGTGGATAAGCGCACCAAACAACTTAAAGAGTCCGAACAAAGTATAAGAGTTCTAACCCAAAAACTAATAACAGCACAAGAAGAAGAACGTGAAAGAATTGCCCGGGAACTGCATGACAACATAGCGCAGGATTTAGCAATTATTAAATCGGAAATAAGTTCAATATCGCAGCCGGAGAGCAATGAGAAATTTGGAAAAGTTAATTGGCTTGCTCAGAAATTAACGGACTTAACCAATTACATCAGAGATATGGCATTTTACCTTCACCCGAATTCTATTAAACAAACCGGCTTGCTTAATGCAATTCAAGCGCTTTGTGCAGAACAAGATAATTATACAAGCACTAAAATCGACTACTTTTCAGACATATCGGAGCCATTGGATTTAGACGAAGAAACGGAAATAAATATTTATAGATTTATTCAGGAGGCTTTAACAAATATACGTAAACACGCAAAAGCCTCTAATGCTATAGTTATCCTCCTTAAAAAAAACAATATATTTTCGATTAGAATAGAAGATGATGGTATTGGATTCGATTTACAGAATGGTAGCCTAAATAACAGCGGTAAAAATATGGGATTGAAAAGTATGAACGAAAGAATAAGAATTATGAATGGTGAGTTAACAATAAAATCAGTTCAGGGCGAGGGTACAAAGTTAAACGCTCAAATTCCTTTAAAGAATATCTCTTAATCAAGTTCATTTACAAATTCAGTCCATTTTCCGGGCTGATATCCAAGTGCGACTTTTTTATTATATCTTACAATTGGCGTTCTAAAAAGAAGCGGGTCTTCCAATAATTCTTTTTCTACATCGTGCAAAATGTACTGCAAATTTCTTTTCGAATACTGCTTTCCTTCTTTATCAATTAATTCTTCCAAATCATAAAATTGAATAAAGTTATCGAGTTCTTTTTTACTTACGCCCTTCTGTGTTAAATCTCTAAACTGAAACGGGATACGTCTTTCCTTAAAAAAACGCTCGGCTTTTTGAGTATCCTTACACTTCTTTGTGCCAAATACTTGAATCACTTTTCATACCTAAATTTATTCTAATTTATCATTAGCACTAATTAACCGATACTTTTAATTCTCCAATGTTTTCAATAGAAGCTGTAATTTCATCTCCAACATTTACTGCACCGACTCCTTCAGGCGTACCGGTAAAAATCAAATCTCCTTTTTCCAATGTAAACTTTGATGAAAGATATTTTACTATTGAAGGAGAATTAAACAACATAAAATCCAATGAGGAATTTTGTTTAATTTGACCGTTTACAGCTAACTTAATTTTTTCATTTCCCTTAAATTCGTAATCTTTTTTTAAAACTATTTCGGAAACAACAGCAGCAGTATCAAAAACTTTTGCAAGCGTCCATGGATGTCCTTTCCTTTTGAGATCACTTTGAATGTCGCGCAATGTCATATCCAGCCCAACACCGTATCCATAAATTGCATTTTCTGCTTGCAGATCATCGGCATCCTTAACTGTTTCACCGATTAACAAAACCAACTCAACTTCATGATGTAGTTCTCCCGAATTTTTTGGTTTAACAATATTCTCTTCACCTGGAATTAATACTGATGCCGGTTTTAAAAATATAAGCGGGAATTCAGGAACTTCGTTCCCCATCTCTTCGGCGTGCTTTGCATAGTTTCTTCCCACACAAACAATTTTACCGACTTCAATCTGCTCATCACTGTTTTTAATTTTTAAATATTTCATATTATTTCCGCATTAAGTTTTCTGTTTTTTCTTTTTTGCAGCTGGAAAAAGTATATTGTTAAGAATCAACCTGTACCCGGGAGAATTTTTATACAGACTCAAATCCGTCTCCGGATCACCTACGGCATGTTGGTAATCCTCCGGATCATGTCCACCATAAAACGAAAAGAATCCCCTGCCGTAGTTTCCGTGAATATATTTTACTTGGTTTGTTCCTTCTCTTTCGCCTAAGATATAAACCGATTTTTTGATCAGTTCTTTTCTAAACATAGTTGTCTGCCCCATAAATCCGCGTATAACGTTTACATGATCTTGTGTAAGCATAGTGGGAACTGGGTCATACTTTGCAGAAAACTCAAAAAGAGTGAAGTAATCGTTTTGTTGATTACCTATTTCATTAGGTTGAACGTCGATATTGCTGTATTCATAAACATATGGATTCATCTCGAGTTCAAAATTTTCGAAAGCAAGTGTTTGGGAAAAATCTAATTTATCTTGGGCGTTTGCATCGGGCGGATCTCCGTCAAACATCTTATCTACAATATCAACATTAACGGCGGCTAATGCAATATCGTAAGAATCGGTAGCCGAACACATCGCAAATAAAAAACCACCTTTTGCGATGTAGTCTCTTATTTCAAGCACGACAGCTCTTTCCATTTCGCTAACTTTAGCGAAACCCAATTTTTTTGCTTCATTTTCATAAAGCATTTGTTGCTCTATATACCATTGAGCGTTGCTGTAGCTTGCATAAAATTTGCCGTATTGCCCGGTAAAATCTTCGTGGTGAAGGTGAAGCCAATCATACTTTTTAAGATCACCTTTAAGAATTTCCTGAATCCAAATTTTATCGTAAGGTACTTCGGCATAATCAAGTACAAGTGAAACCGCATCGTCCCAAGGAAGAAAGCCTTCGGGAACGAACACAGCAATTTTGGGTGATTTTTCTAAACGAACTACATCCATATTTTGTTGTTCGCTTTGCACATAAGCTAAAATTTCTACGGCTTCGGAGGCGGATATTTGTTCAAAGGAAACACCTTTTAGCTTACACGTCAAAGCAAGTTCATCACTGTAATCAAAAAGAAATGAGCCTCCTCGGTAATTAAGAAGCCAATCTGCGGTTGTACCTTTATTCAAAGCATTATATGTAACACCGTATGCCTTCAGATGGTCGTTCTGCTGTAAATCCATATTTATTAATAGCTTTGACTGTGCTGCAATTACCGCACACAGAGTCAAAACTAAAAAGAAGAGTTTTTTCATCGGTAAAACTTTGGAATTTATAAATGAGAGTTACGCCGATTTTCTATCGGCTTTGATATAAACCGGTTCCGCTCCTTTTTCGATTGTGTCATTTGTAATTAGACACTTTTCAACATTCTCCATTTTGGGGATTTCATACATTATATCGAGCAAAACACCCTCAACAATTGAACGAAGAGCACGTGCGCCCGTCTTGCGTTCCATTGCTTTTAGAACAACGGCATCTAATGCTTTCTTCTCAAATTCCAACTCAACACCTTCCATTAAAAACAATTTTTTAAATTGTTTGATGATGGCATTTTTCGGTTGAGTTAAAATGTTTTTCAGCGCTTCTTCGTTTAATGAATGAAGCGGTGCAATAATCGGGAGCCTGCCTATTAACTCCGGTATTAATCCATACTTAAGCAAATCTTCGGGTTGAATTGCTTGCAATAACTGGTCGCTTTCTGTACTTACTCCGCCGGTAAAATCGGTATCAAAACCCATTACATTCTTTTTAATACGGGAAGAGATTATCGGCTCAATACCATCGAATGCACCGCCGACAATAAATAGAATATTTTTTGTGTTAATATTTATCAAACTTTGTTCGGGGTGTTTTCTACCGCCTCTTGGCGGAACACCCGCAACCGTTCCTTCAAGAATTTTCAGCAATGCTTGCTGAACACCTTCGCCTGAGACATCACGGGTTATCGATGTACTTTCACTTTTGCGAGCAATTTTATCTATTTCGTCAATATAGATAATACCTTTTTGAGCTTTCTCTAAATTATAATCTGCTGCCTGAAGTAATCTTACCAGCACGGTTTCAACATCATCCCCCACGTATCCTGCTTCGGTTAAAGTCGTAGCGTCAGCAATAGCAAACGGAACATCCAAAATTTTAGCGAGCGTTTGCGCAATGAGAGTCTTTCCTACACCCGTCGGACCAATTAAAAGGATGTTGCTCTTTTCTATTTCAACATCATCCAATTCAAAAAATGATGAGCTCGAATTAATTCTTTTATAATGATTGTAAACCGCAACTGATAAAACTTTTTTTGCTCTTTCTTGTCCGATGACGTGTTCATCAAGACTTTTTTTCAGCATATCGGGTGTTAATGTTGAAGTATTTTTTGCTTTGGTATTATTGTATGCGGCAATATTATTCTTTAATATATCCACACTGGTACGTATACAAATATCGCAGATGTAAACATCCGGTCCGGCAACCATACTTGTAACTTCACTGCCGTCTCTTCCGCAAAATGAACATTTTACGTTTTGTTGGTCGTTAGATTCATTCATATTGTTTTTTTCTTCATTTGGTTAATGTATTCTATTTTTTCACGAGATTTATCAAAATATAAGGAGTTACCGTAACTTTCAAGTATATTTCTATAAGATTCAAGTGCGCCTTCATAATCTTTTAGAGCGTAATATTTTATTTCACCCTTCAAAAACTCTATATCCGGGTTAAACATTTTTAACGAGCTTTTTTCGGCAGTTTCCGATAAAACGGCTAAAGCTTCGGCATAATTATTTTGAGCAACTAAAACTTGAGCATATTTGAATCCGGCAAGCTCAGAAATTATGGGGTTCTTGCTTTCTTTCAACTCCTTAAACTTAATTGAGGCTTCTGTAAACTTTTGCTGATATGCGGATAATTCCGCCTCTGCATAATTAGCGAGAGAAGTTGAATCATTTTTCAATGTATTAACAAGAGTAATTAATTGAAGTGCATCGTTAGCATTATCATCAAAAAGATTTTTTGATACTTCGGCTAATTTTTCAGATGCAGCTTTAAATTTTCCCTCCCAAAAATAAACTTTTCCGAGGAGTAAGTTTGCTTTACTTTTTAAATTGTCGGGTAGATTAAAATTAATTAACGCTTCGCGGATTTCATCTTCAGCACTCTTTAATTTACCGGCTTTAACAAAAATCTCTGCAAGTTTAAGTTTAGATTCAATTTGCAATTGCGAAACAGCCTTCGAATTTAAAATCCGATTATAATATTCCATCGCTTTTTCCGGCTGATTCAGCTTATTAAAATAAATTTCTGCAATTCTGAATAATGCTTCATTTTGAATATCGTTGTTTGGATACAGTTTGCTTATTTCCTGGAATGATTCAATAGCGTTTATATATTCTTCTTCAAAAAGTACTTCCGGTTTTGAATAGGGTTTCCAGTGCTGGATTAATGAATCACGCTTATTATCAAGCGAACGTTCAAAACTTTTTGCGTAACCAATTCTTGACGGCGGAACCAACGGTGAGTTGGGATATTCCTCAATCAATCTTTTAAAAGCTTTTGAAGCAGTTACCGATTGATCATTTGTTAAAGCCTGCTGTGCAAACTTGAAATACTCTTTCCCTTCACTTTTGGTACTTCTTTCTAATTCCTCAACTGCAGTTAGAGCCTTTTTGTAATCATTGTTTAATTGGTAAAGTTGAACAAGTACTCTGTACAATTCGGGTTCGTCTTCCCGGTCGGATATTTTTTCAACCGTAGCAATAGTTTCTTCAACGGCTTCCGGTCGATTTAAGTATTGCATCATAGTTCTAATAACAACCTGCCCCATTGAAGGTTGTTCTTTTATTAATCCACAATATTCCTCTGCAGCTTTTGCAAAGTTCATCGTCATCGAATAAACACGTGCAAGGTCAAGTGCAAAGATGTCGGAATTTTTGTCTATTTTTTTTGCTCTTTCGAGATATTCAATCGCCTTACCGAATGCCCTGTTCTGAAGTGCATTGTTTACAATCACTCGATACGAAACAAAGCTTTGATCTGAAGCATTAATACCGTCATCCCATGTTTGATAAGCTTTTGCCGTATCACCTTTAATGTAGTAGGTATTTCCGAGTAATCCGTAAAAATTTATGTTAGCCGGTTCCGATTTAATTTTTTCCGTCATTAACTCAATAGACTTGTCGTATTCTTTAAGAAGTAAATAAATATTATTCAACGCTTCGATGAACGTTATATTCCAAGGTTGAGCTTTATAGATGTCTTCATAAATTTTCTTTGCCTGCTCAAATTCACCGGATTCTTCAAAGGTTTTTGCGAGACGGTACATATTTGAAAGATTACTATCCTGTGCAGCAACAACAGCAAAGCTCAACAAAACGATTATAATTATGTATTTAAATCTTTTCATAGAATACCGGGTCAATAATATTACCGATGTTAAGAATTAAATTCGGGTCTATTTGCTTTTTTAATTTTGCCATTTGTTTCACACCTTCTTCACCGAACATCATCAAAAGATATTCGCGTTTCAGTTTTCCTATACCGTGTTCGGCTGAAATTGTTCCACTTAATTCAATTGCTTTGGAGCATACTTGTTTATACAAATTTTTTGCTGTTTTAAATTCTTCATCATTATGCGGAAGCAAATTTAAGTGAAGATGGCAATCGCCAAAATGTCCATACGACAAATAGTGCAATCCGCTTTCTTCCACAATAGTTTTTGAATAAAAGTATAACTCGTTAAATTTTGTAGGCGGAACAGCCACATCGGTGCCAACTTTCAAAATATTTTTTAGAGCAATATATTCGTTCACTTTCCAGGAAACAGCGTGCCTGAATTCTCCGAAATTTGCTCTGTCTTTTTGGTTTGCGGCAAACCAAGAAGATTCAAAATCTGCCTTATGTTGTTTAATTAACTCGGTCCACTGTTCAAATAATTTTTCTTCATTCTCCGCAGTAAATTCCTGTTCAAGCCAAACAGCCGCGTGAGAGGACTGGGGAATATTCCGATAATCTGCCGATAAAAACTCGAGTGCATTTTTATCAAAGAATTCTAACGCAAGAGCATCTAATTCATTGTTTAATAATTTTCTGTTGTTGAGTGAAATCTTCCGAGCCTCTAATATAAAATTCAACGCGTCATTTTCTTCATTAAAAAATATTACACTAGATAAAATATTCTGAGGCTTATCAAGCAACCGCAATTTAATTTTCGTAATGATTCCCAATGTACCTTCAGCCCCAATAAAGAGGTCGATGGCATCCATATCATTTTGAACAAAATATCCTGCGGCATGTTTTGTATTCGGCATTTTATAATTAGGTAGAACTAGCGTAATTTCTCTCCCGCTTTCGGTAGTTAATTTTAATATTCCATTTGAGGATTTTACGTCTCCGCGTTTTAAGTGTATTACTTCACCGGTGGGTAAAACAATTTCCAACTCACTTATAAAATTCCTCGTAGAGCCGTACTTAAACGACTTACTACCGGATGCATTAGTTGCAACAGTGGAGCCAATAAAACACTCCTGTTCGGTTGGGTCTGGGGGATAATATAAATTAAGTTTTGAAATCTCTTTCTGAAAATCGCTTAGTAAAACCCCCGGTTGAACGACCGCAAATTTTTCATCTTCATTTATTTCTAAAATCTTATTCATCTTTTCAGTAGAAACAACAATTCCACCCTCAGGTACTCTTCCACCCGTTAACCCCGTTCCGTTTCCCGAAACCGTAACATGCGTTTTTTCATCGTTTGCTTTTTTTATTATATCCGTAATATCATCTAAAGAACTTGGAAAGTAAACCGCACTGCAGTTACCCTTATAATTTGCAGCATCAACAAGATAGTTCTGTATTTCCGATATGTCGGTTTTAATTATCATATAAAAAAAATGGAAAAGATATTTGATAAGCTTTTACTCTACCGATTTGTTATGACGTTTCATTATCTCACGCCATTCGTTTTCATCAAGTTGCTCCGATTCTTCGATGAGCATTATCGGTATGTCGTCTTCTATACGATATCTTCTGCGGGTTTGCTTATCTGTTGATACCAAATAATTACCATCCAAAACTAAATCTGCTTTAGTTTCGGGGCAACAGAGTACGTCAAGTAATTCTTTACTAACCATAAAACACCATCATTTTTGAATTCAAATTTACTTTAAATAGCATCAAAATGTAATGCAAAAGTAGATATTGAGTCTATTGGTCTAGTAGAAACAAGACTTATAAATCCTTATTTTTATATGTGAATCTAATCGGATGTTTTGTCATCTAATGAGTAAACAAAAACAGTAATTTACAAAATATCGGAGGATATGATGTCAGAAGAAACAAGAAGCGGAATTCCATTAATTGGTGAAAAAATGCCAAATGTAGAAGTACAAACGACACACGGTATGAAAAATATTCCTGGAGATTACAAAGGTAAATGGTTGGTATTATTCAGTCACCCCGGTGATTTTACACCTGTTTGTACAACCGAATTTTTTGCATTTGCAAAAAGAGCTGATGAATTTAAGAAACTCAATGCAGAATTAGTTGGTCATTCAATTGACCAAGTCTTTTCACACATAAAATGGGTTGATTGGATTAAAGAAAATTTGGGACAAGAAATTCCATTCCCGGTAATTGCAGACGATATGGGAAGAGTTGCAATGAAATTAGGAATGATTCATCCCGGAAAAGGTACAAATACTGTACGCGCCGTATTTATAATTGATCCCGAAGGCGTGATAAGATTAATGATTTATTATCCGCAGGAAATAGGAAGACAAATTGATGAAGTCTTACGTGCACTTAAGGCATTGCAGATTTCAGACGCACAAAAAGTAGCTATGCCTGAGAACTGGCCAAATAACGAAATTATGGGGGATAAAGTTATTCTTCCTCCACCAAAAGATGTGGCCGGTGCTCGCGAGCGTGAAAAAGCTGATGCCGAAGGATACGATTGGTGGTTTAAGTTCAAGAAGTTGGAAAATTAGTATTAAGGTATAAGTATTAAAACACAAGATTAAGCGCCGGTTTTTAAAGCCGGCGTTTTATTTTACTCCTCATCTTACATTCCTAAACTTAAAATTCGTTAATTTAACATCTCTGAAAATTCCGGATGTACTTTTAATGAAAAAACCGCGTGTAAAAATTTGCTGTATCTCATCGGTAGAAGAAATGCAGCTTGCCGTAAAATACGGCGCTTCTGCAATCGGGCTTGTTTCCGAAATGCCGAGCGGTCCGGGTGTTATCTCAGAAGAATTAATTGAGGAAATTGCACTGCAGACTCCCCCGGGTATCTCAACCTTTTTATTAACAAGCAAACAAATTGTGGCTGAAATAATCGATCAGCAAAAAAGATGTAAAACAAATACAATCCAAATTGTTGATCATCTCATTGAGGGAACCCACAAAGAATTAAAGGATGCTTTACCGGGGATCTCAATCGTGCAGGTTATACACGTCAACGATGAGTCTTCCGTTGCGGAAGCAATTAAAGTTTCTGAAAATGTAGATGGAATTTTACTCGACTCGGGTAATCAAAAATTAGAAGTAAAAGAACTCGGCGGAACAGGAAGAACACATGATTGGTCATTGAGCAGAAAAATTGTTGAATCAGTCAGCAAACCGGTCTTTCTTGCGGGGGGATTAAATCCAGCCAATGTTAGGGATGCGGTTGATACTGTTAATCCGTACGGACTTGATATCTGCAGCGGCGTTAGGTATTACGGTAAACTTGATGAAGAAAAATTGAGAAAGTTTTTTGAGAGATTGTATTAGTCACTGGCATAGCCATTCCTTTGGAAGAATAACACTAATGCCCGCAAAGAATAATTTTTTAAAGGTACCCGCTAAAGTACATTGAGATTATTCCGAAAGCGTAAATTTAACTTGAGTCGAATCCTGTTGTTCGGAAAGATCATCGAGAACAAAAATATGTAAGGTGTATTCTCCTTCAGCAAAAGAACTATCCATCATAACTTGAATTTCAAGTTGCGTATCTATTAATTTTTCATCGCTTTTTCTATCGATTAAACCGTAATCAATCTCTTCAAAAAGCTCACCGGAAGGAGTTACTAAATTTACATAGTAAGATAGTTTGGTAGAGTATTCTCCCTTTTCTTCAACTTGAGCGAATCCCTTTACTTGTACGGATGCATTCAACTCCCATTCAGAATCGACTTGAAAAGCAAATGCTTCCGGACTGTAAACTTCCAATTTAAGTTCTTCTTCCGAACAAGAAAAAAAAGCGAGAAAGAGTATAAACGATAGAAATGGAGCCGCATGTTTGGTGATGGTATTCAAGTGTTATGTGCCTTTAAATAATTTTTCGATAAAGTGAACTTAAATATAATTTTGCTTTTTTATAAACCATCTCATTACCGCATCAACCGATTTGTTAACCAAGTCACTTTCCCGGGAGACGGCTGTATCAGGCAGGTTTACACTTTCAAATCCCTTTGCAATGAAGTACTCGGCTTTATCAAAAAAATTGTTGATCTTCATATAAAATCCCAAAGCCTCATGTAAATCAAGCGTGTTGGAAATCAATCCTTCTTCAACGATAAAATTCCAAATTACAACCCGCTCTAAAATTAACGCGTAAATTACTTCCGAAACTTTCATCCCTTCGCCGGCTCTTTCTCTGCCAAGTTTAATAAAGTGTTCCGCCGTTTTTTTGAAATCGGGTTCGTCTTCCATTAGATAAGCACCGAGTCTTTTAAATACATCGTAAACTCTTTCATCAAGCTGATGCTGTGGAATATTTTTATAACCCGGAGTAGAAGGATTGTTGCGTACTTCAATGCTCCATTTTCTTGTTAATTGTTCCGCGTGATCTTCAACCAACCGTATGTATTTTTGATATAACATTTGCCCCTCCTACTATTATTTAGAGAGTGGGTTTGCATTAAAAGAAAGTAAAGAACAAGCTTGGTGGGAATATTGTAATATAAATAAATATTACAGTGAATCAAGTAAATAAAAAACCCGCCGACAAATATTTGAAGGCGGGTTTAGAATAAATTTAATTATTCTTTCCAAAGTCTTTCATAAATTCGACTAAATCTTCAACACCTTTTTTAGGGAAGGCATTATAGATAGATGCACGTATACCGCCGACTGACCTGTGACCTTTCAAGCCGGAGAATCCTTTTTCCGTTGCTTCGGCAACAAATTTCTTTTCAAGTTCTTCAGAAGGAAGCCTGTATGTAACATTCATTAAGGACCTGTCTTCTTTTACTGTTACGGTACCTTTGTAGAATCCCTCGCTCTCATCAATATAGTCATACAGTACGGCTGCTTTTTCCTTGTTGATTTCATACATTTTATCGAGGCCGCCAAGATTAAGAAGCCACTTGTAAACTAACCCCATTATATAAACCGAATATGTGGCGGGAGTATTATAAAGTGATTCTTTTTCTACATGAATTTTGTAGTTCAAGTAAGTATGCAAATCATCCGAACTTCTTTCGAGTAAATCTTTTCTTATAATTACAAGTGCAACACCTGCGGGCCCCATATTCTTCTGTGCACCGGCATAAATCAGACCATATTTGTTCACATCAATTTTTTTGTGAAGCATGTCGGATGAAGCATCACAAACTAACGGAACGTTCCCTACTTCGGGTTCGGTTTTGTATTGAGTTCCGTAAATGGTATTGTTAGAAGTAAAGTGCACATAAGATGCATCGGGATCTAATTTTAATTCTTCCTGCTTAGGAAGCTTTGTAAATCCTACCTCTTCGGTTGAACCGGCTATGTTTACCGTCCCGACTCTTTTAGCTTCCTTAACAGCTTTTTTTGACCAAGCGCCGGTTACAATATAATCAGCTTTGTTTTTAGGTGGCATTAAGTTTAAGGCCGCCATTGAAAATTGCAGGGTTGCGCCTCCTTGTAAAAATAATACTGCGTAATCATCGCTTATATCAAGCAGCTTACGGAGATCTGCTTCCGCACCCTTGAAAATTGCATCGTATGTTTTTGAACGATGACTCATTTCCATCACGTTCATTCCGGTACCTTTGTAACTTAACATATCTTCTTGCGCTTCTTTTAAAACTTCTACCGGTAAAATTGCCGGACCCGCGCTGAAATTATAAATCCTATTGTCTGCCATAACTTTATTCCTTTTGTTAAATAAACTACTATTTAATCTATTGTATGAACTAACAATCCATCTCTTAATTTCGGTTCGAACCAAGTTGATTTTGGGGGCATGATTTCTCCCGCATCAGAAATATTGATTAAATCATCTACCGATACCGGGTACATTGAAAATGCTACCGATGCTTTTCCTTCATCAACTAATTTTACAAGCTCTTCTGTTCCGCGGATACCTCCAATAAAATCAACATTATTGTCGGTTCGAGGATCTTCAATACCAAACAATGGGTGAAGCACATAATTTTGAAGAATACTTACATCCAAATTTTCACCCACGCTATCGGCTTCTTTAACGTTTTCGTTAGGTTTAAGCAAATACCATTTCTTTTTATAATACATACAAATGCTTCGTCTTTCGGGTGGATTGGGGTTGTCGGTTTCATCAACCGTAAAATTCTCCTTTAATTTTTCAAGAAAGTTTTTACGTAACCCTTTGGGGAAATTAAAAACAACTCTGTTATAAGGAAGAATCTTCAATTGCTCTGCGGGAAAAAGCACAGCCATAAAAAAGTTGTATTCTTCTTCGCCGGTATGCCCAACATTGTTTTCTTTTTTAACTTTTTGGGAACGGCTTGCACTCGCAGCTCTATGATGCCCGTCTGCTATGTAAAGACTTTTAACCTTGTCGAGTTCAAAAATGATTATGTCGTTATAATCATCCGGCATTTGCCAAACCGTATGGCGAACACCGTCCGGTGCAGTAAAATCATATAAAGGATCGACTTCATTCATTACTTTATCAACAACCGTGTTTACTTCAGGAACACCTTTGTAAGTTAAAAAGACAGCACCAGTCTGTGCTTCTGTTGTTACAATGTGATTTGTTCTGTCGTCTTCTTTTACTTTGCGTGTTTTCTCGTGTTTTTTTATTACGTCTTTGTCATAATCATCAACGGAAAAAGTTGCGGCAATTCCTGTCTGTTCTTGTTCTTTCCACTTTAGGTGATAGATATAGAAGTAAGGCTTTTCATCCTGAATGAGGGGAGCTTCTTTTCTTAATCTTGCCCAGTTTTCTTTTGCTTTTTTATAAACCTGCTCCGAGTAAGGATCGGTTTTGGCATCAAGTTCAATTTCTGATCTGGTTACGCGTAAAAAACTTAGCGGGTTGCCCTTCGCCAGCTCGGCAGCTTCTTCCCTATTAACAACATCATAAGGTACGCTTGCCACAAGATGCGCAACTTTCTCTTCGGGTCTAACCGCTTTGAAAGGTCTAATTACAGCCATTGTATCTCCACATTTACATAAGAAATATTTTTGTAATAGTTAAAATACTATAAATATATCTATCTGTAAATTTAATCCGACAAGAACGGCTGAAAAAATGATTATTTTTTCCTCAAATTGAAGATTTCCTGCTCTATTTTGTCTCCCCGTTTTATATCGAGGGTTACGGTCATTTCATTTTTATTACTTAATTCGTATCTCAATCCATCGAACTGAATAAAATACTCCCCCATTTCGACGAAGGGAAATTCAACAAATTGATCCTTCTCTTCCCAACCTGTGAAATCGGGATTAAAATGCCGCAACTTGAGGGATAGTTTTCCGTCATATTCCGGAATAATACAGTGTTCTGTGAATTGAATTCCCTCATCATTATACAAACGGAACATCCCGATAATCGAATTCCCCCCCGGAGCGCTCCAGTATTCGTCGATTGTTCCGCCCCATTTTTCGGTAGTCCAATAACCTTCCAGCCAACTGAGTTTTTCTACTTTTGTTTGAGCATTTATGGAAAGAAACAATACAATAAATAGAGAAATGTATTTCGAAATTTTCATCTCGTTCCCCCCTATTTAACTTTGAGCATATAAATAATACAGAATTATTCACTGACGAAAAAGATTTTTTTTTGTAGTTTTTACGAAGTTTAATAGGGAATTACTATCAAAAAAATTTTCTACATAGTTGCTTTTTGCATTTTACCAACGACACTACTTTCACAGAATTTGCTTGTGGGGTTTGGTTGGGGTTTAACAAATTTTCAAAACAAAATTATTGAAAGAAGCAATTTCAACCAATTAAGTTACGATGCCGATAGTGAATATCGGTATTCTTTTATATTGAAGTATACGATACCCAATCATAATTTAAGATTCAAGGGTGGTTACTCCAATTCGGAAATCAATGGTATCGGTATTATTAATTTTTCGGATTTGAATGCGAACAGCACTCCGTTAAATGTAAGAACGGAAACACAACTAAGGACGGTTACATTGGGCCTGGAGTATGTTGTAAAAGATTCGCTGATCTCTCCATATCTTGGTATAGATTTATTGGGCGGTGTTTTTGAGGACGTTGATATTTATTACGAAGATAAATCCGGTGAATCCATTAGAGAAATTTTCCCGAGTAAAACAAAAATAGGTCTCGGCTTAAATATTGGCGTTGGCTACACACCCATCGCCGGAATGGAACTGGATATTAATCTTTTATACGGGTCAATAAACTTTATAGGAAAAGAAGATTTCGAAAACAATATTACTACAATCGAGTTATCCGTATCACTTCTTTTTGTACTTTAGAACTTAACGGCAATTCCGAAATTTGTTTCGGTATCTGTCTGTTTTATTCCGTCCGGCGGTATAGAATCATGCCTAATTTTAAAGTTAATTGAAAGCGATAAAACTTTTGTTAAGCCGACTGTAAAACTGTTTTCGTTTAGCAATCTGTAATCAGAGAAGCTTGAGAATTTAGGCTGATAATAGATAACTCCGCCTAAAGTAACACTCGTATTAAATTTAAGATAGTAAGAGATATAATTGCTCCACCTGTGAACATTAACTACAGCAGGGTGAGTAGCGTTTTCGGGTAAATCATAATTTTCGTGTTCAAACATATAAGCGCTTCCGAAAGCAATATCGCTTTTTTCGAAATCAAAAAGATTATACCGAAATCCCACACCGGCTAACTCTCTGTTTTTTATTAATATTTTTGTATCATAATTTATCTGGGCAAAAGCTTCAAAACTTAATTCATCAATTAATTTTTGTACATGCCTTAGATGAATAAGCCCTTCATCCGAGGAACGCTTACCGTCCACCCATTCATAATCACTTTCAAAAACCGCAAAGGTAGAAGTGTTTGTGGATTTCCAATCAATTCTTCCGTCAATTCCCGCTTCTGTTTTATCGGCATTACCTGTTTTAATAGTTCCGTTGAGTTCTATATACCCGCTTAAACCTTTGGCTTCTTCCGGCGTTCTATATTTTTCGGTGTTTACTTGTGCATTAATATTCAGCACTAAAATTAGTGCTATAACAATTTTGTTTTTCATTTTTCTTTAGCAATTTTAGAAATGGAATCCAAACATAAGAATAGAAGCCAATAAAATAAATATTAAGTTGAGTGGACTTTAATGCTTATCGGAAATGATTTTGATACTGAGTTTGGGCAATTAATTGTAGAGAAATATTTAGGAAGAGGTAAATCCGGGGATTCATACCTGGTTAATTTGAATGAACGGAATTATGTCTTGAAAATTATGCATGATGAAAAGGTCGGTTATTATCAATGGAATAAAAGCAAACTTACGGATGAAATAAAATCCTACAAAACATTATCAAAACTAAGAGTTCCAATCCCAAAACTGCACTATGCTGATTTCGAGAAAAACTTTTTGATAAAAGATTATATAAACGGAAATATTGCTTCTAAAATAATAGCCGAAAAAAGAATAACAGAACTGCATATTCAAAAATTATTTGAGATTTCAAATCATCTTAAAAAACACAACATCAATATTGATTATTTCCCAAATAATTTTGTTTTTACGAACAAGGAAATTTTTTACATCGATTATGAACATAACTTATTTGATAAAAAATGGAGTTTAGAAAACTGGGGGATCTATTATTGGCACAGCTGTCCAAAAGAAATCGA
>NPIE01008186.1_pt1 | contig 55343 bp, 42 predicted proteins | sample 8637661 | NCBI WGS metagenome assembly NPIE01 (sample SAMN07420842, study PRJNA396082) | bioreactor metagenome | isolation source: sample BA12 brine-fed electro-methanogenic bioreactor BA | place: Japan: Kochi | collected 2016-12-09 | reverse complement strand
CTAGCCAAGCTGAGCTACTCCCCGAGGCAAAGAAGCGCGGAGTATACTCACCTTACTCGGCACATGCAAGTCCTGGGGTGCGAAACGAAATCGTTTTGTGCGAAACATCATGCAGTGCCCAATCCGTGGGTGGGTCGCGCGGTTCTCAGGGAGGACCCGCACCCGCGTCGTGCACGCCGGTGTCCGACGGCATCGGGCTTCGGCGCGGCATACCTGGATGCCCCGGTGCGCTGCTCTGTCACCATCAAGCAAACCGGTAGGCAAACCCATCATCTGACTCCCGGTCTGTCAGCGCGTGGCCTCGCGCTGGCGCCCGGAGGGTCGGCGCGCCAGAGAAAATTGTTGTTTTATGTGGATATGGCGACGCGGGAGTCCTGTATTATGGGACCTGCCCGAGATTCCTGGAAGCGGTCCAGAACCGGCGGATAACCGGGCCATGAGACGCGACGGATTATGTGTAAGTCCTTTTTTAGAAATGACTTATCAAACTCCCAGGCGAGGCGGCGGTGTTTGCCCCTCCACACGGGCGGAGCGCGCGTCGCCAAGACCGAAGCCGGGAAAAAGCCGACAAAAAAAAGGCCCGATTTTTTTGGGTTTCTTTGCGTTTTCGCTTGACGTTTATCGGGCAAAGCGGTACATTAGTAATGAGCGTGAGGTGATAGGAAGAGGGACCTGCATGGCCTATCTCCAAAGGTTAGGGTGATTAAGTGATTTTCTCTCGGTGTGGGACATCGGGGGAAGCTCGGAGGTATTGTGAGAAAAGTCTTTAGCTGGAGGAACCCCATGAAAAGCGCGATTTCTCTTTCGTTAGTACTGGCGATGGTGATGGCCGGTAGCGCTCTCGGCGTAGTGACGCTGGGAGAGGATGATTTGGCACCGGCGCCGTTCCGCGGAGAGGAAGGGACCACCGCCCAAGCGTGGTACTTCGATCAGTACACGGGCACGACCGGGATTGTGCCGGATATTGTGGAAAGCCCGGGCGCACCGGTGGTGGACATGATCGGCGGCTTCCTGGACAACACGGTATACCTGCCGACCGACTATGACCAGCAGGGTGTGTGGATCGTCGATGCCGGCACCGCCCAACAGGGGGACTGGCAACGCACGAGTGAGATGCGTATCTTCCTGCCCAATGTCGAGCAGGAGAACCCAATCAAGAAGATCTGGATGCAGATCGTGTACTACGCTCAGGAGGGCAAAGCACCGAACGTATACGTGCTGCCTGAGGGTGATGATACCCAGCCGGTTCCCAAGATGGAGGTCGTGGGCGACCCGACGCCGCTCGGCGACATGTATTACCACGCGGTGTTCGAGCTGGAGTTGCCGTTCAACCCGTTCTGGGAATACGTTTACATTCGGCCCCGTGACTGCCAGGTCTACATCGACTCGGTGCTGCTCGAAACGCAGTGCATTCCCGAGCCGTTGACGCTTGGTCTGCTGGGGCTTGGCGGTCTTTTCCTCCGCCGCCGTCGGTAAGCCCTGTGCTGCCGTAGTTTCTCACAGTACTCCTCAAGCCCTGTCGGTTTGTGACAGGGCTTTTTCTGCGCGCCCAATGCCCGGTACTGGGCGTGTTGATCGTGTCCGCATCAGGTAAACGCGTGTTGCCTCGGCGCCGTGGCGCGGTACAATGACACCGTACTCGCCCGTTGAAGAACGCACGGGCCACAGAAACGGGCCCTTCTTGTCATTGCCGCCCCGATCGAGTCGGGGCAAGCTCCGATGGGAGTCGGCGCGTTGCGTGCAGAGCGTGCACCACACGCCGAGCGTGGACCCGGATAGGTTCTGGGTGACGGCAGAGGCGTCCTTTTCTAACAGGCGGCTATGAGAGAACGGGGAGATGGCCTATGGAGTCGCTGCAGCGGATCGGGGTGTCGTTGGAGAAGGGCCTCTTGGAGCCGTTCGATCGCCTGATCGATCGCCAGGGTTACGCCAGCCGCAGCGAGGCCCTGCGGGATCTCATCCGTGAGCGCCTGACGGAGGAGGAACTGGCCGATCCCGATACGCCGGCCGTCGCGGCCGTCGTGATGGTGTACGACCACCACCAGGCCCGCCTGGCCCAGAAGCTGACCGAGCTGCAGCACGAGCACCATTTGCACACGGTCAGCTCCATGCACGTCCATATCGACCATCACAACTGTCTGGAAGTGGTTCTTCTGCGGGGGCGCGTCGGGCAGATCGGTCGACTGGGCGAGCGCATTGTCAGCCTCAAGGGTGTCACGCTGGGCAAAGTGCACCTGGTGGCGACCGGCACCGTGGGGAAGAACGACCACGGAACCTGAGGAGACCGGCCGCCCGTCCAGTGATTCAGATGATCGCGTCCTTGAGCAGCTTGTACTCGACCGAATCAACGAGGGCCTTCCAACTGGCCTCGATGATGTTCTCCGAGACGCCCACCGTTCCCCACACCGCGTCGTGATCGCGGGTCTCGATGATCACGCGAACGCGGGCGGCCGTCGCGGCTTGGGCGTTCACGACGCGCACCTTGTAGTCAATCAGGTGCATGTCACGGATCGCCGGATAGAACCGCACCAGGCTCTTGCGCAGGGCGTTGTCCAGGGCGTTGACCGGACCATCGCCTTCGGCCACGACGTGCTCGACCGTCGCGTCCACGCGCAGCTTGACCGTGGCCTCGGTGATAACCTGGCCGGCCTGATCCATTTCCACGTTGACGTGGTACTTCAATAGCTCAAACGCCGGGCGGTACGTCCCCATGGCCTTCTTGACCAGCAGATCGAAGCTGGCCTCGGCCGCCTCGAACTGGTAGCCCTCGTTCTCCAGGTCCTGAAGGGTCTTCAGCAGCCGCCGGGCCAAGTCGCGATCTTGTGTCAGCCGATCCTTCTCCAACTTGGCCAGGATGTTGGACGATCCGCTCAGCTCACTGAGCAGGAACCGCCGCTCGTTGCCCACGGCGGCCGGGTCGATGTGTTCGTAGGTGGCCTTGTGTTTGCGGAGGGCGTCGATGTGCAGTCCGCCTTTGTGGGCGAAAGCGCTTTCCCCCACGTAGGGCATGTTCGGCACGGGCGGCAGATTGGCCACCTCGAAAACGAAATGCGACAATTCGGTCAGCGAGGCGATCTTCTCGCGGCCGACGGTCTCGAAGCCCATCTTCAGCGAGAGGTTCGGCAGAATCGAGCACAGGTTCGCGTTGCCCGCCCGCTCCCCCAGACCGTTGATCGTGCCTTGCACGTGCCGCGCCCCGGCGTGAACCGCGGCCAGGGAATTGGCCACGGCGCAATCCGTGTCGTTGTGGCAGTGAATGCCCAGCGCGACGCCCGGCAGCGCGCGGGCGACCGCTTGTGTGATGTCGTACACCTCCTGCGGCAGGGCGCCGCCGTTGGTCTCGCACAGCACGAGCACGTCCGCCCCCGCCTCGGCGGCGGCCTGGAGCACCCGCAGGGCATACGTGGGGTTGTGCTTGTACCCGTCAAAAAAGTGCTCGGCGTCGAAAATGACCTCCAGGCCCTTGCCCTTGAGGTACCGGACGGACTGGTCACACATCAGGACGTTGTCGTCCAGCCCGCAGCGAAGCACCTCGGTGACGTGCAGGTCCCAGGTCTTTCCGACCAGGGTGCCGACCCAGGCGCCCGTCTGCAGAATGGCCTGCAGCGAGGGGTCCTCATCCACGGTGCGATCCGCGCGACGGGTGCTGCCGAACGCGGCCAGCCGGGCGTGCTCGAGCCCGCCCTTGAGCTCTCGGAAGAACTGCATCTCCTTCGGATTAGCCGCTGCGTAACCGCCCTCGATATAGTGCACGCCGAACGCATCCAGACGGCGGGCGATGGCGAGCTTGTCGGCCAACGAGAAGCTGATCCCCTCGGCCTGCATGCCGTCGCGGAGCGTCGTATCGTAGATCTTGACCTGTTCCATGTGTTTGACCTGCGTATCCGTCGGGCGGCCGGGCGGCCCGAACAACCATTACGACCCACCCGCCTGGTCCCGTGCCGCCTCCATGCCGGGCTCGGGAGGGCACAAGACGTGGATCAACAACGCCCCTCTAATACGGTCTGCGGCCGGCAAAGTAAAGGGAAAACCGTTCGCGGTCCTTTTTGCGGCTTGTTCCGCACGCGGCAGGGAGGAATCGGGCGACGAGCGTCAGGGCAGCGGCGTGGCCCGGCGGACGAGCTGCACCACAAGACCCCAAGGGTCGCGCACCATGACGATCCGGGAGCCGTCGTCGAGTGTCTGATCGGACAACGGCTGGGCCCCGGCGGCGATGAGCCGACCGCCGACATCGTCGGGGTCGTCCACGGCAAAGGCCAGGTGGAAACGCAAGGGGTGTTGTTGGGCATAGTCCGGGATGGGGTCGGCGGTGTTGGTGTAAATCTCCAGGACCGTTCGGCCACTGGCATCCGCCAGAAAGTGGGCCCAGGGCGGTTGCTCCTCGCCGCGGACGGTTTGCATGTTCAGGTGCCGTTCGTACCACCGGGCCATCGCCCGGGCATCGGGCACGTTGATACCGAGATGTTCGAACCGCATCACAGGGCCTCCCGTACTTGGCGGACGAACCGGGCCACCTCCTCGACGGCGCGATCCGGTTCGTTCAGGTGGTCCTCGACGATCTGAACAATCCGCGAGCCGATGATCACCCCGTCGGCCCCGGCGGCGGCCACCTCGGCGGCCTGTTCGGGGTTGCTGATGCCGAAACCCACGCACACGGGCACGTCGGTGATCTCTTTGAGCCGGGCCACGAGGGGCTTGACCGTATCCGAAAGGCGATTTCGGGCTCCCGTCACGCCGAGTGTCGAGACCGTGTAGATGAAGCCCGTGGTCTTCTCGGCGATCCGCCGCATGCGGTCCGGGGTCGTGTTGGGCGTGACCATCAAGACGGTCTCCAGCCCGGCCGCCCGGGCCGGCGCGATCACCTCGTCGGCGTCGTCGATGCTCAGGTCCGCGACCAGCACGGAGGAGCCGCCGACAGCCTTGAAATCCTTGAAGAACCGCTCTACGCCGTACTGCCAGATCAGATTGTAGTACACCAGCAGCCCGATGGGGATCGGCCTGTAATCGGTGACCCGATGGATGAACGTCAGGGCCTTGGCCGGTGTCATGCCCGCGGCCAGGGCCCGCAGATCAGCTTTTTGAATTGTCGGCCCGTCGGCGATGGGGTCGGAGAACGGGATGCCCATCTCCAGCACGTCGGCTCCGGCGTCGATGGCGGTCTTGACCAGCTCAAAGCTGCGCGACTCGTCGGGATCGCCGATCACGAAGAACGGGATCAAGGCCGCTCGATCCAGCCGGCGGAAAGTCTCCTTGTAGGTGCTCATGCGGGTGTTCCTCATTGCAGGGGACGGTGCGATTCGACGATGCCGACGTCCTTGTCCCCGCGGCCGGACAGATTAACGACGACGACCGCATCCGGGGGCAGTTGTCCCTTCTGTTGCATCAGCCAGGCCAGGGCGTGCGAGCTCTCCAGGGCGGGGATGATCCCCTCGGTGCGGATCAGCAGGGCGAAGGCGTCCAGCACCGATTCATCGTCGGCGCAGACGTACTCGGCCCGGCCGCTCTCCTTGAGGTGGGCGTGCTCAGGCCCCACGCCCGGATAGTCCAGCCCGGCGCTGATCGACTCGGTCTCGCGGATCTGGCCGTTGGCATCTTGCAGGACATAGGTCTGGGCCCCATGCAGGATACCCACCGAGCCGGCGACCAGCGTGGCGCAGTGCTGCCCGCTTTCCAGGCCCCGGCCGCCGCCCTCCACGCCGACCAGACGCACCTCCGCATCGTCCAGGAACGCGCTGAAGATGCCGATGGCGTTGGAGCCGCCACCCACACACGCGGCGACCACATCGGGCAACCGGCCGACCTGATCGATGCACTGTTGGCGCGCCTCGTGGCCGATGGGCGTTTGAAAATGCCGCACGATCATCGGATACGGGTGCGGGCCGCCGGCCGTGCCGAACAGGTAAAACGTGTCCTCCACGTGGGCGGTCCAATATCGCAGCGCATCGTTGATCGCGTCCTTGAGCGTGCCCGTGCCGCCCTCGACGGGGATGACCTCGGCGCCGCAGAGCCTCATCTTGTGCACGTTGACGTTCTGTCGGGCCACGTCGGTGGTGCCCATGAAGATCTTGGTCTCCATGCCGAACAGGGCCCCGATCATCGCGGTCGCCAGGCCGTGCTGGCCGGCGCCGGTCTCGGCAATCAGCCGGGTCTTGCCCATATACTTGGCCAACAGCCCCTGACCGAGCGTGTTATTCACCTTATGCGCCCCGCCGTGCAGCAGGTCCTCACGTTTGAGATACACGCGGCAGCCGACCTGCTCGCTGAACCGTCGCGCGTAGTACAATGGCGTGGGGCGGCCCGCATAGTGACGGGACAAGGCTTCAAGCTCTTGGCAGAACTGCGAATCATCCCGCCACCGATCGAAGGCCTGTTCGATCTCCTCAAGAGCGCCGATCAAGACCTCGGGCACGTAAAATCCGCCGAATGTTCCAAATCTCCCGTTGTGTCTCATACATAACCTCAGTGAAGCAGGTGCCGGATGTTCGCAAACAGCCTTCGCATCTTATCGTGATCCTTGCGGCCGGGTTTGGCCTCGATGCCGCTGCACACGTCGATGCCATAGACGCCGGTTTCGACCGCTTCGGCGGCGTTTTCCGGCGTGATGCCTCCGGCCAGGAACACGCGGCGATAGAGCGTCTGGATCGCGCTCCAGTCGAACCGACAGCCCGTGCCCCCATACGCCGTCGGACTGAAGGCATCCAGCAGGATCGCATCCGTGCAATAGGCGTCGGTTCGCGCGATGTCCTGCCGAGTGCGGACCCGGATGGCCTTGATCGTCCGGGCGTGCAGCCAGCTCAGATCGTTACACACGTCGGGCGGCTCGTCGCCGTGCAGTTGAATCCAATCCAGGATGCCCCGCTCGGCGATCGCGGCGATCTGCTCGACGGCGGCGTTGACGAAGATGCCGGCCGTGTCCACGAACGTGGGCAGCTTGCGGATAATCGCCACCGCCTGGTCGGGCTCGATATAGCGCGGGCTTTTCGGGTAGAAGTTAAACCCCAACACGTCGGCGCCCACGTCCACGGCGGCCAGGGCGTCGTCGAGGTTCGTAATTCCGCAGATCTTCACTTTCACCGAAAGCAGCGACAACCGTTGCATCCTTACGCGGTTTGGTTGGAGAGCGCGACCAACCGCTCCAAGGCGGTCCGGGCGCGCCCGTCCTGGATCGCCTGGTCGGCCTGGGCGATTCCGTCGGGGAAATCGTCGGCCAGGCCGGCGACCATTATAGCGGCGGCGGCGTTGAGCACCACGATGTCCTTGCGCCTTCCGCGGTCCTGGCCGGCAAGAATGGCCCGGATGATCGCGGCATTCGTGGCGGCGTCGCCTCCGCGAAGCTCCTCCAGGCGGGCCCGCTCCATGCCGAAGTCCTCCGGCACGATCGTCCGCTCCATGATCCGCCCGTCATCCAGCCAGAGCATGTCGGTCGGACCCATCGTGCTGATCTCATCCAGCCCGTCGCTGTGGACGACCATGGCCCGCTCGATGCCGAGCATCTGGAGCGCCTCGATCACCGGGCGCATCAACGACCGGTCGGCCACACCCGTCATCTGCCGCCGGACCCGGGCCGGATTGGCCAGCGGTCCGAGGATGTTGAACACGGTCCGAAAGCCCAGCGCCTTGCGCACGGGCTGAACGTACTTCATGGCCGGGTGATACGCCGGCGCGAACATGAAGCCGACGCCGGCCTGGCGGATGCACTCGGCCACGCACGGCGGACCTGGCGCGATGTTCACGCCCAGCTCGGCCAGCACGTCCGCCGCGCCGCAGGTGCTGGTGATCGCCCGGTTGCCGTGCTTGGCGACGCGGGCCCCGGCGCCGGCGGCCACCAGGGCCGCCGCGGTGCTGATATTGAACACCTTCACGCGGGCGCCGCCCGTGCCCACCACGTCGATCAGATTGTCCAGCCCGCAGTCCACGCACACCGCGTGGGCCCGCAACGACCCCGCCAGCCCCGCCAGTTCGGGGACGGTCACGCCTCGGACCTGCATGGCCGTCAGAAACGCGGCCACCTGCATCTCCGGCACCTGCCCCTCGAAGACGGTATCCAGCAGCGCCCCGGCCTGCTCGAAGCTCAGGGGCCGGCCCAGAACGAGGTTCTCAAGATACTCCACCATCTGTCCCATGTCTGTGCTCCCGTGCCTGTTTGCCTGCGCTTATTGTATGTTCGCGCCGCTCGTCGCGCGGCGGTCCGACGAGGCGCCGTGCTCGACGGCGATCCGAATCATATTCTCGATCAGGCGTCCGCCCGTGGGCGTCAGAATGCTCTCCGGGTGGAACTGCACGCCGTGGATGGGCAGCTCGCAATGCCGCACGCCCATGATCACGTTTTCATAGCGGGCCGTTTCCTCGAGTTCGTCCGGCAGCGTCGCGGCGCACAGGCTGTGGTAGCGCCCGGCGTGCAGGGGATTCTCCAGCCCGGTGAAGACCCCGCGTCCGTCGTGTCTGACGCGGCTGGCCTTGCCGTGCATGACGCACGGTGCGTGGTCGATCCGTCCGCCGAAGTGCTGCACGATGGCCTGGTGGCCCAGGCACACGCCGAAGATCGGCAGCACCTCCTTGAAGCGGCCGATCGCCTCGAGCGTCACCCCAGCCGAATCGGGATTGCCCGGCCCGGGCGAGATCAGCAGCAGGCCGGGCTGGAACTGCTCCACCACCCGCTCCAGCTCCGCCAGCGGCGTGTCGGCCCGATACACCCGCGTCGGACAACGGCGCTTGGCGAACTCGTCGACCAGGTTGTACGTGAACGAATCGAAGTTGTCGATGAATAGCACGCGGAGGGATTCACCTTGCATGGCTGAGCTCCTGAACGCCGCGCACCGCACGCAGGCAGGAGGCGGCCTTGTGTTCCGTTTCGTCGAACTCCGTCGCCGGGACGCTGTCGTACACGATCCCCGCACCGGCCCGGATGAACGCCGTCTTGTTTCGGATTTGGATGCTGCGGATGGTGATGCAACTGTCGAACTGGCCGTCGACCGTGAGGTACATCACCGCGCCGCCGTAGTAGCCGCGCTTGTTCTTCTCCAGGCGGCGGATGATCTTCATGGCCTCGATCTTGGGCGCGCCCGTCAACGTGCCCATGTTCATCGTCGCCAGGTACGCGCTCAGGGCGTCCAGGTCGTCGCGGAGCGTGCCGCGGACGTTGCTGACCAGGTGCTGGACGGATTCGTACTTCTCGACCACGAGCAGCTCGGTTACCTGGCGGCTGCCCGGCGCCGCCACCCGCGCGATGTCGTTGCGGGCCAGGTCCACCAGCATCATGTGTTCGGCCAATTCCTTGTGATCGAGCTTCAGCTCAGCCTCGTAGCGGCGGTCGCTCTCGGGATCGACCTGTCCGTCGATCCGCCCGCGGGGTTTGGTGCCCGCGATGGGGCGGATCTCCACCTGCCGCTGCTCGGTGCCGCGGACCCGCAGGCTCAGCTCCGGGCTGGCCCCAGTCAGGATCGTGGTCGGCGTGTTCAGGTAGAACATGTAGGGCGACGGATTCAACGCCCGCAGGCGGCAGTACACGTCCAGCGGCTCATCGGGGCAGGGTTCGGCGACGGTGCGGCTGAGCACCACTTGAAAGACGTCGCCGTCGACGATGTGCCGCCTCGCCTGTTCCACCATCTGTTCGTATTCCTCCCGCGAGGTGTCCGTACCCCCGCGAAAGGCCGGCAACGGCTCGCGTTGGGCGGTTCGCCCGTTGGCCGATGCGGTATGGTAGTAGTGATCGAACGTCTCCTGGGCCTGCTCGATGATCGTCTCGCGATCATCGTCGGTGATCATCACGTTGACCACGATGTAGCCCTGGCCCGTGGCGTGGTCCATCAGGAAGATGTTATCGGCGAAGTAGAGCTCGTAGTCGGGGTTGCCCAGGATGTCGCTGCGGCTGGCCGGGAGCTTCTCGAACTGGTCCACGAAATCGTAGCTGATCGCTCCCAGCAGGCCGCACGTCACGCGGAAGGGGCGGCTGGCCAATTCAAAGGCGAACGCCACGGCCCGCAGCACATCCATCTGGTTAACGCTTTTGAGGCGTGTCTCCTCGTCCAGCACTCCTTCGGTCGGTTGCAGACGGCCATGGATCGCCTCTTCGCCGAAGTGCACCTCGCCGGCGAAAGCGAAGCGATCCCTGTTTCGGGACAGGTGGCGAAGCATACGGCGGCCCGTATCGGTGAGGGCCTGGATGGTGAAGTCCTGGCCCCGGCCGGTCAGATACAGGGCGGGCCGGGCCGTCCCGAAGGTCAGCTCATCGCCGTGGCCGTTGGTCAGGTAATCCCGCGATTCCAGCAGGCAGCAGTGCCGGTTTCGCCCGAAATCGCTGAGCTTGCTGAAGAACTTCAGCGGGTCGCCCATGTCGATCTGCTTGACGATCGGCACGATCTGGCCCGGCCGGGCCTGGCGGATGGCCTGTCGATATTCGTCCATTCTCTGTTCTCCTTGTCCATGGGGCCAACCGGCCGCGGCGGGCACAAAAAAATCGCAACCCACCGGGCGGCAGGTTGCGATTCTGATTCGAACGGTTCTTCGAGGTTGCAGAAACGCCGCTACCTGCCGCATTCCGCGACAGGCCACCACCACACGAACAACTTGGCTGCGGCGTTACTTTCCATAGAAGCAATTATGCCATATTTGGTCGGCTGAGCAAAGCCCAAAAATCCGAAAAAGTGAGATTTTTTTCAGGCCGGGCTTATCGGACCTGCACCGTGATCGTCCGATCCTGCACCTGCGTGACCGTGCCGAAGCTGATCTTGTCGGCGAAGGCCTTGACGTCCGTGACCGGGCCCACGGTCACCGTCAGCGTGTTGCCGGACTTCATAGAGCTCAGCGACCAGTCCCGGCTGCCGGTCAATTCGATCAGATCGTCACAAATCTCATCCTCTCGGTCCCCATCGATGGGTCCGATCACCACGACGGTGACCTCATCTCCCGTCGTGATTTGCATGGGGAAGGTCATGCTGAACTCGCCCTGATCGGAACCCTGGCTGTCCGGGCCCGCGGCGGCGCCTCCCATGGACTCCTGCATCTTCGCCCCCAGTTGAGCCAGCTCGATCAGGTGGGCCTTGGGCACGACCAACTCGGCGGCCAGGTCTCGGTCCTCGATCGTGACGGCGACGGCCATCTTCGTCTTGACCTGCTGGCCCATCTGCGTGAGCATCATGGCCATCATCGCCGGAGCCATGGCTTGCTGACTATCCTGGCCTTCTTGCATCATGGCGATCGCTAAGGCCATTCCCGCCAGCTCAATCGGGTTGAACGCCCCGATGAAGTCCGCCTTGTCGCGTGAGGTCAGCGATTGAACCGCCGGCTCATTCTGGGCCGCGGTGCGCATGTGCTGAAGCAGCGTGCCAAGCTGCTGAACCAGAACCGGCGCATCGGGAGCCGGCGCGGCGGTGAAGAAACGCTTGTTCACCCTCCCGGCCAGGTCCGAACCGGCCACGAACCGGGTATGGACCTCCAGCCGCAACAGGACCTCGGACGGCTCGGCGGCCAGGGTGATCCATTCCATCTGTTCCAAGAGGGCGGCGAGTTCCTCGGTCTGCCCAAGCATGTCCTGGGCGTTCATGCCGCCCACAGTGGCGGCACCCTGACCGGCCTCGGCCTGGGCCAGGACACGACTCATCCGGGCCGCGGCTCCGGCGTCAACATAGGCCCACAGCGGTGCGGTGGTGGCCAGTGAGGCCTCCTGGGCGGGCAATCGCGTGGCCAGGCGGTCCGGGGCGGCCTGCATGTGGGCCTTGACGGCGTCCAGTCGCGTCTGTGCCTCCGTCGCCGTCACGAGCGCCCAGTGCGGGTCCGGCGAGGCCATACAGACCAATTCACCCAGCGGGCCATCCTGGACCTGAATCGCCGAGACACCCAACGCGTTCGGCGGCCCGATGGCGGGGTGACCCGCGACGAACGCGTCGTAGTCGCTGACCGGCAGGAGCATCGCCAACTGTGGCATGGGCGCCTGGCCGGCACCGGCTTGGGCGGCTACGGCGAACAGCGCCATTTGCCCCTGCAAGTCCACGTTCTTGAGCTCCGCATCGCCCAGCGCCCCGGCCAGCAGGCCCTGCACCATCGCCGAGACCGACACGGGCGCCTTGCCGACGCCCGCCAGGTACCGATCCAGTTGATTCATGGCGGCCTGCACGTTATTGATCCGCACGCAGAACAACGCGTCGGCCGGCACCAAGTCGAGTACATCCCGTCCGGGCGATAGAGCGGCAGGTCCGGGCTCGACCGCTCCGCGCGGTGCAGGCTCGGTCATCGTACCCTGCTTTGCGCCGGCCGCGGGTTGCGGCGGCGTTTGCGTTGGTTCAGCGGCAGGGGGGGCCTGCGCGGCTTCATCGTCCTGGACTTCTTGGGCGCTTTGCTCAATCTGCCAGATGCGCTTGGGAGCGCCCTTGGACTGCTGGCGGCGCGGACGCAGGGTGCTTTTCCCGATACGTTGCTCCCGCAAGAGCCGCAGGGTCTCTCGCCCGATATCCGCGGAACCGACCTGGGCCGTCGCCCCGCCCGACAGAGCCATAATCATGGCCAACGCTCCCAGGAAGCAGGAGCGCATATTGCGGAAGAAACTCATGATTCACTCTCCATACCCAACTCGCCCAAGCCCCGCTCAGGGACGGAACATTTTTGAAAACTCGTCGTGCGTTTTGCCGTTCGTGGCCAAAAAGCTGTAGGGCCGGCCCTCGTACGCGGCGCAGTCGACGGGAAACAGCTCTCCCCCGTCCAATGGCTCCACGCGTCCGCCCGCGGTCGTCACCAGGAACACCCCCGCGGCTAGGTCCCACAGCTTGGCGTCGTTGCTGAGCATTCCCACCATCGACCCCTTGGCGACGTAAGCCAGGTGCAGGGCCGTCGTCCCGAGATTTCGGAACCGGGTGCGCCGCAAGACTTCCTGTACCGGTTCGATCTGTTCGGGTCGGAGGTGGCTGTCGAGCCCGAACGAGGCCAGGCGAGTGATCTTCTCGTCGCTGGCGGTGATCCGCGAACCGTCGCACTGCGCCTCCATCTCCGTCGCGGCGGTGTACATCCGCTCGGTGGCCGGATCGAAGATGACGCCCACGATGGGTTGGCCTTGATAAACCACGGCGATGCTGACGCCGAAGCACAGCAATCCGTGGCAGTAGTTGTTCGTGCCGTCGATGGGGTCGATCACCCACCAGATGTCCTGCTCCGAGCGGGGCGGCTGTTTGAGAAGAGCCTTGTCACCCCCCTCCTCGGCCAGAAAGCCGTGATCCGGATAGTTCTCCTTGATTCGCTCGATGATCAGCTTCTGGCAAAGCACGTCGGCGTTGCTGACCATCTCCTCATCGCCTTTCAGCGTGCTCTTGAGGTATCGGATTTCCTCCATCGCCCGCTGGCCGCCGAGCCGCGCGGCGACGATGGCCACTTCCAGCATATTTCGAATGTCACTGTGTTCAAGTTCCATGACGCCCTCGCCGCCCTTGACAGTCCGGATGGCATGCATTCTACTGGCGCGATGCACGCAAGCCAACAGCCTAGTTCGGGCAAAATGTCGCATCGGGCGTCGTTGCAGCTCCGTGTCGGGGCGGCCGTGCTGGCCGTGGTCGTGGCCGTGGGGTTCGGCGTGCTGGCCGCGGCGGCCTATGGCTGGATCGACCTGATCGACTGGTTTGGGGTCTGTGGATTCCGCCAGCGCCACGGCCTGCCGTGCCCGGGCTGCTACTGGACGACGGCCGGGATGGAGTTCGTCCGGGGACGCCTGGTGCGGGCGTTTGTCGTGCAGCCGGCGGCGACGGTCTTCTACGGTGCGGCCCTCATTACGGGCGTTTTCGCTTTACTTATCGCTGCTGCCGGGGTAAACTTCGCGTTTCTTCACCCCCCCGCAAGGGGACGCGTGGTGCGGTACGCCCTGATCGCGGCGGTCGTGATCCTGCTGGGAGGCTGGGCGGTCACGCTCGCCCGTGCCTGGGCGCAGGGAATGCCATGAGGACGTGTATATGCGGGTAACAACCTGGACAATCGGGGTCTTGGCCCTGGCGACGATGGTCTTGTCGTGTGGGTGCAGCCTCATCGGCTGGCTCGCCGCGCCGACCGCCAACGAGGACGTCGTGCCGGCACAGGTGCGCCTGGCCAAGCTGCAGGAACGCGGCATCGTGGTGATCGTCGACGCGGCCCACGGCTCGAACGTCACGCCGACGGTTTGTCGTCAGGTGGTCAACACGATCAATGGGCATCTCGTTAAGCGGGCCCGGGTCAACACCCGCTACCTCGTGGCGGCCGACGATTCGTCGCCCGAAAGGGCGAAGATCGAAGCACTCACAAACGAAGGGCCCGCCCGGATCGCCCAAGCGGTCGGCGCAGGGTTGGCGTTGTACGTTTGCATTGAGGACTTCCGGATCGAAGGCATGCCGGACGAGTACATGAAGGGACGGTTGTTTTCCAGGGTCGCGCTGGTCGGTGCCGATGCGGATCAGGTGCTCTGGCCCGCGTCGGGGAAGCCTTTGGCGGTTCGCACCCAGGTGGAGCTGGAGACCCGGGGCCGCGACAGGACGATCACGCGTCTGGCCGAGGCGACGGCCCACTGCATCGTGCGTCACTTCTACGATTGTCCTCGCGCCCGGTATCGGACGGCCGACGAATTGGACGGCACCGAGGCCTTCGGCTGGTAACATCGACTGGATGGAGAGATCTATGTACAAGATTCTGATTACGGACAAGTTGGCCCAGGAGGGCATCGACCTGATCAACCGCACGGAGGGCTTTGAGGCGGTGGTGAAAACCGGCGTGAGCGAAGAGGATCTGGCGTCCATGATCGGGGATTACGACGGCCTGATCATCCGCAGCGGCACCAAGGTGACCGCGCGGGTGCTGGAGAACCCCGGCCGGCTCAAAGGCGTCGCCCGCGCGGGCGTCGGCGTGGACAACATCGACGTTCCCGCGGCCACGCGCAAGGGCGTGCTGGTGATGAACACCCCCGGCGGCAACACCCTCAGCGCCGCCGAGCACACGCTGGCGCTGATGCTGGCCCTGAGCCGCAACGTCGTGCCGGCGTGCACCAGCCTCAAGGCGGGCACCTGGGACCGTAAGACGTACATGGGCAATCAGTTGAACAACAAGGTGCTGGGCGTCATCGGGCTCGGGCGGATCGGCATGGCCGTGGCGAAGATGGCCCTGGGCTTTAACATGAAGGTGCTGGGGTACGATCCCTTCGCGGCACCGAAGGAGGCCGCCGAGCTCGGCCTGCAGATCACCGAGGACCTGGAGCGGATCTACAAAGAGGCCGACTTCATCACGCTGCACGTGCCCCGCAACGAGCAGACGACGAACATGATCGCGGCGACCCAACTGGCGATGATGAAGCCGACCTGTCGGATCATCAACTGTGCCCGCGGCGGCATTATCAACGAGGACGACCTCTACGACGCCCTCCAAAAGGGCGTGATCGCCGGGGCGGCGCTCGACGTATTCGCGCAGGAGCCGCCGCAGAACCAGCGTTTCCGTGATCTGCCGAATTGCCTGGTCACGCCGCATCTGGGGGCCAGCACCGAAGAGGCCCAGGTGGACGTGGCCGTGGAGGCCGCGGAGATTCTGTGCGACGCGATCAAGGGCGGCCCGATTCGTAACGCGCTCAATGCCCCGGCGTTGGGTACAGGGGCGCCGGCGATCGTGGCCCATTATGCCGAATTGGCGCGGCGGATTGGCGCCGTCGTCAGCGCGATCGCCCCCGGCCACGTGCGCACGGTGCAGGCCGAGTATCGCGGGGCCATCGCCGACAAGCCGGTCGAGGCCGTCACCACGGCCTTCGCCATCGGTTTGTTGCAGCCGCATTTCGACATGCCGATCAACCTGGTCAACGTCGGCCTGCTGGCTAAGGAACGCGGCATCAGCATTGACGAGGTCAAAAACGCCGACGTGCAGGACGTGGTCTCCAGTTTCACCGCCCGCGTGGAGACCGACAAGGTCCGACGGGTCGTCCGCGGAACCATCTATGGGGAAGGCCTGCTGCGCATCCTCGAGATCGACGGATTCAACGTCGAGGTGACGCCGCGCGGCACGCTCATGGTGATCTTCAATGAGGATAAGCCGGGCGTGATCGGGGCCGTGGGCACGATCTGCGGCAAGTATGGCATCAATATCAGCACGATGGGCGTGGGTCAGAAACTGGATGAAGGCAAGGCCATCCTCGCCGTGAGCCTGGACAAGACGCCCGACGAAGAGACCATCCAGGCCCTGCGGAAGCTGGAATTCGTCAACGACCTGTACGTCTGCAAGCTGGATTAAGCGAGCGGCCCGCCGCGGGGGCTCGGCGCCGGGCTGGAAACGGCTTGATGCCGGGCCCCGGGCCGATCAAGGGAGTCTCGTGCATGGCAAGGAAGGGCAAGGACACCCGGCAACTTCAGTTCGACTTTGAGCCCTCAGGAGGCCGGCCCGACGCCAAGGGGCGTGCCTCTTCATCCGCCCGAACGGCGCGGGGCAAGTCGGCCAAAGCCGTCGCTAAGTCCGCAACGGGCAAGGCTGCCAAAAGCAAGGCCACGAAGCGCAAAGGTCCCAAGAAGACCGCTCCTGCGGTCCAGGGGGCCGGCGCGGCGTCGGTTCCGGTTCCTGAGACGGGCGCGCCTCCGATACGTTCGCGGCGAAGGCGCGGCGCCGAGGCCGCGACCGCCGAATCGATGGCGGCCAAGCAGCGGGATATCAGCGTCAGCGAGTTTTTCGCCAAAAACCGTCACCTGCTGGGCTTCGACAACCCGCGAAAGGCCCTGCTGACGGCCGTCAAGGAGGCCGTCGACAACGCGCTGGACGCCTGCGAGGAGGCGCAGATCCTGCCCGACGTGCGCATCACGATCGACCCCGTTGACGGCAGCGAGAACCGCTTTCGCATGAACGTCACCGACAACGGGCCGGGCATCCTCAAGGCCCAGGTGCCGAATATCTTCGCCCGCCTGCTCTACGGCAGCAAGTTCCATACGCTTAAGATGAGCCGCGGTCAGCAGGGCATCGGCATCAGCGCCGCGGGCATGTACGGGCTGCTGACCACCGGGGCCCCGGTGCAGATCATCACCCGCACTACCTCCGCCAAGCCGGCGACGCACTACCACGTGCAGATCGATACGACCCGGAACCGGCCCGAGGTGGTTCTCGACGAGGAATGTGACTTCGATTTGCCGCACGGCACGAGCGTGACGATCACCCTGGAGGGTCGGTACCAGAAGGGTCGCCAGTCGGTTGACGATTACATCGCCCAGACGGCGATGGCCAACCCGCACGCCCGCATCGTCTACCGCGATCCGACCGGTCAGGAGACGATTTACGAGCGTCAGACGCAGGAAATGCCCTTTATCCCCGTCGAGATCAAGCCGCATCCCTACGGCGTGGAGATCGGGGTGCTGTTCAAGATGGCCCGCAACAGCCGGGCCAAGACGCTCTCGGAGTTTCTGCGGCAGGATTTTTCGCGCATCAGCCCGCGCCTGGCCGCGGACATCGTCAAGAAGGCCAAGCTTTCCTCTCGTCTCAAGCCCGGCAAGATCACCGTCAAGGACGCCGAGCGGCTGTACGAGGCGGTCAACGCCACCAAGATCATGGCCCCATCGAGCGACTGCATCGGTCCGATCGGTGAGGACAAGCTCGTCGAGGGGCTTGCGCGGGTCGTCGAGGCGGAGTTCTATACCGCCTGTACGCGTAAACCCTCCGTGTACCGCGGCAACCCGTTCCTGGTGGAGGCCGCCCTGGCCTATGGATGCAAGGACGACGGCGGCAAGTCCAACGGCGACGCGGACAAGGAGCCGCTGATGCGGCTGGTGCGGATCGCCAACCGCGTGCCGCTTTTGTACCAGCAGTCGGCCGGGGCCATCTATAAGGCGGTGTTGGATACAAATTGGCGCAACTACGGCCTGAGCCAGAGCCGCGGCGCCCTGCCGGCGGGCCCCTTGGTACTGATGGTGCACGTCGCCTCGGTCTGGGTGCCGTTCACCTCCGAAAGCAAGGAGGCCGTCGCGCACTACCCCGAGATCATCAAGGAGATCAAGCTGGCGATCCAGGAGTGCGGACGCAAGCTTGGCCTGCACGTGCGTCGCCAGCGCCGCATCCGCGAGGAGCTCAAGAAGCGCAGCTATATCGAGACCTATCTGCCGCCCATCGGCGAGGCCCTGCGGGATATCCTCTCGCTCAAGGAGGCGGAGGTCGGCCGGGTCGTGGAGAAGTTGCGTGACACCCTGGAACGGTCCCGCAAGATGTAGGAGGCCTCATGCCGGACTTGATTATCAGCATCAGCGGTCTGCGGGGGATCGTGGGCCGGAATCTGCACGCCGAGACGGCCGCCCGCTACGGAGCGGTCTTTGGGACGTTTTTGCGGCGTTCGGGACGGCGAGGACCCGTGTGCTTGGGGCGCGACTCACGTCCCTCCGGGCCGATGCTGGCCTCGGCCGTGACGGCCGGCCTGTGCTCCGTCGGCTGCGAGGTGATCGACTTGGGCATCGTCACCACGCCCACCGTCGGTATCCTCACCCGCCACTTGCAGGCTGCTGGTGGCGTCGTGATTACGGCCAGCCACAACCCTATCGAATACAACGGCATTAAGCTGCTCCTGGACAACGGCATCGCGCCGCCCAAGCCCCAAGCCGAGGAGATCCGCGCGCTCTATGAGCAGGGCGTGTTCGATCCGGTCGGGTCGGTCGAGTGCGGGCGGGTTCGTTCGGCCGATGACCCCGACGCGGTGCACGTGGAGAAGGTTCTCGCGATTGTGGACCGCGACCAAGTCCGCCGGGCGGGTTTTCGCGTCGTGCTGGACAGTGTCAACGGCGCCGGCGGACGGCCGGGCGTGCGGTTGTTGCGGGCGCTGGGCTGCGAGGTCGTCGAGGTCAATACCGAGCCGACGGGCCTGTTCGCCCACGGCGCCGAGCCGACCGCCGAGAACCTGGCCGACTTGGGGCGTCACGTGCTGGAGGCCAAGGCCCACATCGGTTTTGCCCAGGATCCGGATGCGGACCGCCTGGCCGTGGTCGACGCCGAGGGACGCTACATTGGTGAGGAGTACACGCTGGCCTTGGCGGCGAAGGTCGTGCTCGATGATCGCGTGGGCCCCGTCGCGGCGAACCTGTCGACCTCGCGGATGATCGACGACGTCGCCGCGGTGGTCGGGGCCCGGGTGATCCGCACGCCCGTCGGCGAGGCCAACGTGGCCCAGGCCATGATCGAGAACGAGTGTGTCATTGGCGGCGAGGGCAACGGTGGGGTCATCGACCTGCGCGTCGGCCCCGTCCGCGACAGTCTGGTGGCCATGGCCCTGATCCTGCGGGGCATGGCGCGGACCGGCCGGGGGCTCGCCGCGATGGCGGAGGGTATCGGCCGGTACGACATGACCAAGCTCAAGTTCCCCGCCGACGCCGAACAGGCCCGGCGGATCCTTGACCGGGCGCGGCAGGTGTTCGCCGAGGCCCGCGTGGATACCTCCGATGGGTGCCGCTTCGACCTGCCGGATGGATGGATTCACCTGCGCACCAGCAACACCGAGCCGGTCATGCGGGCCATCATCGAGACGGGCAGCCCGGAACGGACCAGGGGCTACGTTCAAGCAGTCGAACGGATTCGGGACGAGGTACGATAGTGCACGCTGCGATGTCCAGGGAGGCCCTGCTACAGGCCAACCGGCGGATTCGGTCGGTGACCTACGCCGGGATGTGGGTGAACGTGGCCTTGGCCGTTGGCAAGCTGGTCGTCGGCATGGTGACCCACTCGATGGCGCTGGTGGCCGATGGCGTGCACTCGTTTTCCGATATGGCAACCGACGCCGCTATCCTGCTCGGGACGCACTTCGGATCGAGGGAGCCCGACGTCGAGCATCCTTACGGTCATGGCCGGGCGGAGACCTTCGCGGCCGCGTTCGTGGCGGTGGCACTCGTCGCGGTCGGTGGTCTGATGGTGCAGCAGGCGGCGGTCGCCATCGCGCGGATTCACGCCGGGTCCAGCCCGATCATCCGACTCGGCCCGCTGGCCGTGGGGGCCGCCCTGACCAGCGTGATCGCCAAGGAAGCCCTTTACTGGGTCACACGTCGCGTCGCTTTGCAGACGCACAGCGCCGCCCTTTACGCCAATGCCTGGCACCATCGCAGCGACGCCCTCAGCTCGGTCGCCGTGCTGATCGGCTTGGTGGCCTTGGCGCTCGGCTATCCGCACGGCGACCAAGTCGCCACCATCGCCGTGGGGCTCATGATTATCTTTGTGGGCGTTCGGATTCTCAGCGGCTGCCTCCATGAGCTGGCCGAGCGGGCGGTCGATCAGAAGACGATCGAGCAGATTCGTCGTATCATCGACGGCGAGAGCCGCGTCCGCGATTGGCACAAGCTGCGCACCCGCACGGTCGGCCGTGAGATCTTCCTCGACGTGCACATCCTGGTCGATCCGGACCTCAAGATCACCGAGGCCCACGCCATCGCCGATGCCCTGGAGCGCGCCCTGCATGAGGGCATGTCCCGCCCCCTGAATATCATGGTGCACGTCGAGCCCAACCTGCCCGAGCTGCGCGATGCTTGAGCCTGGGGGTTATCCTCACGGGATTCCGTGTCCGGGGGGATTCTCCAACTCTCGTCGCCGCAGCAGGGCGGAGAGCTTCTCGATATAATACAGGTCGGCGTGGCACCAGGGCTGATCGAGTCGGCCAAGCAGCCGTTCCGGTGAGGCCCCCAGACCGTCGGCCATGGCCATGAACAGACCCCGCGACAGATTGGGCGGCGAGACGTAGTTCTCCCCGCCGATCATCCGTTCGCCCCATGCCTGGTACCAGAGTGGCAACTCGTCGGCCAACCCCTCCACGTGCGCCCGCAGACTCTCCGTCATTCGCTGACCGAGCCATTCGCTCAGTTCGGGGACAAGCCGCAGGTAGCGCGGCACCTTGACGTAGTGGCGCATGTTGCCCTGGCCCAGGTCACTGTGCCGCAGGAGGCGTGAATCGGCCTGCTCGTGGTAAAGCCGCTCGGCCAGGAGTTGGGCCAGTCGCCGCCGGGCCCCGCCCACGTGCTCGCCGCGGTCATAGATGTCAGCCAGCCGCAGGTAACCGATCAGACCGGCAATCCGTGCGTTGAGATGCTCAGCCGCGTCCCGTCGGTCATCATCGTGGTCGAACGTAACCGGTTGAGCGAGGAACCGCGCGCACGCCCCCTCGACGGCGTCCATCTGTTCGGCCCCGGCGGTCTTGAGGTCTGCATAGTACACGGCGGCCCACAGACCGTACACGTCGTCGATGCCGGCCTCGTATTGCACCGGCCGATGGGCGAACGCGCGCATGCCGGGCCCGTAGTCGTAGAATTCGCGATGTCGGCCGTCGGCCTCGAACAGGGGGCGTTTCATCGGCATGCCTTTTTGCAGCATCCCGCGCAGATAGTCCCGTGCCCGGTCCCCGGCCGAGAGGTGGGGCATGGCCAACGCCACGATGCCCATCGTCTCGGCCGTCCGCCGGAAATACGCCTCCTCGCGGACGATGCCCAGCTCGACAATAAACGGGGCCCACGGACCGCCGTCGATCAATTCGCCGATCGCCGCATCCAACCGGCGCTGAAGGGCCTGTGCGTGGGGTTCTTTCGGAGGCGGGGTGTGACGCGGACGGACCTGTCGGCAGAGCGCCTCGGCCTCGGCCTCCGTCACGGTCGGTCGGGGCACCGTGGCGTTGAACGTGCCGCGGGGTTCGGTCATATTGCCTCCGATCACGAACCGGCGTCGGTCGCGGATCAGATCGGGCGGCTCGCGCCCGCCGGTATCGCTTCGCGGCACCTGCGGCCCGGCCAGGCAGACGACCTGCGAGCCCACGACCCAGAACAGCCGTCCCTCGGCCACGGCCACAATCGAGCGGTCCGGCCCGTGCCACTCATTGGGCATGCCGGTCAGGTAGCCCTCGGCGGCCATTTCCCGAGCCTGCTGCCAGATGTCCTTGCCGCCCGGCAGAGCCGCCGGCCCGAAGATGCCCCCGTAGGTGTCGCGGCCGGACCAGATCGGAACCGTCCGCGCGGTATCCAGGCGCAGGCCCTTGAGTTCCCCCTGGTGGTTGCTGATCAGGACCGGCCCCATCATCGAGAGCGCCTGGGTTTCATCGCCGATCATCGGAAAGTCGTGCCAGCCCTCATGCCCCGCCTGTGGCCAGGACCACACGATCCGTCCCGTTCCGCGATCCATTCGCCCCAGAGCAGAGTACCGTCGGATGCCGCGAAGGTAGGTTGTCATCGCCGTGCGGTAGAACGTGTAGAGTTCCCCCGTATGTGGGTTGAACGTCGGCGGCGTGGCGGGATTGTGCAGTCCGCACGTGTAGAGTACCGGCGCGATCCACGGCTCCGTGCCATCGGTCAGATCCCACGCGAAAAACGTCTGATCGTGCGGATTCTCGCGCAGGTATCGAGTCACGGCCTCATACTCGGCGTGGCGGCGTTGCGGGGTGGGCGTGACGAGGTAGTCGCCCCAGCGGTCCAGGAGCACCTCGTCCTCCGGGCTGAGCGGGATGGCGCGCTGGACGGCCTCGAGCATCTCCCCATTACGGCCCATCACCGTGTGGAATCCATCGGCCGGGTTGGTGCGCACGATGGCCAAACCCCGCCAGATCGTGGGCGCATGATCCCGCAGCGACAGGCCCGACAGCTTGCGCGACTTCCATTGCAGCCGCCCCGACGGATCGAGGCAATAAACGTGCATGTCCTCCGAGGGAAAGACGATCTGGCCGTCGCGCGTGAGCGAGGCGGGCGTCAGGATCATGTACCCCGTTTCAAAACGCCAGATCGGTTGGCCGGTCTCGGCGTCGAGCGCGTGGAACACGCCGGCCCGGTCGCCGTAGTAGACGCGCCGGCCGTCGCACGCCGGACTGGTCCAGATCCCTGCGCCGGTGTCGGCCTTCCATACCAGCGTGCCTCGGCGCGCATCGAGGCAGTACAGGTGCCCCTGCTCAGGGCCCTCGTCGGCCCCGAAGTACAGCCGTCCCCGGTCGTAACAGGGCGAATGGCCGATAGGCCCCGCGGCGGCGAATCGCCACACGGTGCGTCCATCCCGCACATCCAGGGCGTATACGTGGCCGGCGAACGTCGGCACAAAGCACAGGCCCTTGGCCACGATCGCCTCGACGCGGGAAGCGATCATCTCGTCGTGAAAATCACGGAACCACTTCCGCCCAAACGGGCCTTCCAGCACCTCGCCCGTGTACCCACTGCGCTGGTAGTCCCGGTGCAGCGTCGGCCAGGTTGTCTCCGATAAGGCTCGCCCGGAGCCCGCAGGCATTGTGCCGAGGAGGCTCGTCAGTATCACGAGCCATAACGGAATGACGCTGCTGTTCTGCATGTCGAGGCCATTATCTCCGCAGTGGATGCAGGTGAAGGACGGCCGAAAACACAGACCCTATGCGCCCTGGTCGGGTGGGACGCCATCGTTCAGGGCCTTGTAGGGCCGGCCGGGGACCAGCTCGCCATCCCGCACAAACCCCTCCGGTCGCGGCGCCAGACGTTGAACGAGCTGCGTTCGCCACGTCCGCAGCATCGGATCGTGAGACGGCTCGGCGGATAGATCGTGCTCCTCGCGAGGATCCTGCTCCAGATCAAACAACTGTTCACGGCCGTCGGCGGGTCGCCAGATGTACTTGAGGCGGCCATCGGTCAGGGCGTGAAAGGCCTGTGTCTGGCTGTAGCAGGGGGCGTGCTCAAAGTGCAACCATGGGCGAATGGTTTGGTTTCCGCCCCGCAGCATGGGGTTCAGATCAATACCGTCCACCGAGTCGGGACAGGATACGCCCGCCGCCGACCACAGGGTGGGCATGATATCCTCCAGGCAGACGGGTCGATTGATGTGCCGGCCCGCGTCGAAACCTAGCTGCGGGGCCCCACACACGATGAATGGGACGTTGGCCGAGCCTTCGTACGGCTCGCATTTGCGATAGTAGCCGTGATCACCCAGCATCTCGCCGTGGTCGCTGGTGAACACGATGATCCACGGTCGGCCCGCTTGTTCGCTGCGCGCTACGAATTCGCGAATGAGCGGACCGATCTGGGCGTCGATGTGTTCGATCAGCCCGAAATAGCCCGCTTGGGCGGCTCGCAGTGTTGCCCCGGCAAGCCGCACGCGATGGCCGTTGCGGTCGCCCTCGGGCGACAAGGCGTCCCAGTCCACCCAATCGCCATGCGCCGCTTGCGGCAGGGGGGCGTCGAGATATGCGTCGTAGTACTCTCGCGGCGGAAAGAGCGGGCTGTGCGGCGCATAGAAGGAGGTGGTCAGAAACAGCGGACGATCCGGCGCGGCCGACCGCACGACCTGTCGCGACTGCGAAACCACCCAGTTTGTGGGGTGCAGCCGTTCCTCCAGCGGCCAGGGCTTGGCCTGCCACAGGTTGTACGTCAGTCCCATATCCTGGACCAGCCGACGTATACCTCCCGTCTGCGGGGCCTGGCGCGTCAGATACGCGTCGTAGGCGTCATCATCCACGTGTGTCGAGCCGAGGATTTGCTCCTGGTAGCCGCAGTCGCCGCTTTCTGGTAACTGGTGCATATAACGGCCCACGAGCACCGTGGTGTAGCCGTTCTCGGCCAGAACGCCCGGCAGCGTGGGCCCGGTGATCGGCTTGGCCGCGTACCCGACCACACCACTGGTCTGCGGCGAGAGCCCCGTCAGCAGGGCAAAGCGTGCGGGAATGCAGGACGCCACGGTCGTGTACGCCCGACGGAACAGGACGCCGCGGGCGGCCAGCCCATCAAGGTGGGGCGTTTGGACCGCTGGATGACCCAGGCACGACAGGCAGTCGCCCCGCATCTGATCGGGCATGATCAGCAGAATGTCGGGCTGACGATGAGCCGATTGTGCGGCCCACGCCGCCGGCAGACTCCTCTGCCCCCATACCATGCCTGTGAAAGCGGCGTTTTTCAAGAACTGCCGTCGATCCATGCGTTTTCCCGCGTTCACCCGGCCTCGCTCTGTGCTCACATTGCTTGAGCGGGGCGTTGTCAAACCTTGCACGTCAAGGTTAATTCCTGGCCGGCCTGCAGGACGAGGGGCTTGTCCAGCTCGATCACAACCCGCTTGCCCTCCCGACGGATCGTGGGGCGGCGCTGTTCGGGCGCCTCGATCTGAACCTGCGCGGTCGTGCCTTCAGCGGGCAGCTCGACCGTCACCGAGCGGATCTGCACCTGCCCCCAGCGGACGGCGATGCGATTGGTTTGCGTGTCGCCGGACCGCCTCTGCGCCAACGTGCCCCAGCCCGCGGCGCCGGTGAACGCGGCCTTGAAATCCTCCGCACCGATCCGCGGTGCAAAGCCGATATGCCCCTTGGGCCCATCATACTCGTAGCCGCACAACCCGAGCAGGACGCCCCAGCTCGCCAGGGCCCGCGCGTAATGATCACCGCACTCGACCTCGTTGTACGGATTGCGCTTGGCCGGGTGGTACCGCTCGTGAATCGCCCGGCAGATCGCCAGGGCCTCGGTCACCATGCCCTCCCAGGCCATGTGCCCGGCCACCTGGTACTCGATGCCGGTCCACACCTCGTCGCGGTAACGCACGGATTTGTTGCCCATGTGCCGGCTCTTGGGCCAGGTGCACGTGAACAGGCCCGCCTCGCCGGGCGTCGCGAACCAGCGCTCCGGCGGATGGGCCTTGTTGTGCGGGCCGACGTCCGGCGCCCAATTGTACTTCCAGATCGACTCCAGCGTGGTTCGGCAGGTGTGCGGCGGGATCAGATACCCCAGGCCGACCTGATGGGCCCAGCCCTGGCCAAAAACCTGATCGCTCAGGCAGCCGTCGGCGTACTGGGCGTCGGGATGCTTGACGAGGTCCACGATCTGGATGAAGTACTCGCCGTTGAACAGCTTCTCGACGAAGTTCTTGCGTCCGGCCTCGTAGATACGCTGGCATCGCCGGGCAAAGGCCGTATCGTTCATCAGCCGGGCCATCTCCTCGCCCGCTCGCAGCGCGCCGAGATACAGCGATACGATCATCGGGTTGGGCCCGTAGAAATCGATGTCGAACGTGTTGTGCTGCTGGCCCTCCAGGAAGCCGTCGTCGTTGCCATCCTGGCCGATCATGAACTCCAGGGCCTTCTTGATGTTCGCCCAGTTGCGCTCCAGGAAGCCCTTGTCGGTTGACATCTGGTGCTCGCGCAGGGCCTTCATAATGCCGCCGGCCTGGCTGTCGGCCGCCCACATGCCCCAGCCCTCGCCGCGGAACCGCACCATGCCCGTCTCGGCGACGAAGCCCGTCTCGGGGTTATAGTCCTGCATCTCCCGCACGCTGCGCTCCAGCCGCGGAAACAGCCGGGCCATGGCGTGCTCGTAGTTCCATACGTGGGCGCACGTCCCGTGGCAACAGCCCACGCCCTCCCACGCCCAGAAGCGGCCATTCTTCCACCATTGGCAGGTGCCGGTGGCCAGCGTCGAAAGCGTCGAGCCCAGCCGGTCCAGCAGCCAGTACGGCAGCGTCGAATCGTAGTACGTCGCCGTCCACTGCCGCGTGTCCTCGATTAGCCGTGATTCGTGGATCGAGATGTAGCGGGCCACCTGCGCCGCATCGCCGAAGCGGTTGGCGTAGAAATGTCCCGTGAAGCGCCCCTCGTACAGCCGATTCGGAAAAAGCCACGAGGCGATCAGCGTGATGCTGTCCTCGGCCCCCGGCGCCAGGGCGAACTGCTTGCCGACGGCCCCACGCAACGGTGTGCCGAAGGGCCGCTCGGCGGAACGCTCCTCGGCGAGCCGCCCGTTGAGGAACATCCGTTCGGCCGCCGGCCCATCGGGCAGGGCGCGGCTGCTGACGACCCCCTCGTCGCCCAGCACCGACAGGGCCATCGTACCATGATCGACCTGCTCTTCGATCTTGCCCGCATAGCCCGATCGGGTGGTGTCGCTGAACTCGATCTGATCGACGTTGACATGGCCCCAGCCGCCGCTCTCGGCGTCGACGATCTCGAGGCGTGCCCGCCGGCCGACCAGGTCGCGGACGTTCCAGCTTTTCCACGCAAGCTTTTCCTGGTTCTCGCCCTTGGCGGTGCGGACCACCTTGCCGTCGATGAGGAGGTTCACGCACGTCTTGCCCGTGTGGGCCCCGCCGCCGACCAGCAGGTTGATAAAATCCCGCTCGATCGTGAACTCCGGCGAGGTCAACTTGCCCTGCAGGCGGTCGTCGCCGCCCAGGTAGGTATTCACCAGTCCCTTGCCCAGAAAGCCGCTGACGGTCTGCTGGTTGGGCAGCGTGCCGCGGGCGGGCCCCGTGCCGAACGCCTCGCCCTCGACCGTCCAGTCGCCGTAGTCCTCGCCTTCGAAATCGGCGAACACGATCGGCTCGCGCTGGACGCTTTTGACCTCGGCGCCCTTGGCCCGACACAACACGGTCGTCGCGCCGTTACCCGTCTGGACCTCGTTGAATCGCACGCCGCCCAGCTCCTGGCCGCTGTATCGGTTGACCGCGTTTTCCAGCCAGCCGGCCAGCGTGATCCGCAGCGGCAGGGCGGAGCGATTGCGCACGGTGTACCGCAGGATCGTCGCGGGCAGGGCCGAATCCTCCTCGTTGAGCGGGATGAACGGCGAGAACGCCTCCAGCTCGACCTCCACGGGCACGCCCTTGTCGCGGTAACGAACCGTGGCCATGGGGTATCGGCCGCAGAACTCGACCTCGTCGAAGCCGCGTCCGTCGAGGGTGCGGACCATCATGCCCTGGGGGCTTTCGATCCGCAACGCCGCGCCCTGATCCAGGCTCAGGTCCGGCGTGCGGCCGGCCTGGTAGTTCGTCGCGCCGTAGCCGCTGAAGTTCCGCTGGTTGAAGACCTTCCAATCAGCCAGCCGCCCATCGCCGGTCAGGTACACCTGCCCGGCGCAGACGCCGCCGACGGGCATGGCGATCGTCTCGATGTCTTTGCCGCGGAACACCTCCTTGCGGCCGCGGGCGGCCAGGGCCTGAATCCACGCGGGCTTGAGCTGCTTGTCGACCGGTACGAAGTGGTCCGGCGCCACGCCCGGCTGGGCGGCCGTGCAGAACAGGGGCCGCATCCACCCCACCGCCGACAGGCTCAGCACGCCAAAGCCCGCCGCCCGCAGGAAATCTCGCCGATCCAGCCCTTCAGGGGGGGCGGCCTGTTGCTCGATCCCCCGTCGCTTGAAACCCATGTCCGCCACGCTCACGTCGTTCGAGGCCATAGCACATCTCCTCCGCTCACGATCGTTGTCTTGCCGTTTCAAGCCCACCACCGGGCCAGCCTATCTTATCCAAAACCGTCCGCCCACGCACGCATTATTGGGCCGTGTACCGCCGTATATGAATGCAACGCCCTGGATTGACCCTGGCTCCGACGGGGCCCCTTGCTCGTGGGTACGTGCGCACAATTATCACGGGCGTGAGCTGGTCCATTCGGCATGGAGACATCACACGCGGCGTTGCTCCTCATGGGGCCAGCGCTCGATTGGCCTGAAAATTCGGGTATTTCCACCCGTCATACATGCAAGATTTGGCGGATGGCGGCCATGAAGCCAAGGCACGCGAAGTCTATTCTTTCTTTTCGAGCAGGCCCTTGAGTCCTTCGCCGACGTCCTTGAGGCCTTCGCCGATCTCCTTGGCCTTGTCGGCGGCCTCGGTGGTCATCTCTTTGCCCTTCTCGACAAGGTCCTTTCCGGCCTCGGCGCCGCTCTGCAGGGCCTCCTGGCCGCTGAGCATCAGCATCCGGCCCGACTCGCCGAGGATGGACTTCATGGGCCCGATCAGCTCCGTGGGCAGCATATCGCCGCCTTGCTCGATGATCCCCCCGGCGATGGCCACCACGACGCGGGCCGTCAGTTCGGCCAGATCGAGCTTGCGGTCCGTGCCCAGATCGGTCATGCGAATCGGCTGGAGGGAGAACTCCACGTCCTGGGCCCGGCCCGGCAGGGGCAGCAGCTTGGCCTGCACCTTCACATCATTGATGAGTAACTCCCCCACGCGAAGCGGCTTGCCTTGGCCTTGTGTGTCTTGCGGTTCCCGCTCGGCGATCGTGCTGAGCAGCTCCTGCAGATTGTTCTTGAGGCCCTTCTGTTCGAGGACGACGACGGCCCCGTCCAGACGGATCCGGTCGATCTGCACGGGGTTGCCCAGCAGGCCCGACCACTGCGTCTCCACGCGTCCGCGGTCCAGCTCCAGCAGGTGCGGGCGGGTGTAGCCTTCGGGGTTTTCGATCCGCAGCTTCTCCAGACTCACGTCGGCCCCCAGGATCGCCAGCGATGCACCCTCCAGTGTCACGCCCACGTCCAGAGCCCGCGAGCCGGCGGTCTCCACCCCCAGCTTCACGGCTCGGCCGGCGAACATGGGCACGGCCAGCACGAGGATGATAATCAGGACAAGCAGGGTGATGCCGCCGCGCACAATGATCTTCTTGGCCTTCGGGGTCATGCGATTCGCCTTTCCTTTGGCATCATGGCCGCTCATTTAAGGGCGTCCAACAGCGCCTTCTGCACGGGAAAGCCCAACTGTTGGGCGATCTGCGCGTGTTTACGGGCCAGGTCGTACTGCTTGAGCATGTAGCAGCAGATGGCCAGGGCATTGTGGGCCGCGGCCATCTGCGGGTCCAGCTCGATCGCGTAGAAATATTGGTCCCGCGCCAGGTCGTACTGCTCGTTGCTGGCGTACGCCACACCCAGGTTGTACCGCAGGCCGGCGTTGTCCGGCTGGTGCTCCAGGGCCCGGGCGTACAGGGCGACGGCCTGGTCATACTGCTTGAGCTTGACGTGGGCGTTGCCCAGGTTCTGCATCGCGGCGACCATGTCCGGCGCGATACGCAACAGGGCCTGATACGTCTGGATCTCATCGGTGGTCATGTCGCTGCGGGCGTAGCACTGGGCCAGCCCGAAATAGGCGTTCGCCTCGGTCGAATCCTGGTCCAGGGCGATGCGGAACTGCTCGGCCGCGGCGTCGATCCGTTCGTCGTCGAGGTAGCAGAATCCCAGGTTGACCCGCGCGGCGACGTGGTCGGGCGCCAGCTCCAGCGCCCGCGTGTAGGCGGCCACGGCCTTCGGTCGGTCCTGCGCCAGGCGATACGCGTCGCCGAGCTGGGTGTAGGTCGCCGCGTCGTCGGGCCGCAGACTCAACGCCCTTCGCAATTCGCCGATCGCGCGATCCGCCCGGCCTTGCTCCAGGTACGCCTGGGCCAGGTTGCGGTGGGCCTCGACGAAACGCCCATCCAGCCGCAGCGCCATTTGGTAGTACGCCACGGCCTGGTTCAACTGCCCCAGCCGGGCGTAGGCGTTGCCGAGGTTGTTGTAGGTCTTCGCATCGGAGCGGATGATCCGCAGGGCCGACTCGTATTGGGCGATCGCCTCGTTAACGCGGCCCTGCTTGAGGTAGATGTTGCCCAGGTTCGTATGCGCCTCGCCCAGGCCGGGGTTGATCTGGACCGCCCGTTCGAGGGCGACGCGGGCCTGCTCGATATCGCCGACGGCGTCGTAGCTGTTGCCCAAGTTGTTAAAAAAGCAGCCCAGCGTTTCGGTCTTGGTCAGATTTCGCAGGTAGATGCTGTTGCCCCCGCCGGGTACCTGGAACTTCTCGGCATAGTGCTCATCGGTTGCGCAGCCGCCCCGGCTGGTGGTCTCAATGTTGTAGCGGCTGCGGCCGTCGTCGTAGCGCACGAAGAAGTGCCCCGGCACGACCACGCCGTAAACGGGCATGCCGATCCGTTCGGCGATGGACATGTAGAGGATCGACAGGCTCAGGCAGTAGCCCCGCTTGTTGTCCAGCACGGCGTGCAGGAACAGGTCCTCGGGGTTGTCCGCCGTCGGCACCGTAGCGAACCCCAGCTCGTCGAAGAGGTATTCGTTGATGACCACCAGGGCCCGGGCGTCGGGTCGCAGACGCCGCTGCTCGAGGCGTTTGAGCACCTCCTCGGCCATCTCGTCCACGCGGTCCCGGTAGCGGTACATGGATTGCGAGGTGCCCCATTGCCGCGAGAGCGACAGGGCCGCGGTGCACAGGTCGATTTCCTCCTCCGGCAGGCGGAGCACCTGCTCGATGGAAAAGACATTCAGGCCGCGCTTGTCCGCGTTGGCCAGCCGGGCGGCCTGAGCCCCCGCGGCGCCCAGCCCCACGACCGCGACGAACCCCAACAGGACACCTCGCCTCATCCCCCCTCGTTTCGGGCCCGTCGTTTGCGCCCTCATGCTGCCTCCTTGCCCATGATCGCTACGCGGTCGGTCCCTGCAGGCGACGCAACACCTCGCTGCACGACAGGCCGCGGATGGCCAACTGCTTGCGGCTGCTGCCGTGCCCGGTCAGGATCGCGATGTCGTTCTTACGGACACCCAGCCGTCGCGAGAGAAACGCCATCAAGGCGGCGTTGGCCTTGCCCTTTTCGGGGGGCGCGGCCACCTTGATCTTCAGGTCCCCGTCCAGCACGCCCGCGGCCACCGTGCGGCTGCTGCCCGGCACGACCTTGACCGACAGGACCACCGTTCCATCCTCCTTCGCCACGGCCGGCGACTTCATCCTCAAACGCCCTCGTGCGTGTTGTGCCCGACCGCGAACTGCACGTACCGCTCGATTTGCTGAGCCAGTTCACCCAGTGAATCAAGCTGAAAATCCTCGTAGTGGCCGGGCACGAACTGCCCGTCGACGGCCTTCTTGAAGAGGCGTACGCGGATCGTGGGCATCGTGCTGCCGATCGTGCAGAAATTGGCGTCTTTGAGTTCCGTCAACTCCACGCGCCAGTCCTCGCTGATGAACAGCAAACACTTGCCCGTGTAGACGGCCGTGGGAAAATAGTCATATAGAAGCTTGAGCACGTCCATGACCGATCCCTGCCAAGGCGTTGGTTCCGTTACCTGGCCGCATTGTATCGTCCGGTCGGACCGACTGCAAGCCTACTGCACCGCGCCAATCAAATCGGCCAGTCGGGTCGTACCCGTGCGGCGGCAATAGGCCGCCAGGCCGTTGATGATCCGCTCGGCGGTGTCCGGGTCGATGAGCGTCGCGGTGCCCACGGCCACGGCCGTCGCCCCGGCCAGGATGAACTCCAACGCGTCCGAGGCCGTCCGGATGCCGCCCATGCCCATGAGAGGAATCCCCCGCGGCCCGGCCACCTCCCGCCAGACCCGATGCACCAGGTGCACGGCGATCGGGCGGATGGCCGGTCCGCTCAGGCCCCCCGTGACGTTGGCCAGTACCGGCCGCCGGGACGCCACGTCAATGACCATCGCCGGGAAGGTGTTGACCAGGCTCAGGGCGTCGGCCCCGGCGTCGACGGCCGCTCGGGCGCACGCCGTGATGTCCGTCACGCTCGGTGTGAGCTTGACCATCAGGCACTTGCCGCCCGCCGCCGCCTTGACCGCGGCGGTCACCTTGGCGATCTGCTCCGGGTCCGTGCCGAAGGTGATCCCCCCCTGTCTGACGTTGGGGCAACTGACGTTCAGCTCAAGGCCCGCGATGGCCCCGCACTCGGCCAGCCGCTCGGCCACGGTCACATACTCCTCGATGCGGCGACCGGCCACGTTGACAAACACGGCCGGAGCCATGCCCTCCAGCAAAGGCGCCTTCTCGCGGAGGAACCGCTCCAGGCCGATGTTGGCCAGTCCGATTGCGTTGAGCATACCTGCATCGGTCTCCACGATTCGCGGGGTGGCGTTGCCGGCCCGGGGCTCAACGGTAATGCTCTTAGTCACGAACGCGCCGAGCCGGTTCAGGTCGAGGTAATCGGCCAGCTCGTCGGCATACCCGCACGTGCCCGATGCGGTGCACACGGGGTTGGCCAGCCGCAAACCGGCGAAATCCACCGATAGGTCGATCGCGTCACTCAAAGATCACGTCCTTACTGTCGAACACGGGGCCGTCCTTGCAGCAGAGCTTGTTGACCGCGGTCCCGCCGTCGCCTCGAACGGGCACCACGCAGCTTTGGCACAGGCCGATCCCGCAGGCCATCATCCGCTCCATGCTGACCTGGCACTCCAGGCCCCACGCCTGCGCCACCGCGGCCGTCGCGGCCAGCATCCGCTCCGGGCCGCACGCGTACACGATGCAGCGGCCCTCACCGGGAGAGTTTCGCTCAAGCCAGTGGTGCAGGCAATCGGTCACGAAGCCATGGAAGCCGACGCTGCCGTCGTCCGTGGCGATGCACGATTCGATGTTGAGCCGCCGAAATTCGTCGAGGATCGCCCCCTTCTCGTTGTCGAACCGCACCTCGTAGGGCAGTTCCTCCAGGCCCCTGGCCCCGGCAAACGCCCGCACGTCCACGTCCGGCCGGCGCGTCTTGAGGTACTCGGCCAGGTACTCGATGGGTGGGGCTCCCATGCCTCCGGTCACCAGAAGGGCTCGCCGCAGGTCCGTGGGAACGTCGAAGCCGTTGCCCAGGGGCCCGATCAGGCTCAAGGGATCGCCCGCCACCAAGGTCGACATCCGCAACGTGCCGGGACCGCGGATCTGGTACAGAACGCCCAGCCGGGCGCCCTTGGTGGTCTTGCGGATGTCGCAGGGACTGAACGGGCGGCGAAGGATGATCTGCCGCCGGGCCGCGTCGCGAAGGTCCTCGGGGATCTCCGTGCCGCGCGGCAGCGACAAGTCGGACAGACGCACCTCCATGAACTGCCCCGGAATGGCCGCCAGGAAGGTCTGAGCCTGCGGCGGCTCCACGTCCACATCCAGCCGCCAAATGCGGGCTCGCAACGCTCGGTTCTTGAAGACCGTTGCCGAAAAGGGGCGTTTCCCGGACAATGGAATATCTCTCTAAGTGCTTTTTAAATATGGGCTTACGGTGAATCGCGGCCTGTCTACAAAAAAGCTTCCGGAATATTCATCCACTGATACCCCGGAAGCAAGCCACGGCTGAAGAAAGCCGCTAGATTCGGTTGACGCCGCAAAAAGGCCTTCCTGAGAAGATCCCTCATGTGGTGGGCGAGTATACCCATCGGGCAGGCGGCTGTCAACCACGCCGGGCCGATTTCCAGAAAGAAAAACGGAATGGTTTGTAAATCCTTTTCTCATAAAAGGTTATGAAATCCATCCTTGCTTTGGTCGTTGCCCTCGGCAATACGCTTGGCCCAGTCTGGACAGGGGCACATCAGCCAGCCCGTCCACCCCTCGGTTCATGCTCGTCTTGTTCCTCCTCCAAGAAGACGGCCAGTGCGGCCCGGCGGACCGCTCGAATCGTCACGCGGTGCTCCTTGGCCGCTGCGGCGCAGTCGGCGTATTCCGGTTTCGCGCTCACACAGCGGCCGCCCAAGAAGCCCTGCTTGATACGGATGGGCCCGTAGGCCGTTTCAACCGTGAGGGTCTTTCGGCCCAATATCTGCCGCTGGACCACCTCCTTACGGAGCCCCAGTGTCAATCCCTGCTCGAAGACCCACTGTTGAAGAGCCTCGGCCTGCACCGGCTCGCACAGGATCGACAGTTGCACGCCGGGCCGGCTGTGCTTCATTGCGATCGGCGTCGTCCACACATCCAACGCCCCCGCGGCCAGCAGCGTATCCACCGCGTGCCCCACCAACTCCCCATCGGCGTCGTCGAGGTTGCATTCCAGGAGCACGACGGTCTGCGGTTGGCTCATGGCCGGCTCGGTGGCCGCGCGGCCCAGCACGAGCCGCAGCACGTTGGGTATCGTGTCGATATCGAGCGTGCCCGCTCCGTGACCGACCACCTCGGCCGTCATAGACGGCATGGGGCCAAAGCTCTCGGCGACCTCCGTCAGGATCGCCGCGGCGGTGGGCGTCAACAGCTCGTGCTCCACGGGACCGCCGCGGAAGGGGGCCTGGGCCTCTTGCAGCAGACGCAGCGTGGCCGGCGCCGGGACCGGCATCGTTCCGTGATCGCACTTGACCGTGCCCCCGCCGACGGACAGGGGCGAGCAGAGGACCCGCCCGATCTGCAAGGCGTCAAAGCCGATGCACGCCGAGACGATGTCGATGATCGAATCGACCGCGCCGACCTCGTGAAAGTGCACGTGCTCCGGATCGGTCTCGTGAACGGCGGCCTCGGCCTCGGCCAGCCGACGGAAAACCGCAATGGCCAGGTTCTTAGCCCGCTCGGACAGGTCTGCGGCCGTAATCAGCTCGATGATGTCGCTCAGATGCCGATGCGAGTGGCTCTCGATGGGCTCGGGGCGGAAGTACGTCGCGGCGATCCCGGCCCGCTGCACTCGCTGGATGTCGATGGGCGGCAAATCGAGGGGCAGAGAGGCCAGTTGCTCCCTCAGCCGGTCGGGCTCAAGACCGGCGTCAAGCATGGCCGCGACGATCATGTCGCCCCCGGCCCCGGCGGGACAATCGAAGTAGGCAATTCGCATAAGCACAGGCTCCCATAGTCGCGTTGCCCCATTATCACGGTCGCCATCCGCTTTTGCAAGGTGATACGGCGCCGATCCGGACTTGCATCCATCCGGCCCATTTGGTAAGGTCCGCCCCGATGCGTAGACGATGGGCCCAGATGATGACGGTGGCGGTCCTGGCGGTCGTCTGTTGGACGCCGCCGCTGCACGCCTCTCTGGCCGGGCGGATCGAGCGGATTCTGCAATCCACCGCCCAGCGGGAGAACCGGTTCGGCATCCACGTGGTCGATGCCGAGACCGGCCGCACGCTGTACGCCCATGCCGAGACCACGCCGCGGGTCCCCGCCTCGAACATGAAGCTCATCGCCACGGCCGCGGCGCTGCACTACCTCGGCGCCGACTACGCGTTCAAGACCGAGGTGGCCCTGCTGGATGGGGCGCTGGTGGTCATCGGCTACGGCGACCCGTTGCTGGGTGATGAGCGGATCGATCCGCGGCACGGCCGCGCGCCCGGCTGGGTCTTCGACGACATCGTCGGCGCCCTGAAGGATCGCGGCGTCACCACGCTATCGGATGTGTTCGTCGACGGCACGTTTTTCGACCGGCAGCGCGTCCGGCCCAGTTGGCCGCCGGACCAGTTGAACCGCTGGTACTGTGCGGAGATCAGCGGGCTCAACTACAACGACAACTGCATCCGCGTGGAGGTGCACAACAAGGGCTCGACGACGGTGGTGAACCTCGATCCGCCCACCCGGTACGTGACCATCGTCAACCAGGTCAAGCCCACCAGCCGGGGCGCCTCGGCGGTCGAGGGCCTGCGCACCAGCGAGCCGAACCGCGTGATCGTTCGCGGCGTGTGCCGCAAGAGCGAGGGGTTCTGGCTGGCCATCGAGGACCCGACGGCCTTCTTCGGCGTGCTGCTGTATGAGCGCTTGCAGGCGGCCGGGATTCGGGTGCAGGGCAAGCTCGCCGAGAAGTACCTGCGGCACGACAAGCGGCTGGAGGTGCTCCGCACGTATCCCACGCCGATCCGCGACGTGCTGGAGCGCAGCAACAAGAACAGCCTGCAGGTGGCCGCCGAGTGTCTGGTCAAGGCGATCAGCGCCGAGAACACCGTCGGCCGCATCAACGGCGAGTGGCCGCACGGCCTGCGGCTGATCGGGCGGTATCTGGAGGGCCTGGGCGTGCCCGCCGAGGAGTTTCACCTCGACGATGGCTGCGGGATGAGCCGCCTGAACCGCCTGAGCCCGGCCACGGTCACCGCGGTGCTGCTGGATCGCTGCCGCAGTGAGGATTGGCCCGTGTTCCGCGATTCGCTGGCCGTCGGCGGCGTGGATGGCACGCTGGACGGCTACTTCCGCGAGGAGCCCTACAAGGGCCGCATCCGCGGCAAGACCGGCTACCTCGACGGCGTGCGGAGCCTGTCGGGCTACGCCGAGACGCCCGGCGGCATGGTCGTCTTCAGCATCCTCACCGAGTACCCGCGGGCCAGCACCTACGCCGCCATCCGCGACATCGTCAAGGCCATCTTCGACGAGGCCCCCTGACGACCGCCCGCCATCACCCTTGGGCATAGAATGGCTACAATCGCCATCAACAAAGGGGCCAGAGACGCAACCACGCGTGTGTGTTTGGGCGGGCTGTGTTTTTTTCTAGAATATGCTTGAACAATCCGGTGGCATACCCGATATTGTTAATGGAGGCTTTGTTCGGCTTTCGGGTCGGGCATTGCCTTTACTTTTGCGCCTGCCTAATGGGTCTCGTGTCCATCGTCCAATTCTGCTGAGTGTCGCATGTCCCGCAGGTACCGGAAGCCATGCAAGATGAAGGACCCCAACTCATCCCTCTTGGTCCGCCTGCTGTCGAACCGCATGTTCTCAAGTTGGGTGATATATGGCCTCAACTCTGGCCGGGCTGGCTCGGTCATCTCCGGCAGTCGCCACCCCCAGCTCAACAGATATGCGGCAAGATCGGCCAGCAACACGCCGGTGGTCAGCTCGGAGTGGACGAAGAATGGCTCGGGTACGATCAGGGAACTGTATTTGCTGCCTTTGTCGCTGCCCAAGAAGTACCTTGCCATGCGCTGGACCAATTGCTTCGACTTGCTCTTCTCAAGCTCATCACACACGATCAGACCGTGATGAGACGGGCTTCGTGTGTCCAGGATCTCATAGTAGCGTTCCATGAGACAAAGCATGTCCTTACCAAGCCAGTGATCACGTTGTGACGTGGGGGCGGATGCGTCCACAATGGCCGCAACAAACTTGACACCGTGACGTCCCGCGATATCCAGGACCTCGGTGACGAATGCGAGGACCTGTCGACTGTACGCTACGAGTTCTCGCTCTGTGGCCAGGCTGCTGCTCCGGCCGCTCCGCCTTGCAGTCCTCCCCTTCACCAGAGCCGCGTGAGCTAACGGCGTCAACTCGTCATCCTCGATGCAGACGGGGCGCGCCGCCGACCTGAATCGTTTACGCTTGAGTAACTCCTTACTCTTGGTCTCCCGGTCCAGGAGATTACGCAGGTAGTCTCCGAAAAAGACTCGCTCAGCCGCCCGAACGCTCTTCACGAGATTCCAAAGGTTCGCCTGCTCGATCACCGCGCCCGCCAGCACTTCATACGGGCCGCCACTGCCGCCTTGCCCACTTTCGTCAATGAATAAGAGCATGTGTCACAGGTCCCTTTCCACAACACCTTCGTCGGGCTGCTCAGCACAGACTATCACGCCGGCCTAACCAGGGGGGTTGCATCGCCGGTCATGGGTCTCGGCTCGGTGGGGCGGACATGGCAAGCGCCGCAAGGTCCTCTACAAGGAGCAAGTCAACAGCATCGCGTCTCTCATGCCAATACAGAATGACCGTCGCCAGTTCGTTCTCCTGGCCGTTCAATGTCCGCACCAGGGAACAGTCGGTCATGGAAACGACGGGCTTACCCTCCACGGAATGAGTATGCTGCGGCCAGTGGTTCCACCAACCGGCCAGGTCCCCGGCCACGAAGAAGCCCATCTCGCGAGATTCCGGCAGCATGTAACATCTCTGATAGAAGCCATACAGGTAGTAGAGCAACTCGGATTGCTCCATTGTCCACAATTCACCGGGCTTTTTGGGCTGTGTGGCCATGATCTCCAACCGATACGCAAACGGCCTTTGCATGTAGTTGGAGGCAATCCGCCGAATCGTCTCGGGCTTTTTCTGCAGGGCCGAAGTGACCGCCGTTAGTTCCGGAACCACCAGCTCATCCTGAGAGCCGCCAAACTGTGAAACGAATTCGGATCCGCTCCCTGTGACGTCCGCTGCCGCAAGCAGTACAACCGTCAATTGGGGACTGCGAACGATCTTTCTGAATTCCCCTGCCATCACATGGTTCATGGCCACCCGCATCTGTTCGCGGTCTAACCCATACTTGGCAAGTCCTTTCTCGTCTGCTGTGCCCGTGAATTCGGTCACTTCAGGAGTGAACTGGACGGCACGCCTGTAGGTTCCAAGAGCGCTCTTGTATGCTACGATCAGACGCGGCCGGTCCGACTTGATGACTATGGCTACCACAACCAGGCCCCCCACAACGATCGGCACCAGAAGGAGCGGTCTTCTACGGTTTCGGATAGCCATCTATGTCGCACCTCCGCCCCCTTGGCCTTGCATACTCTCGTGTGTTCAAGGTGACCTTGGGACCACCGGGATCACGGGTACACGTTCCAGACCTCCACCAGGCGCCAGCCTTTGGTGGTTACTCCGATGGCGCCCGAGATGGTCAATCCCTCGTGGCAGGCATTACTGATCTTCCGCGAAACAGGCACGGTCATCTCGTCAAATTCCGAAAAGGGCGACAGCCGCAACAGCCCCGGCTCGACTGCCTCGATGGTGAAATGATCCTCGAGAACTTCTCCGCAATCGACCGGATGCGCCTCGACATAGTCGGCCAACATCCGGGCCAGGTCTTCGAGAAGGGGCAGTGTTTTTGCGGCCGCGGCGCCGTGCTGCGTCATCGATGCAGCCGCTTGCGGCTCCAGGTAACACCGCTCCTGGAGCCATTGGCCCAACTTTCGCGTCACCGTGCCGGCCGCCTTCATCATGTCCTTTCCGCAGGCTACCTTGCGGATCATGAAGTAATTCAGAAACTCACCTATGCCGGGTGGGATTCTGTCCGGCCCGAATATCTGGCAGAACTCCCGATGGGCATCCCCCTGGGCATCGTAGAGCCGGTCAAACAAGGCGCTTTCCTGCTCATCAAGATATTGCGCTCCGTAGCCGTCGAGGTAGGCCCCAAGCAACTCGACGATAGTGTTGTACTTGCGGAGCGTCGTCGGTTTGAGCCGGTTCTTCTGATCCGCAAGGAACTCAGCGAGTACCGCATCAATCGTCACGGCTGCCTGTTCGGCCGACGCCTCTGGTGATTTGTCCATCCCAGTCCCTTTCTTTGGGCCCTTTCTTTGAGGTCTCGCCCCATTCTAAGTTTGAATGGCCCCATGTCCAGCACATGGACCACAGTCGGTGTACCAGGCCTACCAAGGCCCACGCGGACAAAGCTCTTCCCATGGCGGGTGTCGTGGCGGCTCAGGCGGGGCGGATTTGGCCGGTGAGTTCTTCGAGCAGGTCCTGGAGCGTGAGGATGCCGACGGCCGGCGGCGGGGCGGCGGCGTCCTTGACGGTGCGCGGGGCGGCGGTGACGATCAGCGTGCGTTCGCCCCGGGTCCGCATCTGCACCAGGGCATCCAGGACCGAGCACGTGGTGCACACCGATCGCAGCGGCTGGACGAACCGCCGCAGGTCTGCAAACGCCTCGGCCCCGGCCAGCAGCGCCGGCGCGTTGACCAAGCCGATGATCCGGTCGGGCCGCCCGTCGTGGACACACAGCCGGTCGTGCCGCGCCCCGGCCAGGGCGTCGCGAAGGCCCGCCCGGTCGGTTTGCACGTCCACGCTCTCGACCTGCCGCAGCGGCACCATCACCTGGCGGACCTGGATGTTCGGCGCGGCGATAAGCTGCTGGAGGATCTGCCGCTGCAGGGAGCTCAGCAGCCCCTCCTCGCGGGTCTCCTGGATCAACTGATGCACTTGGTGGCGGGCGCTGGCCGCCAGGGCGGTCGAGGTATCCGCCCGCACCCCGACCAGCCGATTGAGCCAGCCCGTCGCCCCTTTGAGCAGCGGTACGATGCCCGTGTACGTGAACAGCGCATGGAAGAACCACAGCACCGGCCCAAACCGCGCCAGCAGGGCATCGGCACGGTGATAGTACAGCCTTTTGGGCAAAATCTCCCCAAAGATGAACAGCGTGGGCGTCAGAATCAGCGTGGCGGTGACCTCCGCGGTGTGGGGGTCACGGGCCCCACTCAGCAGCATCACCGTCACGAGGCTGGTCAGCATGTAATTGACCAGGTTGTTGCCCGTCAGCAACGACAGCATCAGGCCGTGCCCATCCCGCAGGGCGCGGGCCAGCCAGCGGACGCCGGAGCGGCCCTGCTGCAAGCCCACCCGCAGCCGAAACCGGCTGAGCCGATAGACGCCCGTCTCCGACCCGGAGAAGAAGCTGCTCAGCCCGATCAGCAGCACGCACAGGAGTATTTGCACGGCCCCGATCATCGTGATTGTCCTTCCTCCGGACCGCTCAGCGGACCGACCGTGACGATCACGCTTTGGACGCGGTGTCGTTGGACGGCCTCGACCTGGATCTCGATGTTCTCCAGGCGCACCACGTCGCCGGGTCTGGGCAATCGCCCCAGCAGGCTCACGACCAGCCCGCCGACGGTGGCCACGCGCATGTCGGCCAGGTCGATGTCGAACATGGGCGCCCAGTCATGCAGCGGCAGATTACCCGCCAGGCGGTACCGCATGGGGCCCAGTTGCTCGACCTCGCGGTCGGGCCCCTCCGCCGGTGCGCCGAAGAGGGCGTCGACGACCTGGTCCTCGCGGACCCAGCCGACGACGGCCCCGTATTCATCCACGACCAGCACCAGGTTGTGCCCGGTGCGGCGGAACAGGGCCAGCAGCGACTCGATGCTCTTTTGCTCGGGGATGAACACCGGGGGTTCCACCATCGCCCGCAGCGGCTCATCGGGACGCAAGACCGCCTCCCGCAGCCGCACCAGCCCCACGATGTTGTCTCCATGGCCGCTGTACACAGCCATGGCATCCAGCCCGGACCGGACCATGAGCTCGGCGGCCCGGCGCGGCGCGGTCTGAACGCTGCACACCAGCATGTCCACCCGGGGGACCATCACGTGCCGGGCCTTGAGCAGGCCGAATTCGAGCACCTCGACCATCAACTGGCTCTCCTGTGGACTCAGGAGGCCCTGATGGCGGGAGCTCTGAAGCAACGTGCGGAGCTGACGGACGGTGGCCTCGGCGGCCTCCGTCGGTTTCGGTTGCGTCCAGACCAGACGAAGCAGGGGCCGGACCAGCCACGTGTCGAAGCCCTGAAGCACCGGGCCCAGCAGGCGGACGGCGACGTACACGATCGGCGCGGCCGCCAGGGTCACGCTCCGCGAGCTTGAATAGGCCAGCGATTTGGGCAGCATCTCGCCGAAGAGCAACAGGGCCAGGAACGCCGCCGTCGCCGTCGCCGCCCCGACGCCCGGCGAGACCTGGCGGCCGAGCCGCACGGTCAGGACGCTGGCCAGGGAGAAAAACAAGACGTTGACGAGCATGTTACCCAGAAGCAGGGTGGTGAGTAGTTGTTCCGGCCGTCTCATCAAAGCCGTCACCAGCTTCGGCACGCCGTGGGGGGATTCGCGAAGCTGCCGCAGCTCGCGCTGCGAGAGGTTGAAGAACGCCGTCTCCGAACCCGAACAGAAGGCCGATCCGGCCAGAAGCAGGACCATCAGGACCAGCCGCCAGAGGTGGGCCAGCAGCACCGTCACGATCAGGCGTCCCCCGGCGCATCCACCCGCCAGGCCGTCTCCTTGGGCAGACCCACCACGAAGCAGCTTCCGCCGCCGGGTTCGGAGTGGACCTGGATCGTGCCGCCATGCTCGTCGATCACGCGTCGGCAGAACGCCAGCCCCAGCCCGCAGCCGCCCTGGGCCGTACCCGGCTCGGCGTCCTTGGTCGAGAAGAACACCTCGAAGATGCGCTCCTGATTCTCCGGCGCGATGCCGCAGCCGGTGTCCAGGATTTCGATCCGCGTGCGATCCGGCTCATCCTGTCCGCGGATGGTGAGGGTGCCGCCGCCGGGCAGCATCGCTTGGCGGGCGTTGAGGATGAGGTTCATAAATAACTGCTGAAGTTGCGTTGCCTCGCCGAAGACCTCCAGATCCACCTCGATATCCTGGACCACCCGGATGCCGTCCTTGGCGAAGTCCCGCCCCAGGCAGGCGAACACCTCGTCAAGGAGCGACGCGACGTGGTGGCGGTCCCGCTGGCCCCGCTCGCCGCGGACCATGGCCAACATGCTCTCCAGGATTCGCCCGGCCCGTTCGCTGTTCACGGCGGCCTTGCGAAGGGCCTTCTCGGCCAAGGCGCGGTCGTCGGGGTGCTGCAGGGCCAGTTCGGCGTAGGTGCCCAGGGGGGTGAGGATGTTGTTCATCTCGTGGGCGATCATGGCCGTGACCAGACCCAGATTCGCCAGGCTCTGCATCTGGTCGAGGTGATCGCGCAGTTGCTCATTCTGCCGAGACTGCTGCTGCAGCCGGCGGTGCAACGAGCGTCGCTTTTCGAGCAGTCTTGCCATGGCCGGTTGCCGCCGTGCCTCATGCACAGCGGACGATTGCTTTCGAGACGGGTCTTGCTACCCTGATGGCGCCATCATAAGGCTTTTATCGGTCAGCCGGAAGGGTTTGCTTGAAGGATGGACACGCAGGCGATTCTCGACGATCTGCTGAGGCTGCTGCAAGCGCACGGCGTGGTCGTGCGGACCGAGGCGATGGGCGGCGGCGGGGCGGGGCTGTGTGTCCTCAAGGACAGGCGTGTCTTCTTCGTCGATAGCGATGGGCCGCTTTTGAATACGGCGATCCAGGCGGCCCGCGCGGCCAGTGAGGTGGTGGCTCTCGATGCGGTTTATCTGCGTCCGCAGGTGCGCGACTTCGTCGAGCAGTACACCGGCCGTGGGGAGGCCGACGCGTTCGATTGAGCCTTGTGGCTGCCCGCCGCCCGGGGATCGGGGCTATCGCCCGACGATCTCGACGCGGCAGGGCGGCAGGGCCTCTATGAAGAGCCGCCCATACGGGCGGGTCACGATCCGGCTGTCGAGCACGACGATGATGCCGGTGTCGGTCTTGTTGCGGATCAGGCGGCCGAACCCCTGCTTGAAGCGCAGGATCGCCGTGGGCAACTGGTAGGTGTAGAAGGGATTCTGGCCCTGGGCGCGGAGGTGTTCGATGCGGCCCTGGATCAGCGGATGGTTGGGCACGGCGAAGGGCAAGCGGACGATGATGACGTTGCTCAGGGCCTCGCCGGGCACGTCCACGCCTTGCCAGAAGCTGTCGGTGCCGAACAGGACGCTGCGGGCGTCGGCCTTGAACCGCTCCAGCAGCACGGCGCGATCCAGGCCGCCGCCCTGCACGAGCATCTCCATGTGCTGTTCGGCGAGGAAATCCTCGAGCCGCTCGGCCAGGCGACGTAACATGGTGTAACTGGTGAACAGCACGAAGGCCCGGCCATCGCTCATCAGTAGATACTTCTCGATCGCCGCCGCGGCGGCCGGTTCAAAGTTGTCCAGCGTCGGCGGCGGAAGGTCGGCCTCGACGTAGACCGTCACCTGTCGGGCGTAGTCAAACGGCGACCCCAGTTGCACGGCGTCGAAGTTCTCCAGGCCCACCCGCGAGGCGAAAAAGTCAAAGCCCTCCGCATCGCCGCCGCAACTGAGCGTGGCGCTGGTGAGAATCACCGAGGGGAACCGCTCGAACAGGCACCGTCGCACATCGGGCCCCACGTCCACCGGCGCGCTGCGCAGGGCGATCCGCCGCCGGCGGCCCGAGCCGACCTCCACCCAGTACACGTGGCTGTCGCGGGGCTGGGTAAGGAAATCCGCCACCTCCAGCTCCAGCGCTCGGCAGCGGTCGATGTAGCGGGTGAACTCGGCCTGCTCGTTTTCATCCTGCTGCTGTTTGGCCAGCCGCCCGAGCGCCAGACGCAGCTCGCGGAGCGGCTCGGTGACGTTGTCCTGAACGCAGCCAGCCTGGCATCGGCCGTTCGTGTCCGCGTGGGCGTGCTCGTACCAGGCCTGCACCTGCGCGAAGAACACCCGCACGGCCTGTTGCAGGGCCCGATGGCGCTCCAACGCCGCCTCGGCGCCGGCCATGAAGGCCAGCAGGCCCTTGCGGCGGCGCGCCTGGTAGAGGCGGTCGAGAAGCCGGCTGAACGTGAAGTTGCTCACGTCGATGCCGAAATGGTCCTCGGCGACGCGCTCCACGGTGTGGGCCTCGTCGACGATCACTCGATCATACGGCGGCAGGATGCCCGCTCCGGTCTCCTTGAGCACCAGGTCGCTGAAGAGCATCGCGTGGTTGGTCACGATCAGGTCGGCGGTCTTCAGTTCCCGCCGGGCCCGCCAATAGAAGCAATCCTTGAAATGGGGGCACTTGCGGCCGCGGCAATTGCCGTGTTCGCTCATGACCGCGTCCCACACGTCCGGTGGCGGGACGAAGTCCAGGTCGCTCAGCGAGCCATCATGGGTGTGGGCCGCCCACGCGGCGATCTGCGCGAGGGCGGGCACGGCCTCGTCAAACAGCCGCTGCCGCCGCTGCAGGGCGTAATCCAGCCGGCGCAGGCACAGGTAGTTGTTGCGGCCCTTGGCCAGCACCGCACTGAACGGCACCGGCAGCGTCTCGGCCAGGAAGGGGATGTCCTTGTTGATGAGCTGCTGCTGCAGCGTGATGGTGTACGTGCTGACGAGCACCTTTTGTTTCTGGCGAATGGCGTCCAGTGCCCCCAGCAGATAGGCGAAGCTCTTTCCCGTGCCGGTGCCCGCCTCGACGGCCAGGTGGCGGTTGACGGTAAAGGCCCGTTGCACCGCCTGGGCCATGGCGAGCTGTTGGGGCCGGACCTCGAACCCGGCGAAGGCGCGGGCCACCGGCCCGGATGGGCCCAGTATCTTTTCAATGTCGAGCGGCCGTTGCTCCTCGAAGGCGATCAAGGCGGTGTCCCGTCAGGGCGTTTGCGCGGGGCCATGCACGGCCTGGTACAACTGCGTGTAGACCGGTGTCTTGCCGAGCTTGTCGGCGGCCAGTTGCAGGGCCAGGCGGGCGTTGTCCGGTCTGCGGTCCAGGTGGTACATATACGCCATCAACCAGGCCAGTTCAGCCGATCCCGTTCTGCCCTGCCACCTCTCCAATTCAATCAGGGCATTCTCAAACGTGTCCCGGCCGCCCACCAGTGCCGGGATATCGTGCGCGCCGAGGGCCAGGGCGGCGTCCAGCTCGATCGCCGCTGCCGCGCTGTAGTAGCTCGACAGGTACGAGCCGGCGGCGAACAAGGCCACCGCCCGGCCGAAGTGGGCCTTCGGATCCTGCTGTCGCCAGACCAACGCCAGCGTGTACGTATCGGCGGCCTTATAGAACCTGCCCTCATGCAGATACTGTTCGGCCTGTTCGAAGTAGCCCTGGAACTTGGCCTCGGCGAGGCTCTCAAAGTCCTTGTGTTCTCCCAGAATCGCCAGGGCCCGTCGCCTGGCCTCGATCGGATCGCTGCTCACTTCCACACCGCTCGGTGTCCGCTCGGTGTCTGTCTCGGTCGAGGACTCCGGCGTGGTGTCCGTCCTCGTCCTGCGGTCAGCGGGAAAAGTCGTATCCGCTTGCGGCCCTGTGTCGTCGAGGGGCTCCTCGTCGACGTCGAAAAGCGCCGCCAGAAGCTCCCGGTGCATTCTCTCGACCTGGGCCTGCCTTTCCTGCTCGGCAGTGCTTGGCTCGGCCGGTTCCGGAGGCGTGGGCGGCAGCAAGGATGCATCCAGCCGGGCCTGTCGCTCAGGGTCGGTCAGGTATTGGCTCTCCAGGTCCGCGGGCGGTTGCGTCTCGTCCCGTTGACGCAGCATGTCGTATTCCAGGGCGATCTCGCGCAGGCCGCGCTGTTGGTTGATGATGCGCTCCATCTCCGCCGACGCCGTGCTGATCGGCTCGGCGCTGTAGCGCAGGCCCTCGGGCAGATTGGGCATCGTCAGGGCGCGATCTCGGGCGGTGCTCTGCGGCACCCACTGGGGCGTCGTCAGGCCCGATTGCCCATTGCGGGTCAGCGAGGTGACCGTCTGCCGTGGATCGTAGTACGGCGCGGCGCCGCCCGAGAACGGATTGCCCGCCGAACGCCGCACGAACGAGGTAACGGCTTGGGAGCCGGTATCCGCCAGTGGCGAGTTGAATCGAGAGGACGAAAGATAGGGCACCTCGCCACGGAAGTGCTTGCCGCCGGCCACGTCCCCGGAGACGATCCGGTTGCCATACTGCAAGTCGGGCGTCGGGATAGGGGTCAGGCGACTGGACGGCATCACCCGTCGGTCGCCCACGCGCGCGCCGGAGACCGCCGAACGATCCGCCGCGGGGTTGGCTACGGGTGAGTATCGCGAATGCTGCGCCACGGCGGGCAGGGCCAAGGTCAGAAGGATCGCCGCAACAATGGGCCTTTGATTCATCCGTGTCACCTCGCTATTTCTCCGCTGCGTCCGCGTCGTCCGGTCCGCCGGGCCTTGTTTCGGTGTTGTACTTGGGCGGCCCGGCCCAGTTGAGCTTGCCGGCCAGGGTGTCCCATCGGGTCCGCAACGGGTTGTGGACCACGCGGAATGACCCGGGATGGCGCTCTATCACTATTCTATCGGCGATTTTGAGCGAATGTTCGACTTGTCCGTCCAAAAGAACCGCCGTGCCGGGGTTGATCCGGACCGGTTGGATCTCCACGCAACTGTCGGCACTGATCACAATTGGGCGAAAACTGAGGGAGTGCGGGCAAACTGGCGTAATGACCACCGCGTCCAGGTTGCCGGCCAGGATGGGCCCTCCGGCCGAGAGGTTGTACGCCGTCGAGCCGGTGGGCGTGGAGAGGATAACGCCGTCGCCGATACACGCCGCCAGCGCCTGCCCCTGGACCGATAACCGCAGCTCAATCATGCTGAACGGCGCCCCGGCGGCGATAACCACCTCGTTGACCGCCGCCCCGGTGAAGCACCGGCCATCATCGCGCTGAACGTGACAATCCAGCATCATCCGCTTTTCCACGGTGGTCCGACCGGCGACCACGTCGTCGAAAAGCCGCTCGACCTCCTCCGGGCCAAACTCCGCCAAAAAGCCCAAACGCCCCACATTAACACCAATGACGGGGATATCGGTCTCGCTGAGCCGCCGGGCCGCCGAGAGGATGGTCCCATCCCCACCGAACACCACGGCGAAGTCCGCCTGCCGCAGCACCTCGTCCGGACAGCAATCCCCGAACGCGTTGGCCAGGATCTTGGCCCGGCCTTTGGAGAACCGGACGAAATGCTCCATCGCCTCGGTGGCGTGCCGGCGATTCGGGTCGCCGAAGATGATGAGCTTGGGCTTTGCCATGGGTTTTCCGCACCTGTGTTGCGCCCGTGCGTCACGGTTTCTTGCCTTCTGTTGCCCTGTGGGAGGGGCGGGGGGCACGAGCGGACCCATCCCGCAGCGCTCATTGTACACGCTGTTGTTGTGAACAAAAGCAGCCAAGCCGGATTTCTCATGTATATCCAGCCGGCTTGCCCCTATAGCACCTGCCGATGCGGCGCCGTGAGCCGCCCACGGGCGGTACGGGGCGGCGCGCGGTGATTCGGTCGGTTGCGGGTTGGCAGGCGACGGGCGATGTGATAGGGTGGTGCTCCAACGGTGCGGTCGTTCCAGTGAACGTCCGACAGGGGGAGCACCGACCAACGCGTTCTCAATGTCCGGGAGATGTGACATGACGTGGTACGTCAACGGCGAGGCGATCGACGACAAGGATATCCACGGCGAGGCCGAGAAGCTGCGGCCGCGGTATGAGCAGGTCTTCGCCGATATGCCCGCCGAGGAGCGTGAAGGGCAACTGCAAGAGTGGTCCCGCGAGAACGTCGTCGAGGCCGTCCTGATGCGGCAGGCCGCCGCCCGCGAGGTGCCCTCGCCGCCGCAGGAGGTCGTGGAGCGGGCCTACGAGCACCTGCTGGCCCAGGCGGGGGGGAAAGACGCCTTCTTTGAGAATACGGGTCTGCCGCCCGACCAGGAGGACCGGATTCGCCGGGACCTGGCCCGACGGCTGCAGATGGAGCGGCTCATCGCCCGGATCACCGAGGCCGTGCCCGAACCGACCGACAAGGAGATCACGAGGTACTACGAGCAGCACCGCGACCGTTTCACCGTGCCCGAGATGGTCCGCGCGGCGCACATTGTCAAGCATCCCACGCCGGCGACGGACCCGCAGCAGGTCGAGACCGAGATGCGGCAGATTCTGGATCAGCTCCAGGCCGGGGCGGACTTCGCGAAGATGGCCGCCGAGCACTCGGACTGTCCCGACAACGGCGGGGACCTGGGCTTTTTCGCGCGGGGGCAGATGGTCGAGGCCTTCGATGCCGTGGTCTTTGACATGCAGCCCGGCGAGATCAGCGACGTGTTTCGCACGGAGTACGGCTTTCACATCGCCACCGTGCTCGAGCGGCGGCCGGCGATACCCTGCCCCCTCGATGAGGTTCGGCCGGTGATCGTCAAGGAATTGACCGAGGCCGCACGCCAGCGGGCGCTGGAGCAGTTCGTCGACGCCGAGAAGGCCAAGGCCACAATCGAAGAGAAATAGCCCAACCGTGATCGTCACCGCACAAGGCCATAAGCCTTCGATGGCGGTCGGCTTCCGCGCGTTTGCCGCCTGCGGCACTACCGCACGTCGTACAGCCAATACTCCGAAATCCGGGCGAAATCATGCTGCTCGATCCGGCCGTCGGCGTTGACATCGGCGGCCCCGAGCAACGCGGCATCTTCCTCATTCAGCCATCGCTCGGCCAGATACGTCAAATCGTCAAATCCGACCCCGTCGGGACAATCCAAATCCCCGTGCTGCGAAAACTCCCATGAGAGCCGCGGATAATCCACGCCATCAGCGCACATCCGCCAGGCGTCGGCTGTGCCGTTCACCGATTCGCCGACGAAGTCCCACCTATTGAAACTGGCCCGGCGTTTCATGGCGGAGGTGGACAGGCCATTGCCACCGGCGCTGGTCGATAGTCCACTGGTCTGGATATCCCAATAGCCGCCCCGCGTGGTGCCATAGTCCCGGCCGTTCACGGTCGTACCCAACAGACCCCCGACGTCGGTGGAGTCCTCGCCGGCGATCAGATGACCTGCGGAGTAGCCGTGCTCGATCAGGCCCGTATGACATCCCGCCAGTCCACCGATTCGTGTTGAATTGTTCAGGACGCAGAGACTTCCGTGTGCATAGCATCTCAACACGGAGCCCGGCCGTAGCGCCCCGCCGACCAGGCCTCCGACCGCGTCGGCCAGACTGCCACATTCAATGCTCACGTCGGCCCAGGAGTCGCTGACACACCCGTAGTCCTGAATACCGATGAGCCCCCCAACGTATTTGCCGTGAGATGCGACGTTGAGCGTGCCACGGGCTGAACATCGCTGGATCCAGCCACCATTCTTCCCTGCCAACGCCCCCACGTTTTGGCAGTTGGCGCCTGAATCCAGGTCAACGTTTGCATGACAATCGGTGATGTCACCTGCGTTGAGCCCGACCAGCCCCCCAACCATATGGACGTCCGAGTCCGCGATGAAACGCCCAGCCACGATGCAGTTCCGAACCGTGCCGCCGACGGCTCCGGCCAAGGCGCCGAGCCTGTCGATACCCGTTCCACTTATGGTGATATCCTCCACGGTGAGGTTTTGGATGGCCCCTCCGGACCCGAGCAACCGAAACAGGCCCGCGTAGTTCTCGGTGGCCTCGATAAGAGCACCGGACACGGTGTGTCCGCGTCCATCGAACGTGCCGATGAAATCTCCAATCGAATGGAAGAATTCGATCTGGCCCGGTGCTATATCGGCTTCCAGGACGATGTGCTTGTCCCAGTCGCAGGCATTCACCCCTAGCGCGTGGAACTGGCTCGCCGTGCGGATGCGCAGTGGATCCTGCGCTGTGCCGGCACCGTCTGCGTAGGGGAAATAGGGGACGGGCAGGCCCGGGCGATCTTCCCACAAAAGACGGGGGTAGTCTCGGTTTTCGTCGAGCTTCCAGAAACGTCCCCAACCACGGAAGGTTTCCATTTGCCTCATTTCCAGGGTCGTTTTGGCAACGCCTGCAGCGCTGGAGGACATGCCGCTGGACTGGGTGTCCCAGAAGGACTTGCTCACCAGCCCGAGGTTGGATCCGATCAATCCGCCGCAGCGCGTAGCCCCTTGCGAGGCCGTCACAGGTCCAGTCGAGTAGCAGCAGACGACGGACCCCGCGTTGTATCCAACAAGGCCGGCCACGTATCGGTCGCCCCCACTCACCGGACCAGTCGCATAGCAGAAACGGATGGAACCCCCGAGATTCATACCGACCAGTCCCCCAATGTTCCGCGAGGGTGATGATATGTCCACCGAGGCGAAGGATGACTGGATCAGACCGAAGTTGTATCTTACAAGACCCCCGACCCCACCATCCTGCGATCGGAGCTGACCGTGCGCAGAGCAACGCATGATGGCACCTGGCGTGCCGTTCGAGGCCACCAGACCGGCGAGAAAGGCCCTCTCCGTGCACGTGCCCCCTCCAATTTCGACGTGACATTCCTCGATCAGGCCTTCATTGAGCCCGACCAGCCCGGCTGCATCGGCCACGGATGATCCCAGAGACAGGTTGACGGACGCTGTGCAGGATGAGATGGTACCGTAATTGGCACCAGCCAAGGCGCCTAAGGCTTGCCACTCGGCCACGTTCAGTTGGCATTCCGGCAGGTGGACACTGGTCACAGAGGCCGAGGACTCAACCAGTCCGAAAAACCCCAGATAGCCAGCCGCAGACGCTGTGGTAATCACAAGACGGCGGATGGAGTGTCCCCCGCCATCGAATTGACCAAGGAAGGGCGTTCCCTGGAATCCACTCTCTTGAGCATCTATATCTGGGGCGATGACAGCGCGGTCGAAGACATGATCCGACATATCGATGTCGGCGATCAGGACAAAGTGGTTGTCCCAGTCGTCGGGACTGTTGGATATGTCGAGCAGATCCTGCGGGGTGCCGATCCGGAAGGGGTCGGCGGCAGTCCCAGAACCCCCGGAATACCCGGCTAGTGCTGGGCACAAGCCGAAAACCAGGACAGCCAGGGCCAGCAGGCCGGGCGTGACAAATACCCCTGTGGGGCGTATCCTGGATTTCTCTCCCTCGGGGCATCGGGGCCGCTTACGTTGGGAAAATGCCCACCTTGTGCAGGTCGGTCTTTGGCTGGTCATGAGCTGTCCTCCACACGATCGTATTTCGTCTGAATACATCCCATATACTATACCAGGCTTGGCCAGACTTCCAAAAGCTAGAAACGACAGCTTTTTGCTCCTTGGATAAATCGCCTTGTTGAAAACCACGGGGGGCTGGCTATAATCACTTCCCTTACGGGGATATGCATCGTTGCCAGCACGGAGGCAGAGTTTTGGGGAAGGTGGTAATTCATGGCAAGTAAAGGATTTGCGCATCTTCATCTGCATACGCAGTATTCCCTTCTGGATGGGGCGATCGCGCTCAAGCGACTGTTCGGCCGGGTCAAGGAACTGGGCATGGAGGCCGTGGCGATCACGGACCACGGCAACCTGTTCGGCGCGATTGACTTCTACACGCGGGCCCGGGCCGCGGGCGTCAAGCCGATCCTCGGCATCGAGGCTTACATCGCCCCGAACAGCCGTTTCGACAAGTCCGGCGGCGGGGGGGTCAAGGAGAACGCCTATCACCTGGTCCTCCTGGCCGAAAACCTCGTCGGCTATCGGAACCTCCTGAAGCTGGCCAGCATCGGTTTCACCGAGGGGTTCTACTACCGCCCGCGGATCGACAAGGAGGTGCTGGCCGAGTTGCACGAGGGGCTGATCTGCACCACGGCGTGCATTTCCGGCGAGGTGCCGGCGGCGCTGGCGCGGGGTGATGAGGCCGCCGCCCGGCGGGCCGTCGAGAGTTATCTCGAGATCTTCGGCCCGGAGCGGTTCTTCATCGAGGTCCAGCAGCACGACAGCCCCGATCCGGATGCCGCGGATGTGCGGAGTCCGCTGGTCGACCTGGCCCGGCGGATGGGTGTGGGGCTGGTCGTGACCAACGACGTGCATTTCCTCAACGCCGACGACTACGAGGCCCACAACGCCCTGTGCTGCATCAGCACCGGCAAGCTCGTCACGGACGAAGGCCGCATGACGTATCCGCCCGATGTCTACCTCAAGAGCCCGCAGGAGATGCGCGACCTGTTCGCCGATCTGCCCGAGGCGTGCGACAACACGCTGGCGATCGCCGAGCGCTGCAACGTCGAGCTCGACCTGAGCACGCGGCACGCGCCCGTGTATCGGCCCGCCGACGGCGGCACGGCCGAGGCGTGTCTGACACGGCTGGTCATGGACGGGGCCCGGCAGCGCTACGGCGAGTTGACGCCCGAGATCCGCGAGCGGATCGACCGCGAGCTGGAGGTCATCGAGGGCAAGGGTTTTGCCAGCTACTTCCTGATCGTGTGGGACTTCTGCAACTACGCGCGGCAGAACAACATCCCCGTCGGCGCCCGCGGCAGCGCGGTCGGCACCGTCGTGGGGTACTGCCTGGGCATCTGCGACGTGGACCCGATCCGGTACGATCTGCTGTTCGAGCGGTTCATGGACCCCGAGCGTAACGAGATGCCCGATATCGACATCGACATCTGTCAGGACGGCCGCGCCCGCGTGCTCGAATACGTCCGGGCCAAGTACGGCCAGATCGCCCAGATCATCACGTTCGGGACGATGAAGGCCAAGGCCGTCATCCGCGATGTGTGCCGCGTGATGGACGTGCCGCTGGCCGAGGCCGACCGGCTGGCCAAGCTCATTCCCAACGAGCTGAAGATGACGCTGGACAAGGCGTTGCAGATCGAGCCGGACCTCCGCGAGGCCTGTGAGCAGGATGAGCGCACGCGCAAGGTCTTCGACATCGGCCGCAAGCTCGAGGGGCTCACCCGTCACGCCTCGGTGCACGCCTGCGGGGTGGTGATCGCCGATGAGCCGCTCACCGACTACCTGCCGCTGTACAAGGCGCCCGGCTCGGACGACCTGATTACGCAGTTCGAGGGCCCGACCGTCGAGCGGGTCGGTTTGCTCAAGATGGACTTTTTGGGCCTCAAGACCCTGAGCATCATCCAGCGGGCCGTGGACCTGATCGAAACGCTGCACGGTGAACGGATCGACATCGAACGGATCGACACCGCCGATCCGCGGGTCTACGCCGAGATCTTCAGCACGGGGCATACCAAGGGCGTGTTCCAATTTGAATCCGGCGGCATGGCCGACCTGCTGATGAAGCTCAAGCCCGACCGCCTGGAAGATCTCATCGCCGCCAACGCCCTGTATCGACCCGGCCCGATGGCCCTGATCCCCGATTTCATCCAACGCAAGCACGGCGGCCGCTGGGACGTGCCCCATCCGATCATGCGCGAGGTGCTGGAAGAGACCTTCGGCATCATGGTCTACCAGGAGCAGGTCATGCGGATCTGTAATCGGCTGGGCAAGATTCCGCTGCGCCAGGCCTACGCGCTGATCAAGGCCATCGGCAAAAAGAAGGACAAGATCATCAAGGCGGCCAAGGAGCGGTTCGTGGCCGGTTGCGTCGAGCAGGGGCTGGCCGCCGCTGGGGCCGAGGAGATTTTTGACCTGATCGAGCGGTTCGCCGGCTACGGCTTCAACAAGAGCCACGCGACGCGCTACTCGTTCGTGGCCTACCAGACGGCCTGGCTGAAGTGCTACTGGCCCGTCGAGTTCATGGCGGCCCTGCTGACCTACGAATCAGGCAACACGGACAAGGTCGTCGAATACATCGAGGAATGCCGGCGGATGGGCATCGATGTGCTGCCGCCGGACGTCAACGAGAGCTATACCGATTTCACCGTCATCTACGTGGAAGGGCCCCAGGGCAAGAAGGGGGTCATCCGCTTCGGCCTGGGGGCGGTCAAGGGCGTCGGCGACAAGGCCGTCGAGAAGATCGTCGAGGCCCGTCGCGAGGTCGGTCGCTTCGGCAGCCTGTTCCACTTCTGCGAGCACGTGGACCTGCGGGCCGTCAACAAGCCCGTCATCGAGGCGCTGATCAAGGCCGGGGCCTTCGACCAGTTGGGCGGCAGCCGGGCCCAGATGATGGCCGGCCTGGAAAAGGCCATGCAGATCGGTCAACAGCTCCAGGCCGACCGGCAGAGCGGCCAGATGAGCCTGTTCGGCGCTGCGGTCGATCCGGCCGAGACGCTGGCCCGCGATCGCGAGGCCCTGCCCAAGGTCCAGCCCTGGACCGAGATGGAGATGCTCACTCACGAAAAGGAGGTGCTGGGGCTGTACGTGACGGATAATCCGCTCAGCCACCACGCCACGGAGCTGGACGCGTACGCCAGCGGGTTCACGACCGACCTGGCCGACCGGCCCCAGGATGCGGAGATCGTGCTGGGCGGGATGGTCACCAAGGTCCGCCAGCTCGTATCGCGCAATGGCCCTCGCGCCGGCAGCAAGATGGCGGTGTTCGAGCTGCAAGACCTCCAGGGCAAGTGCGAAGTCGTCATGTTCGCGGAGATCTATGAGCGCTTTGGCGCGTTGCTGGCCGTCGATCGCGTCGTCTTCGTCAAGGGCAAGGTCGATCATAGCCGTGAAACGCCGCAGGTCCGCTGCGAGGAGCTGATTCCGCTGGACCAGGCGGCCCAGCGGCTGGCCGCCCGCATCCGGGTGAACTTCGAGCACGACCAGGTCACCGAGGACCTTATCGCCCGTGTGCGGTCGCTGTGCGAGGGGCATCGCGGGGCCAGCCGACTGCACGTGAGCCTGACCACGCCGGCGGGCTTTCGTATCCGCGCCATCGCGGATGAGCGGCTCAGTGTCCGGCCGGATGTGGAGTTTTGCGAAAAGCTCCGCGCCTTGGTCGGCCACGACCGTGTGGAGCTTCTGCGCCGCTGAGCCCGTGGGCGAGGATGAATCCCGGTATGTCCGACCCGCGTTGATGCAGGCTGGCCGGCGATCCGTTGAAAAAACCGGGGGCCGCAAACCCATCCCCACTGTCATCCCGACAGGAAGGCCGAAGGCCTGCAGCGTAGAAATCGGACCAGGTGGCATGCCCACGCTCGGCCCGACCCATCAGCGCCGGGTGGCATGCCC
>NPIE01001302.1_pt2 | contig 55470 bp, 50 predicted proteins | sample 8637661 | NCBI WGS metagenome assembly NPIE01 (sample SAMN07420842, study PRJNA396082) | bioreactor metagenome | isolation source: sample BA12 brine-fed electro-methanogenic bioreactor BA | place: Japan: Kochi | collected 2016-12-09 | reverse complement strand
AAAATTAGGATTTCTACAAAGCCATAATTTAAAGATAGATTAGAAATAATTTAAATTGTTTAAATAGCTTTAGATAGTTTCAAAGCTTTTAAATAGTTTAAAATAGTTCAAAAAATAATTTAAAGATAATTTAAGGGAGATAATATGAAATCATTAGCAAATATTAGTAATCCTTCAAAAATTCAGACCAATTCTTCTTTGGATCTTATATTGGGTGGAGGGATTGAAAAAAGAAATATAACTCAATTTTATGGACCTCCTGGATCTGGTAAAACCAACATATCTCTTGATTTAGCTGTACAAGTAGCAAAAAATGGGAAAAAAGTAGCTTATATAGATACTGAAGGTGGAATATCGATTGATAGGGTTAAACAATTAGCTAAAAATGATTTTGAGGTTATATCTAATAATATAATTGTATTTGAACCAAATTCTTTTCAGGAACAATCGAATAATTTAAAAACAATTGAATCATGGATCAATTCTAATGAAGATGATATCGATTTAATTATTATAGATTCTGCAGTTGCATTATATAGATTAAAAGAAGGTAAAAAATCTAATCTTTTAAATAGGGAATTAGGAACTCAAATGGGTTCATTATCTCGGATGGCTCGTAAATATGATATTGCAGTTGTAATAACTAATCAGATTTATTCTACATTTGAAGATGAAAGGTCAAGTACTATTATACCTGTTGGTGGAACTATACTTAGGTATTGGAGTAAAATAATTGTTGAATTATCTAAATCTGGTATAAATGGTCAACGTATAGCTACTCTTAAAAGACATAAATCAATAGCTGAAGGCACAAGTATTAAATTTTCTATTACTAATAATGGTATTGAATAAATATTATGATATCTATTATGTGTTTTATTTCTATTTTTTATTCTTTTATTTACTTTTTTCTTATATATTAAATTTTAACCATTAGTTTTATAAATCATTTCAAACATAAATATTTTTGTTATAAAATTAGTTTAAAATTAGTATAATACACAGCAGTTAGTTTAAAATTACTATATTATTTTAAAATTTTTATTCTTATTAAAAACTTATTAAATATTAACATTTTATTAAATAACATTTTGTGATAATATGATCCAACCAAAAAAATATGCAAAAGCTGCCAAAACACCTCCAAAAGGATTCAAATCAGCTAATGAATTTTTTGAACATGTTTTTAATGATAAAGACATTATATGGATGGGTCAAAATACTAATCATCTTCATACTAATAATTATATAATGGATGCAATGATTAATTGTGTTGAAAGTAAAGAATATTGTAAATATCCTCCTCCTGAAGGATTTCCTGAGTTAAAAAAATTGATTTTAAAAGATCTTAATTTAGAAGATATGGATATTTTAGTAACTGCTGGGGGAACTGAATCCTTATATCTCTGTATGAATGATATTTTGGAACCAGAAGATAATGTTATAACTTGTGACCCAGGTTATTTAATTATTGACAATTTTGCAAGTAGATTTTCTAATAAAGTCATATCTGTTCCTATTTATAGTAGTGATAATGATTATAAATTAACTCCTGAACTTGTAAAAGAATACATGGATGAAAACACAAAAATTATCGTTCTTATAGATCCTTTGAATCCTTTAGGTAGTTGTTATACAGAAAAAGAGATTAAAGAGTTTGCTAAAATTGCTGAAGAAAATGATTTATACTTATTACATGATATCACTTATAGGGATTTTGCTCATGAACATTTTTTAGCTGCTCATTATGCACCAAATCATACTATAACTATTTATAGCTTTTCAAAAATTTTTGGAATGGCAGGTCTTAGGATTGGTTCAATTATAGGAATAAAAGAAACAATAAATTCGGTTAGAACTATTCTTATCAATGATTTAGGTACTAATTTGATTGCACAAGCAGGAGCTATTGCAGCTTTAAAGTCAAAAGATAGTTGGATTGATGAGATTACGAATATTACTCGAAATAATCAAATTTTAATTAAAGAATGTGTTGATGAAATAAAAGGAGTTTTTATTCCAGTTTATCCCTCAGATGGTAATATGTTAGCTATTGATCTGAAAGCTACTGGAATTAGTCCTAAAGAAATGGCAAACTATCTTTTGGATAAAAAAATATTTACAAGAGAAGGTAATTATACAAGTAAATTATTTGGAGATAATTATCTTAGAGTTAGTTTTTCAATTCCTGAAGAAAAAGTTAAAATATTTGTTAGAGAATTTAAAATTGCTGTTGAAGAATTAAGAAAATGATTCAAAAAAGAATCATTCCTAACATCTTTTGTAACATTTTTTAGTTTATATGATCTATAATTATATAATTTTTATTATTATAAAATATTTTTATTATATTTTTATTATTATTAGATTTTTTTATTATTATAAGATTAAGATTTGTAGTATTAAGAAATCTTTAATTTTTTAATAATTTTAAAAACGTTTTTATATTTTTTCTACTATTTCTTTGAGAATATTGTCGTTTATTATATTTCCATTTTCACTAGTTTCTTTTACTATTTTAAGGATTTCTGGGATTTTATTTTCTTTTATCTTAATTCCAAATTGATTTAATTTTGATTTAATTGCTTTTGATCCAGAATGCTTTCCCAATACTAAGTTTCTTTCTTGTCCTACTATTTTTGGTGAAAATGGTTCATATGTAAAAGGATTTTTTATTACTCCATCTACATGTATTCCAGATTCATGCTTGAAGATATTTTTTCCAACTATTGGCTTGTTAAAAGGTATTTCTATTTTTGTATACATTTCAACTGTTTTTGATATTTTTTTTATTAGTTCTGTGTTAAATTCAAGATCTATTCCATATAAAACTTTTAAAGACATGATTAATTCTTCAAGAGGAGTATTACCTGCTCTTTCACCAATCCCATTTATTGTTGTTTCAACAATATTTGCTCCAGCTAATAATCCAGAAATAGCATTTTGCTGAGCCATACCAAAATCATTATGGCAATGGAGATTTATGTCAATTTTTATGTCTTTTCTCAATTCTTTTACTAGATATTCCATTCCTTGTGGTGTTATAGCTCCAACTGTATCTGCAATATGAACTCTATCTACTTTTCTTTCTTGTGCTTCACTGTAAATCTTTTTTAAGAAATTTAAATCAGTTCTAGTTGCATCTTCAGCTGAAAATCCTACATATAAACCATGTTCTTTTGCATAATCTATAATATCCATACTTTTAATTATAACTTCTTCTTGGCTTAATTTTTTACATCCTAATTGAATTTCTGAAGTACCAATAAATATTATTGTTCCATCAACTCCACATTCCAAACTTGCGTCTATATCCTCCTTTTTTGCACGAGATAAAGTAATAGTTTTTGAGTTTAGACCTTCATTAACAATATTTTTAATAGATTTTTTTTCTTTTTCTGAAACTGGTGGAAATCCTGCTTCAATTTGAGGTATTTTTAATTTATCAAGTAAGATAGCTATATCTAACTTTTCATTTTCACTTAAACTAACTCCCGGGGTCTGCTCTCCATCTCGAAGTGTTGTATCACATATTGTTATATTTTTTGGAAAGTTGCACTTTGCTTTCTTATTGTATGGACTTATATAATCTTCCAAGTTTTCACCTTTTTTTATTATTAAATTTTTAACTATTTTTGAACAGTTGAACAATATATTTGTTCAAATATTAAACTTTATTATAATATATTTTGATTTATCTTTGCATTGTTAGCACAATATTTATATATGATGAACTACAATATAAAGTTGTCGGAATACGGAAACCGTTTTCCTACTGTTAGGTAATTAAAATATTAAATTTAAAATTCTAAAATTTGAAATGTTAAAGTATTAAAATATTAAAAATTTTTAAAAAGTAATAGTATTAAAAATAGTATTATAAATCATACTAGAATTAAGGAAAATTAAGATGCTAAAAATTAAGATGGTAAGATAAGATGGTAAGAAAAATTGCAATCTATGGAAAAGGTGGAATTGGAAAATCAACTACAACTCAAAATACTGCAGCTGCAATGGCTCATTTTCATGATGAAAAAGTAATGATTCATGGCTGTGATCCAAAAGCAGATAGTACTCGTATGATTCTTAGAGGTAAAATGCAAAAAACTCTTATGGATACTCTTAGAGATGAAGGTGAGGAAGCATGTATGGATCTTGATAATGTTATGAGTGTAGGTTTTGGTGATATTAAATGTGTTGAATCTGGTGGTCCCGAACCTGGTGTAGGTTGTGCTGGTAGAGGTGTTATTACAGCTATAAACATGATGGAAATGCTTAAAGTTTATGAAGATAATTTAGACTTTGTTTTCTATGATGTTCTTGGAGATGTTGTTTGTGGTGGTTTTGCAATGCCTATTCGTGATGGTAAAGCCGAAGAAATTTATGTTGTTGCTTCTGGTGAAATGATGGCATTGTATGCAGCTAACAACCTTTGTAAAGGTATGGTTAAATATGCTAATCAGAGTGGTGTCCGTTTAGGTGGAATTATATGTAATAGTCGTAATGTTGATGGTGAAAAAGAGCTTATTGAAGAATTTTGTAAAAGAATTGGAACTCAGATGATTCATTTTGTACCAAGAGATAATATTGTCCAAAAGGCAGAATTCAATAAAAAAACTGTTACAGATTTTGATCCTGAGTGTAATCAAGCTTCTGAATATAAAGCTTTAGCAGATAAGATTATCCATAATGATAATTTTGTAATTCCTGAACCTTTAAAAATGGAGGAATTAGAAGAATTAGTTGTAGAATTTGGAATTTTAGATTAATAAAACTATTAATAAACTAAATAATATTAATAAGATTAATTAAATCTTAAAAAATTAAATAAATTAAATTAAAATGGATAAACAGATAAATTGATTAAATAATTAAAGATTAAATTATTAAAATTAATTTAAAGGTTGGAATTGTTAAAAAATTGATTATAAAAAATTATCTTTAAAATAAAATTATCTTTAAAGTAGGATTGTCTCTAAAGTAGAGTTATTTTTTAGAATATTTTAAAAATAGGTTATTTTAAAGTAGAATATTTATTTTTTTAATTTAAAATTAGGAGAGTATTAAATGAAAATGATTCGAGCCATTATAAGGCCTGAAAGAATTGAACACACAGTAGATGATTTAGATGAGGCAGGATTTGTTGCTCTTACAAAAATTGATGTCATAGGTAGAGGTAAGCAAAAAGGAATTCATCAAGATAATATTAGCTATGATGAGCTACCTAAGAGATTAATAATGTTGGTTGTAGAAGATGAATCTGTAGATCAGGCTATAGATGTAATAACAGAATCTGCCTTCACTGGAAACTTTGGTGACGGTAAAATCTTTGTAAGTCCGGTTGAAAAAACTTATACAGTAAGAACCAGATCTGAAGGAATATAGATCAAATTTCATTAATTTTACTTTATTAAATTTTTCTTGATTAGAAATTATTAATTCAAGAATTTAATTCATTATTGAAGTTATACCATAAAGTCATATTATTTTTATAAATTATTATTAAAAAATTGTTGAATTCATAAATTATTAAATTAACATTATTAAATTCATATTAATTGTAAGGTTATTCATATGAAAGAAATATTAGCTATCATTAGGCCAGGAATGATTTCTAAGACAAAACAAGTCTTAGATGCATTAGGTTATCCCTCTATAACAGCTACAAGTGTTGTTGGCAGAGGAAAACAAAAATCATTTATTGATGAGGTTAAAGTTATTAAAAACAATGAGGAATTGCATTCATACAATGATCAGATGAGATATGTTCCAAAGAGGTTGATAATGCTCGTAATTCCAGATGAAGACGTAAATTTAGTTGTAGAAGCACTAATGAAAGTTAATCATACTGGAAACTACGGAGATGGTAAAATCTTTATTTGTCCAATTGAAAATTCTGTAAGAGTAAGAAACAAGGAGGAAGGATTAGAAGCAATACTCTAATCACCAAAATTTAGCTATACGAAAATATTTGGATATAGCTATATAAATATTATGAAATAACTATTTGAAGAATAATAAATATTGGGAGATTATAAAAGATATTGGGAGATTATTAATGCCACATAAACTATTTGAAATAGATAAAGAGATACCTGAAAGAGAAAAACATATTTACATAAAACATTGCTCTGATGAGGATAATGAGATAGATTGTAATAAAAGTACAATACCTGGTTGTATGACTGAACGTGGATGTGCTCTTGCTGGAGGTAGGGGAGTTATTACTGGAGCTATAAAAGATGTAATAGGTCTTGTACACAGTCCAGTAGGTTGTCAATACTACACTACAGGAGTAAAAAGGTATCCATCAAAACCACAACTTCCAAATGGGAAAACATTCCCAATTGATAACTTTAATTTAAAATATAGTTTTGGAACAGATTTGAAAGAGGCGAATGTTGTTTTTGGAGGAACAAAAAAATTAAAAGAAGCTATTATTGAGTCTAATAAAGAATATCCTTTTGCTTCAGCTATTTATGTTAATAGTACATGTACTACAGGATTAATTGGTGATGATGTTGATGCTGTTTGTAAAGAAATGACTGAAGAATTAGGTAAAGATGTTGTAGCTTTCAACACACCTGGTTTTTCTGGTGTTTCTCAATCAAAAGGCCATCACATAACAAATGATGCTGTTTTTGATCGTTTAGTTGGTACAAAAGAACCACCTAAGACTACAGGCTATGATATTTGTTTAATTGGAGAATATAATATAGATGGTGACTTATGGGTTCTTGAGAAGTATCTAACTGAAATGGGATTAAATATTTTGTCACGATTTAGTGGTGATGCAAGTCATGATGAATTATGTTGGATGCATAGATCTAAATTGAATCTTGTTAGATGTCAGAGATCTGCAACTTATATAGCTGATTTAATAGAGGAAAAATATGGAGTTCCTTATAAAAAAGTTGATTTCTTTAGTACTGAGTATTGTAATGATAATTTGCGTATGCTAGGTAGATATTTCGGTTTAGAGAAAGAAGCAGAAGCTGTTATTGAAAAATATCATGGAGAAGTTAAAGAAGAATTAAAATGGTATAAGGAACAGTTATCTGGTAAAAAAGTTTATATTTTTTCAGGAGGACCAAAAAGCTGGCATTTATCTATTCCTTTAGAAAAAGAATTAGGTTTGGATATTATTGCTGTTGCATCACAGTTTGAACATTTAGATGGGTATGATAAAATGAAAGCAAGAGTTAAAGAGGGAACAACTATTTTAGATGATCCTAATAGTTTAGAGTTAGAAGAATTAATTTTAACTAATAAGCCTGATTTGATTCTTGCAGGTATTAAAGAGAAATATTTGGCTTATAAACATGGAATACCTGCAATACAAATACATAGTTATGAAAATGGACCTTATATCGGTTATGAAGGATTTCTTAATTTAGCTAAAGATATATATAATAATATTAATGCTCCTGTATGGGAATTAATGGATTTTGAAAGTGAGTGAATTGAAAATGAATAAATGGATTTGGAAGTGAATAAAAATGAGCGTTAATGTATACAAAAGGGATAGGCAAGTAATAATAGATCCACTTGTAACATGCATGCCTCTAGGAGCAATGTGGGCTGTTCTCGGAATAAATCATGGAGTGCCACTAGTACAAGGATCCCAAGGTTGCAGTACTTTTGCAAGGTATCACCTTGCAAGACATTTTCGTGAACCGATTGAAATAGCTGTTAGTAGCTTTCATGAATCAACAGCTGTCTTTGGAGGTAAGAAAAACTTAAATATAAGTCTTAAAACTCTTATACAAAGACAAAATCCTGAACTTATAGGAGTTATAACAACATGTAGTTCAGAGATTATTGGGGATGATGTTTATGGATTTGTAGATTCAAACAAACAAGAATTAAAAGAGTTAGGCTATGATAGCACTGAAATTATACCTATAAATACTCCTTCTTTTGCAGGAAGTCATTTTGCTGGTTATGATAATGCTATTGATGCATTAATTAAAAATTTAGCTACTCCTAATGAGAATAATGAAGATGATAACAATATTAACATTATACCTGGTTTATTGAATCCTGGTGATGTTAATGAAATAAAACATATGTTGGATTCAATGTTTGTTCCTTACACAATGTTAACTGACATTTCAGAAACATTTGATTCTCCTTTAAATCCAAAAAAACAAGGAACTCCATATTTTGGAAAAGGAGGAACTACAGTTAATGACATAAAGAATATATCAGCAAGCAAAGGAACTATAAGTATAGCTAAGTATGCTAAAACAGGAGCTGAAACATTAAAACAAACACATAAAGTCCCTGCTGTAACAGATAATTTACCTCCAATTGGTATTAAAGGAACTGATGAATTTCTTAAGACTGTGAATAAATTATCTGGATATGATATTATTGATACTTTAATGACAGAAAGGGGTTTAACATTAGATTTAATGGCTGATGTAAGTGCAAGATATTTAGCAGGAAGAAAAGTAGTAATATTCGGTGATCCTACACTTGTAACTGGATTAGCATCTCTTGTAATAGAGTTAGGAATGGAAGTTGTAATGGTAACCACAGGATCAGAGGAAAAAACATTCCCTACAGATATTGAAAGTATAAGTAAAAATCAAAGCATAGATGTATTCTCAGAAGGAGATTTGAAAGTAGTAGAAGATTATGTAAAAGATAAGGATAATGGGGTAGAATTGATATTAGGTTCAAGTGAAGCTAGATTCATAAATTATGATACAGGAATTCCATTAGTACGTTTTGGATTTCCAGTTTATGATAGAGTGGGATACCATTCACAACCAATTGTAGGATATCGTGGTGCTAAACGTGTTGTTGAAATGGTAACTAATGAGGTTTTAGCAAAGTATTATGAAGAAAAACATTGGAAGTTACAACAATAATAAGATAAAAATTGTAAATTAATATAAAAATTACAAATTATAAAAATTAAAATAATAATGGAGATTTTGTATTTATGGAAAGACATGATAGTGTGAAACCTATAATTGAAACATTTGAGGAACGTCAAAGCCATATGTGTATTAAAGGTGGAGGACTTTCTCTTCCTGAATGTGATAAGCCAGGAATTCCTGGAACAGTTACACAAAGAACTTGTGTATTTGGAGGAGCAAGAATTGTGCTCATGCCAATCACAGATTCAATACATCTTGTACATGGTCCAATAGGATGTGCATCATGTACTTGGGATATTAGAGGAAGTAAATCTTCAGATTCAAAATTATATAAGAAAGGATGTTCAACTGATTTAAAAGAAAAAGATATTGTTTTTGGAGGTGAAAGAAAGTTATATGACTCAATAATTGAACTTAATAAATTACATAATCCTGGAGCTATTTTTGTATATGCAACTTGTGTTTCTGGTGTTATTGGAGATGATATAAATAGTGTATGTAAAGAAGCTCAAAAAATTACTGGATGTAGAGTCATTCCTGTACAATCTGAAGGTTTTCAAGATCATAATAAAACAAAAGGGCATTGGATTGGATGTGATTCATTAATTGATAATGTTATAGGAACATCAGAACCTGATCAAGATTCAATTACTCATTTTGATATTAATATAATTGGAGAATTTAATGTAGCTGGTGACTTATGGGGTATTAAACCGCTATTAGAATATTTAGGCTTAAATATTATAAGTACTGTCACTGGAGACTCAAAAATTGAGGATATAGCTAAATCCCATAGAGCAAAATTAAATATAGTGCAATGCCAAAAATCTTCAAATTATTTAGCTAAGAAAATGAAGAAAAAATATGGAATTCCATCAATTAAAGTTAATTTTTTTGGAATTGAAAGTACTATAACTTCTATAACTGAAATTGCTGAATTTTTTGATGATGAAGAAATGAAAAATAGGGCAAATAACTTAATTGAAAATGGACTAAAACATTTAGATAATAAATTAGAAGAATATAGAAAAAGATTAAATGGAAAAACTGTTGCTTTATATGTTGGAGGAAATAAAGCTTGGTCTTTAGTTAGGGCATTTGAAGAATTGGGAATGGAAGTTATAATGTCTGGAACAAAGAATGGAATAAAAGAGGATTATGAAAATATCAAGAATATAGTTAAAGAGGGAACATTAATCGTCGATGATGCTAATTCTAATGAGTTAAGAAAGCTATTAAAGAAATTAAAACCAGATTTGCTTATTTCAGGAGCTAAAGAGAAATATATAGCTTTAAAATTAGGTGTTGGATTTTGTGATTTTAATCATGATAGAATTTCTGCTTTTGCAGGATTTAAAGGCTTTTTAGAGTTTGCAAAAGAAGTTGATGGTGCTGTTTCAACATCTGTTTGGAATGTTGTATCTAAAAGTATATATGATGAATAATCTTATGTCAAAGACCTATATTTTGTGAAGAGTTATACTTTATGAAAAATTGTATTTTATGAATTATAATTATTAAGAATTATATTTGAGGAAAGATTATAGAATTGATAATAATTAGTATGATAATATTAATTTTAATAAATAAAATAGTTTTAAGATATAGGCTAGTTTTAAAAGTGAAATTATGGAGATATTGGAGTTATATTAATGGAAAAAAATCAAGATTGTTGTGAATTTGAAGAAAATAGATATATTAGTGATAAAAAGTTTGCAGTGGAAAATCCTTCAAGAATGTGTCAACCTATGGGTGCTTTACAGGCAATAATGGGATTGAAAAATGCCATGCCTCTTATACATGGTTCTCAGGGTTGTGCTACATACATGAGATTTCAGTTGATTAGACACTTCAGAGAACCTATAGAAGTATCATCATCAGCACTTAATGAGAAAACAGTTATTTATGGTGGAGAAAACAATTTATTGAATGCACTTAAAAATGTTTCTGAGAAGCAGAATCCTGATATTGTTTGTGTAATGAGTAGTTGTTTAACAGAAACTATAGGTGATGATATTGAAGGTATTATAAGTAAATTTGAGGATGCAAATATTGGTATGAAATTGCCTAAAATAGTTTCTGTTTCAACCCCTAGTTTTTCTGGATCTCATATTGAAGGTTATGATAATGCAGTTCTTGAACTTGTTAAAGATTTAGGTAGATTAAATATTCCAAATGATAAAATCAATCTTATAATGGGGAATTTATCTCCTGGAGATATTAATGAGGTTAAAAAGTTAATAAATGACTTAAATGTTTCTAGTATAATTTTAACTGATACCTCTTTAAATCTTGATGCTCCATTAGATGAAGATACATTAGAACTGCATAAATATGGAACCTCATTAAATGAAATTGAAGATACTCCTAATTCTAAAGGAACAATATCATTATCTAAACATGTTGATTCAGCTGGAAAATATCTTGAAAAAAATTTTGATGTTAAATGTTTTTCAGAGAATTTACCATTAGGTATCAAAAATACTGATAGATTTGTAAAAAATGTATGTGAATTAATGAATATTAAAATTCCAAAAAAAGTAGAAAGAGATAGGGGAAGGCTTTGTGATATTTTAGTTGATTCTCATGCTTATAATTACAGAAAAAAGGTAGCTATTTTCGGTGATCCTGATATAGTTATTGGAATAGCTGCTATCGTTAGTGAAATGGGAATGATTCCTGAAGTTTTATGTATTGGTATGGAAAGTGAAAGATTTATTAATGATGTTGGTAATATTAAAGAATTTTCAAATGAAATTGATTATAATCCTATTATTTTAGAAAATAGTGATTTATTTGATTTAGAAAATGTTTTAGATAATCATGATGTTGATATTTTATTTGGAAATGCTTATGGTGCATCAATAGCTGATAAAAACAATATTCCTTTATACAGGATAGGATTTCCTATTTTTGATAGAGTTGGTGCTCAAAGAATTTCCTGCCTTGGATATACTGGTGGAATAAAATTTGTTGATGAAGTAACTAATATGATAATTGATTATTATTATGATTTTGAAGGTTATAAGTTAGATGAAGAAGAAGAGATTGTTTTTGGTGATATTGCTACTGAAGAAAAACACATTGAGGAGAAATTTTAGTTTTAAGGTGTTTAATTTTATGATATGTATTTTTATATAATAGTTATATTGATTGTGAATTGTGATTTATGAATTAGTAATTATGATTATGTATTAAAAAAATAGTATTATTGTAGTATATGGTGATATCATGATGGTAGCAGTTGCTTCTACTGATGGGAAAAATATCGATCTTCATTTTGGAGATACTGAACAATTTTTCATCTTTGATGTTAAGAATAGTGAATTTTTAGAACTAAGAAAAAAATCAAACATCAGATTAGAGGATCATACAGACAGATGGAAAGAATCAACAGACCTTATAAATGATTGTAAAGTAGTATTATGCAAAAAAATAGGCAAAGAACCTCATATTGAACTTAGAAAGATGGGAATTAAGGTTATAATGCTTGATTGTAATGTAGATGATGCATTAAAAGAATGTCATAATCATTTAAACCTTTCTTAAGTCTAATATCTATTTAACGATTAAATATTTTTATTTATTATTACTATTTATTGTTAATATAATATTTTTTAAAACATTTGAATTGATTTTATTTTGATTATCTAGTTTTATTCTTTTAAACATTATTTAAAAAGATTAAAATATTTTAAATTTAACTATAATTCGTATTATTTATCTTTTAAATAGTAATATTCTCCATTTTCTTTTTGTTCTCTATCAAGATAGCTGTCTAGCTTGTTTACTCTTGGCCTTTTTGTTTCTTTGTCTCTTCTGAATGTGATTTTTAGGTCTTTTAGGAATTTGTTCATTGATGTTCTTAAATCCATTGGTTGGCTTGCTTTTCCTTTGATTCCTGGATCTCCTTGGAAAACCATTGCCCGATCACTTATATAGTCTATAAATACAATATCATGGTCTACAATAAGTGAAGCTGCATTTTTACTTTCTATAATTTTTCTAATAGCTTTTCCAGCTACTAACCTTTGTTCTACATCAAGAAAAGCTGTTGGTTCATCAAAAAGATATATGTCTGCATCTTTTGATAAAGTAGTGGCTACAGCAAGTCTTTGCAGTTCTCCACCACTTAATTCATTTACTTGTTTATCTAAAATATCTTCAAGTGAAAATGGCTTCATAATTTCTGTTTTAAAAATATTTGAACCATAGCTTGGAGCATTCATATATAAAAAATCTTCTACTCTGCCTTCAAAGTCAGAAACAATATATTGTGGTTTATAAGCTATTTTTATATCTTCTTCAACTTTTCCCTCATCTGGTTTTACTTCATTAGCTAATATTTTTGCAAAAGTTGTTTTTCCAATACCATTTGAACCAAATGCAGTTACTATTTCATCATGAAATATCTCTCCTGATTCTGCAGTTAATGAAAACCCTTCATATGATTTTTTTAAGTTAGTATATGATACTATGGATTCTCCTTCATCTTCAGGTGTTGGAGGTCTAATACTAAATTCGATTGGTTGTTTTCGGATTCTCACGTTTTCTTCTTTTAAGAAACCATTAATATATGCATTTATCCCAACTCTAACTCCTTTCATCTGAGAAACTACTCCATAAGCTCCAGTTTGACCATATAAAATATTAATATAGTCAGATATAGCATCTAAAGTAGCTAAATCATGTTCAATTACCATAACTGATTTTCCATTTTCTGCAAGGGATCTTATGACTTTAACAGCATTTAAACGTTGACGAACATCTAACCACGAGGTGGGTTCATCGAAATAGTAAAAGTCTCCTTCTCTTACATATGATGCAGCTATTGCAACTCTTTGAAGTTCTCCTCCACTTAAATTAGCTATGTCTCGATTAAGAACATTTTTAAGGTCTAATGTTTCTATAACTTCTTCAAACTTATTCCTTTCATCTGCATTTGATAAAAGTTCTGAAACATTTCCTTTTACAAATTTAGGAAGTTGATCAACCATTTGTGGTTTGTGTATAACTTTTATTTTCCCTTCTGATAGGTTTTTAAAGTAACTTTGAAGTTGTGAACCTTTATAATGATCTATTATTTCATCCCAATTGTTTGCAGGATTTTCCCAATTTCCAAGGTTTGGAATCATTTCTCCTGAGAGAACTCTCATTATTGTTGATTTTCCAATTCCATTTGGTCCAAGGATACCGATAACTGATCCTTCACTAAGAGTAGGAAGTCCAAACAATTCAAACATATTTTGCCCAAACCTGTGAATAGGATTATCAAGAGCCTCAGGAAGATTAATAACACTTATAGCATTAAATGGACAACGGTTTGTACATATACCGCACCCAGAACATAATTCTTCTGATATTAATGGTTTTTTTGTTTTTTCATCAATTATTATTGTGTCTTCTTCCATACGGACTCCAGGACAGTATTCAATACATGTGTAATTACATTTTTTTGGTTGGCATCGATCATGGTCTAATATGGAAATTCTACTCAATTTATCACCTATAAATAAAAAATATATTAAAAATTATTAGAAATTATATTATATAATGTATTATTAAATATACTGTTAGATAATTTATTAAATAATCCTTAGATTTATTAAATATATTATTAAAATAACTTTATTTTTAAATAAACCATATAAATAAACCTTATAAATAAACCTTATAAATAAATCTTATAAGTAAAACTTATAAGTAAAACTTATAAATCTTATAATCTATTATAATAATTATAATTAAAAATAATTTTATTAACTAAAAATAATCATTCTTAAACTAACTATTATATATTTATTGCAAATATTTATTATTCTTAGTATTATTCTTATTATTTTTATTATTATATTTTCACTATAATAAATTTCACTAATATAAGTTATTATTGATATAAATCTTTATTTATAAATTATCATAAATTATATTATTATAAAATATATCATTATAATTTATATTATTATAAATTTATATTGTTAGTTTAATAAATATACTTTAATAAATATATTATTCGTAATTTATCATGATTTTAATTTAACAATTAAAATATAGATATTAAATTTATATTGATTCTAGACTTATTAAAAAAGATTTTTATTAAAAATAGATTTATTAAAAACGTTTATCAAAAATATACATTAAAAATATACATTAAAAATATATATTAAAAATATATATTAAAAATAATATTATAGGTGTAATTTAATGAAACAGGTTATTGTAGTAAGGAATGATTTGAAGATGTCTAAAGGTAAAACTGCTGCTCAAGCTTGTCATGCTTGTTTAGGAGCATATAAAAAAGCAGACTCTGATAAAATTAGACTTTGGGAACAAAAAGGTCAAAAAAAGGTTATAGTAAAAGTAAATAGCTTAGAAGAGCTATTTGAAATAAAAGAAATAGCTAAAAAAAATAATGTTCCTAATTTTATTGTAAAAGATGCTGGTAGAACTGAGTTACCTACATCCACTATAACTTGTTTAGGTGTTGGTCCTGATACTGATGAAATAATTGATAAAGTGACTCAAGATTTGAAATTGTTAAGTTGAATATATAATTTAATTTATTGGATCTTTAATTTAAATTGTATTAAATTTAGTATAGTATTCATAATGTTTATTGTATTCATAGTACTTTATTATAAATATTTTATTATATTCAATTAGTATTTATATTCTGTTTAGTATTTATATTCAGTTTAGTCTTTATATTAAATTTAATCTTTATATTTAGCCTTAGTATTTAGATTTATCTTCTTAGATTATTAGTTTACATATTAGAGGTGTAATAATCATTGAATGGGTAATTAAAATTGGAGGAAGTCTTTTTCCAAAAAAAGCTATAAAATTAGTAGAATCATTAAAAGAAACAAATTGTATAATAATAGCTGGTGGAGGAGAATTTGCAAACCTTATTCGTAAGTATGATTTTGAAACTGAATTTTCCAATGATATAACTCATGAAACAGCTATTAATGCTATGGATATAATAGCTAAACTCCTAAATGATAAATTAAATTTTACAAAACTTGTTTATTCTCTTGAAGAAGCTGAAAAAGTTGTTGATTCTGGAAAAATTCCCATATTATTATGTTCAGATTTTTTAAAGGATAATAATTCTATTCCTCATTCTTGGAATATAACCTCAGATTCAATTTCTGCCTATGTTTCAAATATCTTAAAATCGAAACTTTTAATAGCTACAAATGTAGATGGTATATATAGCCGAGAACCAAATAGTGTTGGGTCAAAATTTTTTGATGAAATTGATGCTAAAAAACTACTAACTTTTAATGAAACATCAGTTGACTTAATGCTTGGTGAGTTATTACTTGAATTCGGTACTAATTGTTTTGTTGTTAATGGAAATTTCCCTGAGAGAGTTTTATCTCTTATTGAAGTTGAAAATAGTGACAGAATAAGTGATAATAATTATAAAGATAATTATAATTTTAAATATACATTAATTAGAGGTGAATAAAATGAAAAAAGTAGAATGTAAATCTTGTAAACAAGAAATTCCATTGATTGATACTTATGTTGAATTTCCATGTCCTGAATGTGGTGAATTAATAGCAAGATGTGATAAATGTCGTACTTTTGGTCACACTTATGTCTGTGATTGTGGTTTTGAAGGACCATAAAAATATTTACTTCAATATTTCTTATTCTAATATTTTCTGGTATTTTTTCTTTTTATCTTAATACCTAAGAGTATATACTAATTAATAATTATATTATTGGTTATATTAAATTTAATAATATATAATAAATATGATCATAGATTTATAAATTGATTTTTGTATGTAAAACTGTTTTTGATCATTATTATTTATTTAAAACGGTTAAAATTATCTTTTTAAGATAATAATCGATTTATTAGTAATATTTACTTAATATAAACCAAAATAATTAAATATTAATAGAGATATATTTTAGCTTGCATTTATTTAAGTATTATATTCAAATAATCTATAAATGTGGCCTAAAAAGTTAGCTATATTTTTATTATATAAATCAATAGATTATGCACCACATAATTTTATATGGGTTTTAAATAAATTAGTTTATTATTGTTTAATTTTTTAAAATTTGAATAAATTAAAAGACTAATGACTCAAGATATAGATATATATACTAAAATAATAAAATCATATTATATATACTAAAATGATAAAATTATATCATGTATTTATAATATAAATTTCAAAATTTCTAAAATAATTTTATTCGGAGGATTTAAAAATGGGAGAAGTAGTAGCAACTGTAAAATTAATGCCTGAAAGCCCTGATGTTGACCTAGAACAAATGAAAATTGATGCTCAAAATGTTGTTAGTGAAGATGCTGAGTTACATAAAATAGATGAAGAACCTATTGCTTTTGGTTTAGTAGCTTTAAATGTGATGTTTATCATTGATGATGGGGAAGGTGGAACCGAAATAGTAGAGGAAAAATTAGCAAAACTTCCTAATGTCAATAGTGTAGAGGTTCTTGATGTTAGAAGACTGATGTAGTTTTCATTTTAATTTTAACTTACTAAATTAGTACTATTAATTAATTTAACTTTATTTAATATTATCAATTTAGTTTTAATTTAATACTATTAAATTAATTTTAGTTTATTATTAATTTAACTTTAATTTAATACTATTAATTGTTTTATTTTTCATTTTATTTTATTTTTTTCAATTGATAGGTATAGAATTATTAATATAATTATTACTAATTCATTTATAAATATTAAAATGCAGGTGTGATAGGATGTTTGATCTTATTTTCGCTTGCTTTTTAGGTGTTATATGTGGTGCAATTACTGGATTAATTCCAGGAATTCATGTTAATACAGCAGGAGCTATAATTTTCACATCTTCTGCTTTTTTATTGGGAATTTTTTCACCAGAATTTTTATGTGTATTTTTGGTAGCTATGTCAATTGCACATGCGCTGATAGAATTTATACCTTCTATCTTTTTGGGAGTACCTGATGAAGCAACTGCAGTATCTGTACTGCCTGGTCATCGAATGGTTTTAGAAGGAAGATCTAAAGAAGCTATTAGAATAGTTGCTATTGGAGGGTTTGGAGCAATAATTGTTATTATATTAATACTTCCAATACTTATAATTTTTTTACCTACTATACAAGGAGTTATAAAGCCTTATACATTTTTAATACTTCTTTTAGTTTCATTATATATGATTTGGAGATTAAGTAATGGTAAAAGAGCCTTTTTTTGGTCATTAATATTATTTATTTTTTCAGGTTTTTTAGGTTGGACTATCTTTCAAACACCTATATCATCAGGACTCTCTATGATGTGTATATTTTCAGGTCTCTTTGGAATAAGTACTATTTTATTTAGTTTAAATGATAAATCTTTTATGCCTCATCAAAACAAATTTTATGACCTTGAATTGAATAGTAATATGCTAAGGGGAATTTTTGCAGGTGGTGTATCTGGAGCTATTCTTGGGTTTTTACCAGGATTTGGTCCTGCTCAGGGAAGTATAATAGCTCAAACAGTAGCTGGTGGAGATGGTGAGGACAATACTGAGAATTTTTTAACATCAATTAGTGGTTTAAATACTTCAGATACTTTATTTTCTCTTATATGTATTTATCTGATTGGAAATCCTCGAAGTGGAATAGCTGTTTATATGAGTTACTTAATAAGCACATTTAGTATTTCGCATTTGTTAATATTCATATTTACTGCACTTGTAGCAGTATCTGTATCATTAATGTTATGTTTAAAATTAGGAGATAGTTTTTCTAAGATAATGCAAAACATAAATTATAAAAAGTTGTCTTTTATAGTTATAATTTTAATGGTGTTAATTTTATATATATTTACAATAATTTATAAAGCCAACATTATCTATATTACCCTTGCTCTTATTACTTCAACTGCTATGGGGTTGCTTCCACATTATTTAGGTGTTTCTAAATCTCATTTAATGGGGGTTTTAATAATTCCTGCAATGATAATCTATTTTGAAATGTTTATATAATGTATTTAGCTTTATATATTGTTTTGGTTTATTATATATTGTTTTGGTTTTATTATCATTCTTTTTTTAGATATATATTGTTCTTTTTTAGATATTATTTTTTCTTTTTTATTTTTCATTTTTTTATAAAAATTTTCTATTTTTATAAAGCTAAAAATGAAGCTTTTATTATTTATTGATTATATAATTTCAAAAAATTATTTTAACTATGTTTTATATATTATATATATCATTATTTGATTAATTAGTTACCAAATTTTTAACTTTTAAAATTTTTATAATTTTTATTATTATTTTTGGTTTCTAAACTATTAAAGATAAAGGTGATAATATGACTGATAACTCTATTAAAACTACAGTAGATGAATTAAAAAAGCTTTTAAATGTTAGAAATTTTGTTGGAGATCCAATAGAAACTGAAGATAAGATATTGATTCCTTTTATGAAATGGGGATTTGGTTTTGGTGCTGGACAAGTAAATAGTTCTGATTCTGATAATGGATTTGGCTCAGGTGCTGGTGCTGGGATAGAACCTATTTCCATAGTGGTTGTTGATAAAAAATTAGAGGGTATGGATGGTGTTAGAGTATTAAATCTAACAAAGGCTACTGAAACTAGTAAAGCAATATCTGAATTAGGCATAGTTGCAACTGATTTAATAAAAGAAATTATTTCTAATTATAATGAACAAACAGATAAATCCAATTCTGAATTTGCAAATAATCTTAATGAAGATTATACTGAAGTAAAAGATTCTGAATAGACTTTAGCTATATATTATAAATTAACTTGCTTGAATTTTCGGAATAAGCCATTGTATTTTAATATCTATCTAATGATTTAATATTTATTTAATAATTTATTTAATTTTAATATCTATTTAATAGTTTAATACCTATTTAATATTTTAGTATCTATAATATCTATTTAATACTTAATATTTATTTAATATTTTAATGTCTATCTAACTAAAGGGGATAATTTGGGCCTATTAACTTTAATTTTAGAAATAATTTTATTTTTAATTATTTTTATCATAATAATACTATTGATTTTTTTATATGTTGGGTTAGATATAAATATATTTCTAAATAAAAAGGAAAATGATTTTAAAGGGCATATTGAGGTTAAATGGTCTTTTATTAAAATTTTTTCTAAAAATTTTCCAGATACTGAAGAAAATAATAAAAATTCTAAAAATAATAAGGATTCTAAAAATAAAAATAATAAGGTTAACAATAAAATTAATACTAAAGATACTGATTATGAATCTTCAAATGATGAAAAGAAAGAAAAGAATGATAAAAAAAGTAAAAAAGATAAAAAATCTAAAGATAAATGGAATGAATTTAAAACATTATTTCCTCTTATCAAAATCAATTTTTGGGATATAGTAGATTTGATTAAATCTATTTTATCTTCTATAAAATTAAAAAGTTTTAAAACTCATTTGATATTGGGATTTTCGAGTCCTGTGGATACTGCAACTATTTTAGGCTATATATGGGCCTTTTCATCGACTCCTAATATGCATAAATCTTTCAATCTCTCAGCAGAACCAGTTTTCAATAGAGAGGCTATAAATTTTAAAAGTGAAATTTCATTTAAAATAAATCTTTTAAAGCCAGCATTAAAAATTTTTAAACTTTTAACTAAAAAAAGCATGATTAAACTTATATTAAAATCAAGGAAGCTGCTTAAAAATGATTAAAGAATATTTGGCAGAGATTTTAAAGCTTAAACTTCATAAAGAAAGTTTTTTCACAAAAGCTTTTAGTTTAGGCAAGTTTAAGATTTATCCGTTCTATGATTTATCTATTATGATTTCAAATTCAGATGAATCTGGAGTTTGTTCTATAAGTCCCATAGCTATAGTTGTTTTAGAATTTAAAAGTAATGATGAAGTTGAATATTATTTATATTATTTTGATGAGTCTAAAAAAAGTGAAGAATATAATAAGATTATAATAGAAAAATTCTGTGAGGATGTATTGGATTTAAACAATTAAAACATCTATGGCTATTTTTTCAGCTATTTTTTGGATTGGTCTTGTGTTTGTTTCAGGAAAACAATCTAATATGCATATATCGAATTCTTTATCTTTATTTTCTTTATTAAATTCGTAATTTTTTAGTTTTGAGTATAATTTTTCTATAGATAGGTTATATATTCTGAAATTTTCACCAAATGACATTTCAAAGTTTTCATAGTTATATCCTTCTATTTTTCTAGTTTTTTCTTTTGTTATTTTTGTCTTTGGTAGTAGTCTTTCATCATTTTTAAGTTCAAATATATTTTTATTAAATCTTTCTTTGATCATCTTAAACCCATTAGCTTCAAGATTTACTAATGTCATTATTGTTGCAGGTTTCCATATATCATTAAAAACTACTTCTTTAACACCTAATTTTAATAAAAATATACCTAGAGTTCCATTACCACAGGTTCCATCTAAAACTTTTAATTTGGAAATTTCTTCTCTGGAATAATTCTTTGATTTTAGATAATTACATAAATTAATTATTTTGTTTTCTGAAGAGTTTGGAAACTCTATGTAACTTAGATGTTGAACTTTATTTATAGCTATTTTTCCAAGTGGACTTTGAATTATATCACATCTTATGTCATTTCCCTTTAAAATTTTGTATGATGTCTCTTCACAATTTGAATCAATTTTTCCAACTGTTTCTCTTGAATTTCCTTTCAACACTCCTTTAATTTCACTAACTTCATCTAATATTATCTCTGCAATATGTTTTGTTAAATCTGTATGTAAAATTATCAAAGAATTTTTTTTTAGATATATGTGGGGATGGTTTGTTAGAGGAGTTATGAGTGGAACTGGTCCATTTCGGAGATTGTAGTTTCTTAATTTAATTTTTTCATCTTTCATTATTTTTAAAACATGTGTCATTATTATATCTAGATGTCTTTTTCCACAGCTACATCTACCAAATTCATTATCAATATCACATAAATTTACTTGCTCATCTATATTTTTAAATTTTTTAATCTTAATTGGAAGATTAATTTCACATTCTGGACATTGTTGTGTTTTTTTTAAAGAATTATGGATATTTTCAGTATTAATTATTTCTTTTGATAGATTATAGCTTATTCTATCAAGATTAAGCCGACTATAATTTTTTGAAAATATTTTTTTTCCCATGTTATCATTTTTGTTTTAGTTATCTTTATATCTTACTTTTAATAATAATATTATTATAGTAATAATAAATAATATTATTTTATTATTAATTATAATGATTATTATTTTAATTTATATTGTATATTTATTAGTATATATCTATTATTATGTATTTATTATTTATTGTTACTAATCTGATCAAAGGTGAAAATATGCCTATTAATAAAGAAAATGAAGATTTAAATTATAATTTTAGAGACAGTGGTAATAGTACAATACCAAAATATGAGTTATTAAAAACAGATTTTTCAGAAACAGAAAAATTTTTATTAGAAGATTTAAGAGATAATCTTGTTGATAAAGCCGTATCTTCAGGTAAAAATTTTAGGATTAATGAAAAAGAATTATTAAATCATATTAAAGATTTTTTAACAGGTAGCATTATTAAAAATAAAGAGAATGTAGATGATTACTTAAGTTATGATATCTCATCTAATCAGATGAATCACAATGATATTAAATTAAATTCTAAAAATAATATTTTTAAAAATGTTTCAGATAAAAGCTTTTCCAACGAAGGAATTGATAAATTAGCTAATAAGTTTTTTAAAGAAATTATTGGATATGGTGAACTTGATTCATTAATAAGTGATGATGAACTCGAAGAGATAATGATAATAGGTATTAATAAGCCTGTTTTTGTTTATCATAGGGATTATGGTATGATGGAGTCAAATCTAATATATAAAACAGATGAAGAAATTCTTTCAGTAATCGACTCGATAGCTCGTCAAGTTAATCGAAGAATAGATCAAGAATCTCCAATAATGGATGCAAGACTTGAAAATGGTTCAAGAGTTAATGCAACAATTCCTCCAATTTCTGCTGATGGTCCTTCCCTTACTATTAGAAAGTTTAAAAAAGATCCTTTAACTATTATAGATATCATTAATGAAAATACATTGAGTTCTGATTTAGCTGCATTTTTATGGTTATGTGTAGATGGTTTAGGAGTAAAACCTGCTAATACTATTATTTCTGGTGGAACAAGTTCGGGGAAAACAACAACTTTAAATTCTCTAACTGCATTTATAAATCCTAGGGAACGGATAATCACTATTGAAGACACACTTGAACTTCAAATACCTCATCAACATGTTTTAAGAATGGAAACAAGAAATTCTAACATTGAAAATAGGGGTGAGCTAACAATGGATGATTTAGTTAAAAATTCTTTAAGACAAAGGCCTGACAGAATAATAGTAGGTGAAGTTAGAGGAAAAGAAGCAGTAACTCTATTTACAGCACTTAATACTGGGCATTCTGGATTTGGAACACTTCATTCTAACAGTTCACGTGAAACCATAACTAGACTTACGAATGCTCCTATGAATGTTCCAAAAGTAATGATTTCAGCTATTGATTTTATTATAATGCAAAATAGAATATATCGCTCTGATGGTGTTTCTGTTCGAAGAGTAACTGAGGTTGTTGAAGTTGTTGGTATTGAGGAAGGTACTATTCAATTGAATAAAATTTTCAATTGGAATTCAAAAAGTGATGAAATAGAAAATGTTTCTATCTCCTGTAATACATTACAGACAATTGCAAATATTAAAGGAATCAAAGTTAAAGATCTTTTTGATGAAATAGATAAAAGAAAACGAGTTTTAAATTTTTTATCTGATAATAACATTAGAAATATTCATGAATTAAATAAATTTATAGGTAATTACTATTTAAACCCTTTCAATGTCCTTGATTACATATCAAATGCTTAAATTATGAAGCTTAGATTATGGGTTTACTAATGTTATAATTCAAGATTAGGAGTAGATATTATTTTAAAAAGCTTTTTCATTTCTTTAACAGGCAAATGTATAATATTATTTAATTTAACTTTTAAAATTTTTATAATTTTTAGAAATATTCTTTTTTTATTTTTTAAATTTACAAAAAGAATTTGTGATGAAATTAATAAAAAAGTTCTTAATCGTAATTCAAAGAATAAAAACTTTAATAATAGCTATTTAAATAATGAGGATGGTGATGGATTAAACAATAATTTAACTGATATAAATAGACATAATAACATAGATAAATATTCTAAAATAAATAAATATAATAATGAAGATTTAGATGAAAAAAACTTAGATAAAGAAAACTTAAATAAAAAATATTTAGATAAAAAATATTTAGTTAAAGAAGACTTAAATAAAAAATATTTAAATAAAAAAGATTCATATAAAAAAAATATTAATAACACTCTCTTTGAAAATATTAGAAATTCTATAATAAAAAGAAACTCAAGAACTGAAAATATAAAACTTAATTTTATAGATGGAAATTTAAATAAATTCTTTTATAATAAAAAAATTGGTTTTATCTCTATACCATTTATTAATATAAAACTATTTTTATTGATTCTAGTCTCAATTTCATTGGTTTGTATAATTTTTAGTTATATGTTTTTGGGCTTTGAGGTAGCTTTAGCTATCTTGATTTTATTAATTATAGTAATATTTTGGATTATTAGTTTTCCAAAGAGGAATAAAGATAAAAATAAGGCTGAAATATCTAATGAATTACCTTATGCAGTTCGACAGATGGTTACTGAGTTAAGATCAGGTAAAGGTTTACATGATGTCATAAATTCAATAGCTAATTCTAATTATGGGTTGTTATCTCATGAATTTTCAATAGTTATTGAAGAAATCAAGTATGGAGAAACTACTGAAAGAGCATTGACTAATTTAGCTGATAGAACTTCTTCTGATGGTCTAAATAGAATAATTCAACAGATTATTGGAACTATGAACACTGGGGGAAATCTTTCTTCAAATCTTAATATAATTGCTGAAGATATTTCCTATGATATTAGAATAAAATTAAAAGATTATTCTCAAAAACTGAATGCTTTTATAATGATATACACATTCATAGCTATATTAGGCCCTGTAATCCTTTTGATAATGCTAATGGCAGCTTCTACTGTAATGGGGGATCTAGTTCCAGGTAACATTATTCTTATTATTTATATTTTCTTTTTCCCTATGTTAGTCATATTTATGGGTTTATTGATGAAAAAAATGGAACCTGTATTATGAATATTGGGATTAAGATGAGTATTAAGTTAAATGTTTTTATTTTTAAATATTATTTTGATTTTTTAATATTTTGATTATTATCTTTATTTATTGATTATTATTTTGAATTTAAAATTTTTTTGATCTTAAATATTGTTTTGATTTTTAATCTTTGCTTTTAGTATTTCATCACAAGCATCTTTTGTTGTTAGCTTCATATCAACATTTAAACCTTTTTTTTTCAATCTATGTAATATTTCTGATGATTTTGGAGGTCTTAAATGAGCTTCTATTAAAAGTTTGTGATTTGCAAAGACTTCTTCAGTACTTCCTTGATTTATAATTTTTCCATGATGTAATACAAATATTTTATCTGCAAATTCCGTTATCATTTCTACATCATGTGAAGATATAACAATACTCATTCCATTTTTATTTAGATCATTTAAAATCTTTAAAACTTGTTCTACACCTTGTGGGTCAAGACCTGCTGTCGGTTCGTCAAGTATCATAATTTCAGGACGCATTGCTATTACTCCTGCTATGGATACTCTTTTTTGTTGTCCTCCACTTAAATGGTGGGGAGGTTTATTTTCAAAACCTGTCATTCCAACCATTTCTAAAGATTCTTTAACTCTCTTATCCACTTCTTCTAAAGATAATCCTAAGTTCATTGGTCCAAAAGCCACATCTTCTATAACACTAGGTGCAAAAAGTTGATCATCAGGTTTTTGAAAAACGACTCCTACTTTTTGTCTAACTTTCATCAATTCTTTCTTTTTATAAACAATTGGCTGTTCGTTAATTTTTATTATACCTTCTGTAGGCTCACTAAGTCCATTAAAGTGTGAAAATAATGTTGATTTTCCAGCTCCATTAGATCCAATAACTGCTACTTTATCTCCTTTTTCAATTGAGATATTAATGTTTTTTATTGCTTCTGTACCATCGGGATATGTGAATCCTAAATTTTCAGTTGATAAAACTGTTTCTTTCATTTTATAATCTTCCTTCTTTATCTATCTGTACAAAACAACACCTAAATATCCTAAATAGTCTGGATAAAAAGTTACTAAAATTTGTAAAATAATTATAATACTAATGATTATTGATATATAAATATAATCTGATTTATTTATTTCTTTTCTTACGTGATACAAATCAGAACTATCAGAAAAACATCTACTGACCATACTTGAGTATGTTGTTTCTCCTTTTTCATATGCTTTTAAAAACATCATTGCTATTGAATATCCTACCTGCTTTACTCTCCATTTATATGGTGTTAGTTTACTATGAATATCAAAATTTCTTGATTTTTGAGCTTTACGAATGGATTGAAGTTCATCAACAAAAATAAATAAGAATCTAACCATAATACTTAAAATCATAGCTAAATCTCTAGGCATACCTAACTTTCTAAGAGATTGAACAATTTCTTGCATAGGGCTTGTTGAAGATAGTAATACAATACTAGTTAAGCACACAATTAATCTAGAAGCTAGGAGTATAGCCCAATTCAGTCCTGATTGGGTAATATGAATCCATGAAATAGGACTTTGCCATATTATATCTCCAGGGTGGATAAATGGTTGAAATAATATAATAAATCCACCAAATGGTAAAAGTAGAGCTATTCTCATAAATGAATTCTTAAAAGATAGTTTAGCTAGAAATATCATTATTAATAAAAATATTTCTAGAACTAATGGAACTAATAATTGAGTAGAAAAAACTGTGTATACAATAATAATTAAAACTGCAATAAGCTTTATTCTACCTTCTAAATCATGGACAATAGAATGTTGAGATGATAAAGACTCTAAATCTAAAGTTTCATTAATATTCATTAAATTTTCTCCGGATAATCAAAATAAAATATTTTTTTCTGTAAAAAAAGTTATCTCAACTTAAAATTGTCTTATAAAATTTATTTTTATAAAGCTTCTTTTCTCTTTGATATATTTAAAATTTTTCTATTTTTAATAGTATTAAAAAATTTTAATTGTACTTTTAATAAACTTTTAGTTAAATTTTTAATTAAAATTTCTTTTAAATATTTAAAAAATTATTATATAAAAAATCTATAAAAAATCTAATAAAAAGTTTAACTAAAAATCTAGAATTTAAGTTTTTTAAAATAAAAAATAAGTTAGTATAAAACTAACTTGATCTATGTTTTGTTTTTTCTAACGATATATGCCACTCCAAATGCTAATAGTAGTGTTATTACAATACCCAGGACTAAAGCAAATATTTCACCAGTAACACTATCTCCCATGGTATAATCAGGGAATGGTGATTCTACAAAAGCATATGCAACATCTTCACCAACGTTTGCATCTTCTGCAGATTTTTCAAGTCCATCAGGGTCTCCAGATGCAATAAATGGTGATAAACCAGCAACTACAATACATATAATAATTCCGACTATAATTAGATATTTATCTTTTTTTTCCATCTAATCAGCTCCACCATTTGAATAATCTCTTTTATTCCATGCTAATAAGTCTGGTCTGAATTTTTCAAGTGCCATTATTACAATAATTGTTAAAACAGCTTCAATTATGCCAATAAATGCGTGATATATTCCCATTGATGTTAAACCTAAAACAAGTGGGAATGTTCCAGCAAGCGCCATTTCAACAGCACATGCTAATGCAGATATAAATGTTGCAAGCCATGCTGCAACTCCAATTGCAGGATATTTTCCAATGTAATTTTTTAACCCTTTAAATGTGAATAATCCTACTGAACCCCCGATTACTCCCATATTTAAAACATTTGCACCAAGAGTTGTAATTCCTCCATCTCCAAAGAGTAATGCTTGAAGAATTAGTACAACTGTAAATACAAGTACAGCTGCTTCTGGTGCCATAAATACTATCGCTACTAAAGCACCTCCAACCATATGCCCACTAGTACCAAATGGAATTGGCATGTTCATAGACATTATAGCGAAGATACCTGCTGCTAAAACTGCCATCAATGGAATACGCTTTTCATCAAGGTTATTTTTCGCCCATTTACTAGCGAAATATAATGCTATAATTAAGATCACATAATATATAGCACACTGCCACAATGGTATAAAACCGTCAGGTATATGCATACTTTCATTTCCTCCTAAGTAATACTTTTACTCTAATTTTCCCATGTAAAGTATTACTTCATATTCCTCTAAACTATTTTTTTTAAAATTTCAAGTTTCATATAGCATTCTTTGCTTTTTATATTAACTTGATAACAATGTTTATATGATATTTCTAATATAAAGCTTTTGATAGTAATATTTTTTTTGAAATTTCAATATTAAAGGTATTACTTTTTAAATATATTTTAGAGAATAATGATTATAATTTTAAAGTTTGTTTTAATAAAAATCAAAAATATTTTAATTAATTTTAATTAGTTAAATATATTTTAAAGTAATTTTCAATAAATTAAAGATATTTTAAGCTAATTTTAATTAATCAAAGATATTTTGAGTTAATCTCAATTTATCTTACTTTAATTTTTAATATTAATAAAATTACTAATAAAATTTAAAAAATAGGTTAGATTTAAATAGTTTTTTAATTATCAATTATTTAATTTTCAATTTAAAAATTAGATCTTCATAATTTTATAATACCATTTTTTCTCCATTTTTTTATTTTTTAAATTTTCTGCTTTTTTGAAAGATTCTTCTGCTTCTTTTTCTTTTCCTAATTTTTTTAAGAGATCACCTTTCATTTCCCAAGGAATATTATTATTTGGATTTTTAGAAATAGCAGAATCATAAAGTTGGAGTGCTTCTTTTGGCTTTTCCATTGCTTCAAATAGTTCAGCTTTTTTAATAATAGCATAAATATAATTGGGATCTTTTCTTAGAACCTTTTTACAATATTTTAAAGCTTTTTCATATTTTCCTTTCTTAATCATTCTATCTGCAAGTGTTATATTTATTTCTTTTGAGAAAAATGAAATTATGATTGCTATTAAAAGCAAACAAGCGATGCTCATGATAATGTCTTTTAAAATAATGATGCATATTAAAAATGCGATTAATAATATAGCTATGAGTATTGTATCATACCATTTCCATCCTTGATATCTTTCCATTAATTACACTTCCATTTTCATTTTTAATATTTAATAACTATTAATATTAATAATACTGTATCTATTAAAAATATTGTTCTTATTAACATTAGTAATAATAATATGTGCATTAATAAGATCATTTCTGTTATTATATTATTAGTAATATAAATATTTCTGTTTTTATTACTATTCCTATTAGTATTACTCTTACTATTACTAATAATATTATTACCAATATTATTAATACTAATAATACTAATATTAATACTTATGGTAATGTAATAATAAATATAAATAAAATTAGCTATGAAGAAAATTTGTTATCTTAGCAACATTATAGAAAATTACTTATATTATTAATGATATATATTTAATTAACATTATATTTGTATAATATTTTATTTAAAGAATTTATTCAAATTACAGTATATTATGTTAGTATCTTAGTTAATGATTGTATTTTATCTGGAAGACAATTATTTAAATTTTATTTTACTTAAAATAATATTATATTGATTATATCTTATTTTAAGTTGTTTAAAATAATTTTAATCGGTTAATTCCCTTGGTTAATTTTTTTACAATTTCTATTTTTTTATATTGAAATCAAAAAGCATATAAAACTTTAAAACTTACACTTTATAACTTATATTTTATTATTTTATAAAAATATACATATTCAAAGCTTTTTATACATCATTGAATTATTTTTAGTATAAAATTTATATATTGTGTAAAAAAATATAATTCTCAAATTTGATTTAATCAATTGAAAAAATAATAATTCTCTTTAAAAAATGAATACTTTCTTTATTTATAATATTATTAAACCAGAGGATTTTATTTTTAATTTATATTAATTTTATTATAGTAGGAATTATTTGCGATTTGTTAATACAAAAAATATATATACTTTAAATTTAAAATAAAATATCATTATAAATCATTATTAATTGCAACTGTAAAATCAATATAATAAAATTTTAATATTCTAAAACTTCAATATTATAAAATTTTAATACTGTAAGATTTCAGTATTGTAACATTTTATATAAAATTTTGATTATATTTGGAATTATTAAAAATAAAAATTATCATGTTTTTAAATTATGTTTTTGATAATGTGCTTATGTAATACAAGTTATAGCAAGAATAATAAATATAGTAATAAAAACTATACTAAATATAATAAACTAACTATAAACTAAATATAATAAAAAATATAATAAAAATAATACTAAATATAGTATAAAAAATAATATTAAGGGCTGTGATAATTTGACACCTAATTCAACTAAACCTAAAGAGTTTAAAGATGATTTTTGGAAAGCTAAAGATATAAAATTTTCTTTTGGTGAAATTATAGAAGATGATTCTCCTGTTTCTGAAGATAAAGAAACTTTTGTTGGTCCAACTTTAAAACCATCAGCTACGGATTTAAGATCATGGGATATGAAACTATTAGAAAGATATCCTCCTTTTTATGCTCCGTTTTGTGATATGTGTTGTTTATGTACTTATGGAAAATGTGATCTTACTGGTAAAAAAGGTGCTTGTGGTATTGATATTGAGGCTCAGCAGGGAAGATTTGCACTTTTAACATGTTGTATAGGTGCTGCTGCCCATTCTGCTCATAGTAGGCACTTACTTGAATATTTAATTCACAAGGTAGGCCCAGATCATCCAGTAGATTTTGGAAATAATATTGATATTGAAGCACCAATTATAAGAACTTTAATTGGTAAAGCTCCTAGAACATTAGGTGATATTAGAGAAGCAATGTCCTACATGGAAGAAGAAAACCTTCATTTACTTTCTGCTTGTCATACTGGCCAAGAGGGTAACCATCTTGATTTTGAATCTAAAGCTTTGCACGCTGGTTTAATGGATCATATTGGAATGGAAATAGGAGATATTTCACAAATAGCTGCTTTGAATTTACCAAAAGGTGATCCAGATACTTCTCTTATAGAGCTAGGTATTGGATCAATTGATAGGGATAAACCAGTCATACTTTGTATAGGTCATAATGTTGCCCCTGGTTCTGGAATTGTTGATTATTTAGAAGATAATGATCTTGAAGATGATGTTGAGATTTGTGGTATATGTTGTGCTGCTATTGATATAACTAGATATAATAATAGGGCTAAAGTTGTTGGACCTATTTCTAAACAGTTAAAATTCCTTAGAAGTGGTGTTGCTGATGTTGTTGTTGTTGATGAACAATGTATAAGATCTGATGTTCTTGAAGAAGCTCAAAAAACTGGAACTGCATTAATAGCTACAACCGATAAAATGTGTTTAGGATTACCTGATAGAACAAATGATGAGGTTGACTCAATTTTAGCAGATATATTAAATAAACAAATTGAAGGAGCCCTTATTCTTGATCCTGAAAAGGTCGGTGAAGTAGCAACTAAACTTTCATTAAGTTTATCTAAATCCAGAAAATCTCTTAAAACTTTACCTGACATGGATGAAATTCAAGAAGAAGCTAGTAATTGTACACAATGTGAATGGTGTGTAAGAGTTTGTCCTAATAATCTTCCTATAATGGATGCAGTATCTTCTGCAGGTAAAGGGGATTTTGATGTAGTAGAATCATTATATAATAATGATATTTGTTATACTTGTGGTCGTTGTGAACAAGAATGTCCTGAAGATATAAAAATTATGGATTTAATGTCTAAAGTTGGTGAAAACAACCTTAAAAATCAAAAATTCAATATTCGTGCAGGAAGAGGTCCAATACAAGATGTTGAAGTTAGACGTGTAGGTGCCCCAATTGTTTTAGGTGATATACCTGGTGTTATAGCATTTGTAGGATGTACTAATTATCCTAATGGTGGGGAAGAAGTTGCTAAAATGGCTGAAGAATTCTTAAAGAGGAATTATATTGTGGTTACTAGTGGATGTGGAGCAATGTCTATTGGTGAGTATAAAGATGAAGAAGGAAAAACTCTATATGAAAAATATAGTGGGGAATTTGATGCAAGAGGTCTTGTTAATGTAGGTTCTTGTGTATCTAATTCTCATATATCTGGAGTTGCTATTAAGATAGCTAACATCTTTGCTAAAAAACCCCTTGAAGGAAATTTTGAAGTTATAGCTGATTATATATTGAACAGAGTAGGTGCTTGTGGAGTTGCATGGGGACCTTATTCACAAAAAGCAGCAGCTATTGCATCTGGTGTTAATAGGTGGGGCATTCCTGTAGTTTTAGGTCCTCATGGTTCTAAATATAGAAGGCTCTATTTAGGTAGACCTGATAAAGAAGATGTTTGGAATTTAAATGATATGAGAACTGGAAAAGTTATTAAAGGCGAACCTGCTCCAGAACATCTATTATTCGCTGCTGAAAATAGAGAAGAAGCTACAGTAGCTATTGCTAAAAATTGTCTTAGACCTACTGATACTAATAAAGGAAGACAAATTAAATTGAACCATTATATAGACTTAAACAAAAAATATTTTGGTGTGATTCCTGAAGATGTTTATAAATATGTTCGTACTGATAAAGATATTCCAATAACTTATAAAAATGATGTTAAAGAAATTTTAGAAAGAAATAATTGGGAACCTCGTGAATTAGTTATGGAACCATCAATTCTTGATTTTCCTGAAGAAGAATGAATGGAATATAGAATAATTGACCAATTATGAGCAATTATAATTATGATTAATTATTAAAATATAGGAATAAAATAAGAATGTGGGAATAAATGGTGATTAAATGAATGACAGAGTTATTCCATGGCAACCAACAGTTATTGCTGGACCAAAACAAGCTTTACTTGCAACTCCTGAAACTGCAAAGTTAATGCTTCGTAAATCTAAACGTCCTCTGTTTGTTGTTGGGCCTTATGCAAAGAATGAACCTTTAATGGGTTTTATTAAAGATATAGCTGAAACTTGGGATTTACCTATTGTTACAACAGCTGATACTTTTAAATCTTTTAATGAAAATGGAATTGAAAGTAATTATTATGGTATTGTTGAAATAACTAATTTACTTAAAGATCCTGAGTGGAAAGGTATTGGGGGTGAAGGACCTCATGATTTAGTGATGTTTGTAGGGTGTATTTATTATATAGCCTCTCAGGGGCTTTCTACTTTAAAACATTTTGCACCTCACCTTAAAACTTTGACAATATGTAAATATTTCCATTCAAATGCTGATGCATCTTTTCCTAATATGAAAGATGAAGAATGGGAGAAGTATTTAGAAAAAATGAGTGAAAAATAGAATACTATTAAATATTGATAATTTCCAGTTGGAATATTATTAAAATTGGAATATTATTAATAATATTTATAATATTTGTTTAGTAATGTTTTCTAATAATAATTATAATACAATTTATTTTTAATATTAATATTATATTGAATATCATTTTAATGAATATCATTTTAATATTATTGATATTAATGTTATTACTATTAGTTTTAATATTTAATAAAATGATTAAATATAATTCTTAGTATACTGCTCTTAATAAATGCTAATAAAGTGTTTAAATATTTAAAAATCATAAATAAAACTTAATATACATATCATAAATAAAAATTAATATAGTAATCATAAAATCATACATAAAATATAAACTCAAATTATTATTAATCATAAAATCATATAATATTAAAATCATATATTAATGTTTAATTGATAGAGGAGGAATTAAATGTTTAGTGATATCCCTGTTGATGTAAGTCCTATGCATGAAGGTGAAAGAATACGTGCAGCTAATATGTTTGTAGAATTAGCAGGCCCCAAATCTATTGGTGCAGAACTTGTTCAAGTCGATGATTCTATAAAGGATGGTAAATTTGAAGTCATTGGTCCAGAACTTTCTGAAATGACCAAAGGTGAAGTTTACCCATTTGGTATAAAAATAGATATTAAAGGTGAAAAGCTTGAAAAAGAGCTTGAAGGTGTTATTGAAAGAAGAACTCATGATTTATGTAACTATGTTCAAGGGTTCATGCATCTGAACCAGAGAGATCAGATTTGGTGTAGAGTGAGTATTGAAGCTTTAGATTCTGGATTTAAACTTTTAGACTTAGCTAAAGCTCTTGGAATATTATTTAAAGAAGAATTTCCAATTATTGAAGAAATTTCAGTTACAATTTTAACTAATGAAGAAGATGTTAAAGAATTTGTAGATGGTGCTCATGATATTTACGCTGCAAGAGATGAAAGAGCAAGAGAATTATCTGATGAAGATGTTGATGTGTTTTATGGGTGTTTAATGTGTCAATCGTTTGCTCCTACTCATATGTGTGTTGTGACTCCTGATAGAACTGCTTTATGTGGGGCTATTAATTGGTTTGATTGTAGAGCTTCTGCTAAAATGGACCCAGATGGATCAATTTTTGAAATAGAAAAGGGTGAAGTTTTAGACGATGTTAAAGGCGAATATTCTAATGTTAATGAAGTGATAGCTCAAAAAACACAGGGTGAAACTGATAAAGTATATCTTCACAGTGTTTTTGAATATCCTCATACTTCTTGTGGTTGTTTTGAAGCTGTAGCTTTTTATATTCCTGAATTGGATGGTATTGGTATTGTTGATAGGGATTTTTCTGGTGAAACTCCTTTAGGAATTCCATTTTCATCAATGGCGGGACAATGTTCTGGTGGAAAGCAAGTTGAAGGGTTCACTGGATTGAGTTTAGAATATATGAGATCACCTAAATTTTTACAAGCTGATGGAGCATATGAAAGAATTGTTTGGATGCCTAATTCAATTAAAAATTCTTTAGAAGGTTTTATTCCAGATGATATGTTTGATAAAATAGCTACTGATGAAGATGCTACATCTGTTAATGATATAAAAGAATTTTTAAAGGATAAAGATCATCCTATTCTTGAAAGGATTGCTAACTTAGGTGCTGATGATGTTGATGAAGATGATGAATATTCTGAAGATGAAAATTTAGTATCTCAAGATGAAACTATGGGTCAAGAATTTGTACCTGTAGCTACTGCTCCTGAAATGGCTATGCCTATGTCTGGGGGAGTTAAGGTCATTTTCAAAAATGCAAAAATATATGCTGAAAAAGTTATAATCAAAAAAAGTAAAAAATAATAATTAATTGATTAGATTGATATTTTAATAATTTAGATATTATTTTAATAATATAGATATAAATTAAATTTCTATAAATTAAATTTCTGTAAACTAAATCTCTGTGTGATAAATTGATAATTGCTGTTAGTGGAAAAGGTGGAACTGGTAAAACTTTGGTTTCATCCATCTTAGTTAAATTATTATCTAAAACAGGAAAAGATCTTCTTGTTATTGATGCTGATCCTGACTCAAATATTCCTGAATCTTTAGGAATTGATGTTGATAAGAGTGTTGGTGATGTAAGGGAGGATCTTAAGAAGGATATCAACAAAGGAAAAATTCCTTCTGGAATGAATAAATGGGATATTTTAGACTATAAAATCATGGAATCGATTGTGGAAACACCTGATTTTGATTTACTTATGATGGGTAGACCTGAAGGTAGTGGATGTTACTGTGCTGTCAATAATATGCTTAGAAAGATTATAGAAAATATTTCGTCTAATTATGATTTTATCGTGATTGATACTGAAGCAGGACTTGAGCATTTAAGTCGCAGAACAACACAAAGTGTTGATACCATGTTAGTAGTTTCTGATTCATCAAAAAGAGGGTTGCACACGGCTTCAAGAGTTGGAAATTTATCTAAAGAATTAGAAATATCATTTGATCAAATTTATTTAATATTAAATAGGGTGAAACCTGGTAATGAAAAAGAGATATGTGAAAAATCAAAAGAAACAGGTTTAGACACAATTGGATTGATACATGATGATGATATTGTATCTAAGTTTGATATTGAGGGAAAACCTTTAATAGATCTTCCAGATGATTGTGAACCTGTTGAAATTATTAAAGAAGTTATTGATAAGATAATTTAGAATTAATTTAATCAAAAATAATCTAATCAAACCAAAATTATCTAAATCAAAACTAATTTAAATCAATAAGATTAATTAAAAATCATATTAATTTATAATAATTATATTAAGGATGTGAATTTATGGATCAGATCAATCAGCTATTAAAGCTATTGGAAAATACGGAATCTATTGAGATTGATGAGTTTAGAATGGATTTCGAAGAGTTAGAAATAAATTTAGCTCCAGCTATTGCAAGAACAGTTCAACAAACTGTAGCTAGGCAGAATGCTATTGAAAAAAGTATTGAAAAGACTATGCTTAAAGCAGCAGAGTTTAAACCACCTATCAAAGAGTATCCTGGTAAAATTGCACAGGTTCAATTAGGAGCTGGATCAAGAAAACCAGTATATCTTGGAGGGCAAACATCACTTTATAGATTTGAGGAACCTCAACCAAATCCTCCAATTGTAACATTTGATGTTTTTGATATTCCTATGCCAGGATTACCTCGTCCAATAAGAGAACACTTTTCCGATGTTATGGAATCTCCTGGTGAATGGGCTAAAAAAGCAGTTAAAGATTATGGGGCTAATATGGTTACAATGCATTTGATTGGTACTGGTCCAAAAGTTATGGATAAGTCTCCAAGAGAAGGTGCTCAGGCTGTTGAAGAGGTTCTTCAGGCTGTTGATGTTCCTCTTGTAATAGGAGGTTCTGGTGATCCAGTTAAAGATCCCCTTGTTCTTGAAGCAGCTGCAGCTGCAGCTGATGGGGAAAGATGTTTACTTGCATCTGCAAATATGGATTTAGACTATCATAAAGTAGCTAAATCTGCTGTTGATTATGGTCATGCGGTTCTTTCATGGGCTATCACTGATGTTAATATGCAAAAATCCTTGAATAAATATTTAATGAAAGATGGATTAAAACAAGAAGATATTGTTATGGATCCTACAACTTGTGCTCTTGGTTATGGTATTGAATTTTCAATTGATGTTATTACAAGAACTCGTTTAGGAGGACTTAAAGGAGATCCTGATTTACAGATGCCAATGTCTTCTGGAACCACTAATGCTTGGGGTTCAAGGGAAGCATGGATGAAAAAAGATGAATGGGGGCCAACAGATTATAGGGGTCCTTTATGGGAGATTTTCACTGGTCTTACATTGATGCTAAATGGAGTAGATATATTCATGATGCTTCACCCAGAATCAGTAAGAATACTTAGAGAAATCGGTGAAACCTTTACTAAAGAATATTTAACCAGCCCAAGTCCAAATATAAATAATTGGATTATGGAGCTAGAATGATTAGGACATGATGGAGGTTTTATTATGGCTAAGGTTACTGCAATGGATGTTTATAAATTATTGCCTCAAACTAATTGTGAAGATTGTGGGGAAGCAAGCTGTATGGCTTTTGCAACTAAATTATCTGAAAAAGAAGCTGATTTAACTTTATGTACTGAATTGTCAGATAAAAAATTTAAAAAGCTTGATGATTTACTTGCTCCTGCTGTTAAAGAAATTATAATTGGAAAAGACGAAAAAGCTAGGATAATTGGTGGAGATGAAGTTCTTTATAGATATGAAGAATCTTATTATAATCAGACTGTTTTAGCTGTTGATGTTCCAGATGATTTGGATGATTCTGATTTTGAGAATAGGGTTAAAGAAATTGAAGATCTTGAATTTGAAAGAACTGGGGAGTTACTCAAACTTGATGCAATAGCTTTAAGAAACAAATCTGGAGATCCTGAAAAATTTGCAAATTGTGCTAAAAAACTCAAATCTTCTAAATATCCTGTATTTTTAGTTACTTTTGACCCAATAGCTATGGAAAAGGCACTTGCATTTATTGGTGATGATCGTCCTTTAATTTATGCTGCAACAAAGGATAATATATTTGATATGGCTGATTTAGCTACTAAATATCAATGTCCTATTACTGTATTTTCACCAGGGGATATTGAAAAGATGAAAGATTTAGTTTTCACTCTTAGGTCTAATGGGGTTGAAGATATTGTTCTTGATCCTGGTACTCTTACTGGTGATGCTATTGGTGATACTTTAGATAATTTTGTTATGAGTAGAAGGTTAGCTGTTGAAGATAAAGATGAAGACTTTAGATATCCTTTACTTGGTGTTCCAGCGTTAGTTAGATTAAATAATGAAGATGATGATATTAAAAAAGGAACTATGGAAGCAACAATTGCATCTACTTTAATGAATAAATATGCTGATGTTCTTATCCTTAAAGGTAGTGAAATTTGGGAGCTTATTCCTATACTTACTCTAAGACAAAGTTTATATACTGATCCAAGAAAACCTCAAGCAGTTGATCCAGGAATATATGAATTTGGTGATGTTGATGAGAATTCTGCTGTTTTACTTACTACAAATTTCTCTTTAACATACTATACTGTTGAGGGAGATTTAAAATCTGGAGATGCAAATTGCTATCTACTTGTTCTTGATACTGTAGGTAAAGCTGTAGATGTAGCTATAGCTGGAGGGCAATTTGATGGGGAATCTGTAGCTGATTTAGTTAAGGAAACTGGAATAGAAGACATGGTTAAAACAAGAAAATTGATAATTCCAGGTTTAGCTGCTCCTTTAAGTGGTGAAATTGAGGATGAAACTGGTTGGAATGTTATGGTTGGTCCAAGAGATTCATCTGCTGTCCCTGATTTTATAGATGAAAAATTTTAACAATCTATTAATTTGATCGTTGTTTAATTTTTTATTTATTTTTAATTATTTTTTAATTATTTAGATTTACTTTGGTGATTAAATGAAAACACTTATGGTCACAGACCCTCAAATGTGTACTGAATGTGAAGCATGTATTAATGCATGTAAAAAAACTTATGGAACTGCTAGAGCAAGAAAAACCGATTCAATTCCTATATTTTGTATGCATTGTCATCCTGATAAAGCTCCTTGTCGTAGAATTTGTCCTCATGATGCTATTGAGGTCATTGATGGTGAAGATGGGGAAACTTTAATTGTTAATGAAGAAAATTGTATACTATGTAAATTATGTGCAATTGCATGCCCTATAGGAATTATAGCATTCGATAAAGAGAAAAAATCAGCTGAAAAATGTACACTTTGCTTAGAATCTGATAATATAATTCCTGCATGTGTTGAAGCTTGTAAAGATAATGTTTTAAATGTATTTTCTATTGAAGATCTTCAAGAACTTAAAAATGATGAGAACTTGACTGAAGAACTTCAAGAAGCCATTAAAACTTTTAAATCTAAGTCTAGTTAATTTTCATTTTTTATTTTTAAATTTTTTAATTAGATTCTTTAATTCATTATAATATAACTTTATCATTTTTTACTTTTATCCCTTCATTAATGAGTATTTCTTTTTTAAGATTTATCCCTCCATTGAAACCAGTTAATTTCATATTAGAACCAATTACTCTATGACAAGGTATTATTATTGGTATTGGATTTTTGTTTAATGCATTTCCAACGGCTCTATATCCTTTACTTCCTATATTGTCCCCTATCTCTTTATATGTTTTTACTTCTCCTCTTTGTATTTTCATTGTTTCAATATACACTTTTTTCTCAAATTCAGTTGATTTAAGGCTGTTTAAGTCGATATATTCTGAAAAATCTATATTTTCATGTATTGATTTTTTTATCAAATTTTCTAAATCTTTACATTCTGTTAATTCTTCTCCTATTATTTCTTTTTCAGTTTTATAATCCATCAAGTCCCCATTCAAGGATACTTTCATCACTTTCCCATTTTTACAATATGCTTTAATATTTTCCATTTTAACACTTTTGATAGTTACTTTAGAAATTTCTATAATACTTATTTTATTTTTATTTTTCTTATTTTTTTTTTTTTTTTTTTTAAAAAAAAAATTGAATTTAAGTTATATAATTTCGAAATTAGTTATATTAACTACTTTGTTAATATATTATTATTTATTAAATTATTTATATTTTTGAATTATTTATATTATTTCAAAACTTTAATAATTTTCAATAATATTAGTGTATATAATTAGAATATTTAATTAGAATATAGATACTCTAATAAATATAATTAGATTATTTATAATTAGATTATTTATATTGTATTGTGTGATATTATGAGTGATGATGGTAATAAAAAATGTGTTGTTGATAGTGAAATAGAGATTAAAAGATTTGAAAATGATAAAATTGCTTTTAATTATCCTTCTAATTGGTATGAATTTGAAAATAAGAATAAAAATCCTGCAGAAGTGATAGCTATGAAGACTGATAAAGGGAAAGGCGGCACTTTTTCATTTTCAGTAGCTAATTCTGGAGGAAAAACAACTGAATATTGGAAAGATTTCATGGAGAATTTTCTTAAAGATAGTGGAGCTAAAATTTTAGATTCTAAAATAAGAAACATTGAGGGTGTAAATATATTTGATTTTAGAAGTGAAATATCTAAATCTAATGTTTCTTCTTCTCAAAGACACATTGGATTTGTAAAAGAAAAAGCTTTTTTTTATTCTTTTTTTACTAGTTTAGATTTAGACTCATTAAAAGAAGATATTAATATTATGATTGGTTTTAAATAGTTTTATTCAATATTCTTATTATTTTTATTTATTATTTTTATTATTTTTAATTTTTACACTAGTTGTATACTGTTTTTTTAAAAATGTTAGCTAAATATATAAAAAAACCCAAGAAAAAGTAAATAATAACTTGAATATCAAGTATTCCAGTTTCAACTCCTAATATTGTATAGGTTAGAAGTAATCCATATAATGCTATGTAAAATGCGTCATTGGTTTTTTGTAATATTTTATATCCAATTCCTAATATAAATCCTAAAAGCCCCATTCCAATAGCAACTCCAAATTTACCAAAATCAACTAGCATTGGACCTATAAGGGTAGGAGTCACTGTTACTTCAGTTCTCCAGGCTATTAATTGACCAATCATCATTCTAGGTCCTAAATCACTACTACTAGGAATTGCACTAAGTGTTAATGCTCCATGTTTAATTCCAAAATTTCCAGAGATATAATTCAATAGATTTAACACATTCAGTGTAAAGTCAGCTCTACTTTGCAAAGTGTAAAATGGGCTAGTATAACTGGTTATTGTTAATTCTTCCATTGAACGGAAGTATCCAATTCCAATAATTAGCATAACTCCTGCCAATGCTCCTATGACTACTTCCCATACAGCTAATATTTTACCATAATATCCTATGATTATCATCATCAACAAAGAAGCTATTATTGGGGTTCTATATCCTAAAGAAAATAAAAAAAACCCACTGAAAGCTACAAGAACTAAAAATCTAAATCTCACTTGGCTTCTACTTAAAATCCCCCTTTTAAATTTATCTAAATAAACAGATCCTATAAGCCCTATTCCAGGTATCATTAAAAACACTGGCATAGTTAGTATTGGCTTTAAACCATAACGTAAGGAAGGTTTAAGGAGTGGAACTCCTCCAACTGATGCAATACTAAGAAAGAAAAATAGAACTCCTATTAAAATCAGACAAAAGCCTATTGAATATACATCTTTTGGATTAAACTTTATAAATGAGTCTTTAGTGTAATTCTTAAAAAAATATTTTGGTATAATAACCGAACCAACAATAAATGAAATAAAAGCAATAGCTATACTAATCTGTAAATCAAAAGATATTGGGCTAAGAGATAATATTAAAAATATTGAAAAGGTTAGAACGATTATGATAGGGTGGAAAATATGATTTTTAACTATATTGTTCTTTTTAAAGAAGCTTAAAAATTTTTCATTAGGGTATAAACTTTTAAAATAGCTATTTACCCATTGATTTTCTATAAATCTTGCAAATGAAAAGATAATAGTAAATAAAAGTGATTTTCTAAATATTTTTTCAATTTTTCTACTTAAATATGTAGCTATTGAATATAATCCACTCATTATATCACTTTTTAAGTTATTTGCTTAATTAATTATATATTAAACTATTTTAGTACTAAAAGTTTCATTACTATATTTTTAGTGCTAATAACTAACAATAGTCTTAATTCTAATAACTAATAACACTTTCGTTATTAATAATTTTAGTACTAATAACTAATAATAGTTGTATTACTAATAAAAATAGTTTTAATAGCTTATGTTCTAAGTTACCTTTCTAATGTTTAAAACATTAAAATTGTTTTCTATTGTTTTAATGTCTTCAGGTGTTGAATTGTATATTCTAATCGTTATTAATCCTGTTTCTCCATTTATTGTTCCAAAAATATTTGAAGCCATATTTATTTCATTAGGGCTTGCCATTATAATTTTGATTTGGTCATAAATATTTTCTGATACTGAAGTTACTGATTCTTTTCTTCCATTTAGGAACATTTTATTGTATAAATCTTGATAAGTTTTACTATCTTTTTCATCAGTTGCTATTTTAGTTGTAACTGTGTAATTAGTTTCATTTCCTATTTCCCTTGCTAATTCACTTAATGTACTAATGTTTTTAGGAGCTACTTCAATTTCAGTAACATTTTTATATTTTGCACCACTAGTTTCTAGTGTTATATGTTCAGTATATATATCTGCAGGTTTTTCATCTTTATAAAGTCTTGCAAGTATTGGTTTCCCACTTTGATCTCCATCAACATCTATTAATATCTGTACATTAGCCCCATAGTCATCATCTACCCATACTACAGTTCCATACAATTCCTGATATTCTCCAGATGTAGCATTATATCCTCCAATGTGTGTTTTTACTATTTGTCCATCTTGATAAAATGATAAATATTTTTCAGCAAATTTGTTCATTGAAGAAGAATCAAAAGAAATTGATTCTGTTTTATCTTCATTTCCCCCTGTATACATAAAAGCAAAAACAACAGCTCCTATAATACATATTATTATTAAAGCATCAATTATTGTTATTTTTTTTAGGATACTTTTGAAATTAGGTTTTTTCATATTTAACCCTACCTTATGTTATAAATGATTAGTGACTTGTTATTATCAAATTTTTAATTAATTATTTTTAATTGATTATTTTATATTTTATTAGTAATTTTTTTAAAATAATTTAATATGATAATAAATGATAATAGAATTTTTATATATTATAAATAAAATTATATATCTTATAAATAAAATTATAACTAATATTTAATTTTTATACTAATAAATTTTTTTATAATAAATTTTTATACTTTTTTTGTTTATAGGATAGTTATATTTTTAATTTTTTATTTTTAAGAGATTTATTAATTAATAATTAATATTATAATAATTAAAAATTATAATTAAAAAATAGATTAGTAGTATAATTTAGTAGTATATAATTTAGTAGTATAGTTTGTAATGTTTTAATAATATTATAAAATTAATCTATTTTTTAATTATACTATTTTTAATAATAAAACTTCTCTTAATTTGATACTTATAATAATTAAAATTCATATCATTAATTTATTAGTCTGTCTAAAATTATTTTTTTAATTGAAGATTATTATAAAATAATTAAACCAATGTTAATCTATAACTTCTTCATCTTCAATGATACATCCCATAGGACATACTTGTTGACATTCTCCACAATTTTCGCATCCTTCTTGGATAATCATTTTAAACCCTTTCTTTTTTATTAATCCTAGGGGGCATGATTCAATGCATATTTCACATACTCCACATTCTGACATGTTAATTTTCATTATACCACCATACATTTTTAGGGTAAAGTTTATATACTAAAATATTCAAATATTTGAATGCTGTAATATCAATTGCAGATATTTATTTAAAATTATTATTATAAATAATTTATATTTCAAAATATAAATGTTTATCAGTTTTTAGATTCTTACGATATGATTGTATATCTTATTTAATATGATAATATTATTTATTATATAATTGTTTTATAATCTGAAATAGTATGATTTAAATTTAGAGCCATAATCTAAATTTAGATAATATAATTTAAAATAATTAATTTAAAATAAAAAATTTAGAATAAAAACATTAATTTTATATATTATGATGAACAACTAATGTTGTTGTATATTTATATGCAGGGGTGCCCGAGCGGCCAAAGGGGGAGGACTTAAGATCCTCTGGCGCAGGCCTTCGAGGGTTCGAATCCCTTCCCCTGCACTTTAAACTAATATAAATCAAAATTGCCTTAGTGGCTCAGCCGGTAGAGCGATACCTTGGTAAGGTATAGGCCGGGGGTTCGAATCCCCCCTAAGGCTTTTTTGAATGATTGTTTTTAATAATATCATTAGTTACATTAATTATTAGATTTAAGTAATAATCTAATCAAATAATAAGTTAAGTAACGTTATTTCATTAAATAAAAATATTTTTTTTTAAATATATGAATTTTAGCTATTTTCATGATATGTTATTTTTATCATCTTTGATTGACTAAGATATTAACTTTATTATTATACTATCTATGATGATAAAATTTATTATATTATTAGTAATAAATATAAAAATCAATAATATAAAAACTAGAAATATAAAAGATAGTAATATAAAGATTTTTAATAAAGATAATAATTAGTGTAAATATAAATATTCATGTTTTAACTATCATTTTAATTGATTGATATTACTTTATTAAAATATTAGTAATACTTTAAATTATTTAATACTATTTTCTTAAAATAATATATTATTAAAATAGTTTATTATTAAAATATTGTATTATTAAAATAGTGTATCTTAAAATATTGGTTTATTAAATTATTTTATAGTATTTAAATGAAGGAATAATATGTCTAAATCTTTTGATATAATAATGGCAGGATTAATATCTGGTATAGTTGCTTTAACAACCTCTTTTTTAGGTCTTGCTGGAACTGTTATAGGGGCAGTTTTAGGAGCTATATTATATCAAGTGCTCTCTATATTCATAAAAGAACCTCTTGAAAATTCTACTATACGTAAAGTTGAAAATGGGCTGGTATTTATCATACCATTAGTGTTAATAGCTATTTTTTTAGTAATTTTTATAATAGCTTTGCTCCATTCCTATTTAATATACTACCCTGACTTTTTAAATTTTTTTATTCAATTAGAACAGCTTACTAATAATAATCTTGTTAGATTTATGGGTATTGGCTTAATTTTAATGGGTATTTATCCGCTAATTCAACCTAAAGTGATTAAAAGAGAATATGGTTTTATAATTCTTATTTTAGGAATTGTTTTATTGATTAGGGGTCTTTTAGATCTTGATTCAGAACTATTTTACTTGTACACTAATTTATTAAACTTTTTTGATGTGTTTTTAGTCATAGTTATCTTTTTAATCTTAATATTTGTAATAATTAAGATATTCTTAGAATCAGTGTTGTTGTATATGAGAAGGAATAGTAGTTTGAATATATTTAATTCTAAATCAGGAAATATAAATAATACTAATGATCAGGATGATGATGGAACTATTGATTATAGAAGTATAGAATATAAATATATGAATTATGATAATATGGATTATGATGATTTAAACAATATAACTAATGATTTGGATAATAATTTGGATAAGGATCTGAATAATAATTTAAATGAGAATCCAAATAAATATCTGGATAAAAATCTAAATAAGGATTTAAATAAGGATTTGAATAAGGATTTAAATAAGGATTTGAATAAGGATTTTGATAGTAAAATTAATCAACCTAATAATAAAGGAAAAATTGATAAAAAAGATTCTACTCAATCAAATAAAGATCAATACAATAATAATGTAAATAACAAAATTATATCTTCTAATGAAGTTATAAAATCTAATAAAGTTAAAAATTCTAATAAAACTATTAAATCTGATAAAACTAGTACTATGTCTAAAAATAGAAAATATTTCAAGCATTGATTCTTTAGATTATTTTTTTGTAAGTTATAGGAAAAAACTTTATGATAATGGTTTATAAAATGAAAAAAAATAATAAAACTCTTAAAGATATATTGGATATTATTTTATATGATAATCCTGCTACTCAGGATGAAATTGCTCAAAAGCTAGGTGTAAGTAGGCGTTATGTCACTCAATTACTTAAACCTTTAATAGATAAAAAAATTGTAAAAAGAGCATATATTCTTGATTTAAAGAAATATGAAGAATTTGCTGAACCGATTGGGGAAGATTTTTCATCAAAAGACCATTCTGCCACATTTTTAATTAAAGGAATGTTACAAACTATGGAAGAACATGTTTTAAAACAATTAAAAACAGCTTTCACTGCTTTAATAGAAAATAATATTGATAAAGCAGAATTAGCAATGGAAATGGATTATACAACTAATAATATGTTTGAAAAAATACGATCTTCAGTTGATACTGTTGTCAGTATTGATCCTTCTACTCAATTTTCAAAAACACTTATTTTTAATGAGATTGCTTATGATTTAGAACGTATTGGTGATTATTCTGATCATTTTTCAAAGTTTACTATAAATGAAAATACTGAGGAAGTTAATGAGGCTATTTTAGATTTATTAAAATCTATGTATAAATCTATAAATAAAATGATACAAAATTCTATGAAAGCTTTTTTAAATGGAGAATTATCTCTTAAAGGAGATATTATGGATCTTGAAGAGAAAATTCATAGTTTACAGAAAAAAGCTCTTAATTGTATAGCTATTGAGATGGCTGAAACCTCATTTGAAGATAAAACTGAGTCTACTTATTATATTTATCTATCTCGGCTTGTTAAATCCTTTGAAAGGATTGGAGATATTTGTGTTGAAATATTAGATGCTGCAACTGAATTCCACAAGAATATTCCTCGTCCTACTGTTCCAAGGAGCTTTAGAAAATAATATTATTAAAAAATAAAAAATTTAGACAAATCTTAAATATAAAATATTCTAAATAAAAGATTTTTATAAAAAACTTTTAATAAAAAATTTTTAATAGTTTTCATGAAAAATAGTTAAGAAGTTGATCTGATAAAAATAGAATACTGTTTCATTGTTTTTTATCCTTATCCATATATTCTTTTATCTTTTTATCTTCCCAATCTTCTCCAAATATTTTATTTTTAAAAACAAATATTCTTAAAAATTGTAATACTATGAATATTCCCCATATAACAACTACAAATAAAAACCACCAAAATCCTGGTGAAAAAATTAAATTTATTATGAATAAAAAGATATTTATTATAATATATGAAATTAAGCTTCTATAGAAAATTTTAACTTCTTTTACTCTTTTTTTAGCATTATAATAGCTTTTTTTATCATAATTTTCCATACAATCTCCTCTTCTATATCATCACCTAAAAATATAGGCTTATATGATAGAATTGCATATTTAATACATTTATCTATTTAATACATATTTATATGCTTAATATATATTTAATGCATATTGGTATACTTATATATATTATTAATTTTATATAAATTTTTTATATTCAATTTCTTATTCAATATTTTCATATTCACTTTTTTATATTCATTATTTTTTTTATAAATATGTTTATGCTTTGATTTTATTGTTTATTTTCTATTTTAAGCTCTTTAATTAAGATTTTATTAATCTTTTATAGATATGTTTTTTATAAATTGCATTTTTAGAGTTTTTTTTTATTTATGAGTATTAATTCTTTTTTGGCTTTTTAGTGATATTGTAGTTAGATAATAATTTGATGAATTTTATTTCACTTTTTATGAACTATGTTTTTTCTTTTTTTATTTTTTTAATAATTTTTTCATACTTTTTTATTTTTTTTATATGATTGTTCCTATTATGTGTACTATTGTTCACATAGTAGTAAATTTTATATACTAAAAATTGTAACTTATTTTTGAGGTGTAAAAAATATGAAAAAAAATAATATAATCCTAATAATAGTCGTTGTTGCTATAATAGCTGTAGTTGCGATGATATTTGCAAGTGGTGGTAGTGCTACTACTATTGATGTTGTTGGATCAACATCTGTCCAGCCTGTTGCAGAAAAACTTGCTGAAACTTATCAATCATCTCACGCTGATGTTAAAATCAATGTTCAAGGTGGAGGTTCAAGTGTAGGTATTAAAAGTGCTCAAGATGGAACTGCTGATATTGGTACAAGTTCTAAAGAGTTAAAAGCTGATGAAAAGAAAGGTTTAACTGAATATACTCTTGGTCAAGATGGTATTGTTATAGCTGTAAATAATAATAATTCTGTTTCTGGTCTTACAACTGAACAACTTAAAGATATTTATTCTGGTAAAATAACCAATTGGAATGAAGTTGGAGGTTCAGATGCTCCGATTCATTTAATAACTCGTGAAGATGGTTCTGGCACATTAGATGCATTTGAAGCTATTGTAATGGGTAAAGATACAAAGATAAAATCTGATGCAATTGTTCAAAGTTCTACTGAAGCTGTTAAACAATCTGTTAAACAAGATCCTGATGCTATTGGTTTTGTATCATATGCACATATGAGTGATGATGTTAAAGCATTAACTATTGGTGGTGTTGCTCCTAGTGATGTTACAATAGGTGATGGTTCTTATGAATTACAAAGACCATTCATTTTTCTTGTTAAAGGAACTCCTACTGGTGATGTAAAAGAGTTTATCGATTGGGTAATGAGTTCTGAAGGAACAAAAGTTTTAAATGATGAAAAGATTGTAAAATCTTCTAATCAATCCTATTCCAGTTAAATCTTTATTTAAAACTTTAAAGTCTTTTAATTAAAAGTATTAGATTCATTAGAACTTTTTAAATTTGTTTAAATAAATTCTAATGACTAATAAATTTTAATTAAATTCTAATGCTTTTAATAAATTTTAATAATTAAAATAACTAATAATAATTTCTATATTTCAATTAAAATCTTAAATTATTATTTTATAATCAGATTAGTGCTGATTATTACTTATAAAATATAAATAAATCTATGAATCATTATATTTTCTCAAAATGAACATTAATTATTGATAAATTTGCTTAATAATAATAGTAAGGATTTTTATCTTTTCATTTATATTTTTCGATTATAGCTGAACCTTAATTTTTAAATAGTTCCAAGTTGAACTAAAAATTAAGGTGATGTTATGAACTCAAAATATAAGGGAATAATCATTCTTGCCATAATTGTTATCTTGGCTTTTTTATTGATTAATCCTGGCACAGACTACGAAAGAATTGATATTGTAGGTTCTACTTCTGTACAACCTTTAGCAGAAAAATTAGCAGAAAACTATATGAAATCTCATGAGGGAGTAAGAATTTACGTTCAAGGTGGTGGCTCTGGAATGGGTATAAGAAGTACAGACCAAGATCTTGCAGATATTGGTATGAGTTCAAAAGAACTTTCCCTTGAAGAAAAAAAGAACATTACTGAAGTCCCAATTGGAAAAGAAGGTATTGTAATAGCTGTAAGTAATCAGAATAATATTTCAAAACTGTCTATAGAACAAATAAGAGATATTTTCAATGGAAAAATAACTAATTGGAAAGAATTAGGTGGAAAACCAGGAGAAATTAATGTTATAACTCGTGAAGAGGGATCTGGTACAAGATCTGCCTTTGAATCTATTGTCATGGATGATACAAAGATAAAAAATTCTGCTGTTGTTCAAAGTTCTACTGAATCTGTAAAACAATCTGTTGCAAGTGATCCTAATGCCATTGGGTTTGTTTCTTTTGCACATATGAGTGATGATGTTAAAGCAATCTCTGTAAATGGTACTTCACCTTCTGAAGAAACAATTTATAATGGGGATTATCCTTTACAAAGGCCTTTCTTGTTTCTTATTAAAGGAACTCCTACTGGTGAAGTAAAAAATTTTATTGAATGGATTAAATCTCCAGCTGGAATTGAAATTATTAAGGAAGATAAGATAATTCCTATTTGATGTGATATGTTCACGAATTATGAATATTTGTTAATTTCAAAAATTATTTAAATCAAAAAGTAATAATTAAAGAATTATTATTATTAAGATTATTATTAAGATTATCTATTAAGACTATTATTAAAATTATTATTAAAAGTTATTATCAATGATCATTATTAAAATATTACTAAAAATTATTAACTAAAAACTATTATTAATACTATTAAAGATGTTAAAAATGATATTAAAATACTATTGAACATTATTATTAAAATATTATCAAATATTATTATTAAAAATCAAAATAATACTTAAGGGATTATTATGGAAAGAAATAGATTTTCTGAATTCTTAATAGAAAAGGGGTTATTTATAACAGCTATTTTTTCTATTATTATAATTCTTCTAATTGTTTCATTTATATTAATTGAAGGACTTCCAGCTTTTGAAGATTATGGTTTCTTTCGTTTTTTATTTGGAATGACGTGGGCTCCGAATGATGGTGATTTCGGAGTTTTTGCTATGATTATAGGATCAATTTATGTGACAATGTTGTCTTTATTAATGGCTGTGCCATTATCACTTCTTTGTGCTATATTCATGGCTGAAGTAGCTCCAAACAATGTTAGACGTATTTTAAAACCAGTTATTGAAACTTTATCAGGAATTCCTTCAGTTGTTTATGGATTTTTTGGTTTAATTGTTTTAGTTCCACTCATAAGGACTTACTTTGGAGGTACTGGTTTCAGCATGTTTACTGCTGCTATTATTCTAACAGTCATGGTTTTACCTACAATTATAACAATATCTCAAGATTCATTAAGAGCAGTTCCTCAAGAATATAGGGAAGCATCTTTTGGGCTTGGAGCAACTAACTGGCAGACAATACGACACATCATATTTCCCGCAGCACTTCCAGGAATTATAACTGCAATAATTTTAGGAATGGGTAGAGCAATTGGAGAGACATTAGCTGTTATTATGATTGCAGGTAATGTTGTTCAAATACCAGGATCTATATTTGATCCTGTAAGAACTTTAACTGCTAATATTGCTTTAGAAATGGGTTATGCAACAGGTCTTCATTATAATGCATTATTTGGAACAGCAATAGTTCTTTTCTTAATAATCATGATACTACTATTAATTGCAAACTATATACAACATAAATATAAGGTTGATGTTGGAGGAGGATATTTATGAGTGGATTAAATTTTCAAAAAATATTATCTCCAAAGACTTCTCAAAAAATAATGAATTCAATCTTTGTAATTTCAGGACTCGTAACAATATTAATCTTAATAATTATATTAGGTTATATTCTGATAAGAGGACTTCCAGTTGTAAATCTTGGATTTATATTTTCAAATCCAATTGATTCAGGAGCATCTGGTGGAATCTTTCCAATGATTGTTTCTAGTTTATATGTTACTCTTATTGCAGGTATAGTTGCAACACCTCTTGGTGTTGGTGCCGCAGTATACCTTGTTGAATTTGCTGGTGAAAGTAAAATCACTAAACTTATTAGATTTGGTGCAGAAACTCTTGCTTCAATCCCTTCTATTGTTTATGGTTTATTTGGTTTAGCATTTTTTGTTATTGCCGTGGGGCTAGGATGGTCAATCATATCTGGTGGATTAGTATTAGCTATAATGGCACTTCCAACAATATTTCAGGTTTCAGAAGTTACAATTTCTTCAATACCTAGTTCTTATCGTGAGGGTAGCTACGGTTTGGGTGCAACAAAATGGCAAACAATTTATAGAGTAGTGCTTCCAGCTGCAATACCTGGTATTGTAACTGGTGTAATTCTTGGAATGACTAGGGCTATTTCAGAAGCAGCTGCAGTAATGTTTGCAGTTGGAGCTTCTCTTTCAATGCCTTTATCAATATTTGACCCTGGAAGACCATTACCACTTCATTTGTATATATTAGCTACTGAAGGTATTTCTCTTGAAAATGCTTTTGGAACAGCTGCAGTTCTTGTTATAATCGTATTGGTATTAACTATAACTACAAACTATTTAGTGGATAGATATCAAAGGAAAATTATGGGGAGATAATTAGCTATAAAGATAATTATTTTAAATATATTTTACATATATTTAGATATATTTAAAGATATATTAAATAAATTTTAGATAGACTCTGGGAATGTATCAAAGAACTTGAAATTAAATTTACATTATATAATATTTAGTTTATTACATAAATTTATATTAAACATATAATTACACTATAATTAATTTATACATATAATTAACTTAACAAAGGGGTTAATAATGAATAGAATGGAAGTAGAAAACTTAAATGTATATTTTGGGGATGCTCATATTCTTAAAGATATTAATACAGGTATTCCAAAAAATACTGTTACTGCACTTATAGGTCCTTCTGGTTGTGGTAAATCTACATTTATTAGGACTATTAATAGAATGAATGATTTAATTCCTAGCTTTTCACATACTGGTAATGTATATCTTGATGGTAAAGATGTTTATGATCCTAAAATGGATGTTGTAGACCTTAGAAAAAAAGTAGGAATGGTTTTTCAGAAACCAAACCCATTTCCTAAGTCAATATTTGAAAATGTTGCTTATGGTCTTAGAATTCATGGAATAAGTGATGATGATGCTATTTCTGCAAGAGTAGAAGAAAGTTTAAGAGCTGCTGCATTGTGGGATGAAGTTGAAGATAAACTTGATAACTCTGCTATGGGATTATCTGGAGGTCAACAACAAAGATTATGTATTGCTAGAACAATAGCTAATAATCCTGAAGTTATACTAATGGATGAACCTTGTTCTGCTTTGGATCCCATTTCAACCACTAAAGTGGAGGATTTGATTCATAAACTTAAGAGAGACTATACAATTCTTATTGTAACTCATAATATGCAACAAGCTACAAGAGTTTCTAAATATACATCATTCTTTTTAAATGGAGAGATTATTGAAAGTAACTTAACTGATAAACTTTTTGTTGATCCTAAAAATAAGAAGACTGAGGATTATATTACTGGTAGATTTGGTTAATACAATCTTTGTAAACAAAAAGACATGAAAATTTTATAAAATTATTAAAATAAATTATTGAAATATTTCTATTAAAATAAATATATTAAAATAAAACTATTAAAATAAAACTATTAAAATAAAACTATTAAAATAAAAATATTAAAATAGAGCTATTAAATTAAAACTATTAATTTAATAAATTATATAATGATTGAAATTCATTTTTTAATCAGTTATTTAGCTATCTATTGATTCGATAACTATTTATTGTAAAATAAAGATAATTTATAATAATTAGATTATTTGGAATTAAGATTTAATTTAAAAATCCATTTTAAATCTTAATAATTTTTAATTTAAAAAAGTTGATAATTTGATACTTTAAACAAATTTAACAAGGGGATGTGCTTGATGGATAAAGAATATCCAAGAATATCATTTAAAAATAGAATAAACAATGTGAAAGATGAAGCAGAAAAGATGGGACAAATGGTAATGGAAACTCATCGTAGTGCTATTACCTTACTTAATGATTATGATGAAAAAATAGCTGATGAAGTAGTTGAGAAAAGTAAAGAAATTGATCAAGCTGCTTTTGACTTAGAGAGAAGATGTATTAAGTTTATAGCTGTTGAACAACCAGTTGCTGGAGATTTAATGTTTATTGAATCTACTATAAGAGTAAGTAGTCATATGAAAAGAATTGGTTATTTAGCTGCTAATATAGCTGATTTATCTGTTTTAATTAAGGATGTGTCTGTCCCAGATAAATTAATGGAAGATTTACAATATATGGCAGATTATGTCCAAATGATGTTAAGTAAAGGATTTTATGCTTTCTTAAATCAAAATTTAGATACTGCAAAAGAGCTTAGAAATGATGATGATAAAGTCGATGATTTATTTGATTCAATATTAGAACAAGTCACAGATAATATGTTTGAAGATAAAGAAAATATTAATCAAACTATTAATCTAATATTTATAGCTAGATTCCTTGAAAGGATTGCTGACAGGGCTGTAGATATTGGTAGGAGAACAATATTTATGATGACTTTTAAAAAACCTAAAAACTAATCATAAAACTAATAATTAGGCTAATAATTAGACTAAATATTAAATTAACTATTAAACTAATTATTAAACTAATTTTTAATTTTTTATATTCTAATATTATTAACATTCCTAATATTTTTAATATTCTCAATATTTTTATATATTTCTAATACTTTTAAATAAGATAATTAATATTTTTAATTAATATTTTTTATAATAACTTCTATAATAAATAATATTCTAATAAATATTCCATAATTTTTAATTAATTTATTTTAACCTTGCTGTAGCGTGTCTATGTGCCCAACATTGAATACATACTCCAATAGGAAGTCCTGCAGTATGTGTAGAAACTTTTTTGACTTTAACACCTAATGCAGTTGTTTTACCGCCCAATCCCATTGGACCAATTCCACTATTATTTATTTCTTTTAATATTGAATCTTCTAGTTTATTAAGTAGAGGGTCTGGATTTTTATCTCCTAATTTTTCAAGAAGTGCTTTTTTAGCGGTTTTCAAAGCAAGGTCTGAGGTTCCACCTATTCCAACTCCAACTACAATTGGGGGGCATGGTTTTCCGCCAGCTTTTAAAACAGTTTCGACTACAAAATTTTTTACTCCTTCTATACCTTCTCCTGGTAAAGCCATTTTCAAAGCATTATTATTCTCAGATCCAAATCCTTTGGGGAGTATTGTAAATTCAATATAATTTTCATTTATTAATTCTATGTCAATTTGAGGAATCATTGTTCCACTATTGTTACCACTATTTTCTCTTGTTATAGGATCCACTATATTTGGTCGAAGGGGTGTTTTTTTTGTTGCTTTTTGAACTCCTTTTATTATCCCATTGTATATTGTTTCATAAATATTGTTATCTTCAAATTCAACTTTCCCAATTTTTACAAAAATTATAGGCAATCCTGTATCTTGACACATTGGAATTGCTTTTTTTTCTGCAACTTCAATATTTTTTAAAATAGCTTCAATATTTAGCTGGGGTAATTCATCATTCTCTACTTTAAGAGCAGATTCTAACGATATTTTAACATCTTCTGGTAAACTTATTGCTGCTTTTTTGTAAAGTTGACAAATTGTATCTTCAACTTTTTTTTCTGTAATCATCTCTTATTCCCCTTTAATTGTTATATTGAATTTCTAAAAATAGTGAGTATCTATAAACTTTATTTGTAAAATTTAGTATATTAAATTTATCATATTTTAATATTGAATATGAGGTAATTATGAGATTATAATTAATAATTTTATAATATAAAAATTGAATCGATTATATTTTGTATAATTAATTTATAATAGTTTGTTTTAATTTATATAATATTTCAGTTTAGGATTAAATAGAAATATTAAAATATTATAAAATGATTTTTAAGTAAAATTAGTAAAATTAGTAAA
>NPIE01009633.1_pt2 | contig 55510 bp, 38 predicted proteins | sample 8637661 | NCBI WGS metagenome assembly NPIE01 (sample SAMN07420842, study PRJNA396082) | bioreactor metagenome | isolation source: sample BA12 brine-fed electro-methanogenic bioreactor BA | place: Japan: Kochi | collected 2016-12-09 | reverse complement strand
AGGTAAATACTGGCCTCTTTCACAGGAAATTCCAGACGGAAGCTACCGTTTTTTATTGCTATGGAATCTACAATTTGTTTCCGGTTGATATCCATTTCTTCCAGAAACAGATAATTCCGGTCAATTTGTTCCAAATTTCCTTTGAGTATGGCTGTATTCTTCGAGACCTCCTCCTTGCATCCCGAAAGGATTATTAAGACCAATACAGCATAAAGTGCAGCCTTCTTCATTTTTTTTTTTGGATTTTATTATTCTGACACGAAATTAGAATTTTTAACATTTAATCGGAATTTATTGCATGCTTTATTCGTAATTTCGGTATATGAATAAAAATACAGCCGTATTTATTGCTATTCTACTTTTTGCACTGCCGGGGATTCAGCAGGGATTGAATGCCCAGAAACTGCTTGTGCTGGAAAAAACAGGAAAGTTTAAAACACACCTGTATCCAGAAGGAAGTGTAATCATGCTCAGCATGGATGACACTTTGATGGTGCATGGCCGAATCAGCTCATTGAAGGATTCCATGTTGCAACTAAATGAGAAGATCATGATTGATCTATCCAGTGTTGATCATGTTTACCGGGAACGTGACCTGGTACAATTTATCTCTGCCGGGGCGATGCTGGCAGGACTGACTTATTTTGTGCTGACGGGATTTAACCGCACCATCAATAAAGAGTATCCGATACTTCCCGGGGAGGACTTGCTGATTTCAGGTGCTGTGATCGGAAGTGCAATCCTGCTTTATCAATTCAAGTTCAAAAAATACAAACTGGGCGACAAGTGGCAACTAAAGATCCTTGACTTTTCAATCGAGAACTGATTTATCAAGTAACGTCCTGATGATGGTGGTCATCCTGGGTTCGACCAATTTTGCAGCCTCGATCACCTCTTTGTGCGAGATCTCAACGATTTTACCCTCTACCCCAAGGTCGGTGATAATGGAAACGGCAAAACACTTCATCTTCATATGGCGGGCTATGATCACTTCCGGGACCGTTGACATACCGACAGCATCAGCGCCTATTCTGTGAAGATAGGCATATTCTGCTGGCGTTTCAAATGTTGGACCCGTAACCCCGGCATAAATTCCCGTATGATGTTTAATGCCCTTTACCAGTGCTATATCACTGGCAAGTTTGAGGATCAGCGGATCATAGGCTTTGCTCATATCTACAAAGCGGGGGCCCATCTCTTCGATATTTTTACCTAGCAGTGGATTGGGCATCAGATTGATATGATCTCTGATAAACATGATGTCTCCAACTTCAAATTCAGGATTAAGACCACCACTGGCATTGGAAATGATGAGTAGCTTCACGCCAAGCTTTTTCATCACCCGAATGGGAAAGGTTATGTCGGCCATGCTGTGGCCTTCGTAAAAGTGCAGGCGTCCTTGCATAGCTACAACCTCCTTGTTTCCGAGCCTGCCAAAGATCAGCTGACCTTCATGTCCTTCCACGGTGGATATCGTAAAATTGGGTATGCGGTTGTACTTTATCCTGCTATCGATCTGAATTTCGTTGGTCAGTCCCCCCAGCCCGGTTCCCAATATAATTCCGGCTTCAGGCTTTATTCTGGTCCTGCTTTTGAGAAAGTGGACGCTCTCTTCGATTTTCTTCAACATAGTTTATGATTTTCTTTTCAAATTTCTCATTGTCGTCTTTGTGCAGCCGCATTTCAATTGGCAAGTAAAAAACAGGGAGATCGCGGAGCATCTCAATAAGCCTGGTTTTGATCAAACGCATGGCATCTTTTTCCGTTGTGATGATGGCTTTATTCGCACTAAAAATATCCCTGTAAGTCTTGATAACTTTCTCCAGGTCTTTTTTATTGTATCTATGATGATCCGGAAATTCCATAACAATGAGTTCCTCGCATTTACTTTTCAAGTGCTCCTGTATGGGGTAAGAATTTGCTATACCACAAAACATCAATATGGTATTGAATTTCCTCTTGTCAAGCTTGCTGTCTATTCCGGGGATCGCACTAATGGGTTTATAAGCAATAAATGAGAAAAAAAGTTCCTGGTGTTTTCTGGGCTTGATCAGGGAATTAATTCTTCGCCTGGTAATGGGGGACAGAACGCATGGCGTTTTTGTAACAATAATAAAATCAGCCCTTCGTGAACCTCTCCTGAATTCTCGCAAACCTCCGGTTGGCATGGGAAAATCATTTACATATAGATTGTGAAAATCTGTTAGTAGGATAGAAAGTCCGGCTTTGACATAACGATGCTGGAAGGCGTCATCCAGGATGACTACATCCAGTTCAGGATACTTTTCCAATAAGGTGTGCAGTCCTCTTCTCCTGTTTTCGTCAACCGCAACCTGTATTTCTTCAAATTTCTGGCTGTATTGCAAGGGTTCGTCACCAATCTCAAGATAACTGGATTCTTTGTCGGCCAGCACAAAACCACGGGTCTGGCGGCCATATCCCCTGCTTAGGGTAGCAATTTTTTTGTTTCCTTTCAATATCCTGATAAGGAGTTCTGCCGTTGGGGTTTTGCCGGTACCCCCAACAGATAAGTTCCCTACGCTGATTACAGGAACTTTAAAGCTTTCTGAGGGGAGCACATTCCAATCAAAAAATTTGTTCCTTACAAACATGAGGAATCCATACAAAAGGGCTACCGGGTAAAGTATTATCCTTATGATATTCACGCTTTAAATTTAGCAAGTATTTTGATCATGGCAAGGGCTTTTATATGAAAAAACGGTTAAGAGAAAAATAAATCTTTATAAAAAACATTATCTTTAAGAAATGAAGTTAAGAGAAATTACCGGAGAACTGGAAAGGATTGCACCCCTCTCGCTGCAGGAGGATTACGATAATGCCGGCTTGCTGATCGGCAATGAAAATGATGAGATAAGCAAGGCGCTGATCTGCCTTGATGTTACAGATGAGGTGATGGAAGAAGCTCTTCAGCAGAAATGCGGGTTGATTATATCCCACCACCCGCTGATCTTTGGGGCACTCAAGCGGCTCAACGGGAATGATCCGGTTGAAAGACTCGTAATCAAAGCAATACAAAACCGAATCGCCATTTATGCAATACATACCAACATTGACAATATGAGCGGGGGCGTTAATATGGAAATTGCCAGCCGTTTGGGGCTGAAAAACACGAAGATCCTAAAACCCAAAAAAAACATGCTTCGCAAACTTGTAACTTTTTGTCCCACAGAAAATGCAGACCAGGTTAGAAAGGCAATGTTCAGCGCAGGGGCCGGTCATATCGGCAATTACGATAGCTGCAGTTATAATATTGAGGGAAAAGGATCATTCAGGGCAGGTGAAGGCAGCAATCCGCACGTGGGTGAAATCAATCAATTGCATTTTGAAAAAGAAACCAGAATAGAAAGTATTTATCCTGTATACCTGGAAAGCAGGATTATCAGGAGCATGATAAATGCTCACCCTTATGAAGAAGTAGCCTATGATATTTATCCGCTTGAAAACACATTTGATCAGGCAGGCAGTGGCATCATCGGCGATCTTAAAGAAAAAATGGACAAGCAGCAATTCCTGGAAATCTTGAAAGAAAAGTTTCGGGTGGCTTGTGTAAAATTCACGGAAATTGAAAAGAAAGAGGTAGGGAAGATAGCCCTTTGCGGAGGCGCTGGAAGCTTTCTGATTAAGGCTGCCAAAGCAAGCGGGGCCGATGTTTTCATCAGTGGTGACATAAAATACCACGATTTCTTTTTAGCAGATAAAAGCATGATGATCGTTGATATCGGACACTATGAAAGTGAGCAGTATACTAAGCAGTTAATTTTCACTATACTTAAGCAAAAATTTCCTAACTTTGCACTTCAAATTTCAAACACAAACACAAATCCAGTTAATTATTTGTAAATAAATACATTATGGCAAAGAAGCAAGATAAGGAGAGCGCAGCAGTAAAAGAAAAAGCCAAGAAGACCAGTGCACCTAAAACGTCAAAAAAAACTGGTAAAGGGGATGAGAATATTGAAGTTTCAATAGAAAAAAAGCTGATCGCCTTATACAATCTTCAGCAAAGCGACAGCCAGGTTGACAAGATCAGGATCGTACGTGGTGAATTGCCGCTCGAAGTACAGGACCTGGAGGATGAAATCGCAGGGCTGGAAACACGGCTCGAAAACCACAAGACCGAAATCGAAAACCTGAAAAAGCAGATTGCTGAAAAAGAGAATACAATCAAGGAAAGCCAGACACTCATCAAAAAATATGAAGACCAGCAGATGAGTGTTCGCAACAACCGTGAATACGACAGCCTCAGCAAGGAAATAGAATTTCAGACCCTGGAGATCCAGCTGTCGGAAAAGAGAATTGCTGAATATAAAGAAAAGTCTGAAAAGATCCAGGAGAACATCAAGGCATCAGAAGAAAACCTGAAAGAAAGGCAGGGGGATTTGGATGTTAAGAAAAACGAATTAAAAGACATCGTTGCCGAAACAGAAAAAGAAGAAAAAGCCCTGATCAAGAACTCCCTGGAGAATCAGAATTATATTGAAGACCGACTGCTTGCAGCCTATAAGAGGATCCGCAAGAATGCACGGAATGGGCTGGCTGTTGTAAAAATTGAAAGAGATGCCTGCGGTGGTTGCTTTAACAAAATACCCCCGCAGCATCAACTGGATATTAGGATGCATAAAAAAATCATTGTTTGCGAATACTGCGGACGAATACTGGTTGACGATAACATTGCCGAGGCAGTGGAACAGCAATAATAGAAAAGAGGACTATGCTCCTCTTTTTTTTATATTTACTTCCGATGAAAGCCCTATACCTCATATTCGCATTATGCCTTTCAGGTTTTCACATACAGGGACAGGTTTTTGATTTTAACAGCAATTGCCGGGATGCCTACCGGCAGATAATTGAACTGAAATTCAATGAAGCTGAGAAAAGGATACTTCAGGAAAAACAGATGCATCCCGAAAATCTAATGACCATCTACCTGGAAAACTATATTGATTTTCTAAAAGTCATCATCGGAGAGAAGGAGGAAGAATTCAGAGAATTGGAAAGAAAAAAGTCCGTGCGGCTTAATAAAATAGGTCAAGGACCTGAAAGCTCACCCTTTCTGCTCTACTGCGAAGCCAACATCAACCTTCAATGGGCCATTGCCAGGATTAAATTTGAGGAATATTTTACGGCATTTTTTGAGATCAACAGAGCATATAAGAAACTTGAAAAGAACCGGGAGCTTTTCCCCGGTTTTTACCCAAACATGATCGGACTGGGCCTGTTGCACACCATGATCGGAACAGTCCCGGACAATTACAAATGGATCACAAAGATCATTGGCCTGGACGGCAATGTTAAAGTGGGCATGCATGAACTGACCACATTCATCGCTGCTGCAGAAGAAAACAAGCAGTACAGGATATTTATTCCTGAGGGGCTTTTCTTTTTATCCTTCATGCAGATGAACCTCGAAACAGATGACAGTGCAAGCAGGAAGATCGAAGAGAAGATCAGGCAGCTTGACATGGAAAGTCCCCTCCTGATTTTTGTTTTAAGCGATCATTACCAGAAGGAAGCCAGGAACGAAGACTTGCTGAAGGTATTGGAGCAATATCAGATACAGCATGGCACCTATCCCTTCAATTACCTGATTTATATGCGGGGACTTGCCAGGTTAAGGAAACTAGACTCTGCTGCTATTAAGGATTTTGAATTTTACCTCCGCAATTTTAAAGGCAGCAGTTACAAAGCATCTGCCAGGCAAAAAATAGCCTGGTTATTACTTTTACAGGGAGATACACTTGCATACCAGCAGACAATAAAACAGGCCCTTGATGATCCTGAATCCATAATTGGCGGAGATGAGTATGCAAAGAAAGAGGCACGCAATGGCCACATTCCAGATACGGGGCTGCTGAAAGCCAGGATTTTATTCGACGGAGGATATTATCAAAGATCCGTAACTGTTCTGGATTCAATCAGACCGGAAAACGAAGCGCCCTCTTTTCTTGCTGAATACTTTTACAGGTATGGAAGGAATTACCAGGAATTGAAAGAATATAAAAAAGCCCTCGGTTACTTTAAGCAATGTATTCAGGTGGGGGAAGAACTGAATTCCTATTATGCTGCGAATGCAGCTTTGCAGTCGGGAATCATATACGAAAATACCGGGCAAACAGCCGCCGCCCGTAATCATTACAATCAATGCCTGGAAATGGACTTTGATGAATATGAATGGAGCATCAGGCATAAAGCAAAGGCACGGCTGAACAAACTGCAATAAAAAATCCCGGTTTCCCGGGATTACTGATTAGTTGAATCTAAATCCGAGTGTTAATAAAAACCTGTTGGCTGAATAGTCGATTGCAGCCGGAGAAACCTGAATGCTCTGATTTCCATAAATATAATACTCTTCAGAAGATTTCATATGTGTCCAGGCGAAATCGATAAAAAAGTCATTCATACGGTATCCAAGTCCGGCTGAATATGAACTCCTTGCCCCATCATTGATATTATTGGCAAAGGGGCTCTGGTACATGGCATAACCACCCCTGAAGGCAAAATTTGCATAACGCCACTCAGTACCCAATCTAAAATTATGGGTTGCTCTGTATTTATTGGAAATGGCTTCATTCTCAAAATCAAAATCGTAATCCAGCCCCCGGAGTTTGGCCGTTGAATAATCGACGAATTCATAGTCAAAACTGAGCAAACCAAACGGGCCAAAAAATACGGCCAGATTACCCATGGCTTTAAATGGAGTTTTCAGGTCATATTCATAGATCACAGAAGTATTGTAGTATGGGAAACTGGCATCATAATCGTAATCGCCATATTCGTCTGGCGTATCAAAAGAGCTACTCATATCAACCGACAATTCATCTGTCATATTGGAATACCAGGTAGGTGTGTGTACTGCACCCCCGATCCGCAACCAGTTTACAGGTTTGTAGATCAATCCGAATTTCATATTAAAGCCGGTTCCTTTGGTAATTAATTCATCATGCACACTGAAACTGCGGTAAGCGGCACTGTCAATTCCGGGATTTGTATTTGTTTCGGTAAACGTTCTATCCTGATAATACCTGATATATGGAAAGCCCAGAGAAGCTCCGATATATAACTTCTCATTGTAATTGGCTGCAAATGAAAAAGAGATCTCGTTCATGGAACCCCATGCATGCATGAGCTGTTTTTGCATGTATGGATTATCCGCTGCATAACTGACATATTCATTGTCGGCTCCCCCTGGTTTGTTGGTAATGGCATAGGTCCACCAGGCCGGGTTCAGATAAGGAAACTCTTCGAATTCATCATCTTCAATTACTTCGAAGGGGTAACCTGATGCGGTAGCTATATTGGCAAAATAATCCCCCATGGTATTTTGTGTATTCACTCCTTCAATTATGCTGCGATAGTTAAAGTTTTTCAAGCGGTTAACGCCAACACCGAACTGGATAAATTTCCAGCCACCTTTACCCAGTCTGTCGGGAATATCCTGCGTTAGCACCAGTCCGATGTTTGAGAAGTTGAAATTCTCCTGCTGGTCGCTCCGCATACTTCCATTGTAAGTAGCATCTGTACTGGAAAAATAGAGTTGCGGAGTAAAAACAAACTCGGATGTACGATATACACCAAGGCCTGCAGGATTGGTGCTGATACTCGAAAAGTCAGCACCCAGGGCACCAAATGCACCCCCCATGGCCGCACTCCTGGCAGTACCGATTACATTTGTTTGAGAATACCTGAGAGCATCCACTTCATTCTGGGCAAAAGATACTGGTCCCAGGACCAGTATCAGTAACACTGTCATTATATTTTTCATGATAAAATAGTCTTTTACCGTTTATTGCTAATTATCTCCTACCTCTGCTTGACGAACCTGAAGAAGATCCACTACCAGATGAGCGTGAGCTTCCGCTGGAGCGTGAAGGTGAAGAATAGCTTCTGCTGCTGGATCTCGAGGGGCTTGAATAACTCCTGCTGGATGACCGGCTGGGAGTAGAATAACTCTTGCTGGACGATCTGCTGGGAGTTGAGTAGCTCCGGTTCGACCTGCTTGGTTGAGAATAAGTTTTGGAGTTGTTGCTCCTGTTGCTTGGGTTGGTATACCGCCTGTTATCAGAACGGGTATTGACCTGCCTGTTCACTGGTTTGGGAGCTTTGTACTCCTGGCTCGACCTTGCCTGACGGGCATCAGGTGCACGATAAGTCTTGGGTTTCCGGTAAACCTGTTCGGGTTGAGAAGAAGAACGATCGGGTTTGGTGTACCGGTATTTATCCTTCGAACTGTATCTTTCCTGTGCCCTCTGTTCACGTGTTGTGGCTGAGCGGGCATTACTCCTGCGGGTATCCTGTGCAGAATTTGCAGAGCGGTTTGTCCGGGTTACATCAGTGTCTTTCGAAGGCCTGATACTTCTGGCTGTTCTTTCACTGCTTTCTCCCGCAGTCATCCTGCCTGAGGATTGAATATCCCTTGTAAGCCTGGAATCTCCGTCTTTATCTTTAAAAGTCCTTGCTGCCCGGCTGGGTGAATACTTTTCCTCGTACATATCGCCAAAGGTCCTTGAACCTCTTTCGTTACTGGCAAAATATCCATTTGTTGGTCCGCCCCTGGAAGGCCTGTGACCTCTGTAATAACCAGAGTTCCAATCGTAGCTGTTATAATAATAAGGATAGTAGCTTCCAGCGTAATAGCCATCCCAGTAGCCGTTCCAGTAACCATTCCAGTAGCCGCCACCCCAATATGAGCGGTAATAGGGATAATAACCATAGCTGCTGTAAGGCCAGCCATAATACATGCTGCCCCAGCCCCAGTTAAATCCAAAGGAAAAGCCGTAATAAGGTCTGCGGGGATACCACCAGTTATATCCCAGGTAAATACTGGATCCCCAGTGCCAGGGGTCATAATCGTAATAATACATGTTGGTGTAATATGGATCATAATAAGAGAATCCTACATAAGGGTTATGAAACCTCTTGATCCTTGCTGAATATGAATAATCATAGTAATCATCCATTACCACATCTTCTTCATAATAAATGTCCGACTCATTTTCCTGTTCTGCGGGCTCATAGTCTGAATAATCACGTTCGTCAACATACGCGCTTCCTGACTCATCCACTGTTTCTGCATACTGGTACTCTTCTGTTGTGGTAACAGTACCGGACTTATAAGTAGTGTTGCTCTGATAACTTTCCGTTCCGTCTTTTGCTTTCTTTGCATCTACCGCATAATAAACATCATCGTAAGGGGTTGATGCTTCGTAGGTTGTAGAGCATGAAACAAGGAAGAACGCCATTCCGATCAGTAGTGTTGTTAAAGCTTTCATTTTATTTTCCTCCTTTGCTGTAAAATTATATATATTTTTAATTTCCTTCAAGTTTCTTACTTTTGCGTTTGAATTCAACTGAAAAAAAGCAAAATCTATACCAAAAAACAATGGCAAAGGATTTCACGAGCAGAAAAGAGAATTATTCGCAATGGTACAACGAATTAGTGATCAGGGCTGATCTGGCTGAGAGCAGTGCTGTCAGGGGATGTATGGTCATCAAGCCCTATGGTTATGCCATCTGGGAAAAAATGCAGGCCAACCTGGATAAAATGTTTAAGGATACAGGACATCAGAATGCTTATTTCCCTTTATTCATCCCAAAATCATTTTTTAACCGGGAGGCTGCTCACGTTGAAGGGTTTGCAAAGGAATGCGCCGTCGTAACTCACTATCGCCTGAAGAATTCAAAAGACGGGAAAGACATTGTGGTGGACGAAGATGCCAAGCTGGAAGAGGAGCTGATCGTCAGGCCTACATCCGAAACCATTATCTGGGATACTTACAAAGACTGGATACAATCATACCGCGACCTTCCCCTGCTGATTAACCAGTGGGCCAATGTAGTCAGGTGGGAGATGAGAACCCGTCTTTTCCTTCGCACAGCCGAATTTTTATGGCAGGAAGGTCATACTGCTCATGCAACGCGGGAGGAAGCCGTTGAAGAAACAGAAAAAATCCTCAAGGTCTATGCGGATTTTGCCGAAGAATGGATGGCGATACCTGTACTGAGAGGTCTGAAATCGCCAAATGAAAGATTTGCCGGTGCAGTGGAAACCTATTGTATTGAAGCCCTGATGCAGGATGGAAAAGCTTTACAGGCCGGAACATCACATTTTCTCGGCCAGAACTTTGCCAAAGCTTTTGATGTAAAGTTCCTTAGCAAAGAAAACAAACTTGAATATGTATGGGCCACATCCTGGGGTGTGTCAACAAGGCTTATAGGTGCATTGATCATGGCGCATTCCGATGACAATGGTCTGGTGCTTCCTCCAAAACTTGCCCCCATACAGGTAGCGATCGTTCCAATCTACCGGAAAATCGAACAGCTGGAAGAGATCACGAAAAAGGTATTACCCATCAAAGAGGCCCTTGAAAAGAGAGGTATATCGGTGAAGTATGACGACCGGGATACCCATAAGCCGGGATGGAAATTCTCCGAGTACGAGTTCAAGGGAGTTCCGGTGCGTCTGGCCATTGGCCCCCGTGACCTTGAAAACGGTACCATAGAAGTAGCACGCAGAGATACTCTGGAAAAGGAAATCCTGGAAATGACCGACATTGACATCAAAGTTGCCAATCTGCTCGATGGCATTCAGGCCAATCTTTATCAGAAAGCCCTTGCCTTCCGCGAAGAAAACACCTTTAAGGTAGATACATGGGATGATTTTAAAAAGCAGATTGAAGTGGGTGGTTTCGTGCTTGCACACTGGGATGGAACGGAAGAAACCGAGCAAAAGATCAAGGAAGAAACCAAAGCAACCATACGAACCATTCCGATTGACGCAAAGGTGGAAGATGGAAAATGTGTATACTCGGGCAAACCCAGCAACCAAAGGGTTGTGTTCGCCAGGGCTTATTGATTTGCTGGTGTTTGAATAAAATCACCCCGCTTAACATCTGATACATCTAAAACCATCACCTTTTCCGAAATCGGGAAATGGCTGCTATCATTTGCATATCTAAATATTATTGCCTTTTTATCCAAGGTATCCAGCATGGCCAGGTGATAGCCTGTAAAACTTCTGTTAAAGGCAATATAGTCTGTATAGAACATTATGGGGATGTGGCTGAAATTTTGCGCGTTAAAAATCAGATATTCTTCGGGATTAAGTTCCAGGCTTTTAATCCTTTCAATAATTTCCATTTGCATAAAATCATATGCCCTGTCATGATTATTCAGAGGCTTCCACATGGTATGTGATCTTCTGATATTGTGATAGTCCAGCAACATCCAGGAAATAGTAACGAGTGACAACAACAGCAATAGCTTTTTCATCCAAGAGAGCCTTAGTATTTTTTTTGTAACAATATCAACAAACCAAATGACAAGAGAAGCCAGCCCAAGGTAGAAAAAAGGACTAACGATATATGTAAAAGAGGTCATTTTTGTCTCTGCAAAACTGAAAACGAAATATACGATTATTACAGAAAAAAGTAAAATTCGTCTTATCACATTCCGGTCAACTTTAACAAAGTAAGTAATTAAACCTAAAATCATTAGATATGGTACAAGCAAGCCACCCCCATACAGCTTATACATTGCGTTGAAATGAAAGAATAAACCTCCGGAATGATTCTCAACAGGAGCGATTAAGTGGGTAATATTAAATAATAATTCATGATAAGCCTCTCTGGGATATTCCAGTAGTATATATATCTGCCATGGCAGGAATACGATAATTGCAATCAACAGACTCTTAAAAAGATCACGAATTACTTCTTTCTTTAGCTTCATTTTGCTGAAATTGATCCCGGCAAACATCCAACCGGCATATATCAGCAATCCTATTAGCCATTTCACCAGCACAGCCATGCCACTGAAAAGACCTGTTAAATAGAGCCAGTATCGCTTTCCGGTTGTATAGTATTCACAGAGTGACCAAAAGCTCGCAGTAATATAGAAAAGGATCGCAACATCATTGTGGTCCGTTGAAAACCTGCCTGCCACAAGTTCTAAGGGATAGTAGGCAACAGTAAAAAACAATGCTCCAACAAATCCATGTCGTTTATCTACCGTCAAACTTCCAATTCGATAAATCAAGAGCGTTATTAGTGTATGCATAACTACACTTGGGAACCGAACGCCAAATTCATTGATTCCCCATAATTTCATGCTAAAAGCCATCTGCCATAAAAACAAGGGTTGTTTATGCAACCAAATGTAATTGGCAGTCCAATTCTTATAATTATAATCCAGATAGATCTCCCTGTAAAGAACGGGTTTAAATGGATTATCGATCATGTTTTTTGCAACCAGGGCATGAAATTGCTCATCCCAGAGGATGAGAAATGCATCAAGTCGCGCAATAAAGATACTTATTACCAGACTGGCAAGCGTTAGCAGGACAATTGCATAGGTTTTCCGGCTTTTAAAATAAAGTAGCAAACTGAAAGCAATGAATAAGACTGCCAAATAAAAGGGGATTAATTGATTGAATGTAAAATCTTCTTTCATCTTCCAGGTGTTGCTTATTCATGAATCTTGATTAATCTTCCCTCTCCCTGAATATTTGAATAAACAATATCAGGATCATCATAATAATAAATATTCCCCAGGTAAAAGATATCAACACCCAATTCTTCAGAGGCACGCACATAGCAATCATTGGTTCCCTGGCTACTTACATAGGTGAACTTGGAATCCAGTGCATTACAGAAGATGGGTCCGTAACTACCACTGAATATATAGGTTACCTGGCTTTTACCCTGTATATGCATATCCACCGTTCCATAATGCAGGTTGATTCGGGATTTCTTTACATCTATGCTCATATTAATACTCCCGGAGCCCTCCCACACATGAATATCGATTGAGTCATTCAACAGGGCACCCTTGGTGGTTACATTACCCGAGCTCCTGTAATCCAGGCTGTCGAGTTTGCTCACACCCAGATAAACTGTAATTTGCTTTGCATAAGACCTCAACCAGTTGCAATCATTTTCATTCCTGATAAAAAGCCTGGGACCGCTTACCTCGGTAATCACTTTATCAATAATATTCTTCCCCGCTTCCACCCGGAGTGACGGCAAACTGTCCTGGATCAAAACGAGATTAACATTGTTTTCGAGCAAAACATACTGGATATCGCGAACATCCCGCGTTTCGCTAACGATCTCACCTGTGTTGCTAAAGCAATTGTCTGTGCCAATCTTCTTGCATGCACCGGCAATCACAAGGTGAACCAATATCAATATGTAAGACAGAGTTCTTCTCATTTAATAATATGTTACATTGATCCTGTAACCCACACCAAAAGCTATATAATCGGCCCTGGCTGCATGGGCCTTCAATGTTACATTTGCAAAAAACAATTCCGTTATAGAATATTTGAATGCCAGTTTCTCGTAAATATCTCCATCGCTCTTTTCTCGGCCCCCAAGGTAAATACCCAGGTTAGCCACAATACTAACCCGCGACATGATCATTTCATACGCCAGATTCACCCCGGGCCTGATTATCTGGAGATCACTATCAAACTCAATGGTCTTTTTCTGCAGTATGATCTTGTCCGATTCATCATAAGAAAGGTCAAAGCCAAAACCCACACTGCTTTTATACGTTATCCGCTTAAAAACATTGGCAAATAATGTTGAGGCAAAATATCGATTGCCAAATTCAGCATCCATATTTTTATAACCCAGACCGAGCGAAATATTAATGTAGAAAAATTTCTTTCCGTCAAATTCAAATGGATACAGCTCTGGCATGAGTTTTTTTCGCTGGTAGGCGTTTTTCCTGCTTAAACGATATCCCAGGCCTGCATTGATGCTGGGAATATTGATTCCAAAATTGGGTGTTTTCATGGAACCATTCGAGAAATGGGTCAGGCCAATTCCGCCTGAAAAAGTGAATCGATCGCCAAGTTTTTGGCTGTACTCAAGCATCAGGTTTACAGCTGCATTAAGGTGTGATCCGATGGCTATATTTTTATAATTATCTTTCCTGTTGAAAGGCTTACTGATAAAACCCAGGCCGACGCCCAAACGGAAAGATAGTGTATGACGATTATCACGCAGCAGGGGAAAATTAACGTATGGATACACCGCGGTTCCGCTTCCAAGATAGGGGCTATTGCCCAGGTCACTGTACCAGAATGCCAAACCAATAACAGGATAATTGTACATATATTCCCAGCGTGTCTGGCCATAAGTTGCCTTCGAAAGCGTGACTTCCCAGCAATTCATGTGCGAATTCAGTATATCCATTTCCCGGTGGTGCGGGATGAGAAAGCCATAGTGGAGTTTGGTTTCTACAATCAGATTGGAATGCACAAGACCAGTGCTGTTTTGCGCTAACAGTTCTCCTGCGAGCAGCACCAAAACTATGAATACTGTTTTCCTACTCATTATTTGCATATGCAATGCCCTCATGCCAGACTAATGTAAGCACAAAACTATAAAATCTCCCCATGCAAAAGCAGTCCTAAATTTCTCAAATTCCGTGGCAACAATAAGTAAGACCCTCTTAAATAGAAAATCGTATTTTTGTAAACGTGAGCTCTGGTTATCAAATTTATCAGGACTGAGCCCACCGGAAATTCACTTGGCAGTCTCCGTTCAGAATAAGTAAACAAGCATCAGGTAGCCGCGAAAAACAGCGAACATGAGCATTAAACGATCCAGCATTCTCATAGTTATTCTCATTTTGGTATTCGGGATATCAAGTGGAGTGGTATATCCACAAAAAGCTGACACTTTGCTCAGCAGGCTGCAACAAAGTGGCAAAATAGAAAAGATCCTCAACTATTTGCAGCTGGCCGAGCACATCAAAACAGAGCATTCATTGCAGGCCGAAGCATACGTGGATACTGCGCTTCTCCTGGCAAAACGGTACAATATCGACAGCCTGATATATGCTGCGGCTTATAAAAAAGGTGCTGCTGCCTTAAACCAGGGTGCACTCAGGGAAGCTAAAAAGCACCTGCAAACCGCCTACCTGAGCTTCAAACCTGAATATGATCAACAGAGCTATTGCAGGCTGCTGAACCTATTAGGTGAAACTTATGCGCGTCAGGGGAAGCTCGATACTGCTTATACAATCCTGCAAAGCAGTCTCGAGCTGAATCTTAGCACAAAAGACACCATCAATGTTGCCAGGGTCTATAATAAGATCGGTAATGTTAATTACATGAGCGCAAATTTCGAAAGAGCTTTAAAGTCTTACCGCCAGGCATATGAATATTTCATAATGCTTAAGAACAATCAGGGACTGGCAACCACCAGTATGAACCTGGGCAACCTCTATGAAGAACTGGGAGAAGAAGACACGGCAAGATATTATTATCATGCTGCATTACGATTAAGTAAGAACCTAGGGGATTATAAGGATATCAGCGTCGTACTCAACAACCTGGGTGTTTTTCATGCCAACCTGGAAAACAGCGACTCAGCGATATATTATCTTAGGAAATCCAGTGAGGCGGCACAAGAGATCAAGGATTTCTATCAGATAGCGGTTCTTAAAAACAATATCGGGCTGATCCACAAAAAAAATGATGAACACCAAAAGGCTTTGATAGAATACAATGAGGCAATGGATATTGCAAATGCAAACAATTATGTCCAACTCAGGAGAAATCTTTATAAAAATCTTGCGGCAACTTACGCAAATACAGGAAAATTTAAAGAAGCCTATGAGTTTCGCATTCAATATGCCTCTTTGAATGATTCCGTCAATAATCTGGAAACAAAAGAAAGGATAAGCAATTTACAGCTTGAATTTGAGGAAAAGCGAAAAATTGAAGAAATCAGGGCACAGAGCGACCTGAGGCAGATGCGGTATACCTATACCATCACTATATTGATGGCCATACTCCTGCTGGTTTCCGTTACTCTTATTGTCATTTTAAGGAATAACCTGCATCGTAAGAAAGTAAATAAAGAACTGCTTAAAAAAAACATTGAAACAGCCCGCCAGAAAGAACTGCAGGAAGCAACATTAAAAGAGCTGAGTGAGAGCCAGAAGAAAACCCGGGCCATTCTGAAAGCCCTTCCGGATGTTATGTTTATCTTCGATCGGGAGGGCAATTACCTCGATTATCATGCCAAGAACGAAGCAGATGTAATAAAATCAGAAGAACACCTGCTTGGAAGCAATGTCAAAAAGGAGCTGTCAGAAGATTTTGCCAACAAGATTTTAAATGGAATAAGAAAAGCAGCAGAAAGTGGTCAGGTTCAGGTATTGGTCCACCGGGACAGGGTAAACCAAAGAATGATGGATATGGAGCTACGGATCGCACCCATTAAGGATGGTACTTTCCTGATGATCGGACGAAATATTAGTGAGCGCAAAAATATGGAGCGTGAATTAAAAGGAGCCCGCGACGAAATGCAAAAAGCCCTGGAAGCAAAATCCATGTACCTGGCAAGCCTGAGCCATGAGATCAGGACTCCCTTAACCAGTATCATTGGCGTAACCAGCATTCTGGAAGAAACGGATCTATCGGAAGAGCAGCAGGAATGCACAAACATCATCAACATCTCCGGGAATAATCTGCTGAATCTTATCAACAACATTTTGGATTTTTCAAAGATTGAATCTGGACAGCTCAAACTGGAACGTGTAAGACTTCTAATCCACGAGATTATTGAGGAAGTTGTTTCATTGCTGGATGTGAAAGCCAAAGAGTCCAATAACACGATTCGTTATGAAATCGATGAAAGACTAAATGCCAGCATTGTCGGGGATCCTTACCGACTTACACAGATCCTGATCAACCTGGTAAATAATGCCATCAAATTCACCAAAAATGGCAGCATACATATTAATGTGAGTATCCTGGAAGAAAAATCCAGTTCCCTTATGCTGCGCTTTGAAGTTGCAGATACGGGTATCGGTGTTTCCATCGAACAGAGAGATAAGCTTTTCAAGGCCTTTTCACAGGCAGATGAAAGTATCGCCAGAAAATACGGGGGATCAGGACTGGGCCTTTTAATTTCAAAACATTTTGTCGAGCTTATGGGTGGAGAGATCGGCCTTGACAGTGAAGAAGGTAAAGGCTCAAAATTCTGGTTTACTGCAGCTTTCAATAAAACAGACATAAGCAGTGAGGGTGGTTCGCAAACCCAGGAGAAAACAGAAATGGCAATTGAAACTGAACAATCAGGGGCAAAATCCATATTGCTTGTGGAGGACAATCTTTTGAACCAGAAATTCGCTATGGCCATCCTCCAGAAACAAAAACACAGTGTCGATATCGCAGAAAACGGGAAAATTGGGGTTGAGTTTTTTGAAAAGAAAGCATACGATGTCATATTGATGGATATTCAAATGCCCGTTATGGATGGCATCCAGGCAACCAAAAATATCCGGAAGATAGAAACTGAAAAAAACATGAAACCTACACGCATTGTTGCGGTTACTGCTTATGCCATGGAAGGAGACGAAGAGAAATTTTACCAGGCAGGCATCGATGACTATCTTCGGAAACCATACAAAGCGAATCAATTGCTTGCTAAACTGGAGCCCGGCAGCAAAAAGGATGAAGATTTATGAAAGACAGAAAAGAAGCAATCCGGCAATTTGAAAGATTACTGGATATAATGGATGAGCTCAGACAGCAATGCCCATGGGATAAAAAACAGACCCTGGAAAGCCTGCGACATCTCACCATTNNAACATACGAACTATCCGAATCCATCCTGGATAAAGACATGGACGGCATAAAAAAAGAGCTGGGCGACCTAATGTTGCATCTGGTCTTTTATACCCGCATTGCGTCAGAGAAAAAAGCTTTTGAAATTGAAGATGTTCTAAAAGGTATCAATGAAAAATTAATCAAGCGGCATCCGCATATTTATGGTGAAACAAAAGTTGCCAGCGCCAAAGAAGTGAAGGATAACTGGGAAAAAATTAAATTACAGGAAGGTAACCGTTCTGTACTGGGCGGGGTCCCAAATTCCCTCCCACCCCTGGTAAAAGCTTATCGGATCCAGGAAAAAGCAAAAGGTGTGGGTTTTGACTGGGAAATACCTGAACAGGTTTGGGATAAGGTGATTGAGGAAATGAACGAATTGAAAACGGAAGTAGACCAGGGCAAGGATAAAGATAAAATGGAGCATGAACTTGGCGACCTGCTCTTTGCCCTCGTCAACTATGCCCGCTTTATCGATGTTAACCCGGAGGATGCTCTTGAACGAACCAACAGAAAATTTATCAATAGATTTCAATACCTTGAAAACGAGATCAAAAAACTAGGAAAAAACCTCAAGAACATGAGTCTGGCCGAAATGGATGTATATTGGGAAAAAGCCAAAAAGAAAGAAGTAAAGTAATGCGAATCAGTGCGACAAGCTTTCTTTTAATCATCCTTCTGGCCTCAGTCAAACTACCTGCCCAGCAACCCTCTTATCAAAAACTGGATAAAAAATATTTCAAGTCTTATTTTACAGATTCCTGGGAAATAATAAAAAGCCCGCTTTCATGGGAAGACAAGGACTGGCTAAAAGCCGGGCTGATCGGTGGTGCAGGATTTCTGATCTTTACACAGGATAAAGCCATCCGGGACTTTTTCGGCCGGAATAATGGCCATTTTGGTAATCAGGTCTCAGAGTATTTATTTCATCCCCTGGGATATGGCCTTTACACCATGCCGGTACTTGGAGGTCTTTACCTTTATGGTGCGATCGGAGAGCATCCCGCGACAGCAGATTTTGCCCTGCAGGGGATCAAGGTTATTGTTGTAAGTGGGGCATTTGTGCAAATCATCAAACAAACCACCCACCGCCACCGGCCGCATCAGGATACGCCAGCAAATCCCCGAAACTGGGACGGGCCTTTTTCAAATATTCATTATACCTCCTTTCCTTCCGGCCACACTGCCGCGGCTTTTGCCACTGCCTGCTTCCTTTCGGAATACTTTAAAGATAAAAAATGGGTTCCCTGGTTGAGCTACACCCTGGCAAGCGGTGTGGGCCTCTCCAGGATCAATGATGATGAACACTGGGCCTCTGATGTATTTGCAGGGGCAATTCTGGGTTATTACATTGCCCGGTTCCTTATGAGAAGTAAGAACATCAAGTTTGGACTGAGTATGCTTCCAGGTGGACATGCCGGGCTTGGCCTTACATATCGCCTGTAGACTTAATATCCTTTTGTAGCAAAATTTATTAGAATTGCTATAAATTAATCCCATCCTTTGATCTTATCTTGATAATCCCTAGTTTTACAGACCTTATAGCTCATCATCTGAGTGTTTATTGAGAGATTTTATGAAAGCAGGAATTATTGAAATAATCAGGCAAAAGATCGGTGATCCAAAGGTACGCTGTGCTTTTGGACCGGGAGTCGGTGAGGATGAAATAAAAAAACTTGAGAAAGAGATGAATGCCGTCTTGCCCGACTCCTTCCGTCATTTTCTTTTACATTTTAACGGAGGTTTCATCAGCTTGTTTCAGAACGAAAAAAAAATGGACCCTGAAACCGATGCATGGAACAGTAACTATATTCTAAGCCTTCGAGAGATTAACCAGGCTTTCAACAGGATCGAATACAAATTAAATATCGGTGGACCCAGGTTTATTCCATTTATACATACCCGCGACCAGGAATACCTGGCCTTCAGATGGCCTTCAGCTGAAAAGAATACGGAAAGCAAGGTCTATGATATCTGGCACGAAGCATTCCCAGGGGAATGGGAGGAACAAGTGGTGTATGACAGCTTTGCTGAATTAATGGAAGATTACCTGGAATACAATGGTGAAATAACTACAATGGGATAAAATGCCGGAAGCACCCAAAAAACAAGTAATACAGGAAACAGTCAGGCAATATTCACCTGTCAACAAATTCAGCCCAAGATTGAAAATGGGATTCTTTGTTGGGTTCCTGGCTGTGCTGGTAATCTGTGTTCTGGTAGTACTGACCTTCGCCTTAATCGGGTGGCTGGGTGAGCTTTTATTCAATTTAAGCTGGTGGGATGCCCAAAGTTTCATGATGATCGCCCTGATCATCAATCTTTTTGCCTTTCCGGTTTATATTGCAGGTGTATTATCAGATTTCTCCATCGATCATTATGGTCGCTTTAAACTATATGCTTTTCTTTATGCCTTCCTTGCTATTGCAGTTCCCAGCACCTTCAACATGTATGGAAAGGAAGGATTTGATTTCAGTATCTGGCCATATATCTGGTCAACAATTTATGGATTGTACAGCCTCTGGCTGGCGAAGAAAATGAATCATTGAGCCTGCAAACTATATAAAATGATCATAGAACCTGTTATTATTCAATGTCCCCATTGCCGTTTGAAGTCAATACATTATACTTCCATGTCGGGGACCATACACGAAAGCATTAGTTTTACGGATGGCAAGATGGAAGTTGTTAGTGGCATGATCAGCTTTGACCCTGTGTTGATAAAGTGCAGGCAATGCAATAAACTGTATATTTTTGATAAAGCTATCAGGGAAGGAAAGGAGGCAGGGGAAAGAATAGACGAATTAAGGGATCTTCATTATGGTGAGCGGCATCCTCAAATTGAAGACTATCAAGAAGCCATTAAGATATATAAAGGCCAGGACATGGACCAGGAGATCAAACTGAGAACGCTGTTTTGGTGGAAGATCAATGACCTGATCAGGTTTGAATCTGGTATTGGCAGTAAAAGAAGTTTTCTGATGGATGTCCTAAACTACCTTTACAGACCCCTGAGGAATTACAAACCTCTCCACAAAAATTATCCTGAATATAAAAAATGGCTGCCTGCTAAGAACGAAAACCTCCGGGCCCTTTACAAATTGCTGAACACTGAGAATAATCCGGAAGATATTTATTTTATGATTGAGATACAAAGGGAACTTGCCAATTACTCAAACGCACGTAATTTGCTGAATAGCATTACCGATACAAGCAACCGGAGTTTCCTGAAAAAGCAAAAACAGCTCAATGCAAAAAGAAATCCTTTCGTACAACAATTCAGAAGTTAGGTCTGAAAATAGTAACGTTGGTCATTCCAGGACTAATTGGCCAAGGAAATTTTCCCAGCATAAACGTGGCCATTGGAGGAAAAATGAACAATGTAGATCCCTGCCTTAAAATCCTGCAGGCTAACTGAGGGCTCATTCTGAAAATCGGCCATTTCCTTGCCTTGTATATCAAATATTCTGAGTTTAAATTCGGGATGTTCTGCTGCATTCACCTCGATGGTTTTGCTTGATGCAAAATATTGAAAAGCATCCTCAAGCTGTTCACTTTCCCCAATGGAGGTAGCCGTTACCTGAAAATTCTTTTCCACTGCAAAAACAGAACCGGCAAAAGCCTGGTCGATGGTCTGCACACTCCAGTAATATTCTCCTTCGGGCAGTCCTTCAATGGTCCAGCTATGGTTTTGCCCGGCATTTCCCTGGCTTACGATTCTTCTATAGCCGCTCAATTCTTCTGCCATGGGCGACCATACATTGCAAGAGTTGGAAATAGTACTCAGGCGCAAATTATAGCTCAGTCCTTCGGGAGGTGTTTCATCGTCTGAACCGGCATTCCAGCCAAAGGTCACATTATTCCCTGATACCTCGGTGCTGTATTGTGTGGGATTGGCTGGCAGCGTATTCTCCTGAAACGAATTTGTCCCGGCTTCATTCAGGTAGATGAGCGTTTGCGGGGTTTCATCCAGGCGGGCTCCGGTGGAAAACAGATCCAGGTCCCCGTCATTATCATAATCAGCCCATTCCATTTTGCCATCGGTAAGCGGATACACGGTAGTGTTGATATCAGCAAAGAAATCCCCATCGTTTCGGTAGATACCCGAAACGTACAAACCACATCCGGAACCTTTTCCACAGAAAGCCACGTCCAGGTCACCATCATTGTCCATATCGCCCCATGCAACAGAAGATTTTGCCACGCCGGGCATCCATGCAGTGATCTGTTCGAATATGCCGTGGCCGTCGTTCCGGAAAAGGAAAAACTTTGCTTCGAGGGCATCATCGAACCCTGTCAGATAAATATCCAGGTCAGAATCATTATCAAAATCAACCCATCCGCTTTTTCCGGCCATTACACCTGGCAAACCGGCTCCGATTTCCACAAAATTCCCTTCATCATTCCGGTAAACGATTGAAACGGCACCTGCCCCACTATCCCCTGTCAACAGCAGATCCAGGTCACCATCATTATCAAAATCCCCCCAGGCAGCCGAACTGCTATTAAAATACCCGAAATCGATTTCCAGATCGGTAAATGATCCGTCATCATTGCGATAGATCTTCGCAACCCAATCACCTGTGATGACCAGGTCCAGATCGCCATCATTGTCATAATCACCCCAGTCTGAAATGCCTTCTTCAACACCTTCAAGCCCAGCTTCAATATCAACAAATACCCCATCATCATTTCTGTAGGCCCTGGCGGATGGTCCGTCAATATCATTTCCAGTTATCAGGAGATCAAGATCTCCATCCATATCATAATCACCCCATGATGTAGCACCGGTTTTTACCGGGACAAGGCCCAGGGCAAGTGGAGTATATTCTCCGGCATCATTCACATAAATTAAGCTTGTTCGTTCATCATTGGTCTGCCTTCCAGTTAGAATGATATCCAGATCATTGTCATTGTCGTAATCAGCCAGACTGAGACTGCTTTCGTCCAGTCCTTCAAAACCTGGATCAATGGTTGAAAATGTCTGGGCATTCGTTTCTGATGCAGCGACTAGCAGGATTAGTGAGAGTAAAAAGTTTTTCATTATTCGGTTTTCTGATAATTTTTGCTAAGATATAAAAATGATTAGATACATGAATATGAACGATAATGATTTTGAGTACATATAAACAAAAACCCGCAACCAAAAAGCTGCGGGTTTTGCAAAAGTATCTGATAATAAACCTATTGACTTTTCTTGAAATTCTCAATCCCACGGTCCAGGAAGTCTACAAATGCGCTAACATCAAGATCATAGGCCCTGGGTGATGTAAGCATATCCCCATTATGGTCCAGAAGCACATAGTATGGTTGTGCATTGGTATTGAATTTAGATATCTGGAAATCTGCATATTTCTTACCAATGGATTTCTTTGTTTTCCCGTCATACGAGGAAACAACCCATTCATCTTCCGGCAGTCTTGTTTTATCATCCACATACAATGCGATTACCACATAATCATTTTTCAGTCGTTTGAGCACTTCCGGATCGGACCAGACATTGGCCTCCATTTCTCGGCAGTTCACACATCCGTGGCCGGTAAAATCAATAAAGATTGGTTTGTCCTGTTTTTTGGCACAGGTGAGTCCCTGTTCATAATCAAAATATCCTTCAAGCCCATGGGGCAAATGCAGAAAATCAGAATATTTGGGGTCATCACAAACCGTCTTGTTATCCATATCTCCATGGCCGTTACTATCTACGATATATTTGGCATTTTTTCGGATAATATCATTCAGGTCAAAATCATGGGTAGTTTGTGGTGGCAGATAACCGGCAAGCATCTTCAGGGGTGCCCCGAACATCCCGGGCACTAAATAGATCACAAATGTAAAAGTAATAATTGCCAGGAAAAGCCTTGGAACCGGAATAAATTTCATGTCACTGTCATGTGCGAACTTGAGTTTGCCAATAAGGTAGAATCCCATCAGAGTAAAGATTACGATCCAGAATCCCAGGTAAATCTCCCGGTCGAGGATTCCCCAGTGATAAACCTGGTCGGCTACACTTAAAAACTTAAGTCCAAGGGCAAGTTCGATAAAACCCAGGATCACTTTCACTGAGTTCAGCCATCCCCCCGATTTTGGCATTTGTTGCAACCAGGAAGGGAAGAAGGCAAAGAGGGTAAAAGGCAGGGCAAATGCAATGGAGAATGCAAGCATGGCAAAGATGGGTTCAAATATTTCGCCCTGCGCTGATTTTACCAGGACGGTACCAACCAGCGGGCCGGTACATGAAAAGGAGACCAGCACCAGGGTTACCGCCATAAAAAAAGCACCAAGAACGCCACCTCTATCAGCCTTTGAATCGGCTTTGTTAACCATCCAGCTGGGAAGTGTTATCTCAAACATCCCCAGGAAAGAGGCTGCAAAAATGATGAAAATCAGGAAAAATAAGATATTCGGGATCCAGTGCGTTGACAGCCAGTTAAAAATATCTGCTGTAACGGTTTTCCCTCCTACAAAATAAGTGATAAGAATAATCACTGCGATGGGAATCGTATACAACAAAACAATGGATGTTCCGTAAACAGATGCCTGGAAACGCCCGGCCCGTTTATTCTCCCCCCCCTTCATAAAAAAGGAGATCGTCATGGGGATCATGGGAAAAACGCAGGGAGTAAGCAGGGCAACAAAACCCCAGAGGATGGCCTCCAGAATAATGCCCCACATGGTCTTTTCCTGCACCACATCAATGTTTTCATTGGACATGGTACCAGTTACATTTGCTTCAGCGGCCATTTCCTGCTCTTTCGCAATATCTGCCATCTGCGCAGCATCTGCATTGAAAATGAACTCAAAGTCCTCTTCTGTCGGAGGAAGACATTGTTTATCATCACAACACATATATTCAAGATAACCCGTGACAACGACCGGCCCATCTGTCAGGAGCTTGACCTTTTGCTTAAAGATGGCCTCGTTTGCAAAGTATTTAAGCTCCATTTCGAAATTGGGATCATACTCCTCTATGGCATCACTTTCTTCTGTCACCGTTCCGATCAGCTCATAATGATCATTTTTCTCGAAAGAGAATACTGTTGCCGGCGGGCTCATGGGAATATCCTGGGAATACAAATGCCATTTGTTTTCAATTTCAGCCCTGAAGATCAGCTCAAACTCATTTTCGGAAAGCATGTTCTTGCTAAACTCCCATTTAACCGGTTCATAAATTCCACCCTGGGCAAAGACCTGATTACTTAAAAAGAAAAAACCGGCAATGATTGCCGTATAAACAAACAATTTATTCCTTAATCTCTTCATTTTCGTTTATTTTCAAAATGCAAAACTACGGATTTTATCCGCTCAGGGAATATGACAACCGCAAATAGCTAAGGGTTGCTTTTTCGATTTATTGTGTGAGACTGCAATTTAGATTATTTTATAAATTGTACAACATAGACCCTGGCAGTTGAATCTGTGATCCTGAAACGTTCGCTGATCCTTTGTCCCACAATCCAGGCAATTTCATTCCCGGAAACCAGCAACCAGGTATTCTCCTTTTGCGACAGGGAGAATTTCTGATCAATAAAATAATCACTCAGTTTTTTTCTACCTTTCATTCCCAGAGGAAAGATAATATCCCCTTCCTTCCATTTGCGTAAAACCAATGGAAACTGCAGGCTGTCGTAATCAAGACAGGCGATCTCAACCACAATGGGCAATACAAAATTCTCATCATAGGGTTCAACAGAGATCTGCAGACGGATGGGGTTTTGCATTTTCCTATCTTCTCGCCTTATCAGATATTCCTGCTCATCTGCCTGATCCAGCCGGGAGATAATCAGTTCATCCCGGTCCTTAACCAGCCGGTGGGTTTCAGAAAAGAACTTTTTGCCAGGTATATCATCCAGACTCTCGATGATCTGGTCCACAGCAGCCATGTTAAAGCTAAAGGGTCTGAGGATTTCAAAAAGTAAGGATGACAGGGGGTTCAGAAACAAAAGAGCGTCGATGGAGATGCTTATACTGCCATCCCCCCCTTCAGTCAGCAGTGAGCCTCTGATCCGGTCAATTCGTGCCTGGTAGACTTTCTCTATATTGCGGATGGTATTAAAATTATTGTTAAAAATACTACGATAATCGGCATTGATCTCTTCCAAAACGGGAAGCAGCTTGAGCCGGATCTTGTTTCGCAGGTAGGCAACAGATTGATTGGAGGCATCTTCGCGGTACATTAGCATCTTTTTCTTACAATATGCTTCAATGTCACTTCTTCTTGCAAACAGCAAAGGCCTTATCACTCTTCCTGTTTTAACATTGATGCCATGAAGACCGGCAATTCCGCTACCACGCAGGATATTAACAAAGAAAGTTTCAATCTGATCATCCAGGTGGTGGGCTGTAGCAATGCAATCATAAGCCTCATTTTTCCTGAGCTTTTCAAAATATGCATATCGTAGCTCACGGGCCGCCATTTGAACCGACAACTTATGCTTCTCTGCATATTTTTTGGTATCAAATCTTTCAGAGTAGAAAGGCACGCCCATATTGCCGGCCAGGGATTCGACAAGCCTTTCATCCTCATTTGCACTTTCACCCCGCAACTGGAAATTACAATGCACAATACCAAATTTAAAACCGCTTTGATAAAAAAGCTGGGCCAATACTACAGAGTCCATGCCACCGCTTACAGCAATCAGAACCCTTTGATCGTCCTTGATCAGGTTCTCATTCCGAATGTATTCCCTGAATCTTTTTAACATGCGATTGTACAATGGATATGTATGACTGGAACAAATTTAAAAAAAGCCGGATCATTTTGCAACGACCCGGCTGAAAGTATAATTTTTAATCTTTTCACTAAATCGTCCAGGTATTGCCGCTTTGCAGTAGATCCTGGGTGGATTTGATCTTTGATGTCTTCTTAGCCTCATCGATCAGCTTGCTCATGCGCTGGTCGTAAGGTTCTGAGTGAATTGATCTGATCACACCCATGGCTGCCGGAAATTCAGGTGGGGTCATCCGAGACAGCATTACATGAATACCGGGGTCGGGATTATGCTGATCATGTACAAGGATATCCTCCACACCATATCCATTTTCCCGGATCTTTACCACCTTTAATTGTGTACCTTTCAGGATGAGACCTCTGTCTTTCTTCTTTCCAAAAATCATGGGCTTTCCATGTTCCAGCATCAACTGATTATCATCGCGTGTTTCGCGATTGGTGATGGCATCATGTGTCTTGTTATTAAAAATTACACAATTCTGCAAAATCTCCACAACAGAAGTACCTTTGTGTTTTGCAGCCTCAAGCATCACTTTTACCATCATTTTGGGATTGTTATCAACTGCTCTTGCAAAAAAGTTTCCCTGGGCGCCAATCACGAGTTCCCCAGTATAAAAAGGAGCTTCAAAAGTTCCCTGCGGGGAGGATTTCGTCCTGGTGCCTTCGGGAGTAGTCGGTGAAAACTGGCCCTTTGTAAGACCATAGATCTTATTGTTAAAAAGCAATATGTTCAGGCCAATATTTCTCCTTACGGCATGAATAAAATGATTCCCTCCGATGGCCATACAATCCCCATCCCCTGTAATCATCCAAACACTCAGTTTTGGGTTGGAGAGCTTAACCCCTGTTGCAATGGCTGCGGCACGTCCATGAATACCGTGTATGCCATAGGTATTCATATAATATGGAAATCGGGATGAGCAGCCTATGCCCGAAACAACCACAAAATCTTCTTTCCTGACACCCAGTTGTGGAAATACCTTTTCCACCGAAGATAGAATGGCATGGTCACCACATCCGGGGCACCATTTCACCATCTGGTCGCTAACAAAATCTTCTTTAGTAAGTTGCAGGGTATCTGTATTGATAATATCTTCTGACATGACTATTCGCTTAATAATTCACTAAAATGCTTTTTGAGCTCTGAAACCATAAATGGCAAACCCTGGATCTTATTATAAGCTGTATAATTATACTGCGGCAAATTCATTCTCAGCCAGTTAACAAACTGACCATTATTCAGTTCACAAACCAGGATTTTTTTATACCGCGTAAAAATTTCTTCGGTATTACGTGGCAGGGGATTGATGTAGCTAAAATGTGCAAACCCGATATTCTTGCCTTCTTGCAGCATTCCTTCAACCGCTGTAAGCATGACACCATAGGTACCACCCCAGCTCACCACAAGCAATTCACCGGAATCACTGCCAAGTACTTCCTGCTCTGGAATGTAATCGGCCACTTTCTCTACTTTCTCTGCCCGCAATCTTGTCATCTCCTGGTGATTCACCGGATCGTGCGAAACATTGCCACTGTCATTGTCTTTTTCCAAACCACCAACACGATGCCTCAAGCCTTCTGTTCCCGGAACGGCCCACATCCTGTTCAGTTTCTTTTCATCCCTTCGATAGGGCCTGAAGTTCTCATCATTGGCTTCGGCCAGTGGGGGCCGGATCTTATCCATTTTAGAAACCACAGGGATCTTAAAAATCTCTGATCCATTGGCCAGGGATCCATCGGTAAGCAAAATAACAGGAGTCATATGTTCCATGGTGATCTTGCTGGCCTTATAAGCAGCATAAAAACAATCTGAAGGGCTTTTAGCAGCGATCACCACGGTAGGGCAATCACCATTCCTGCCGAAAAGGGCCTGCATCAGGTCAGATTGTTCCGATTTTGTTGGCAATCCTGTAGAGGGGCCCCCGCGCTGAACATCTACGATAACGATGGGTAATTCGGTCATTACCGCCAGTCCGATGGCTTCACTCTTGAGGGAAAGCCCTGGGCCCGAAGTAGTGGTTATTGCCATGGAGCCCGTGTAAGAAGCCCCGATGGCAGAACATATGCCGGCGATCTCATCTTCAGCCTGAAAGGCTTTTACGCCAAGTTCTTTATGCTTGGTCAGCTCCTGCAGTATCTCAGAAGCCGGGGTGATGGGGTAAGACCCAAGGAAGAGCTCCCGTCCGGAGTTCTCTGATGCTGCAATAAAACCCCATGCGGTAGCTGTATTGCCTGTAATATTCCTGTAAAGTCCTTTATCCAGTTCAGCAGGTTCCACATTAAAAGTGGGATTGATGGCCTCAACGGTTTCGGCAAAATTGAAACCTGCCTGCAGAACGCGCTTGTTTGCCTCAACAACAACCGGATTGGATCTAAACTTTTCTTCAAATGCTTTAAATACCTTGTCGAGCTTGCGGTTGAATAAATAAAGCACAACACCAAGGGCAAACATATTCTTGCTTTTGAGTGCAGTTTTGACTTCCAGATCCAAATCCTGTACTGCCTCCTTAGTCATTTCAGAAATGGGTGCTTTGATAATGTTATAAGCTTCCAGTTCTTCCCTGTTGAGTGGGTTGTCATCATAGCCGGCTTTGGCAAAAGCCTTTTCAACAAAAGCATCTGTGTCGAGGATTATGGTGGCATTGTCTTTGAGCCACCGCAAATTGGCCTTCAGAGAAGCCGGGTTCATGGCAACCAATACATCAGCCAGGTCTCCGGATGTATGAATATTGGTATGTCCGAAATGAACCTGGAAACCGGATACTCCGGCAACCGTTCCCTGTGGTGCCCTGATCTCCGCCGGATAATCGGGAAAAGTGGCAAAATCATTTCCCGCAAAGGCAGTGGAGTCAGAAAACAATGAACCTGTCAGTTGCATTCCGTCGCCGGAGTCTCCGGCAAAGCGGATTACTACATCATCGCGTTTTTCAACAACCTTGTTTTTCTTCTTACTCATTGTATATTTTATGCTTAAAATATTGAAGCAAAGTTACAGGTATTTTTCTGTACAGAACCAAGAAATCTTAACAAAATGTTAACACGGAATCCTTAATTAGATTGATTTCTAATTAGACTTTCCCCAAAAAACTACAGATCCAAATTCATTACAATTTAGTCACTTATTCGGGCAATAAACTACTTAAATATCGGTTTCTTAAACAAGTGGTGTTATTGTATTAACAGACGGGAGAGACAAAGACATATCAATCTAATTTAGAATATGTATAAATTGCTGTTTTTAATCATTTTAACGAGAAACGATTTATATTTGCAAGCAGGAATTAAACAATTATTAACATTTAAATCTTTTACATTATGGCTTACAAAATAACAGAAGATTGCACAGCATGTGGTACTTGCATCGACGAATGTCCGGTGGATGCAATTTCGGAAGGTGACATTTATGTAATCGATCCCGATATTTGCACTGACTGTGGATCATGCGCTGATGTTTGTCCGGTAGAAGCCATTGAACCGGAATAAAAACTATTTGAGCTAAAAAACAATAAAAAGATAGAGACAGTCAAGTCCATCTGCCCGGTGCAGGTGGACTTTTTTATTTTGTCTCCCCGTATAAACAATGCTTAATTATATCCGTTTTAAATAAGAGAATTTGTGTAACTTTGTATTCTTGACCGAGTAGGAAAAACTATATGGATAATTTCTCATATATTAACAATTCTGACCCATCAGCCATTGAGAGTCTTTACCAGAAATATCTTGATAAGCCTGAAGATGTTGACCCCGGCTGGCAGAAATTCTTCGAAGGATTCGAATTTGCCTCAAAACATTATGAAAGCGCAAGCCCTAATGGAGAGCAACTCTATCCCGATGAATTCAAGGTGATAAACCTTATCAATGATTACAGGCGAAGGGGGCACCTCTTTACCAAAACCAACCCTGTAAGGACCCGCCGCGAGTACAGCCCCAGCCTCGAAATCAGCAATTACGGCCTGAGCGAAAAGGACCTGGATAAAACATTCAGGGCGGGCAGCGAGATAGGCATTGGAAAAGCCAGCCTGCGCGAAATCATCGATCACCTTCAGCAAACCTATTGCCAGTCGGTTGGTGCGGAGTTTTTTTATATCCGCAAACCTGAACAAAACAAGTGGTTGCGTGAGAAAATGGAAAAGAGCAAGAACACTTACTCCTTCAGCCAGGAAGAGCGTAAATATATTTTCAGGAACCTCAGCCGTGCGGTTTTGTTTGAGAAATTCATCCATAAAAAATTCCCGGGTCAAAAAAGATTCTCACTCGAAGGTGCCGAATCGCTAATCCCCGCTCTGGATGCGATCCTTGAAAAAGGTGGCGAATTGGGTATCAAGGAGTTTATTATTGGTATGGCTCACAGGGGCAGGCTGAACGTGCTTGCCAACATCATGAAAAAACCTTACCAGAACATCTTTTATGAATTTAGAGAAATAGAATATCACGAGGAACACATCCTGGGTGATGTAAAATATCATCTCGGGTATGCCTGTGAACGTGAAACCACACAGGGCAAAAAAGTAAAACTCTCTCTCAGCCCAAATCCCAGCCATCTGGAAGCTGTAGATCCCGTTGTTGAAGGAATTGCCCGGGCCAAAATCGATACCGATTACAAAAAGGATTTCGGGAAACTGGCACCCATCCTGATCCACGGGGATGCATCCATTGCCGGTCAGGGCGTTGTTTATGAATTATTACAAATGTCAGGCCTCAGTGGATACCAGGCCGGGGGAACTTTGCATCTGGTTGTCAACAATCAGATCGGTTTCACGACGAATTACCTTGATGCCAGAACCAGCACCTATTGCACCGACGTTGCCAAAGTAACCCAGTCACCAGTGTTCCATGTAAACGGGGATGACGTCGAAGCTGTTGTCTATACCATTCAGCTTGCTCTGGAATACCGGGCAGCATTCAATAAAGATGTCTTCATCGACCTGCTTTGCTACCGGAAATATGGACACAATGAAGGAGATGAGCCCAGGTTTACGCAGCCCTTGCTTTACAAAATCATCGCCAATCACAAAAACCCTCAGGAAATCTACAGGAAAAAATTGCTGGACAATAATCTGCTCAGCGAAGAAGAATGCAATGAAACAGAAGATCGCATCAACAATGCCCTCGAAAAAAGCCTGAACAAAGCCAAGGATATCAAAAAAGCACACATCGAATCCATCTATGAAGAAAGCTGGGAAGAGATTGAAAAAGCGGATGCAGAGGATTTTCAGGAATCACCCGATACAAGCATAGATAAAAAGAGCCTGCTCAGGATTGCAAAGAAACTTACCGAGCTGCCCGAGAATAAGAAATTTTTCAGAAAAACGATCAACCTGCAAAAGCAACGACAGGAAATGCTGAAAGAACCCGGCAAACTCGACTGGGCGATGGGCGAGTTGCTGGCATACGGCAGTTTGCTGGAGGAAAATATCCGCGTTAGACTGAGTGGCCAGGATTCTGCCAGAGGAACTTTCTCACACAGGCATTCTGTTCTGCGTGTGGAAGATTCAGAGAAAGAATATGTACCCCTGAACAATATCAGTAAAAACCAGGCAATTTTTGAGGTGTTTAATTCTCCATTAAATGAATACGGAGTGCTGGGCTTTGAATACGGATATTCGCTGGTATCCCCTCATAATCTGACAATCTGGGAAGCCCAGTTCGGAGATTTTAACAATGGCGGACAAATCATCATCGACCAGTTCATCAGCAGTGCGGAAGAAAAGTGGAATGTGATGAATGACCTGGTGATATACCTGCCGCACGGTTATGAAGGCCAGGGACCCGAGCATTCAAGTGCCCGGCTTGAACGCTTTCTCATCCTTTGCGCTGAAAACAACATGCAGATTGTAAATTGTACCACACCAGCCAATTTATTTCATGTCCTCAGGAGACAATTAAAACGTGAATTCAGAAAACCCCTGGTAATCTTTACACCCAAGAGTCTGCTTCGGCATTCGCGCTGTGTTTCGGAAATTGAAGAGTTTACCGGGAATAAATTCCGGGAAGTGCTTGATGATGATTTGGCAGACCCCGGGAAAGTGAACAAAGTAGTTTTTTGCTCTGGAAAGATTTATTATGAATTGCTTGAAAGAAAAGAAAAAACAGAAGATGAAAAGACTGCACTCGTCAGGCTGGAACAACTCTACCCCCTGCCTTTCAAGCAAATGATGCAGATTGTTGACAAGTACAAAAACACAAGGACCTGGCTCTGGGTGCAGGAAGAACCCATCAATATGGGCGCCTGGTCATTCATGCATATGAATTTCAAGGAAGTGCCTCTGCGTGTGATCGGCAGGCCACCCAGTGGCAGCCCTGCCACAGGCTCAAGCAAATTTCACAACATCCGTCAGCAAAAGATCATCGACAAAACCTTTGAAGAATGCCAGTGCCCCAAAGTGAATGAAGAATGCCAGATGGTTTGCATCGGGAACAAATGGCAGCAATTCGAAAAGGAAATGAAAGAAAAAGGCGAAATAGAAAGTACAGCTATATCGGCTGAAAAACAGTTAAAATAAGGAACCCATGAAGATTGAAGTAAAAGTCCCAAGCCCCGGAGAAAGTATTTCGGAAGTGCAGATTGCCGCCTGGCTGGTGGAAGATGGAGAACAGGTAGATAAAGACCAGGAAATTGCAGAACTGGACTCCGATAAGGCCTCACTGACCATCAGTGCAGAGGATTCAGGCAAGATTGAACTGAAAGTGGAAGAAGGTGAAACAGTAGATGTTGAAGCTGTGATTGCTGTGATTGATACCGAGGAAAAAGGAAAGAAAAAAAAGACGGAAGATGGAGGCCAGAAGACGGAGAACGGAAGTCGGGAGTCGGAAGACGGGGGACCGCAAACACATGAAGAGCACAAAAAGAAGGAAGAACTGGCCAAGAAAGAAAAGAGTTCAGGAAAAGAACAGACAGAAGCAAAAGAAAAGGATTCAGGCGAAAAAAAGAGGGATGAGATTGAAAAAGGCCCGGACTTTCATGTATCACCCCTCGCCAGGAAATTAATGAAAGAAGAAAATATTTCGGAAAGAGACCTTTACGAATTTTTTAAGAATGTGAGAGTTTCCAGGGCTGATGTGCAATTCTATCAAAAAAATAAAGATACGTTTTCGGATCAGGATGCATCCCAGGCAAAATTATCAGCTTGGGGCGGGACCAGGGAAACAGAACCCAAAAAGATGTCTACACTCCGCCTGAAGCTTGGCAAAAGGCTGGTGGCAGTTAAAAATGAAACCGCCATGCTCACCACCTTTAATGAGGTGAATATGAGCCCCATCATGGAGATCCGTAAAAAATATAAGGAAAGCTTTAAAGAAAAGTATGGGATTGGCCTGGGGTTCATGTCTTTTTTCACCAAAGCAATTACCGAAGCGCTCGGCTTGTTTCCACAGGTCAATGCGCAGATCGATGGCAACGAGATCATTTATCATAAATATGCTGACATTGGTATCGCGGTGAGCGCACCAAAAGGCCTGATGGTACCAGTGATTCGAAATGCTGAAACAAAAAGTCTGGCCGATATAGAAAGAAGCATTAAGGAACTGGCCGAAAAAGCTCGCGACGGAAAACTTAGCCTGGATGAGATGAAAGGGGGAACATTTACCATAACCAATGGTGGTGTATTTGGTTCCATGCTTTCCACACCCATAATCAACCCGCCTCAAAGCGCAATCCTGGGAATGCACAATATTGTTGAAAGGCCCATTGCCGTGAACGGAAAGGTTGAGATCCACCCGATTATGTATGTGGCACTTTCCTACGATCACAGGATTATCGATGGCAAAGAATCTGTTAGCTTTCTTTACAAAGTGAAAGAAATGCTTGAAAATCCTGTGATGCTGATGTTCGGAGGAAAAGAACCGGAAAAGCATTTGCTCGGACTCTGATCAAGATCACTCAATTGACGATTGAAAACCAAGGCTGATATGCGGAAAAAAGTTGACTTTTTAGTTATTGGTTCGGGGATTGCAGGCCTTACCTTCGCCCTGAAAGTAGCCAGCAAAGGCAAGGTGCTGATCGTGGCCAAAGACAAGACGGATGAAACAGCGACAAAATATGCCCAGGGCGGAATAGCTGCTGTGATGTATACACCCGACACCTATGAAAAACATATACAGGATACCCTTAAGGCCGGCGATGGACTGAATGATGAAAAGATCGTCAGGTTAACGATAACAGAGTCAACAGAGCGGGTGAATGAACTGATCAACTGGGGCACTCAATTCGACAAGAAAGAATCCGGAAAATATGACCTGGCGCGTGAAGGGGGGCACTCCGAACATCGCGTATTCCATCACAAAGACAAAACAGGTTTTGAAATTGAAAAAACCCTTGAGACAAAGATCCTGGAGCATCCCAATATAGAGATTCTGCAGAACCACTTCGCGATTGACATCCTCACCCAGCACCACCTGGGTAAAGAGGTGAACAAGCGCACCAGTGATGTCAGATGCTATGGTGCTTATGTGCTTAATCCCGAAACAAAGGAGATCATGACCATCCTCGCGAAGATCACCCTGATAGCTTCCGGAGGTGCAGGCAATGTATACAGTACCACCACCAACCCAAAGATTGCCACAGGAGACGGTGTGGCCATGGTTTACCGGGCTAAAGGCCATGTTGAGAACATGGAATTTTTCCAGTTCCATCCCACCTCACTCTATAATCCGGGCGAACGTCCGTCCTTCCTGATCACCGAAGCTTTGCGAGGCTTCGGGGCTATCCTCAAGACCGCTGACGAAAAAGAGTTCATGCATAAATATGATGACCTGGGATCGCTGGCCCCACGAGATATCGTGGCAAGGGCCATCGACACAGAGATGAAACTGAGCGGTGAAGAACATGTATACCTGGATTGCCGTCACCTGAATAAAGACGAATTGATCAGGGAGTTCCCCACCATCTATGCAAAATGCCTGTCCACCGGTATCGATATTACAAAGGATATGATCCCTGTAGTTCCCTCAGCACACTATATGTGCGGGGGGATCAAAGTGGATGAAAGCGGGAGGAGTTCGATCGAAAACCTCTATGCCAGCGGAGAAGTTGCATCAACCGGTCTGCACGGGGCCAACCGACTTGCTTCCAACTCATTGCTCGAATCCGCTGTTTTCAGTCACAGAGCCAGTCAACATGCAATTCAGATTGTTGGTGAAATAGGTTTCTGCAACGACATCCCCGACTGGGATGCCTCGGGTACGGTGCTTAATGAAGAAATGATCCTGATTACTCAAAGCTTAAAGGAAGTACAATCCATCATGAGCAATTACGTGGGTATTGTGAGATCTGACCTGCGGCTGAAAAGAGCCCTTGATCGCCTGGAGATCATTTACAAGGAAACCGAAGAATTGTATGAACGCTCGGTACTGACACAGATCATCTGTGAACTCAGAAACCTGATCAATGTGGGCTATTTAATCATCAAGATGGCAATGAAGAGAAAAGAAAGCCGGGGGCTTCATTTTTCGATTGATTACCCAAAAGGCAGTGACAAGAATGCTTACATCAGCAATAATTACGAATTTTAATAAAAAACTATGGCATTGATTAAATCCATAAAAGGAATCTATCCGAGTTTTGGTAAAAATTGCTGGCTGGCGGATAATGCCACCATCACAGGAGATGTGGTTTTGGGGGATAATTGCAGCTTATGGTTCAATGCAGTTGTGCGGGGAGATGTGCATTATATCCGCATCGGTAACAATGTAAATGTCCAGGACAATGCTGTTATCCATTGTACTTATAAGAAAGCTCCGACCAGTATTGGAAATAATGTATCCATCGCGCACAGCGCCATTGTGCATGGTTGCACCATTCATGACAATGTATTGATCGGCATGGGAGCAATCATCATGGACCATGCTGTGATCGAAAGTAATTCAGTAATTGCTGCAGGAGCACTTATTTCTAAAGGTACAGTTGTAAAATCAGGAAGTGTTTATGCCGGACTCCCCGCCAAAAAGATCAAAGAAGTGGACCGTGAACTGGTGGAAGGTGAGATCGAACGTATCGCCAAAAGTTATATCACCTATGCAGGCTGGTATAAATAGTTTTGAGTTTTGAAAAAAAACCCTGGAATGTTTAGATCCAGATCACTAATGTCAGGATAAATGCAATGGGATTCCTCGAGAATGCTAACAATGACAAGCATTTCGCAAGATACTGTTTAATTGCAAGTAAGATATTTTCAACTCCCCTAAATCCCCCTTTTTAAGAGGGACTTACCCAGTTTCATTGCAAAATATAACACAAATTCCGAGCGATTCCCCCTTGTCCCGGCAGCTATCTGAAGGGGTCAAGGGGATTCAGCATTTTTGCTAATATTTTAAATTACGCTATTTGTAATTTTGTTGTATTGGCCAAAAACTTGATCTAAAAACCCGGAATGATTGATTATCTATTGATTGAGGAATTTTATCAAATTTACCGGACAACTGTTTATTCGAGCTAAGAGTCAGCGGGCAAGTTAACTTCTCTAATCCATGCTCCCCGGGTAGTTCCAATAAAAGGTATTAACCCCAGGGTAGAGCCCTGGACCCATTATTCCGATGCAGAGCATCGGGGAGACTTGCCTGACGGCAGTCTCAGGTTAAACCATAGCTTCTCGCCCGCAGGCTGCCGCTGAAGCTTTAGCGCAAGCGTCCGAAGGTCGGAACTCAAAACTCATAATTCATAATTCTACAGTGTTCTCTTCACCTCAACCTCTTCGTATCCCTCAATAATATCACCTACTTTGATGTCATTGAAGTTCTTGATGTTGAGACCGCACTCGTAGCCTGCTGAAACTTCTTTCACATCGTCTTTAAAACGTTTGAGAGAACCCAGTTCGCCGGTATAGATCACGATGCCATCGCGGATCACTCTCACCTGTGTATTCCTGGTCACTTTTCCATCCAGCACCATACAGCCCGCAATGGTACCGACCTTTGTAATTTTGAAAGTCTCTCGGATCTCAATATTGCAAACAATCTTTTCTTCAATGTCCGGTGCAAGCATCCCTTCAATGGCTGCCTTGATCTCCTCGATTGCCTGATAAATAATGGAGTACAGGCGAATATCAATCTGTTCTGTTTCTGCAATTTTGCGAGCCCCCGGAGAAGGTCGTACCTGGAAACCAATGATAATAGCATTGGATGCGGAGGCAAGCATTACATCGGTTTCGGTGATTGCTCCCACCGATTTATGGATTACGTTCACCTGAACTTCTTCCGTACTTAGTTTAAGTATGGAATCGGAAAGGGCTTCAACTGAACCATCCACATCGCCTTTTACGATTACGTTCAACTCCTGAAAATCACCGATGGCAATCCTGCGGCCTATCTCATCCAGTGTAATATGCTTTTGTGTCCGCAGACCTTGTTCACGCTGTAGTTGCTGTCGTTTGGCTGAAATTTCTTTCACTTCCCGTTCATCACGCATAACATTGAAAACATCCCCGGCCTGGGGTGCACCGTTAAGCCCAAGCAACAACAATGGTGTAGAGGGTCCTGCCTCCTTAATGATTTTGTTAAATTCGTTATACATGGCCTTGACTTTGCCATAATATGCACCTGCAAGGACCATATCACCCACCTTCATGGTTCCATTCTGAACCAGGACTTTGGCCACGTATCCACGGCCCTTGTCAAGGGAGGATTCAATCACTGTTCCCCTGGCCAGTTTCTTGCTGCTTCCTTTAAGCTCAAGCATTTCAGCTTCGAGCAATACTTTCTCAAGCAGCTCATTGATACCGGTTCCTTCTTTGGCAGAGATTTCCTGACTCTGGTATTTACCACCCCAGTCTTCCACCAGAATATTCATTTCGGAAAGCTCCTGCTTGATCCTATCTGGATTGGCATTGGGCTTATCTACCTTATTGATAGCAAAAACGATGGGAACACCGGCTGCCTGAGCATGATTGATAGCTTCTTTGGTCTGGGGCATGACATTATCGTCTGCGGCGATCACAATGATGGCAACATCGGTCACTTTGGCTCCTCTGGCACGCATGGCTGTAAATGCCTCGTGACCGGGAGTATCCAGAAATACAATATTCTTGCCGCTTTCATGCTCAACCTCATAGGCACCGATGTGCTGTGTAATACCTCCTGCTTCGCCTTCGGCTACATTTGCCTTTCGCACGTAGTCAAGCAATTTTGTTTTACCGTGATCAACGTGCCCCATTACTGTTACAATAGGAGCGCGGTCTTCATCATTCGGGACCTCCTGGTCCTGATCCTGTTCCTTAATGGCTTCCTGAACATCCACACTGACAAATTCAACTTCGTATCCGAATTCTTCCGCAACAATGGAAAGGGTTTCGGCATCCAACCGCTGGTTGATGGAAACAAAAAGCCCGAGTTGCATACAGGTTGAAATCACTTCATTGGCCGCAACATCCATCATCTGGGCCAGTTCACTTACCGTAACGAACTCTGTAACTTTCAGAATCCTTGTTTCTTCCTGTTTCTTCTGCTCTTCCTGATGCTTCTTCTCACTGATATCGGCGCGTTTTTGCCGTCTGTATTTAGAAGCTTTGGATTTCTTGGTAGAACTCAGCTTGGAAAGGGTTTCCTTGATCTGTTTCTGGATTTCTTCTTCGCTCACCTCAGGTTTCAGTTCACGACGTTTTTTCCTTTTTCCCTTTCTGTCCTGGCTTCTGTTGTCTCTCTGATCAGCTCCGCCTTTTCCTTCCTGGGGCTCTGCTTTCTGAATCCTCCGGCGTTTCTTCTTTTTTGGTTTTACCTTTTCATCCTTTGAACTGGCAACCGGTTTTTTCTCAGTTTTCTTCTTTTCAGGCAGGTCAATCTTGTCAAGAATCTTTGGACCGGTAAGCTTTTCAAATTGCGTGGGAATGAAGTTTTTATCTACTTTCTCCTTCTTTTCCGCACTAGCTTCCTTTTCTGCCGGTTTTTCTTCTTCCGCTACTTCATCCTGGCTCTTGTCTTCTTTTACTTCGGCAACAGGCTCTTCAGCCTTGATTTCTTCTTTCTTTTCTTCTTTCTTTTCTGATTTCTTTTCCGTTTCCTTTTTAACTTCTTTATCTTTCGCTTTTTTGGTTTTTTTATCTTCAGCTTCTTTTTTCTTTTCTTCTTTCGTCTTCTTCCCTGGCCTTGTTTTCATATTCATCGAATCCAGATCGATCTTACCAAGGATCTTAACTTCCTCCTTATCTTTCTCTTTGGATTCTCCGGCTACTTCTTTCTCAGCCCTGGTTTCTTCAGCTTTTGCCTCCTTTTCCTCTTTTTCCGTTAAAGGCTTTTTATCTTCTTTTTCCCTGGCTGCAGCTTTCTCTTTTTTCTCTTCTTCAAGCTTTTTTGCCTCTTTCTTTTTCTCTTCCTGCTCTTTTTCAGCAGCAACTTCTTCCGCTTGGGCTTTTTCTTCCTTTACCGGGTCTTCTTTTTTGGGCGTTTCTTTCGGTTTCGACTTTTCCGTAACAGGCTTACTCAAATCCTTCTCGTAAGTTCCTGTATTTTTAATGAACAATTGTTCATCAAGATCATCATCATCCTCTTCCTCAACAGCCGGAGTCTTTTTATCATCGATGGAAATCGTTCGGTGTTCGCGGATGTTTATTCCGACCTTTTTCGATTCCTCCTTCACGGTCTTCTCCATTTGAAACTCCTGCATGAGGACTTCATAAGCATCTGCAGAAAGCTTTGTATTGGGCTTGCTTTCAATATCAATGCCTTTTTTGGCCAAAAAGTCCACGATAGTGGAAATGCCCACATTAAACTCCCTTGCAGCTTTACTTAACCTTGTTCCTTTGTTCGTTTCTGACATATAATCGTCACCTTTATTTTTAAGCTTCCTGATATCCGGAAACAGCCCGGGTTCAATATTTTATTCAAATTCAGCCTTCAATATACGGATAACCTCCTGTATGGTTTCCTCCTCCAGGTCGGTCCTGTTCACCAGTTCCTCCATACTCAGCTCAAGTACACTTTTCGCCGTATCACAACCAATATTCTTCAATTCATCGATAATCCACTGGTCGATCTCATCCGAGAATTCCTGCAGATCAACATCCTCAGAATCAGCGTCCATATCACGATATACATCAATCTCGTATCCAGTCAGTTTACCTGCCAGCTTGATATTATATCCCCCTTTACCGATGGCCAGTGAAACCTGTTCGGGTTTGAGGTAAACATCCGCTTTGCTATTCTCTTCTGAAATAGAAATTGAGGATATCTTGGCTGGACTCAGGGCCCTGGCAATGTATAATTGAGGATTGGATGTGAAATTGATCACATCAATATTTTCGTTTTTCAATTCCCTTACAATGCCATGGATCCGGGATCCTTTCATCCCGACACAAGCGCCAACGGGATCAATACGGTCATCGTAAGATTCAACTGCAACTTTGGCCCTTTCGCCTGGAACCCGGACAATATTCTTGATGGTGATAAGCCCATCGTAAACCTCGGGAACCTCCGATTCAAACAGTCGTTCCAAAAACACGGGGGAAGTCCTGGAAAGGATAATGAAAGGGGTATTGTTTTTCATTTCCACCTTAGAAACAACGGCCCGGATGGTATCACCCTTGCGGTAAAAATCAGTCGGGATCTGCTCTGATTTCGGAAGTATCAGCTCAATATACTCATCATCCAGCACCAGGATCTCTTTTTTCCAGACCTGGTAAACCTCACCGGTTACGATCTCGCCGATCTTGTCTTTGTATTTGCGGTATACGTTGTCTTTTTCATATTCCTGTATCTTAGATACCAGGTTCTGGCGAATGGTTAAGATTTCCCGCCTGCCAAAATCAATGAGTTTCAATTCTTCAGAGGCTTCTTCACCCACCTCAAAATCAGGTTCTATCTTGATAGCCTCAGAGTATGCGATCTGAGTGTTTTCATCCTCAACTTCCCCGTCTTCCACAATTTCCCGGTTACGCCAAATCTCAAGGTCCCCCTTGTCAATATTTACAATGATATCGAAGTTTTCATCGGAACCAAATTTCTTGATCAGCATGTGCCTGAAAATGTCCTCAATGATACGCATCAAGGTTTCACGATCGATGTTTTTGAATTCCTTAAACTCCGAAAAAGTCTCTACTAAATTAATATGTTCCATTTCCTTCAGGCTGTTGTTTATTTAAATGAAATACTACCTTTTGTTTCTTTAATATCTGCCAATTTAAATTCCTGCAAAGGTGAAAGCTTTTCTTTTTTCTGCTTTTTGCTTAATTCCGTTTCAAGCCGAATTGAGTCATCTTTGTATTCGAGAAGTTTACCTGTGAATTTCTTCCCGTCATTCAATACTACATCCACCTTGCGTCCCAGGTATTTCCTGTATTGCCGGGGATCGGTAAAAGCATGCCCGACTCCGGCAGAGCTAACATTTAACTCAAAGTCTTCCAAATCCCTGTCGTAGTGAGATTCAATATGACGGCTCAAACGAATACAGTCATCAATGGATACTTCATCCTCTCCGTCAATGTATATTGAAATTGTATTCCCGGGCTTCACTTTCAGGCTAACCAAAAAAAGTGAAGTGCCGGCCAGTTTCTTTTCAACAATTTTTTCTATTTCATTTACTTCTATCATAAATAGCAGTTCATTCCATAAAAAGAGGGGACTTATTGGTCCCCTCAACTTCATACACCTATTTCTGTGGCGGCAAATATACAATAATTATTTGTATTCAAAAACTTTAAATAGGAATAATTATGTAGGATCGAAGTTTTTTGCCGAATTCGACTTAACCCCCCTGTGGCCCAGCAGCAGGCGATCAGAACGGCACAAAAATCACTCTGAATCATAGGGCTGGGGATACTTAGTACCAGCGAACAACCCTCGTTGTGGCAGTTTCGTCAAACTATCAATATCGGATGAACCCTGCGAATTGAACTTTTCTGCAATAGAATCTTATGAAAAGTATATTCACTTTGCCAGCCTCATGAGGCTGAATATAACACCCTCGATTTTGCTATCCGAATCGAAGACAGGCAAGCCTTTCACAAGTATTTTGATTCGCTTGCCTTTTCCATCTAAAATACTTAATTCTACAGCGTCAATCGGATTGCCCGATGTCAGGATCTGTTTGAAAGGCAAACTGCCTTCAACAGGCTCTTTACCCTCAGCATCCAGTATCTTCCATTCTGCATCATTGAATTGCCTGCTTTTCACCTCTTTAAGATCCATTTTAAACAGATCCAGACAGCTTGCGTTAGCGTAAACAATGGTACCACCCCCATCAACTATCAGGCTGGCATCAAAGCTGTGATCAAGTGTGCGTCTGAGCAGGGCCTTTTCCCTTTCCAGTTCCCTTTCCATTTCATAAGCATCACTGATATCATCAATGCTGAATACAATCCCATTGATTTGATTTTTATTGGTCAGAATGGGTGAACCGCTTATCGATAACACCTTTTTCCCCTTTTCCGGGATATCAACAAGATGCCTGAAATCTTTGATTTCCTTTTTTTCTTTCATAATGAGGCTGAAAGGAAGCTTCGAAGCTGGAATTGATTTTCCATCCAGGTCCTTTATCTTAAATTGCTTATCATTGAAATTCCTCTTTTTCAATTTGGATCTGCTAGCTCCAAGTATTTGGGTGGCTTTTTTGTTCACATAGGTAATCCTTCCTTTGCTGTTCACCATGACCTTACCCAGCGGGCTGTTTTCAAGGATCAGATTCAAAAGATGTTCACTGCTCTTTATCTTTTCATTGCTTTCCTTGCTACCGGTAATATCCAGCATGGTAATTACCACACCTTCAATGGCGTTCTCCATCGTCCTGTAAGGTAGTATCTTCATGAAAAAGTAATGATTATTCCTGTCAACCACCTCGGTTTCAAAAACTTCCAGGGATTCCAGCGCGTTTTCAACCTTTTCTTTCATGGAATCAAATTTCAGATTATGATTTATATGGGTAAAGGGCCTGCCAATATCCATTTCCATTAGATTGAATACATCTTCGATTACAGGGGTGAATTTTCTGATCTTGAGGTCAATATCAAGGAAAAGCATGCCCACATTGGTGTTTTTCATTAAATTCTCCATATCATTGTTGAGCTGGGTCAGTTCCTCGATTTTATTCTGATATTCCGAGTTGACGGTATACAACTCCTCGTTCACCGATTGCAATTCTTCATTGGTGCTTTGCAACTCTTCGTTGGAGGCGATCAATTCCTCATTGGTCGACTGCAATTCTTCATTGGAAGTTTCAAGTTCTTCTATGGTTGCCTGCAGATTTTCCCGGGTATACTGTAATTCCTTTTCCAGTTCCTCGAAGCGTTTGGTATACTGACCTTTCATATCAAATGCCCGGCTGGCTTTTACAGAATCTTTAGCTTTGGCCTTGTCCTCGAATGAAACCAGGTAAAGTGGAGACTGTGTCTTCTCGTCATAAACAGGCTTTGCCTCAAGCTTCAGAAGATATTCTTCATTTTTATTCTTGATTTCAATATCATTAAATACTACGCTTCTGTTTTCTTTGGCTACTTTATGCAGCATGCTGCTGATCACTACCGAGAGGTCCTTATTGATCATCTTCAGTAAATTGAAGTTCAACTTGCCCGGTGGGATCTTGATGTATTTATTTACATCTTTAAAAACATGAACAATATCGTAATACTGGTCAACGATCACACAGGGTGGAATATAATCTTGCAGAAGTTTCTCGAATATATTTACCTCCTGCTTCCGGTAAAGATTTGATTTAAGTTCGGTATCGATAATATCTTTTTTGCCCTTATTGATATTTGCCAGAGCAAAATTCGTGACAACGGGAGGCCTGTAACCCGGTTTTGCCTCAAATATCTTCCAGCGCGAATTAATTGTATCAAAGCCTTTGGAGATCTCACCAACCGTCTCACTCGACCCCAGGAACAAGGTTCCATTCTTATTCAATGAATAATAAAACATGGAGATGATCTTCTTTTGTACATTGTTGTCCAGGTATATCAGGAGATTGCGGCAGGTGATCATATCTATTTTGGTAAATGGAGGGTCGGAGATAATATTGTGCGTGGCAAAGATGACCATGCGTCGTAAATTCTCATTGATCTGGTAGCCTTTGTCTTTGCGGGTAAAGTATTTTTTAAGTCTATCGGGGGAAACATCAGAGGCAATGCTCTCGGGATACATACCAAAACTGGCAGTTTCTATGGCATCCCTGTCAATATCCGTAGCAAAAACCTTTATATCATTATTCAGCTTATTTTCTTCCATGTATTCCCGGATCAGAATTACCAGGGAATAGGCTTCCTCTCCGGTTGAACAACCGGCAGACCAAATCCTTACAGGATAATTGACAGCACTTTTCCTGAACAATTTCGGGATTACCTCCTGTTTGAGCTTTTCATATGCATCCGGATCTCTGAAAAACTGGGTTACCCCGATAAGGAGTTCTTTATAAAGGATATGCACTTCATCAGAAGACTGCACCATGAAATTAACGTAGTCATCGAATTTTGTAATCTGGTTGATGCTGATTCTTTTTTCCAGCCTTCTGATGATGGTGTTGGGTTTATAGGTTGAAAAATCGACTCCTACACGGTCCTTGATCAATTTAATAACCTTTGTCAGGAGGTCTTCATCCTTTGAGATCACATGCTCGAATTTGACAGAATCTTTAATGTAAGGATGCTTTATAAAATTCACCAGCTCCTGGGGCATTTTAGTGGCAGGCAGCACATAATCAACGATACCGGTTGCAATGGAACTTCGAGGCATACCATCAAATTTTGCAGATCGATCATCCTGAACCATGACCATGCCACCAGCTTCTTTGATGGCACGAATTCCCAGGCTTCCGTCACTGCCGGTTCCCGAAAGTATGATGCCAATGCTGTTTTTACCCATGTCTTCCGCCAGGGATCTCAGGAAAATATCGATGGGCAGGTTCAAGCCGTGTTTATGATCCTGATCAGTTAAATAGAGTCTTTTGTGAAATAAGCTCATGTTTTTCTTGGGGGGAATCAGATAAATAGAATTGGGTTCCACAATCATTCCGTCTTCTACCCGGTAGATCGACATATCTGTGTATCGCGACAATAGTTCACCCATCAGGCTTTTATAATCCGGAGAAAGGTGCTGAACAACCACAAATCCCAGTCCGCTGTTTGCCGGCATATTCTTAAAGAATTCCTCAAGTGCTTCCAGCCCCCCTGCAGATGCTCCGATACCTGCGATCATAAAATTTGTTTCACTGTGGCTTTTCTTTTTCTTCGATAGCTTTTCCTCCCCCTGCTTGCGATTCGATTTATCTCCTTTATTTGAATGGTTCTTTGTCCCTGCCATGTTACAATTATTATTACTTTATTGATGTAAAGATAATTTAAATATCTGTTTTAAAATACCTTAAAAAATAAACAAGGGCTTATTGACGGAATACCGGGATAAGTTTCTTACCATGGTACAAAAAGCAGCAAAAACCCATGCTTCTTTCATTGAAACATGGGTTAATAATTGATCACTGCGTTGCCCGACTAGGGCTCGAACCTAGACTCTTCTGAACCAAAATCAGACGTGTTGCCAGTTACACCATCGGGCAATCTGTTTAAGGCTTGCAAAATTAGTAATTATTTTTAAAAACGAAAGAAAGTTGACTGATGAAAATGCATCCCCGCATCGGGCTGAATATATGCACTTTGTGCTGATATCCTGTTAAAAAACGTTAAGAATATTTAATTCGTTTAAGAAAATATGCGCAAAATTTATACTTTCGTTTGCGAATACTGCAACACGATTCCAAAATTTCAAATTGATGGAAAATTTTAAGAAATTGAATAATATCGTGGGCTGGCTGGCTTTTGCCATTGCCACGATCGTTTATTTCCTCACAGTTGAACCCACAGCCAGCTGGTGGGACTGCGGAGAATATATTGCCACGGCTTATAAGCTACAGGTTGGTCACCCACCCGGTGCCCCATTCTTTCAGTTGCTGGGCAGGATTTTTTCACTCTTTGCCTTTGGTGATGTGAGCAAGGTCGCTCTGATGATCAACATCATGTCGGCACTTTCCAGCAGTTTTACCATACTTTTCCTTTTCTGGACCATCAGCATGCTGGCACAGAAACTGATCGCCCGGGAAGGTGAAATGACACAGGGAAATATGATCACTGTTCTGGGTGCTGCATTCGTGGGTGCAATGGCCTTTGCATTCAGCGATTCATTCTGGTTCTCCGCTGTGGAGGGTGAAGTTTACGCCATGTCATCCCTCTTTACAGCCCTGGTGTTCTGGGCCATTCTTCGGTGGGAGCGGGTTGCAGATAAAAGGTCAGGATTTCGCTGGCTGCTTCTGATCACCTATCTTATCGGATTGTCGATCGGAGTCCACCTGCTGAACTTACTTGCCATTCCGGCAATTGCTTATGTCTTATATTTCAAGAAATACGAAGTTAGCTGGAAAGGTATTTTTACTACCGGTATGGTCAGTATCCTGATCCTTGTGATCATCATGTATATCGTGATCCCATGGGCCGTTAAACTTTCCAGTCTCTTTGAGCTTTTCTTTGTGAACAGCCTCGGCCTGCCATTTAATTCAGGCACCATCGTATACTTTATTCTTTTGATTGCTGGAATTGTCTGGGTGCTTCACTGGACAAGGCAAAAAGGCAAGGTCATTGCCAATGCGGTGATCCTCGGGCTGGTATTCATTCTGATTGGATACTCATCCTTTTTTATCCTGGTGATCCGTTCCAATGCCGATACACCGATAGATGAGAACAACCCGGAAGATGCCATCTCCCTGCTTTCTTATCTCAATCGCGAGCAATATGGCGATTGGCCCCTGCTTTACGGGCAGTATTACAATGCCCCTGTTGTAGATTATAAGAATGGTACCCCTTATTATGTGAAAGATAGAAATAAAGGAAAATACGTCATTACAGGCCATCGCACCGAAGTAGAATATGAACCCAAAATGGAAACCCTCTTCCCGAGGATGTGGAGCAACCAGAAGCAAAGCCACATCAGCATGTACAAACAATACGGTGATGTTCAGGGAACACCGGTGAGGGTAACCAATCCGGATGGAAGCACAGAGACATTGAAAAAGCCGACCTTCGGGGAAAACCTGAGGTTTTTCTTCACCTATCAGGTAGGGCATATGTACATGCGTTATTTCATGTGGAATTTTGCGGGCAGGCAGAATGATGTGGAAAGCCAGGGAGAACTGGAAAACGGCAACTGGATCAGCGGTATAAAGTTCCTGGATGAGATGCGCCTGGGCAACCTGGATGAATATCCTGAAAACTGGGACAACCCGGCTCACAATAAATTCTACCTGCTGCCTTTCATCCTGGGTCTGGTCGGATTTTTCTACCAGCTAAACCGGAATAAAAAAGATACCTGGGTAGTGGGCTTGCTTTTCCTGATGACCGGTCTCGCCATCATCATATACCTCAACCAGTACCCATACCAGCCCAGGGAAAGGGATTATGCTTATGCCGGTTCATTCTATGCTTTCTCAATCTGGATTGGGCTGGGCGTACTCGGACTGGTCCATACGCTGAAAAAATACCTGAAAAATGAAAAGCTTACTGCCATCGTGGTCACCCTCATCACCCTGGTCCTTGTACCGGGTATTATGGCCCAGCAGGGATGGGATGATCATGACCGTTCAGGCAGGTATGCAGCGCGGGATTTTGCCTTCAACTATCTGGATTCCTGTGCTGAAGACGGCTTTCTTTTTACCAATGGGGATAATGACACCTTCCCCCTCTGGTATGCCCAGGAAGTGGAAGGCAAACGAACCGACCTTCGCGTGGTAAATTATATGCTTTCTTCTGGTTCCTGGTATGTGCACCAGCTGGGTACCAAGATCTATGAATCGGAAAAAATGCCGCTTACCCTGACGCCGGATCAGTACGACAAGGGGATCAATGAACAGATCCCTGTGATCGACAGGATCAAGGAAAGGGTTGAGCTGAAAAAGGCCATCGACTTTGTAGCCGATGAAAGCGATCGTTCCAAGATCGCTATTCAAAACGGAGAAAAAATCAATTACCTGCCAACTAAAAAGATCCGTTTGACGGTTGACTCGGCAAAATGTGTTGATAACGGAATCGTGCCCATCGAACTGGCAGACAAGATAGTTCCTTACATCGACTGGGATATTTCCCAGGGATATTTGTTCAAGAATGACCTGATGCTACTGGATTTCCTTGCAAGCAACAACTGGGAAAGGCCGATCTACTTTGCCAATCCAAGCTCCGTGAGTGGCGTGGCCGATATCGATGAATATTGCCATCTGAATGGTATCGTTTACAAATTCATGCCGGTAAAAGCCACCGAATTCGTGGATGGTGTTGGCGGAGTATACGCCGATGGTACCTGGGATCTTTTGATGAATAAAGCCAAATGGGGCAAGCTCAATGATCCCGATGTTACGGTAGACCGCGAAAGTGCGCGTAATTCAGGCATTGCCAAACAAAATTACCTGCGCCTGGCCCGTGCGCTTCTTGCCGAAAACAAGAAAGACTCAGCCGCGGCGGCCATCGATAAATGCCTGGAATTCTTCCCCAATGAAAAGTTCCCCTACGATCTTTACATGATCCCTTATGCAGAGGTTTATTACCAGGCAGGACAGCCAGATAAAGGCAATGAAATCGTGCAGATCCTTTCCGATAACTACAGGGAGGAACTTGCTTACTACCGCTCTTTGGACGCCAAACGGGCCAGGCAATTCGATCAGGATATGCAACAGGCTTATGCCATACTGCAACGCCTGGGTCAGATGACAAGGCAATACGGGCAAAAAGAATTATCGAGCGAACTGGACAGCCTCTTTTACCAGGAATTGGAGTTCATACAGCAGTAAAAGGCAAAGTAAATCAGATATTGAAAAGCCGGGTTTATTGCCTGGCTTTTTTTTCATGATTACAGATTACAGATTACAGATTACAGATTGCAGATTGCAGATTGCAGATTACAGCCTCTCTACGGGTTTCGGATTTCGGATTCCAGGTTACCCAAACACCGAACACCAAACACCGAATGAATACCAAACACCAAACACCAATTATCAATCCCGTCTCCCATGAGAAAAGACGAGGATCCTCAAAAAACTATGAAAACAAAGATTTCCGGTTTTTCGGGGTTGCAACCTTACATTACTTCCTTCGTTTTTTGCCAGTAGTTTATACGTAGTTTATACGATTAAACACGTATAAACATCGTATCAAGTACAGACTTGCATAGTGCAGATAATTCATAAACTTAAAGGGTGAAACGCTGAATTATCCTGGCCAGACTTCAATACAAATAAGTTGTTATTTATAAATTTTATAACTTACAAACTTTAACCATTAAAATGGAAAAGATGCTTCAGGGGAATGAAGTAAAAAAAGGGGTGTATTTTGTAAAGATGGAAGCAGCGAAAACCTCAAAAAGTATAAAAGTCATTAAAAATTAATGGGAAGCTACAGATTCTTAAACCCACCAAACTGAATGTTGAGCGAAAGGAAATACCGCAAAGGAAGTAATGCGGGCTGTTAACAAAACACCAAACACAAAACACAAACAATCACCAAACACCAACCCTACCCACTCTTCACTTTTCCTTGCCTCAGGCTGAAATAAAGAATCACCAGCCCGATCAGTACAAAAGGAATACTCAGGATCTGCCCCATATTAAGGGCCATGCCCTGTTCGAATCCTACCTGTGGTTCCTTTAAAAATTCGATCAGGAAACGGGCCGTAAAGACCAGGATGAGGAACATGGAAAACAAAAAGCCAGGCTGTGGCCTGCCTTCCTTTTTAAAATAATACCGGTAAAGAAAGATAAAGATGGCCAGGTAAGAAAATCCTTCGTATAATTGCGTTGGATGCCGCGGGTCAACGGCCAGCACGGGATCATAGGCCTGCACAAAAACAAATCCCCAGGGAAGGTCCGTTACGTAACCAAAGATCTCCGAATTCATGAGGTTGCCACTGCGGATGAAAAACCCTGCCAGGGCAACCACCACCACGATGCGATCAAGGATCCAGATATAAGGTTTCTTGTTTTTCCGGGAAAACCACAGCAAGGCGATCAATATCCCGATGGCAGCTCCGTGGCTGGCCAGGCCTCCCTCCCAGACTTTAAGAATATCAATGGGATTACTCAGGTACTTTTCCGGTTCATAAAATAAGCAATGGCCCAGGCGGGCGCCAACAATTGTGGCAATGATCATGAAAGTGGCGAGCTCATCCAGCACTTTCTGGGGTACCCCTTCCTTCTTGAAAAACTTTTGCATGATGAGATAGCCCAGCACAAAAGACAGGGCAAAAAGCAAACCATACCAGCGAACAGAGAGCGGTCCAAGGCTGAATATTTCAGGATTTACATCCCATACAATAGATAACAAAGACATAAAACAAAATTTGCGTCAAAGGTAAAACATTATTTTATCCCGGAACCATCGATGATATTATTCAGGATGGCATATACTGTAAGGCCGGCAACGGACTTAATACCCAGCTTACGGGAAATATTCTTTCGGTGGCTGATCACCGTATGGGCGCTGATAAAAAGCTTATCGGCAATCTCGCTGTTGGTATTTCCGGTAGCTACTAATCGGAGGATGTCGATCTCCCGGCTGCTAAGTCCGGAATCAGTAGACTCATGCCTGGGTCTGCGGGCCGAGCGGAAGATGGACTCAATTTCGTGGAATACCCTTCGCTTGTCAGTATGCAATTCAATGACATGATCAGCTAACTTATTGGCCTCCTCACCCCCGTTCAGCAATTGAACAAGCTTCAGGGAAGGATAATCTGTAATGATCTGCAGGATCTCTGCCGGGCTCACTTCCTGGAATGCAGAATTAAAGAAGAGCACATCCACATCCATGGCTTTCAGCTTGCTTTTTATCTCCTCAAAATTACTGCATTCACAGATGCTTGCCTGCACCTTCAGTTCTTCCAGCACCTGCATAATGCCCAGCCGGACAAGGTAGGATCTTTCTGCAAGTATGATGTTGTAATTCCGCATGGACATCAAGATTTGGAGATCTTTTTATACTGTTTTTCCAGGTCTTCCACCATGGGCACCATGATCGTGTCCTCAATGCGGGAATGGTCATTCAGGTCTTTTTCCAGTTCAAACAAAAGAAATAAAACAGTATTACACAAATTTGAATCCCCCGGCGGCGGCAGGTATTTGATGATGATGTTTTTCAGATCGAGCAGCTTCTCCTCCACATCGTCATGCTCCACCGTAAAATGATCGATGGAATACTGGTCCAGCCTTTCACTGGTTTCTTCAGACTCATCTTTCTCATGCACAGCCTTTTCAAGGGCCAGAATATAAGGATAGACTTTTTCTTCTTCCCGCTCGATATGCTCTGTCAATTGCTTTTCATAATCCGCAAAAAACTCTGTGAGCAGGGCTTGCCGGCTGGAATCTTCCACGCTGGTATCTACAAGCCGGGAGATCAGTTTTTCCAGCTCGGGAACTTTCACATCCATGTAATAATCATGGGTCTTTTTCAGGTAATCGATCAGCAGGCCGATGGGATATTTCTTGAGCTTCTCCTCGGGGAAATAATCCGGGTCATGAAAAGCATTCAGGATCTCCAGGAAGAAATCCAGGTTGATGCCGTTCTTATTACAGAGGCTTTCGATGGTCCGGTCGCCGAAGCCCAGGGAGATCCCGAAGCGATTGATCACCGGCAGCAAAGTATAATCCAGGTGGATCACATCGGCCATTTTCATTTCCGGGTTGATGACGCTGGTTTTTTTCATGAACTGAAATTTTGGACAAAGTTATTTAGAATTTTTCAAAATTGGAGTGGATAAACAAATGGGATGGCTTAAAGATAGGAGAATATCTTATTGTATACTTTAGAAAACAAGAAATTTAATGCTTTCTTTATTCATTGATTTCAAATGAATTGTTTATTTTTATACTTAAAGCAACCAATCCATGCCAGATGTTCAAACCACCCCATGTTTCTTTGTTTGTAGAGAGAGAGAGAGAGAGAGAGAGAGAACTTACTCTTCCTGATCAGGAAAAGAAGTTAGACTGCAAAAACTATTTTTCTTTAGAGACAGTCAAGAAATGTACTTGCCTTAACTACTATAGGTTATTCCCTCCTTAATTTTTTCAACCTAACTTATCTGATTAATAACCAAATTTATTAAATTTAAATTTTAGTACTATGAAAAAAAACAGCAAAATAAAGATCCCCGCATATATTGCGCAAAAAATCAACATATCATTATTGATTGTTTTATTCTTATGCAATAATATAGCGAATTCAGTGTATTCCCAGTTACCACCCAATATTAAAATCCCTGGTACGGAATCCGGGGGAAACTCTTTCTTTTCATTACTTGAAGCCGACGGTAAGATTTTGGCCTATTCACCCAAAAACATTCTAATTTATGATGCCTCAGATAATTCATTATTGAAAACCATAGAAATCTCAAACCTGGGTAAGTTTAATCCAAGATTTTTTACATATGAGAAACACATTTGTGATCTACAGCTCATGACATATAATGATAACGACAGCCGAAAAGATGTTTTCTTTTTGAGTCCTGATTTGAATATTTACTGGTTAGATTTGAACAATCCTGATTATCCTGTTGAGTTATTGCTTTCAACTCCGGCTATCATTAGTCATTTTCAATATCTCAACGGTCCTGCTAATTTAAAATATGACAAAGCACACAACAGGCTTTATTGGGTAATTCAAGGCCGTGATGAAAATGAAAATTCCACCGGGACTTTCCATGTTCTGGACTCCTATATTGTTGCTTACAATGTTGCTTATTCTAATGGAGAACCACTGCTGTCAATGATTGATGAAGAATTTGTTGTAAATGATGAGGATGATTATGAAAACGCATTTAACGATGTTGAATTCTGCGACAATAGCAATTCTTTTTTTCTTGCCAAGAAAAAGCGAATTGACAGATATGAAATTGATCAAAATGGATTTAGCGTGGCTCAAACTATTCATACATTACCCTTTAAATTAGGTAAGATGCTCTATATTCACGATGAAATGGAAAACATTAGAAAATTAGTGGTTTTTCCATACAGATTTCCTGAATGGTGGGCGGATAATTATGAACCTGATTTTTCAGTTAATGTCAGTTTTTATGTGATAGATTGTAATGATCCGGCCTTTCCAGTTTCAGAAGTACAATCCCCCAGTAAAAGGGTAACAGACGCGGTTTTTCTTGATTTTTCGAACAAACTTGTTGTTTGCTATTCCCCAGATGAACACACTCAGCCAAATACCAACAGCAATGACGATATTGCCGTTTATGATCTGCAAAACGGCAATTTTGTTCTAAATAACAAATATGAAACAAACGGACACCCCGAGCACATTGATTCGGAAACCATGAATCATCCGATTAAGATAACACCTTATGATGACAACTCTATTCTTGTCGGTAAGAAAGACGAATTGATAAGGTTTTATACAAACGGGCAGGCTTATGAACTTATCAGGGATGGAATAAGTAATTATTTTTATACCGGAACAACAAATGATGCACCGGGTTCCAATAATAAATCCTACATCTTAAATGCCGTTTCGGGCTATATCGAAATATATAATGGCACTACGCAACTTACAAGAATAAATACAAGCAGTCCGGTTTACCATTTGATCCCAATAACCGGTACCAAACGTTTCATCGCGTTTAATCGCCTAAATGCCCATAAATCGGTATTCTATATTATCGATTATGAAAATGAAGAAGCAATTGTTTATGAAAGTAGTGAAATAGATGGTTCAATTGGTGATGTTATATATAATCCCAATAATAATGAAATTTTGGTTTCAGTCAACTCTGATCCTGGTAAGGTTTCTCGTTTCAATATACAGGGTAATTATTTAACTGACATTGTTTTTCCTTCCTCTGATATTGAGTATAATTATATGAGAAAAATGTTTATCAATCCCAATGGTAAACTTTTTATCACATCTAATATGAATAAGCCTGTAGTGGAAATTAATCCAAGGCTATGGGTTTTCAATGCAAAAACCTATGGAGATGCTGTCTATAATGAGATAGTTATGCCATACAACCCATACAATTTTTACTTTTACAATGCTGATTTTTGCTACAATCCTATAAATGGAAAAACATACATGAGTATTACACCCGGGCCTCCGTACAGTAATTTGACCAATCCGGTTATGACCGAAGCAAGCACCCCGGATCCCTATTTTTCAACAAAGAATGGTATTAAAAATGTTGAATATATTGGTGAAAACAATGGATTTCTTATGGTTTACGATGGACGGAATGATCTACTAAGCACGGTAGCAGATCTGGAATACCCTAAAGAAATGATTTTTATAAATCCGACTAATTCATCAGCTACAGAAGGTTATATTTTTGTGAATGCCGAAAAACTCACACGGATTGATTGTGCAACAAGCAATGCATATGAATATGATATCTCTACTTATAGCCTATGCTACAGCAATATTACTCAGACCCTTTATGGAATAAATGATATTAAGGCTGCCCAAAACGAACCGCAAAACAGGATCATCCAAATACATAGTATTGATATAAGCGGTAGTGGAGCAACTTCATTGATAAAAGAAATACCTGGTCAGGCAGGATCATTTTTTCTCAACCCTTTTAATGAATTTATCTATGTATACCAAAAAATGGATAATGAAAAATTAGGCAGCCCTGTTACATTGATTGAATTTGATCCTTTGGGTTTTGAGCCTGATAATCAGATCATTCTGGATAACACCTGTTTATATCCTGAACTTGATCATAATGGTGATGCCGGTGCCAGGTATTACAATTTCACAAGCCCATATATCGATTCCGTTGATAGCGAAATATACTTACCCAATGGCGGCCATAGCAACATCAGTGTAGTGGAATTTGAAGGCAGGGATTTTCGATCTTTGCGTGAAGGCATCACCTGGCTCTCCTACCCACGCCTTCCCTACCAGGGATACAGAGCAGACAGCCTTCTGGTGCAACTAATTGATGGAAATACCGATACCATTCATATGCAGCATTATCTCGTGAACAGTACAGGGACAAATGGTATTATGACAGATATTGAATGGATAGATGGTATTTGGTCATATACTGATTTATACACTGTTACATCAACAAGAGGATACAAAATAACAGTCAAACCCGATAGCCTGCGTCAGATGATTATTAGCGGAGATATCGTTGATCCGGCAACAACAATTGATCTTTGGGCAGATTATGATAACTGGATCGGCTATTTCCTGGAA